>ERZ1645187.3982-NODE-3982-length-12144-cov-14.290181_pt1 | contig 12144 bp, 10 predicted proteins | sample MGYA00575352_ERZ1645187 | MGnify/ENA primary metagenome ERZ1645187 (study PRJEB40837, sample SAMN11349314) | freshwater sediment metagenome | isolation source: river sediment | host: Sediment | place: India: Wazaribad , New Delhi | collected 2017-02-21 ... | reverse complement strand
TGACCGGCAAACGTTTCGAAAGCGTCTGGGATGCGATCGCCGATACGCCCCAGGAAGCCGAGAACATGAAGTTGCGCTCGGCTCTGATGATGGAGCTGCGCCACCATCTGGACGAGAGAGGCCTCAGTCAGTCGGAAGCCGCCAAGCTGTTCGGCGTGACACAGCCGCGGGTCTCCGATCTCGTGCGGGGCAAAGTCGATCGCTTTGCCCTCGACACGCTCGTCAACATGTTGGCTGCGGCCGGTATGCGCGTCGAAATGCGCATCGGTAAGGCAGCCTGACGTTCTGCGACTCCCGGAGGCGGTCAATCCTACGAAAGTCTACCCTCGATAAGGCCGAGAACGGCAGCAGATCCCTTCATGAACTCGGCGAACATCACCGACCGCCTTGAGCTGTTTCAGCGGAGTTCGTTTCACCCAGCGCCGACGTCACCAGACCGACTCTCTCCTCTTGCGAGTCCTTCTCTTGGGTCGATTGTAGAAATCCAGACATCGACTTATGCGATAAATTCCATACACTCCTATCCGGGAGTGGGATGGGGGGCGGATCATGCGGATTTTGTTCGGTATCGTCGCAGCGACGCTGTTGTCGTGCATTTGTTCGGCCGCCTCGGCCGATCCACTCAAGATCGCGAGCTGGAACGTCGCCAATTTGGCTTCGGGTCCGGGCGTTCCGCTGCGCGGGCACGAGCGCACTGTCGCCGACTACCAGCACATCCGCGACATCATCGCGAAGCTCTCTCCCGATGTCATCGCCCTGCAGGAGGTCGGCAGTTTTCCTGCAGCACGAGCCATTTTGGGGGAGAGTATACGATCATCTTCGAAGAGCGCTGCCTTAAGAATGCGGCGCACTGCGAGGCGGACGTCGACGACATCTTCACCGCCATCGCTTACCGGACCTCGCTCGGCACCCTGAAGCCGATCCAGGTGCCACAGCTCGCCATTGAGCACCGTGGGATTTGTCCGGCTGACGCGCCTCGGCCAGTCCGGGGCGGCGTCGGGGTCGAACTCTCGCACGAAGGAACGGAGCATATCGTACTCTCGGTTCACCTCAAAGCGTCCTGTAAGAACAACGATGCCGAATCTCGTCCAGATCAGACCGGCGACTGCGAGACTTCACGGCGGCAGTTTGCGATTCTCGCCGATTGGATCAACGCCGAGAGGATCGCGGGCCGAGAAGTGATCATCGCCGGCGACTTCAACCGCGAGTTCGAGGAAAACGGAGATCATCAGGGCGCCTTCCTAAGAGGAGCAATTCCGGGCGTGGCCTTCGCCACATTCGAGCGCTCGTGTTGGAAGGACTTTCATTTCCCTAACGGCGAAGTCGTCCGAGCGGCGGAACAGACCTTTCCGGAGATCGGCACAGTGGGCGGTTCTCCCCTACCCTTCCGACCGTCTTCGAATGCCAAGATCGACCATTTCCTGACAACCGCTGGCGCAGCAGGGCATGTCTCGGGCGCGGCGCAGTATCCCATGGGACCAGAGGCGCGCATTTCGAAACCAGCAACCGACTATGTCCGGACCTGTGACGGAAAGCCCGACAAGTTCGAGAACGGCAAGGTCCTCGTCTTCTCCGAAGTCGAGCCCAGCGATCACTGCCCGATCAGCATGTTGCTTCGGTGAAGTCGTGCCACCTGTCCACTCTGAGGTGGTCCCGCCCAGCTGGAAGATGGGCAGGGCCCTCCTCTGTAGTGGAGTAGAGGACCCACAAGGTTTTTTATTTGAGGCTTTCCGGTTCTGAATTGCGGGATCGATTAGAGATCTGAGCGCCCCTTCAGGAGGCTCTCTCGACCAATGTTGAAGAGGAAGGGTTATGGCTCGACCGCTGACGCGCGTGAAGAAAAAGACAAGCGAGACCTATACCCGACCGGCGGATGTGGAAGCCCAAATCGACAGGGTGCTGGCGCTCGGGTTTCCCGAGGTCCTACGCCGAGCGAGGGTCACCGATCGGGCATCGCCTGATTATCTTTACAGTGAATGTCTTGTGCATTTCGTCCGCGAAGCGCGCCGGACAGGCAGGGACCGGGAAAGCGAGGCATTGCTCCTGCTGCTGCTTGAGCGGTGCGGGGCAAATCTGCGCAGGACGATCCGGCAGGACGGCGTGCCGAATACGCAGCAGCTTCGGGACGAAATCCTTCAGCATCTCGCAATGATGTTTGCCGAAGACGCGGTCGAGGGCGGCACCTGGCTGGATTACTACGAATGCCGCTTCAACCGCGCATTCGCCGCCCTGCGCATCGACATTTACAATCGCGAAGTCGGACAAGTGAACCGCAGCGTTCCGGAAACTACGGAGTCCGGCGAAGAAATCGCGGACGACAGCAACAGTGACGACAGAACGGGAGCCGATTTCTGTGTGTCGTCGCGGCTCGAAGATCACGTCTACGCAAAGCAAGTGGCGGCTTTCCTTAGGACGCTGCCGCTCGACGAATACCAAGCCGTCGTCCTCTGCCGCTTGATGAACCTGACCCAGGAGGACGCGGCCAAGCGCCTCCGTGTGAGCGTCAAGACGATCTACAACCGGCTGACGCGCGCCGACCTCAAGCTAGCCCGCCTCAAGGAGGATGCATGATGACCCCAACCACCCGCACACCGGACGAGCTGCGCGAGGCGTTCTACGAACTCGCGATGGCCAGACCGGCGCCAGACGCGGAAGCGCTCGAAGCGATGATCCGCCTTTATCCACAGCATGCCGACGCGCTGACGGCGTTTGCGATCGACCTGACGGTCGATGCGCTGGCGCATAGCGATGATACCTTCGTTCCTGAAGAAAGCGAGGCCGTGAACCCCGCCGTCGCGCGCGCGATGAGCGCATATCATAACCGGCTGTACGAACTTCAGCAGAAGAAGGGTACTCCCGCCCCGGAGCAGAAAGGCGTCTCTGAACCGCTGAATCGGGCTGCAAGTGTGGCCGTCGAGAACCCATTCATCGACCTCGACAGATCGGCGATCCGTGCCCTAGCGCAGAACATCGGTGTAAATCCGACGTTTGTTTCCAAGCTGCGGGATCGCATGATCGACATCGGGACCATTCCCGGCCGGTTCCTGGAAAAGGCCGCGGAGGCGCTGAAGGTCCCGCTGGATCGTCTGGCCGCGCATTTGTCGGCTCAGTCCGTCGTTCAGACGGCCGGGCAGCATTTCAAGGCCGACCAGAAACCAGTCCTGGGGCTGAAGCAGTCCTACGAGGAGGCCGTGCGTTCGTCAGGTCTGACCGAGGAACAACAGCGGCACTTGCTTTCGCTTTGAGGACAGATCGTTGGAAACATTCGAGCTCATCCGCAATTCGGCAGGCCAGCTTCACGACGGTCTCGTGAGGGCGGGCGCGGATCCTTTCCAACCTCTGGCGCTGGTCCAGGCTGCGATTGGCAGCCTCGATCTGGATTTCGTCTTCCTGCCGCCGGGCGATCCGGCGCTCAAGGGCGCGAAGGCCCTGCTGGACGAGCAGACGGGGACGATCCGCTGCGAGGATGCGGGCAGTCCAGTGGATCGGGCGCTGCTCATCGCCCATGAAATCGGGCATGTCCGCATTCATGCGGGCTCTTCGGCCTGCACGGCGGAGGACATCGATCCGTCGCGTTCAGCGGAAGCAGCGCCCGTCGGCCTGCAACGTGTCGAAGACTACGGCGTGCGCGAGCGCCGTGAATTGCAGGCAAACGTCTTTGCGCGGGAGCTGGTCCTTCCGCGCACGTTTGCCCGCAGGCTGCACTACGACGAGGCCCTGAGCGCATCCAATATCGCCAAACGCAGCGGGCTGCCTTTGGCGCTGGTGCGCCAGCAAATATTCGATGCGCTGCTGCTGCCAGCCGCGCCGCCGCCCGCCGAAATCCGGCCCGCAGGGACGACGCGTCCAGACCCGGCCCAGGATCGCGCGGTGGCCCATCGTGGCGCACCTTTCCAGCTTCAGGCCGGTCCCGGCACGGGCAAGACCCGCACGCTGGTCAAGCGCATCGTTTCGCTGGTGGATGAGAAAATTGATCCGTCCGCCATTCTGGCCCTGACATTCTCCAACCGCGCGGCGGGCGAGCTAGCGGAGCGCGTAGCCGCGGCATTGCCGGAGGCGGCGCCGCGCCTGTGGATCGGCACGTTCCATTCCTTCGGGCTCGACCTGCTGCGGCGCCACGGCGACCTGATCGGTCTGCCGCGGGATCCGCCGCTGTTCGACCGCAGCGACGCGATTGAGATCCTGGAAGAGATCCTGCCGACGCTGCCCCTGAAGCACTACCGCAACCTTTGGGATCCGATGCTCAGGCTGCGGGATGTGCTGGTCGCCATTTCGCGGGCCAAGGATGAGGTCGTAGACGAAAAGGCCTATCGGGTTATCGCGCAGCGGATGCATGACGCGGCCGGAAGCGACGAAGAAGCGCTGGCTGCCGCCGAGAAATGCCTTGAGGTCGCAGATATCTATGAGCGCTACGAGGCGGCCAAGCGCGATCGCGGTGCGGTGGATTTCGGCGATCTGGTCATGCTGCCCGCGCTGCTGCTCGAGCACGAGCCTGCGCTGGCCGCCTCCGTGCGCCTGCGCCATCGACATGTGCTCGTAGACGAGTACCAGGACGTGAACCGCGCCAGTGTGCGCTTGGTCAAGGCGCTGGCCGGGGACGGGAAGCGGCTGTGGGTCGTGGGCGATGCGCGCCAGTCCATCTACCGCTTCCGTGGGGCGTCGTCCGGCAATATGGCTGCGTTCACCACGGACTTTCCGGGGGCCGTCATCGACCGGCTTGAGGTGAGTTACCGTTCCACCGGCAGGATCATCGGCGTGTTTTCGGGCTTTGCGGAAAACATGGGGGCGTCAAAGGGCATGCTGCCGCTGGCGCTTCAGGCGGATCGCGGGGAAGGCAGCGCGGTTCCGGAAATCAGGCGGTTCGATTCTCTCGGCGCCGAGGCAGAAGGCATTGCCGCCAGCATCTGTGAGCTTCAGCAGGCCGGGATCCGGCTGCGCGATCAGGCCGTGCTCTGCCGCACGAATGCGAAGCTCGACGATGTGGCGGCGGCTCTTGAAGCGCGGGGCATTCCAGTTCTCCACCTAGGCAGCCTCTTTGAACGCGACGACGTGCGCGATCTTCTGGCGCTGCTGAGCCTAGCGGTCGATCCCTTCGGCGACGGACTTGTCCGAGTCGCCGCAATGCCCCGCTACGCGATCCCCCTGCAGGACGCGTATCGCGCCACCCGCAGGCTGCGGGAGCTGGACAGGCCTGCGCTGGAAGGAATCGCGGCGCTTGCGGCGGAATCCGGGTTTTCGGAAGCAGGTGTGGTGGGCCTGAAGCGGCTCGCGGACGACCTTCAGGGTCTTCGACGCGAGGGGATGCCCTGGGATTTCCTGGCGGGCTATCTGCTCGATCGCTCCGGGCTTGTGCGGGAGATGGCGTCCCGCGGCACCCTCTCGGGGTGGATGCGATCAGCGGCGATCTGGCAGTTCCTGAATTTCGTGCGCGAGCAGAGCCCGGTGGGCTCCGGCCTGCCGATCCGGCGGCTGCTAGATCGCGTCCGCCAGCTCGTACTGCTCGCGGAAGAACGGGATTTGAGGCAGGTCCCGGCCAGCGCGCTTCACATGGATGCGGTCCGGCTGATGACGGTGCATGGGTCCAAGGGTCTCGAATTCGAAGCCGTGCATGTACCGGGTCTGACCAAGGTCAGTTTTCCGTCAGGCTACCAGGGACAGCGCGTGCCGCCGCCGGTGGGGATGATTGCCGACGCCGCGGGGCTGAGCGTCGACGAGGAAGCCAGACGCTCCCATGAGCAGGAAGAGGAATGCCTGTTCTTCGTCGCCATGTCGCGCGCGCGGACACATCTGAGAGTCTATCTTTCACGCACGCAGGACAACGGGTCAGCGCGCCCGCCTTCGCCGTTTTTGGAAAAGCTGCCCCGGGGCCGCGTGGTCGAGATTGCCAATCCGGCCACGGTGCCACTGCCGCCGAATACTCCACGTCCGCGGCCGATTGTGATCCGCCCCGCCGGCGAGAACGGCATTACGGACGCGCGGCTGAAGCTCTACAGGAAATGCCCGCGGCGGTTTTTCTACACGCATGTGCTTGGTCTCGGGGGCGGCAAGAAGTCGACGGCATTCTCGCGCACGCATGATTGCCTGTACCGCCTCATGGACTGGCTAATGGCAAATCGCGCGGCGGGCGCCGTCTCCACCACGGCCGAAGCCGAAGCGACGTTTGAGGCGATCTGGCGTGAACGCGGCCCGATCGATCATGCCTTCGCGGCGGATTACCGGATGCTGGCGACGCGTATCATCAATGCGATGATAAGATCGGGCGACGGCAGAGCCTTCCGGAAGGCGGAGGCGATCGATATTCGCCTGGCGCACGGCGTGATCCGGGTGGAACCCGACGAGGTGGCCGAACTCGCGGACGGCACGGTGGTCCTGCGCCGCGTCCGTACTGGTTACCGGCGCAAGGACGAGTACAAGAGCGCCGAGCACATCGAGTACGGGCTCTATATAGCGGCGGGCCGTGAGCGTTTCGGCCGCAGCGCACGGGTCGAGGCGGTGCACCTGACCGACCGGATCGTCGAGATGGTGGAAGAAATTTCAGACCGCGTCGTTGCAAGCCGCATATCCGACGCGGACAAGATGCTGGAGGGGATCGCCGCGGGGTCGTTTCCGATCAAGACGGATCCCATCGGCTGCGCCCGCTGCCCGCACTTCTTCATCTGTGCGGCCCTTCCCCGCGGCGATTTGCGGCTGGACTGAAAAAACCCCGCCCGCCCTTTCCGGTTTCGCCGTCCCCCGCCGATCAATGGGTGGGAAAAGGGCGGCGGCAATAGGGCCGGACGCTCCCGACTCCCGGGAGACTGACATGAAGACCATCGACATTTTTTATCAGGCGGAAGGGCTGCGTGAGATCGCGCACCTGGAAGTGGGCGCCGAGGAGAATTTCGCGGCGCTCAAGGAAACCATCGGCAAGAAGCACGATCTCGGTGGCGAAACCTTCATCTTCCTCGAAGATGCGGACGAGCCTGCGGATCTCAAGAAGGCGGCGCACGGGCCGGATATGAAGGGCGGCCTCAAGGTCCACGTCCACCACTGCCGCCATGTCCAGGTGGGCGTGACGTTCAACGGCGAGACGGTGCAGCACCCGTTCGCGCCCTCGGCGACGATCGCTCGCGTCAAGAAGTGGGCGGCCGAGCGCAAGTTCGGAATGAGCGAGGACGAGGCGGGCGAGCACGTCTTCCAGATCACGGGGACGCATGAGCGGCCTGCGCCGAACATTCATATCGGCTCGTTGGTCGCGCATCCGCACTGCCGCATTGCCTTCGACCTGGTGCCCGACGAGCGTGTGAACGGCGCGCCCGGCGGGGAGGCCTGAAGCCATGGCCTCTCCCGATGAACGCGCGCTCCGGGCGGATCTGGCGAGACCCGCCTTCCGCCTGGGGCAGGTCGAAGGCCGCTGGCGTCTGGCCGGAATCGCCTGGCCGCACGTGCTGATCGGCGTCACGGCAAAGGACGGGCAGGAATACGTCCTGCGTCTCGACTGCGCCGGGTTTCCCCAGACGCCGCCAACCGGCGGCCCTTGGGATGCCGAGCGCAACACGGTGCTCGCCGCCGATCGATGGCCGCGCAGCAAAGGCGGGCGGGTCGGCGCCGTCTTCAACCCCTGCTGGAAGGGCGGCACGGCGCTGTATCTGCCCTGCGACCGCGAAAGCATCGCCGGGCACGACAACTGGCGCACCGAAATGCCCTCGAAAATCTGGCGGCCCGCCGACGGGATCGTCCAATACTTGGAGCTTGTCCATGAACTTCTCCATAGCCGCGACTATGCGGCGCCAGTTCGCACCGCAGCATGAACTTTCGGTGTCGTGGTTCGTGTGGCGGCGCCTGTTGATCGGACTGCGCGAGCGCGGTCAGAATCGTTCGCGCGAAAGCGGCGCCTTCCTGCTGGGCCGCCGCAGCGACGGACGCGCGCATATCACGGCGTTCATTCTCTACGACGATCTGGATCCTCATTGCCTGGACACGGGCATCGTCCGGTTCGACGGGCGGCATTTCGGGGCGCTGTGGGAGTATTGCCGCCAGCGGGATCTGAGCGTGGTCGCCGACATCCACGTCCATCCCGGCGGGTCTGGACAGAGCGAGTCGGATCGCCACCATCCGATGATTTCGCGGGCCGGGCATCTGGCGCTGATCCTGCCGGAATTCGCGGCGCCGCCGGTGCAGATCCGATCCATCGGCGTCTATCGCTATCTCGGCGGCAAGAAGTGGGAGACGATCCCCCCGAACGGTCGGGCCGCGCTTTTCTTTGTCGGTTTCTAGAAGGAGGCACGTGATGGACGCGGTGACGAATGCAGAGAACCTGCACCGGCTGGTGAAGCAGGCCCTGGACAGCGGCGAAGCGGCCTCGATCGAGGCTGCCGAGGCGATGTTCCGCGGGTACCGCCTGGCGTTCCATATCGAAGAATCCGGCCGGGCGGATCACCAGGCCGCGCTTCTGACCGGCGTGGCATTGGCGCGCCGGGTGTTCCTCGGCGGGGTAAGTGTTACGGGTGATCTCGACGTGCCGCTGGCGGTGCCGATGCCGTTTGGAGAGACGCTGCACAGCGCGGTCGAAACGCTTGGCGCGTCCAGCGCTCACGCGCCTGCCGGAACGCCCGCGGTATCGATCGCTGCGTCGCCCAGGCCGCGGCTGTCGGGATTCCATGTCCGCACCGCGTTCTCGGGCTGGCGTGGCGGCGTCGTCCCCGCACATGCCGAAGCGATGCCGCACGGATCGGCGATGCCGCTCGCACCGATGCTGGCCGCGGCATTGGCGGTCAACGAGGCTTATCTCCATGTGCGCGGCGAGCGGGGTGACGCGGGCCTGCGTTCGCAGGGCCTGTCGCTCTGGCACCCCGATGCGTCCGTGGACTGGCGTCTGGACGATGACACCGAACCGGTCCTGGCGTACCTGCCCGCCCGGCTGTGGCTGATCGGCCTCGGCCACCTCGGCCAGGCCTATCTGTGGGCGCTGGGCCTGCTCCCCTATCCGCAGCCTTCCGGCCTGGAACTGCTGCTCCAGGACGTGGACGCGATCACCACATCAAGCGAAAGCACCTCGGTGCTTTCGGATCGATCGATGGTGGGCATCCGCAAGACGCGCGCCATGGCGGCGTGGGCGGAGCGACGCGGTTTTGGGGCATCGATCCACGAGCGCCTGTTTGACGGAGGCTTCCGCCGGCAGGGCCGGGAGCCCGCTATTGCGCTGTGCGGGCTGGACAACGCGCTCGGCCGCCGGCCGCTCGATCGGGTCGGGTTCGATTTCGTGGTCGAGGCCGGATTGGGCCGCGATCACCGCAATTTCCAGACGATGCGCATTCACACCCTGCCCGCAAGGCGCAGCGCGGCGGAGATTTGGAAGGCCGCAGGAATCGTTGAGAGCGTTGAAGACCGGGAAGCTTATCAGGACCTGCTGCGCAAGGGGCAGCTCGATCAATGCGGTGTCACCCTGCTGGCCGGGAAGGCCGTCGGCGCACCGTTCGTCGGGTCCGTGGCGGCATGCCTGGCCATCTCCGAGGTTCTTCGTCTGCTGCATGGCGGTGTGCTGCATGAGCTGATCGACCTCGATCTCCGCAGCCTGGAGCACAGGCTTGCCGTCTCGCAGAAGCGGGATTTCAGCGCGCTGAATCCGGGTTACGTCGCCGCGGCATCGGCGGGTTGATCGCTGCCGACAAGCCGTATCAGCATTGTCATTGATGACCAAACATGGTGATCCGGAATGATGGAAAACTGCCCGCCGTCGCTGAAGTAGAACTGTGCCAAGCCTGTCAGCCAGTCATGCGACAGAGGAATGCGCGCATTGGGGTTATGGAAGATCTGAAGTTCATCGGACCAACCTTCGGAATAGCCGGGGCTGCTCACATCTTCGGAGAACGGGATGCCGGACGTTGCGCTCGGATCCGGATTGAAGCGAAACCCGATACGCTGATAGACGTGCCCTGGCGCGCCGAAACCAGCCACGACACCCATGCGATCGAATTTGGCGATTGTCCCCGCATTCGAGAACAAAACGGCCGACACGTTCTCGACGCCCGGTTGGTCGAAAAAGCCGGAAGGGATGATCTTGTCGCCGAAGCGGTGGCTGGGATTCTTGCTGGAGTGGACGATGAGCTGGCCGTCAATCATGTTCCACTCGACCCGCTGTCCGTAGAGATAGGGCCACAGCGCGGAATGTGTGAAGGTCATCGACCCGGGTTGGTCCTGTTCGGCCTGTTTGTGGAAGTCCGCCACTGCAAGCACGAAGGGCTTTCCTGCCGTCTCTTCGCGTTCCCAGTAGTGGCGGCCCTGCGCATCGGTCTTGTTGACCTTGCTCATGAGCGAAGAGCCGAACTTCATGGGCATGTAGTCGGCGAGGAACGCCTTCATTTCCTCCGGGGTCTGCGGGTTCGGATGGGCTGCGAGCGGGCCTTGTTGCGAAGGCGCGACGGTGGTTGCCTCCACGGTGAATTCGATTCCCGGCGCACGGCACATGAAATCAGGCGCTTCCATCTGGACGATGTCGAAGCCGAGTTCGCGGAACGCCGCCCACAAATAGAGCTCCCATAATCGCTGATCGAACTGCCGAAACTGGAATTCCTCGACGAAATGCGGATCTGAAGGAGCCAGCCACGGCCCGATTTCCCTGACGACGGCCCGTGCAGGCGCCCGCCCCGGCCGGTCCGCGAGTTCCCTGAAATACGGGTGCAGCCGGGCGGGGTCTGTGCCCGGAGAGACGCGCAGCACGTCGAACGGTTCGTTCGGTTCGTCGCCTTGCGAGCCGAGATCGGCAAGGTGTCCGGCTCTGAGCGTTTCCGCCATGGCGTCTCGCAGGCCGGTCGTCGCATAACTCTCGCTGCGCAGGCTGTGGGCTAGGTTGACCGAGCGGAATCGTCCCACGCGATCACGAGCCAGGACTTGCCAGCCGTAGTCGTCATCGCTGAAGTCACGGAAGACGAACCCAATGAGGGTTTCGTCGGCATCCGCCCACCACGACAATTCCTCGGCCATGACCCGCGCCAACGACCGGCGGGTGCCAAGCGTGAAGTGATTGAAGCGCGCGGGTGGAATGGGCTTCGTCAGAAGCTGGTCCCGCTGGCGCTGAATGCGCTTCTGTCTGGCAGCCCCCATGGCGATTATCCAACTGATTTAGCTTTGAAAGCAAAGAAACTGAATGCTCTGCTTAGCCTACAAAAAGATACCAAGAATCCATAGTCAGTTCAAACCGATAAAATAAATTATGACGAATTAATTGATGACCAGAAGAATATAACCCTGCAAGTACGTATCCGAAAATCAAATATCGCTAGCCACCTTCGATAGGGATTCTACGGCCGCTGAAGACGATCAAACATTCTGGTTCTGAGGCGAACCAAGCATAGCTGCCCCAAGCAAGGCTGCTGACGGTCTTCCGGAACGGTTGGCCTGCGCGATCGAGGTAGGCGGTAACGAAGGCGACATGCTCGGATGGAAACCCGGCCCCATCAGAAATCTGGAGCAGGGCCGTCTTGCGGGCCTCGTTCACGGGTCCATCGGTGTGCACCACTTCGACGAAGACGAGCAGAGGATGGGCGGGGCCGAGGTCGACCAGCACGATGTCGGGGAGGCTCTTGTCGGCGGGGATGGCGAGGCCGATCGCCTTGGCGAGTTCGTCATCGCGCGCCACGACCTTGTTGCCGCTCTCGCTCAGGGCTATCACGCCCGGCTTCTGCAGAAACTTCGGTGCGAACACCTCGATCACGGCTTTGGAGATATCGGCGCTCGGCCCGGTCGACATGCGCCGGGTTTCGCCGTTGGGAAAGGTGACGAGCTCGTATTCGCCGCCGCCGGCCGCGCCCTTGCGGACGATGGCGATGCGGGCGAGCGCGCCGGCGTTGAGATGCTTTTCACGCCAGGCCGCCGCCTTGGCGATGAACGTGGCTTCGTCGATCTCCGGCGTCAGTAGGTCAGCAAATTCCGATTGCAGCGCATAGCGCCCCGCCGGTGACGTGGTGGCGAGGCCCGGCCGCTCGATCACCGCACCGTTCTGGATGAGGGCATAACGGATGGTGTCGTCGCGGATGGATTCCCGCGTATTGGCGGCATACCAGCGCCCCGGCACGTCCTCTTTGCTCGGCCGGATCGAAGCACTCGCCCATGCCAGCCGAGCGTCGTCATCGACCTGCTCCGCCTGTGGTGTGGTCATGCGTGTCA
>ERZ1645187.3981-NODE-3981-length-12148-cov-132.898784_pt1 | contig 12148 bp, 9 predicted proteins | sample MGYA00575352_ERZ1645187 | MGnify/ENA primary metagenome ERZ1645187 (study PRJEB40837, sample SAMN11349314) | freshwater sediment metagenome | isolation source: river sediment | host: Sediment | place: India: Wazaribad , New Delhi | collected 2017-02-21 ... | reverse complement strand
CGCCGCGTCGCCTCGAGCCCGTCCATCACCGGCATCTGCATGTCCATCAGGACGAGATCGATGCCGCCCTTGGCGAGCCGCTCCACCGCCTGCAGACCGTCCACCACTGTTTCGGTGGTCAGCCCCAGGCGCGACAGGATGCCGACCGCGACCTTGCGGTTGACCGGGTTGTCCTCGACCACCAGCACGTGGCCGCAGAACCGCTTGTCGAGCGTCCGCCCCCGTCCGGTGTCGAAGGACGACGACGGAACCGTCCCTTGCAGGCGATGAGTGAGGATGCGCGCCAGCCGCCGCGTCGTCATCGCTCCCTCGACCACCGCCGAGACCCGGCCCGCCAGCGCCCGCGCGCCGAAGCCGAACACCACCGCGGCGAGCGGATCGATCGGATCGTCGCCGGCTTGCCGCTTCTCCCAGGTGGCGAGATCGACGACCACGACGTCGGCATCCGGTGCGCGTTGCCGATCGGCGAGCACGTCGGCCCCCAGGCGATGCAGGTCGCGGGCGACCGAGGCACGGACCATCGGCACCATCGCGGCGGTCCGGGTCTTCAGCCCGCGCCCCGGCAGTTCGCCCGGCCCGGTCGTCTCGACCCGGCCGACCGGCACGTCGATCCAGAAGATGGTACCCTTGCCCTCGGCGCTCTCCACGCCGATGCGCCCGGCCATCGCCTCGACGATGCGCTTGGAGATGGCGAGACCGAGCCCGGTCCCGCCGAAGCGGCGGCCGATCGAGGCGTCGGCCTGCGAGAATTCGGTGAACAGCCGCGCGATCGCCGCCGTCGAGATGCCGACGCCGGTGTCCTCGACCTCGACCCGCAGCCGCCGCCCGCCCTCGAGGTCGATCACCTCGCGCGCCCGAACCGCCACCCCACCGAAGTCGGTGAACTTGACCGCATTGCCGACGAGATTGATCAGAACCTGCCGGAGCCGGGTCGGATCGGTCTCGATGGTGAGCAGCGGATAGCTCGCCACCAGATCGAGCCCCTTGGCCTCCGCCCGCGGCGACAGCATCTCCACCACCCCGTCGATCACCTCCGCCAGTTCGACCGGGCGCCGTTCGAGATCGATCGCCCCGGATTCGAGCTTGGAGAAGTCGAGGATGTCGTTGATCAGCGCGATCAGCGCATCGGAACACTGCCGGATCACCGCCAGTTGCTCGACCTGCTCGGCGTCGAGCCGACCGGTCGACATCAACTCGGCGGTGCCGATGATGCCGTTGAGCGGCGTACGGATCTCGTGGCTCATGGTGGCGAGGAAGGCGGATTTCGCCTTGTTCCCCGCCTCGGCCTCCACCACCGACCGCGCGAGATCCTCCGACGCCCGCTGCAGGCGGAAGCGCGAGATCTCGAGTTGTTTCATCTGCCGCCAGATGATGATGATGACCGCGCCGACCGCCAGCATCAACGCCACCACCGTCCCGGCGAGCCAGGCGTAGATGTGCGTCGTCTCCTCGCGCTCGTCGACCTGGAGGGCGAGTTGGACGTGATTGGTGGCCACCAGCAGTTCTTCCGTCGTCCCCCGCAGAGCCATCGACTGCGCCAGCGCCGCCTCGATCTCGACCTGTTCTCCCGCCTTCTCCGCCGCGAACCGGTCGAAGCGCGGCAGCATCGCGTGCATCTGGGCGCTGAGCCGTTCGGAGAGCACCCGGAGCCGGCGGTCGGAGCGGAACTTGCCGGGGAAGTCGGCCTCCTCCATCACCTCGTGGCGGCTGTAGAGGATGTCGAAGCGCCGCGACACCTCGGCGATCGAGCCCGCCGGCCGGCCGCCGAGCAGATCCTGCAACGCCAGGATCAGCTTTCCGACCTCGCGGTCGGTCTGGTAGGTCGCCCACAGGGCGTCCTCGCGGACGCTGACCAGCGAGGAGCTCTGCCGCACCCACAGGGCGTGGAAGAACGCGATCACCGCCGCCAGCAGCACGACGCCGACGGCGATCAGCGCCACCAGCCCCTTGTTGCGGGAGACGGCCGAACGGACGAGTTCACTGCGCGCGACCTTCGACATCTCGTTCTCCACCGCCTCGCGGCGACGTGCGCGACCCCACCGGCACCGGCGGGTCGACGCCTCAGCGCACCTCGATCGACTTCACCTGCCAAGCGGAACGCGAGAAGATCTTCTCGTTGTAGAGCGAGCGATCGAGATCGAAGGGATAGATGACGAAGATCGGGCCCTTGTCGCGCACCGGCATCGGCTTGCCGTCCTTGCGGGTCGCCAGGATCACCGGCCATTTGCGGAAGTCCTCGACCGGCACCTCGACGACGTAGTCGTTGAGCGCGACGATCCGCAGCGTCGTGCCCTCCGCGCCCACCTGATCGAGCAGCGCCGCGCCGAGCGGTCCCTCGAACTTGACGCTGCCCTTGGTCCAGGGCGTCTCGGTGACGGTGGCCCGCCCGGGCAGCGCCTCGAGCATCGCCATGTCGTAGGTGGCGGCGGATCCGGAATTGGTGGCGGAGATCCGTCCGGAGACGGTCAGGACCACCTCGCCGGTCGGCGTCGTCAGGCCGGCGGCCTCGGCCGCGAGCGAGGCGAGGGCCGCGACGCCGAAGACGGCGGCGGCGAAGAGAGTGCGAAGGCTCATACGGGCGTTCCTTCGAAAGAGGGGTGGGCTCAGGGGCTTCCGGCGCGGCTTCGAGGGCGTGCCCCCTGCCGCGTCTGGTTCACGCCGCCTCCTCGTGGTGGGAGGTTCCGGCGATGGCGACGATCTCGTCCCAGCGCGAGAAGAAGGCCTCGACGCAGGCGGGATCGAAATGCTTGCCGGTTCCCTCGACGATGAAGGCGCGCGCCTTTTCGAGCGGCCAGGCCGGCTTGTAGGGACGCACCGACATCAGCGCGTCGAAGACGTCGGAGAGCGCGGTGATGCGGCCGGCGAGCGGGATCGCCTCGCCGGCGAGGCCGCGCGGATAGCCGGCACCGTCCCAGCGCTCGTGATGCGACACGGCGATCTCGGCGGCGAGCTGCAGCAGCCGCGACTTCGAGCCCTCGAGGATGTTCCAGCCGAGCGCCGTGTGGGTCTCCATCACCTTGCGCTCTTCCGCCGTGAGCGGCCCCGGCTTGAACAGAATCTCGTCCGGGATGCCGACCTTGCCGACGTCGTGCATCTGGGAGGCGATCTCGATCAGCCGGCATTCCTCCTCGTCCACCCCCATCGCCTCGGCGACGAGGCCGCAGATCCGCGACATGCGGGCGATGTGGTCGCCGGTGTCGGTGTCGCGCCGCTCCGTCGCCTTCGACAGGCGCCAGATGATCTCGCGCTCGCGTTCGAGCAGTTCGCGGGTCTTCTCCGCCACCTCCTCGTCGAGCCGAGCGGCGCGGTTCGCCAGCGTCTTCTGCGCCCCGCGCAGCGTCAGCAGGTTGCGCAGCCGCACCTTGAACTCGATCGGCTCGAGCGGCTTGGTCAGGAAATCGGTGGCGCCGGCCTCCAGCGCCTCGATCAGCACCGCGCGCTCGTCGACCGTCGTCACCATGACGACCGGCACGTGCTCGTGCCGCGGCACGGCGCGCAGGCGGCGGATGAACTCGACGCCGTCGACCTCCGGCATGCGGTAGTCGACCAGAACGATGTCGACCTCGGTGGTCTCGAGCGACCGCAACGCCGCCACCGGGTCGGTGAAGGCGATCGCCTCACACCCCTCCATCCGGGTCACCAGATGCCGCACCAGCACCAGGTTGGTCATGTTGTCGTCGACCATCAGAACCGTGTGCATTCCGGCCTCCACGTTGCGTCATCAGTGAATCCACCGATTTCACTTTTCATCAACAGAATGATGCCCGCCGAACATCGAAACGATTCGTATCGGTGAATTGAATCTGAATTCAATTGTAGAGAGAGAACGAACGAGACGGTTCCGAGAGCGTCAACCTTGTCGATTCATGAAGTCGACGACTAAAATTTTATCGTTTCACATCTTTCCGTCTTCTGGGCGAAAACGGTTTCGGGCCGAATCCCGCGATCGTCGCCGGGCGCCGACTCCGGCCGCCGCCGGCTCCGGAGTCCTGCCAAATCGGGGCTTTCCAAGCCGCCTGCCACGACTTAATCCATTAGAGACGGGAAGGCTCGGTACGGACATGGCACGCACGACGGGATCGAACGGCGAGAAGACCGCGGCGCTGGTGCGCGAGGCCGGCATCCGCCTGATCTGGGAGCACGGCTTCGAGGCGATGAGCCTCCGGCGTCTGGCGGCCGAGGTCGGCATCCAACCCGGTTCGCTCTACAATCACTTCGAGACCAAGCAGGCGCTGCTCTTCGACATCGTCCGCGACCACATGGAAACGTTGCTCGCCGCCTGCGACGCCGCCCTCGCCGGCCACGACGAACCGCGCGCTCGACTGATCGCCTTCGCCGGCTTCCATCTGCGTTATCACATGACCCGGCGCATGCTGGTCTACATCGCCAACTCAGAACTGCGCAGCCTCGAGCCCGACAACCGCGCCGCCGTGGTGTCCCTCCGCAAGCGCTACGAGCAGAAGCTCACCGACGTCCTGATCGCCGGTCACGACCGTGGTCTGTTCCGGGTCGCCGACCCGCGGGTGACCACCTTCGCCCTGATCTGGCTGCTGACCGGCATCTGCGAATGGTATCGGCCCGGCGGCCGCATGAGCGAAGACGAGCTCGTCGCCGTCCACGTCGACATGGTCCTCGGTGCCGTCGACGCCCGCTGAACCGGGGTTCCGCCACGCCGGCGAGCACCGTTCCCCCGATCCGCATTTCCCCGGAGGCGGCCTCCTCATGCCGATCGCGACGTCACGCCTGCGATTTGTGCGAGCGACCTGTGAGCCGACGGCCTCGCCCCCTTGACCGGCCGTCGCGGGATCGTGCCTACTGAGCGTCATGTGACGATCGTATGACAGGGCGATCGTCCTGGCCGACACCTCCGTCGGCCGCGGGAATCGTGGCGTTTCACTCGACATGAAAGTGTCGTCTCAGATTGATAGCCACCTCGTCGGGCATCGCGTCGTCGGTGCCGGCCGGATGCCGAACGGATCGGCGCGGCGGGGAAGCGTAGAACAAGGGTGTCTCGAGAGATGAAGACCGATCGCGCTCTGATGATTTCCGTGGCCGTCATGGCCCTCGCCGGCTTCGCCGGTTCGGCCTCGGCCCAGTCGATGGACGAACTGATCGCCGCCGCCAAGAAGGAGGGCCAGCTCACCGTCATCGCGCTCGCCCGCGACTGGTGCGGCTACGGCGCCATCATCGACGACTTCAAGGCCAAGTACGGCATCCAGGTCAACGAGCTGAACCCCGACGCCGGCTCCGGCGACGAGATCGAGGCGATCAAGGCCAACAAGGGCAACAAGGGTCCGCAGGCCCCGGACGTCATCGACGTCGGCCTCTCCTTCGGCCCCTCGGCCAAGGGCGAGAGCCTGCTGATGCCCTACAAGGTCGCCACCTGGGCGACCATCCCGGAGAGCGCCAAGGATGCCGACGGCGCCTGGTACGGCGACTACTACGGCGTCCTCGGCTTCGAGGTGAACAAGGACATCGTCAAGACCTCTCCGACCGACTGGGCCGACCTCCTGAAGCCGGAGTTCAAGAACTCGGTGGCGCTCGCCGGTGATCCGCGCGCCTCCTCTCAGGCGATCCAGGGCGTCTACGCCGCCGGCCTCGCCGCGGCGGGCGGCGACGCCTCCAAGGCCGGCGCCGCGGGTCTCGACTTCTTCGCCAAGCTCAACAAGGCCGGCAACTTCGTGCCCGTCATCGCCAAGGCGGCCTCGCTGGCGCAGGGCGCCACCCCGGTGGTGATCCGTTGGGACTATCTCGCCCTCGCCGACCGCGACACCCTGAAGGGCAACCCGCCGGTCGACGTCGTCGTGCCGAAGACCGGCGTCGTCGCCGGCGTCTACGTCCAGGCGATCTCGGCCTACGCGCCCCACCCGAACGCCGCCAAGCTGTGGATGGAGCACCTCTATTCGGACGCCGGCCAGGTCGGCTTCCTCAAGGGCTACTGCCATCCGATCCGCTTCTCCGACCTCGTCGCCAAGAACAAGATCCCGGCCGACCTGCTCGCCAAGCTGCCGCCGGCCGAGGCCTATGCCAAGGCGGTCTTCCCGACGCTGGCCGAACAGGGTGCGGCCAAGGAAGTGATCACCAAGCAGTGGGACGCCGTGGTCGGCGCCAACGTCACCAAGTGACCCCTCTCCCGGCCGCCGGTTCCCCCGGCGGCCGGTCCGCTTCGCCCACGGCGTTCCACCGCGGCGCCGATCACCACCGCCCCTCGTCTCGGGAGTCCGTCGCGTGTCTGAGGACCAGAGTGCCGTCGCCGTTCGCCCACGTCCGGGAGGTGTCCGCCTGCCCTGGGCCTGGATCGGCGTCGCGCCCTTCTTCGTCTTCGCCGTCCTCTTCCTGATCCTGCCGACGGCCTTCCTCGTCGTCGGCGCCTTCCAGACGGCCGACGGCGCCTTCACGCTGCAGAACCTGCGCGACCTGACCCATCCCTCGATCGTCGCCGCCTACTGGATCTCGATCCAGATCTCGGCCGCCTCCGCCCTCGGCGGTGCGGTGATCGGCGCCTTCCTCGCCTATGCGGCGGTCGGCGGCGGTCTTCCGGCCTGGATCCGTCCGACGCTGATGACCTTCTCCGGCGTCGCCTCCAATTTCGCCGGCGTGCCGCTCGCCTTCGCCTTCCTGGCGACGCTGGGGCGCACCGGTCTCGTCACCTGGGCGCTGACCACCTGGCTCGGCTTCAATCTCTATTCGACCGGCTTCAACCTCTTGAGCTTCGTCGGACTGACGTTGACCTATCTCTATTTCCAGATCCCGCTGATGGTGCTGATCCTCACCCCGGCGCTGGACGGACTGAAGAAGGAATGGCGCGAGGCCTCCTCGATCCTCGGCGCCTCGACCTTCCAATATTGGCGTTGGATCGGCCTGCCGGTGCTGTGGCCGAGCCTGATGGGCTCGACGCTGCTGCTCTTCGCCAACGCCTTCGGCGCGGTCGCCACGGCCTACGCGTTGACCGGCTCGTCGCTGAACATCGTCACCATCCTGCTCTATGCCCAGATCCGCGGCGACGTGCTGCACAATCAGAATCTCGGCTATGCCCTGGCGCTCGGCATGATCCTCATCACCGGCGTCTCCAACGTCGCCTACATCTGGCTGCGCGGCCGGGCCGAGAGGTGGTCGCGATGAAGAAGTCGACCTTCGGCCCCTGGCTCGCGGTGATCCTCGGCGCCGCCTATTTCCTGATCCCGCTGATCGCCACGGTCGAATTCTCGATGCGCATGAAGCGCGGCGAATATTCCTTCGAGGCCTATCGCGTCGTCCTCGGCGATCCGCGCTTTCAGGCCTCGTTCGGCTATTCGGTGGTGATGGCGCTGGTGACCATCGTCATCGGCGTGGCGCTGGTCGTGCCGACCGCCTACTGGGTGCAACTGCGACTGCCCAAGCTGCGGCCGATCGTCGAGTTCATCACCCTGCTGCCGCTGGTCATCCCGGCGATCGTCGTCGTCTTCGGCTATCTGCGCATCTACAATTCGGAGAGCTGGCTGCCGCTCACCGACAGCCAACACGGCACCGACCTCCTGCTCGCCTTCGGCTACGTCACCCTGGCGCTGCCCTACATGTACCGCTCGGTCGACACCGGCCTCAGGGCCATCGACGTGCGCACCCTGACGGAAGCGGCCGAGAGCCTCGGCGCCGGCTGGGGAACCATCCTCTTCAAGGTGATCTTCCCCAACATCCGCTCGGCGATCCTCTCCGGCTCGTTCCTGACCTTCGCCATCGTCATCGGTGAGTTCACCTTCGCCGCCCTGCTCGATCGGCCGGCCTTCGGCCCCTACCTCCAGCTCGTCGGCGCCAACCGCGCCTATGAGCCGGCGGCGCTGGCGATCATCGCCTTCGTCGTCACCTGGGCCTGCATGGGCCTGATCCAGGTCTTCGGCGCCGCCCGCGGCGCCGCATCGAAATGAGAGCACGCGGCCCATGAGCTTCATCGACATCCGCGGTCTGAAGAAGAGCTTCGGCCCGACCACCGTCGTCCACGACTTCGATCTGGCGATCGAGCGCGGCGAGTTCGTCTCCTTCCTCGGCCCCTCCGGCTGCGGCAAAACGACGATCCTGCGCATGATCGCCGGCTTCGAGACCGCCACCGCCGGTTCGATCGCCCTCGCCGGCCAGGAGGTGACCCATCTGCCGCCGGCCAAGCGCGACGTCGGCATGGTGTTCCAGTCCTACGCCCTCTTCCCCAACATGACCGTGGCGCAGAACATCGCCTTCGGCCTGCGCGTCGCCAAGAAGGGCGCCGACGAGATCCGCGCCCGCGTCCGCGAGATGCTCGACCTGATCAAGCTGCCGCACCTCGCCGAGCGCTACCCCTACCAGCTCTCCGGCGGCCAACAGCAGCGCGTGGCGCTGGCCCGCGCCATCGCCGTCAAGCCGCAGGTGCTGCTCCTCGACGAGCCGCTCTCGGCGCTCGACGCCAAGATCCGCGTCTCGCTGCGCGAGGAGATCCGGGCGCTCCAGAAGGAGCTCGGCATCACCACGATCTTCGTCACCCACGACCAGGAGGAGGCGCTGTCGATGTCCGATCGCATCGTCGTCCTCAACGAGGGTCGGGCCGAGCAGATCGGCACGCCCTTCGAGGTCTACAACTGGCCGCGCACCCGCTTCGTCGCCTCCTTCGTCGGCACGCTGAACCTGCTCGGCGCCGAGGTGATCGACGCCGGCGCCGGCCGCCTCGCCCTCGACGGCCACACCGTCGCCACCGCCCGCCCGATCGAGGGCCGCTCGAACGGCGAGAAGGTGACGGTGGCGCTGCGCCCCGAGGCGGTCGATCTCGGCAACGCCGCCGCCGATCGCATCGCGCTGCCGGGCACCATCGAGGACGTCTCCTTCCTCGGCGCGGTGGTTCGCATCCGCGTCCGCCTCACCGCCCAGACGATCTCGCTCGACGCCTTCAACCAGCCGAACGTCACCCTGCCCAAGAACGGCGACGCCGTGACGCTGACCTTCGCCCGCGAGGATCTGTTGGTGCTCGAGGGAGACCACTGAGGCGATGCAGCCCCCCCGCGCCATCCTCTTCGACAAGGACGGAACGCTGCTCGACTACTGGGCGAGCTGGGGGCCGATCAACCGCGCGGCGGCGAAACTCGCCTCCCGTGACGATCTCGCCTTCGCCGCCCGTCTGCTCGCCGTCGGCGGCGTCGACGAGACCGGCCGCGCGGCCAGCGCCGATTCGCTGCTCGCCGCCGGCTCGGCCCACGACATCGCCCGCCTCTGGGTCGCCGCCGGCGCCGGCTTCACCGTGCCGGCGCTGACCCGCGCCCTCGACGACCTCTTCCACGCCTCGGTCGCCGACGTGGTGCCGGTCGGCGATCTCCCCGCCATCCTCGGTGGCCTGAAACGCCGCGGCCTCGCCCTCGGCATCGCCTCCTCCGACGGCGAGGCGGCGATCCGCGCCACCGTCGAGCGCTTCGGCCTCTCCGGCCTCGTCGACTTCGTCGCCGGCTACGACTCGGGCCACGGGCCCAAGCCGGAGCCCGGCATGGTCCACGCCTTCTGCCGATCGACCGGCCTCGCGCCCGGAGACGTCGCCATGGTCGGTGACACCCTGCACGACCTCGAGATGGGCCGCGCCGCCGGCTGCGGCCTGAAGATCGGCGTCCTCACCGGCACCGGCACCCGCGAGATTCTCGGCGGGCTCGCCGATCTGGTGCTCGACGGCATCGCCGATCTGGAAGGCGCGCTGTTCCGCTGAGCGCGACCGGTGGAACCGGCGGGTCGCGTCGCCCCCGCCCGTCGTCCGCTCACAGCGCGATGTAGCGGTCGGTGCGGTGGTTGATGGCGATGAAGAAGTTCATCGCCAGGGCGCAGAGCACCGAGCAGGCGACGATGAACGGGCTGACGACGAAGAAGGCGGCGCACATGATCGTCATGTCGACCGCCAACTGCACCATGCCGGCCCGCCAGCCGAAGCGGTCCTGCAGGTAGAAGGCGAGGATGCCGATGCCGCCGGCGCTGGCGCGGTGGCGGAAGAGGGCGAGCATGCCCATGCCGATCAACAGCCCGCCGAGGACCGCCGCCCAGATCGGATCGACCCGACCGATCTCGATCAGGCGATCCTGGTACTGGGAGAGCAGCGACAGCAATCCCACCGCCGCGAAGGTCTTGAAGGTGAAGCCCCACCCCATGCGCCGGTAGGCCAGCCAATAGAACGGCAGGTTGAGGGCGAAGAAGGCGAGGCCGAAGCTCCAGCCGAGGGCGTAGTGGAGGATGAAGGCCATGCCGGCGACGCCGCCGATCAGCACGCCGGCCTTCGACAGGAGCAGGATCCCGAGCGCCGTCAGCACGGTGCCGGTGAAGACCCCCTGGACGTCTTCGACCACCGAATGCTCGGTCGGCTTGGTGTTCCACAGACCGATCTTGGCCATGGGCGCTCCGGCGAGGAGATCGAAACGGGCTGCACGTGTGTGCAGTGCAGCATGTTCCGACCGACACCGCAAGGCCGATCCCCGCCGGGCAGGGCAATCGCTCGAAACGGTCGATACCCATCGATACGACGAGTATCAGCCCCTGGGTATCCCTTCTCCCCTTGCGGGAGAAGGTGCCCGAAGGGCGGATGAGGGGTCTGGGCCTTTCCTCGGACCGCCGCAGACGTGGTTTCGGCCGGTTGCCGCTCCGCGGCGCCCCCTCATCCGGCCCTACGGGCCACCTTCTCCCGCGAGGGGAGAAGGAAGAAGGGGGCATCCGAAGGTCTCGAGCGCGGCGAGCCTCTTCGAGCGATTGCCCTGCACCGCCGGAGATCGCCCACCGTCTCCTCGGCGGGCGATCCAGCGCGCCCTCACTTCACCGCGATCTCGATCAGGCTCGGACCGTCGCGGGTCAGCGCCTCGGCGATCGCGGCGCGGATGGCGTCGGGATCGTCGGCCCGCACCGACGGCACGCCCATCGAGGCGGCCAGCGCCTGGAAGTCGATCGCCGGGTCGTCGACGTCCATGCCGACGAAGCGGCCGGCGACCGCGTTGGGACAGCCGAGCTGCCGGGCGATGGTCTGCAACACGCCGTAGCGGCGATTGTTGAAGACGAAGAACAGCACCTTCGCCCCGTATTTCGCCGCGCTCCACAGCGCCTGCGGCGAATACATCGCCCCGCCGTCACCGACGAAACTCGCCACCGGCCCGTCGTGCATCAGCGCCGCCCCGACCGCCGCCGGCATGTTGCAGCCGAGCACGCCGCCGCGGGCGAAGAAGTAGCGCCCCGGCCGGGTCATCAGGAGTTCCTGGACCTTGCCGAAGGTGGCAGCGGAATCGTTGGCGAGCAGGGTGTTCTCCGGCAGTGCGTCGGAGACGGTCATCACCGCCAGGTCGGGGGAGAGCGGCAGCTCGCCCGCGCCCGCCGCGATCTCCTCCCGGATGCGCGCCACGTGCAGGTCCTTCGCCTGCGCCCGCGCCTCGAGCCGCCGCGCCACGACCGCCCGATCGAGCCGCCGGCCGAGCGCCCGGGCGACCTCGGCGAGCGTCGCGCCGATGTCGCCGAGAAGCGCCGTGTCGGCCGGATGTTCACGGCCGAAGGCCTCCGGATTGTCGGCGACGTGGTGGACGGCGACGCCTTCCGGGATCGGTCGGACGTCGCGGTAAGGGTAGGCGACGAAGGCGCGGCCACCGACCAGCACGATCGCCTCCGCCGTCTCCAGCCGCTGGCGCATCACCGCGAAGTCGGGCTTCAGGACCCCGGCCCAACAGGGATGGGCCGAAGGAAAGGCCGAGCGCGAGGTGAGCTGCGTGCCCCACACCGCATAGCCCCCCGCCTCGGCGAAGGCGACCAGCCCCACCGCCGCCGCCGCCGGCAGATCGTCGCCGAGCAGCACGATCACCTTGTCGGGATCATGGGCGGCGAGGCGCTCGGCCAGCCGCTCGGCGTCGGGCGAGGCGCCGAGACGCGGAGTGGCGGAGGCCGGCGGGGTCGGCCCGTCGACCGGTTGATCGAGCACGTCCATCGGCAGCGACAGGAACACCGGGCCGCAGGGCGCGGTGCGGGCGATCGAGAAGGCGCGGCGCAGCGCCTTGCCGACGTCCTCGCCGCGACGCACCTCCTGCGCCCACTTGGTCACCGGCGCGGCCAGCGCGACGAGATCGCCGGAGAGCCACGGCTCGGTGGCGAGATGGCGGGTGTCCTGCTGGCCGGCGGTGACGACCAGCGGCGTCTCGCTCGCCTTCGA
>ERZ1645187.3980-NODE-3980-length-12149-cov-6.429138_pt1 | contig 12149 bp, 9 predicted proteins | sample MGYA00575352_ERZ1645187 | MGnify/ENA primary metagenome ERZ1645187 (study PRJEB40837, sample SAMN11349314) | freshwater sediment metagenome | isolation source: river sediment | host: Sediment | place: India: Wazaribad , New Delhi | collected 2017-02-21 ... | reverse complement strand
TAGCATAGATCCAGGAGGGTTTATGTATACTCGAAAACATGGATACGATCGTGACGGGAGGTTTGCAAGGAGCGACCATTCCGCGGGGACGTGAAAAATGCCCCCGCTGCGTATAAAATAAGCGCATGAAAAATAGCGGCGATATGATTCGACTGATCGACCTGTTCGCGGGAGCGGGCGGGATGACCCTCGGGTTTACGGACCCCCGCTTTTGCGGCGGTTTCCGATGCGTTTTTTCTCTCGACAACGATCCTGCCGCCATGGAGACGCACGGCGCAAACTTCGGCGGAGGCGGTTTCGTCGGGGACATCGAGGATTTTCTCGCGTCGGGAGCCCCGGTTCCGGATGCGGATATCGTTATCGGCGGCCCGCCCTGCCAGGGGTTCAGCCTGCTGAACAGGGAACGGAGCGGAGACCCGCGGCGCGCGCTCTGGGAGCCCTTTCTCGAAATCGTATTCCGCAGCGGCGCGTCCGTCTTCGTCATGGAGAACGTCGCCGAGCTGCTCCGTTCTCCTGAAATGCCGCAGATCAACGAAAGGGCGGAGGAAAACGGATTCCTCCTTCACGCCGCCGTCCTGAACGCGGCGGATTACGGCGCCCCGCAGGTCCGGAGACGGACGGTCACCATAGGGGCGAAGGCCGACGCGTTCCCCCTGGGGATTTCTCTTCCCGCCTCCACGCATGAGGGAAGATGGCGGACGGTGCGTGATGCGATTCACGACCTCCCCGATCCCGAAGGGACCGAAATCCGGGCGACGGAACCGCCGCTCGACCTTCATTTCGGAAGGAACCCGACGGAGAAGAGCCTCGAACGCTACAAGGTCGTTCCACCCGGCGGGAATCGTTTCGACCTTCAGAAAAACGCTCCGGAACTCCTGCCGGAATGCTGGAGAAAAAAGCAATCGGGCGGCGCCGACCTTTTCGGCAGACTCTGGTGGGATCGTCCTTCGGTCACCATCCGGACGGAATTTTTCAAACCCGAAAAGGGACGGTATCTTCACCCGGAAAAGCATCGCCCGATCACGCACCGCGAGGCTGCCCGACTGATGGGGTTCCCGGACGATTTCCGTTTCCTCGGAAGCAAGACGGAGATCGCCCGCCAGATCGGCAACGCCGTCCCTCCCGCCTTGGCCGGAGCCATTGCGATGCAGGTGAAAGAAGCGCTTGAAAACGCGTCCGAACGAAACGGAAGGAAGAAGAAGGCGTCATGACGGACGGACGCATCGCTTCCATCGCACTCGGGACGGGGGACGTGGACTGCGTCTACCATTTCGCCCTCCCGGAACTCCACCGGGCCGTTGTGAAGATCGCTTCGGAGGATTCCGTCGAACTTATGGATAACATGATCCGCGGCAACCGGCTGAAGGACATCAGCGACCTCCCGCTCGATCTCGCGGTGTAACGGACATGGACCGGCTCCCGAAAGAGCTGCGCAGCCGGAACATGAGTCGTGTCCGTTCGGAGGACACGAAGCCCGAAAAAATCATCCGCTCCCTCCTCTTCCGGCAGGGGTATCGTTTCCGCCTTCACAGGAAGGATCTGCCGGGAACGCCTGACCTCGTCCTGCCGAAATTCCGCACCGTCGTCTTCATTCACGGCTGCTTCTGGCATCACCACGCGTGCGCCCACGGGGCGCTCCCCGAAACCCGGCGCGAGTGGTGGACGACGAAGCTGGAAGGGAACAGGAAACGGGACGAAATCAATTACGCACGCCTGATCGGGGAAAAATGGCGCGTCGCCGTCATCTGGGAATGCGCCTTCACGCGGATGAGCCGCGTCGCCGGCGACTCCGCCCGCAACTGCATTCTGGACAGGCTGACCGCGTTTTTCCACTCCGACGACTCGTTTCTGGAAATCTGACGCAAGCCCCCCCCGAGAAAACAGTCCTCCCGACAACGCCGCCGAGAAACCGCCGGGCGCACCCTTTGCCCGGCGCCCCCGCCGTCCCGCGTTCGGCCGCAGAAGCTCCGCGACGGGGCGCATCCGAGAAATATCGTAGAGCGCGTGGCTGATGCGCAGGTTTTCCGCAAGATGCTGCTCCACGAGGGGCGCGAAGAAGTTCGCGCCGCCGTAGACGAGCATATACCCCTTCTCCCGGTCCCTGTAGCTCATGCGATACGCGGGAGGAAGCTGCCCCTTCATCTCGATCAGCCCGGAAAAAGCCGTCCGGTCGAGCGAATGCAGCATTTCGGCGACCTCGTCGAAGAACTGCGGCGGGAAGGTCTTTATCGAGGCGGTCGCGAGGCCGTTTCCCGTCCGGACGACGTCCGAGACGGACGTGTACCTCCCGCGGATCAGCAGTTCACCGGGGCTCAGCGTGGTTCCCGAATGAAAGAGAATGTCGGCGATGCCCTTCGGCTCGTTGTCCTCGATCCGCAGCAGCACGGTCGCGATCGTTTCGGTGGGGATCCGCCGCTTCTGGAGGAAGACGTCGAAATTGCGCGCGGTGATTCCGAGCAGCGCGACATGCCCCTGCGGGACGACGAAGTTCCAAAGCCGTTCGCCGGAACGGACGAGCCCCACGCGGGACGAGATGATCACCGGACTGGCCGACGTCGCGGCCAGAACGCCGAGGACATCGTCCAGCCGGTTTTCTCCGATCAGCAGCGTATTCACCAGCACCTTCCCCGTATCGGCGGCGGGGTCGTAGTCGCTGTCCGCGGCGATCCGCTCGATCTCCGCGGAGGACACGCCGATCCGGTCGAAGACCAGCAGCATCCGGGCCTCCTCGACGCCCCGCTCCGTCAGGACGACGCCCTTGTTCCCGAAACGCCGGACGATGCCGTCCTTTTCCAGATTCGCGAGATGGTATCGGATCGTCCGGAGCTCCAGTTCGATGCTTCTCTTCCGGAGCGCGTTCTGCAGGTCGCCCGACGCCTGGATGCCGCCGGAAAAGTAGAGGATCCGAAGAATTTCGACGATCGTGTCCGGATATGCTTCAATTTCGAACAATGGCGCTCCCTCCCCCGGACGAATAGTATGCCATACCCTCCGTCCGATTTTTTCGGCAATGCGATGCCGTTTTATGTTCCGAACAAAACCGCCCGTTCCCCCCGCACGACACCCCCTGGAGGCGAATATCCCACACGACGAAAATTCGGGAACGGGAATCCCCCCAGGGGAACGCCCCGCAACTTTCCCGCGAAAAACCGCGCCTTTCCTTCACACAAGCGGAAGAGACAAGCGGCGCGCGCTCCGCGCCGAACATCATACCCGGGCGCCTGAAAAAACGCAATCGTTGCGGTCATTCTGTCAAAAGAATGCATATTCCCCTTGACAAGCAAAATTTGCTCGATTATTCTTGACACAAGTTCGGCAATGCGCTTCCGTTTTCTACACAATAACGGCATATCACAGACCGTCAGAGGAGGAGATGTATCCGTGCGGAAAGTTTCCTTACTGGTCTCTACGGGGAATTTGGGCGACAACATCATCGAGGAAGGGTCCTTCTACGAGGGCGTCAAGCGGGATATCGACTTTTTCGGAGCCGATGCGGGGACGGCCGACGCGGGGCCGACGTTTTTGGGCGCGGACATGCCGCACAACCCGTACGAATGGGAGCGGCACGACCTCGAGATCATGCTCGTCGAGTCGCGGAAGAAGAAGGTCCCGATGATCGTGGGGTCGTGCAGCACCACCGGAACGGACCGGGGCGTCAACCTCTACGCCGACATCATCCGGACCGTCGCGAAGGAACGGAAGATGGAGCCCTTCACGATGGCGCTGATCTACTCCCAGATCCCGATGGACACGCTTCGCTCTCGCGTCCGCAGCGGCGGCACGGAGGTTCTCGGCGCGGCGTTCCCGCTCACGGACGAGGTGCTCGACAACACGACGAACGTGACCGCGAGCATGGGCATCGAACAGATCGTCCACGCGCTCGCGAAGGGCGCGGACGTCATCATCGCGGGGCGCTCCTGCGACGACACGCTGCTCGCCGCGTATCCCGTCTTCAAGGGGTTCGACCGGGGCGTCAGCCTGCACATGGGCAAGGCCGCGGAGTGCGCCTCCCTCGTGTGCTGGCCGCAGAAGGTCAAGGAATCGATCATCGGGACCGTGTACGACGACTGCTTCACGATCGAGCCGATGCACCCCGACCAGCAGGCGACGCCGCACAGCGTGGCCGCGCACTCGATGTACGAGCGCACGAACCCGTTCGTCCAGGCGCTCCCCGGCGGAATTCTCGACATGCACGAGAGCGTCTACGAGGCGCAGACCGACCGGATCTGCCGCGTCACGGGAAGCCGCTTCGTCCCGTCGCCCGACGGAAGCTACAAGGTCAAGCTCGAAGGCGCGGGCGAGGCCGGACACCGCGTCTACCACCTCGTCGGCGTCCGCGACACGCGCGCGATCGCCCACATGGACCAGATCCTGGCCGATACGCGCAAAAAGGTCTCGCAGATCATCGGAGCGCACCGCGACGGCCTGTACGAGCTGCTCTTCCACGTCTACGGCGCGAACGCCGTCATGCAGGAGATCGAACCCGTCAAACAGACGCTCTCCCACGAGGTCGCGGTCGTCATCGAGGTCATCTCGAAGGATGTCGAACTCGCGACGTCCGTCGCGAAGTGCGCGAAATTCCGCTTCTTCTACATGAGCTACCCCGGGCAGATGAACTCCTCGGGCGGCTCGGTCGCGCTGCTCACCGACGAACCACTCTTCCCGAAGAACAAGGCCTACCGCTGGACCGTCGACCATTTGCTCACGCTTTCCGACCCGCTCGACCCGGAGATCTTCCGCTACACGTTCGAGACGGTGTCCGGGAAATAGGACGATGGCGACGGACGTCACCAACACGCCGCTCTGCACGCTCGCGAACTTCTACGCGCCTCTCGGGCCCGGCGACATTCCGGAGCGGGTTCTCGCGAAGGCCCGCCGGACGCTGGCGGACTTCCTCTGCGAGACCGTGGCCGGATACTGCGAGGGGGACGTCGCCGCGATCTGGAACGCCTACGCGCGCGACATAGGTGGAAAGCCCGAGGCTGTGATCCTCTGCGACGGGACGAAGGTCCCGGCGATGAACGCCGCGATGGCGACGGGGATCATGGCGCACTCCATCGAACTCGACGACGGCCACCGGTGGGGCACCTCGCATCCGGCGGTCGCGGTCATCCCGGCCGTCCTCGCGGTCGGCGAGCGCGAGGGCTCTTCGTTCCGCTCGATCCTGAAGGCCGTCGCGGTCGGATACGACGCGATGCTTCGCGCGGCCCGGGCCATCAACCCGTCGCATCTCAAGCGGGGCTTCCACTCCACCGGAACGTGCGGCTCGATCGGCGCGGCGGCCGGGTGCGCGGCTCTCCTGGGGCTCGACCCCGAGCCGTTCGCCTACGCGATGTCGATGGGCGGGCTCCAGAGCGCGGGGCTCCAGGAAATGCTTCACGACAACCCCGGCATCAAGACGCTCCAGCCGGGAAAGGCCGCGATGGCGGGCGTTCTCGCGGCCGACCTCGCGCGCGCGGGGGCGAAGTCGCCCCGGACGCTTTTCGAGGGGCAGCACGGCTGGCTCAAGGCCATGTGCGCCGGGGAATACTCGGAAGACGCGCTCACCGGCGACCTCGGGAAACGGTGGGAGATCCTGCTGACCTACACGAAGCTCTACCCGACCTGCCGCCACTGCCACGCCGCGATCGACCTCGTCCGCGAGGCGCGCTCGGCCCTCGGCTGCACGGACGCGGACGTCGAATCGATCCTCGTGCGGACCTACACGCTCGGGATCGTCGAGGTGGGGCAGGTCTTCACGCCGGAGACGTTCGAGGAGGCGATGTTCAGCATGCCCTTCTCGCTCGCCGTGGCGCTCCGGAAAGGCAACGTCACGCTTCAGGACTACACGCCCGGACTGATCGGCGACGAGGGGCTCCGACGCCTCGCCCGGTCCGTCACGATCGAGGCGGACGAACGTATGGACGCGATCTACCCCGAAGAGCGGGGCGCGTGGATGCGCGTGACGCTGCGCGACGGGCGGACCTTCGAGCGCGGCATTCCGGTCGCGAAGGGCGAACCGGAAAACCCAGTGAGCGACGGCGACCTTCTCGAAAAGCTCGCGCTCATGCTCGCGCCCTACGCGCCGGAGGCGTTCGTGAACGATCTGTGGAACATCTGCGTGGAGTCGGACATCGACTCCGTGACATACGGGGACATTCTCGGCTGTTTTGCGGCCCACGCGGCCAAAGGGGGGTTCTGCACACGATGAAGACGAAAAACATCTGCGACCTTGCGCGGACCATCCGCAGCAAGAACGCGGGGAGCTTCATGATCACGCTCGAAATCATCTTTGCCGACCGCGGCGTCTACGAGCGAGTCAAGAAATCGGGCGCCGTCACGCAACAGGCGATCGCCGACGCGTACAGCCTGCCCGCGGAACGGATCGAGGACTTCATGTTCTTCGACCCGGGCATGGGGATCAAGGCCAATATCCGGCGGCGGATCCCGAGCGGCGGCCCCGGTGAGACGGACGTGTACGGCTGTCAGCAGTACGCGCCGCTCTTCGCGCTCGAAGTCCCCTGGGACGACTAGCGGAGAGGACCGCGAATGGAGACGCACGCCGCATCCGCGCCGCCGTCGCTCACGGAACGCCTCGCCCGATTCGCCGCGTCGCTGACGCTCGAATCGCTCCCGGAGGCCGTCGTCCATCAGGCGCACCGCTGTCTGCTCGACACGACGGGCGCGATGCTCGCCGGAAGCCGTCTTTCGCAGGCCGGACAGGCGGGCAGGCGATTGGCGGCCGGGCTCGACGAGCGCGGCGACTCGGCCGTGGCCGGGAGCACGATGTCCCGGTCGCCGATGACGGCGGCGCTCGTCAACGGGATGGCCTCCCACGCGCTCGAACTCGACGACGGCTCCAAGCACGCCACGTATCACCCAGGAGCCTCGATCATCCCGGCGGCGCTTGCGCTCGGACAGGCGAAGCGCATATCGGGCCGGAAACTCATCGAGGCTGTCGTCGCGGGATACGAAGTCTCGCTGCGCATCGGAACGGCGATCAACCCCGGACACTACCTCCGGGGCTTCCACCCGACCGGGACGATCGCGACATTCGGAACGACGGCCGCGGCCGCCAAGATCCTCGGGCTGGACGCGGAAACGACCGTCAACGCATTCGGCCTCGCCGGAAGCCTCGCTTCCGGAATCAACCAGTACGAAATCGACGGATCGATCTCCAAGCACCTGCACCCCGGGAACGCCGCCCGGAACGGCATCCTCGCGGCGACGCTCGCAAAGGAGGGAATGACCGGCCCCGAAGAAATCCTCGAAGGGCGCCTGGGCTTCTTCCACTGCTTCGCGCCCGACGGGGCCGACCCGTCGGTCGTGACGGACGGCCTCGGGCAGGACTGGAATTTCCTGCGGATCTACTTCAAGCCGTGGTGTTCCTGCCGGTACGTCCACTACGCCATCGAGGCTGCGCAGAACGACCTCGCGCAGCACCCGTTCCGAGCGGCCGACATTGAATCGATCGTCGTCCGCACGCACCGGAACGCCAAGCAGGGGTCGGACATCCCCGACTACCGCTCGCCGCTGCACGCGCGCCTCAGCATCCAGTACGGAATCGCGTCGATCCTCGTTCGCGGCCGCGCGGGACTGGGCGAATACGAAGACGACGCGATCGCGGACCCCGAGGTCCGGCGCGTGTCCGACCTCGTCCGGATCGAAGTCGACGAGGCAATCCAGAAGCTCTACCCGAACCCGCGGTCGATGATCGTCGAGATCCGGGACCGGTCGGGAAACGCGGCCTCCGCGCGGATCGACCACGCGAAGGGCGACCCGGAGAACCCGATGACCGACGACGAACTGCGCGCGAAATTCCGCGACGTCACGGCGGGCGTCATCGACGACGCGCGCGCCGAAGCGATCATGAAGAGCGCAATGTCCATCCGGGAGTGCGCGGACGTATCGTCCTTCGCCTGCCTGCTTCAATTCTGAAGACATAAGGAGAGATCGCCATGTTCGATGTGATCAACGAAAGGCTGTCGAAATTTTCCTCAGAACTGCGTTATGAGGACATCCCGCAGGAGGTTCTCGACCACCTCAAGCGCGTGCTGCTCGACTGCTACGGCTGCGGGCTCTTCGGCTCCACGACGCCGTGGATGCGGATCTACCGGGACACGCTCGAGCGCATGAGCGACCGGAAGGAAGCGAGCATCTGGGGAACCGACCGGAAGACCTCCGTGGTCAACGCGATGATGCTCAACGGCTCGGCCATCAACTCCTTCGAGCTGGACGACACGCACACGGACGGGATCATCCACGTCTCGACGGGGGTCCTCGGCTGCATCACGGCGTTCGCGGAGATGCAGGGGACCATGACCGGCAAGGACTTCCTGACGGCCGCCGCGCTCGCCTACGAGATCTCCTGCCGCGTCGCCGCCCCGGTCGGCATGGAGATCGCGCACCAGGGCTGGAACAACACCGGTACGTGCTGCCCGTTCGGCTCCACTGCGGGCGTCGGCCACATGCTCGGCCTCACGCCGGAACAGATGGGCCACGCGATGGGAATCGCCGGCAACTGGGCCGGAGGGCTCCAGGCCGTCCAGTTCGCGTCGATGGCCAAGCGCATCGTCCCGTCGAAGTCCTCCGAAGGCGCGATCATCGGCGCAATGCTCGCGAAGCAGGGCTTCACGGGGATCGAGGATGTCTTCGAGAACAAGTTCGGCGGCTTCTACAACTGCTTCACCGACGACGTCTACGACGTCGAGCGGACGAGCGGCGACCTGGGCTCGCGCTGGGAACTCATGGGCATCGGACTGAAATTCTACTCCACGTGCCGGAGCAAGCACACGACGATCGGCGCGCTGCGCACGTTCCAGAAGGAGCATCCGGACGTCAAGGCCGACGACATCGAGAAGATCGTCGTCCACACGACATCGATCACGCACAAGTACTCCGTGGGATCGGACGCGATCACGAGCGTCGTGGCCGCGCAGCTCAGCCACCCGTACGTCTGCGCCGTCACGCTGCTTGAGGGCAACGCGTTCATCCACCAGTTCACCGAGGAGAAGATCCGCGATCCGAAGATCCTCGAATACGCCAAAAAAGTGGAAGTGATCCACGACGAGGAGATCGAAAAGCTGCCGCGCCACCTGCGCTACACGGTCAAGGTCGACCTCGTCCTGAAGGACGGCGCGGTCTACAACATCGGCGAGACGTACCCGAAGGGGCACCCGAAGAACCCGTTCACGCACGAGGAGCTGCTCTGGAAGTTCCGGACGCTCTCCGAACGGGCGATCCCGGACGGCGAAAGAGTCGGGAAGATCATCGACGCGGTGCTCAACCTCGAACGGCTCGACCGCTTCAACGAGCTGGCGGACCTCCTCACGACGCGGGCGTAGGACGCGCATGGGAAAGACGGCGGTCGAGAAGATCATATCGGCGCACGTCGGGCATGACGCGAAGGCGGGGGATTTCGTCGTCGCGGACGTCGACCTCGCGATGACGCACGACACCACGGGCCCGATCGCGATCACGGCCTTCCGGGAATACGGCCGCGAAAAGGTCTGGGACGCGTCGAAGGTCGTCATCATGCTGGACCACGCGGCGCCGAGCCCCAACGAGCGGATCAGCAACCTCCATTCGCTCCTGCGGACGTTCGCATCGGAGCAGGGCATCCGGCTCTACGACGTCGGCGAGGGGGTCTGCCACCAGCTCGTCGTCGAACAGGGGCTCGTCGTTCCCGGCGACCTGGCCGTCGGCGCGGACTCGCATACCTGCACCTATGGGGCGCTGAATGTCTTCGCGTTCGGCATCGGGTCGTCGGACATGTCCGGCGTGCTCCTCACGGGAAAGCTCTGGCTCCGCGTTCCGGACACCATGAAGGTCGTCTTCGGCGGAACGATGCCGAAGGGGACCTGCGCGAAGGACCTCATGCTCCATCTGATCGGGAAGATCGGCTCGGACGGGGCGGACTACCTCGCCATATCCTTCGGCGGGGATACGATCCGCGGGATGTCCGTCTCCGAACGGCTGACGCTCAGCAACATGGCCATCGAGTGCGGCGCGAAGGTCGGGCTCATGGAGGCCGACGAAAAGACGACCCGGTATCTGGAAGGAAAATACGCGCGCGAAGCGCGCCCCGCGTTCGACGACGACGACGCGGCGTTCCGGTCACGCATGGAGATCGACGCGTCCCGGATCCCGCCGCTCGTAAGCCGCCCGCATTCGGTGGATTCGGTCGTCCCGGCTGCGGACCTCGCGGGAACGGCCGTGTCGCAGGTGTACATCGGGACGTGCACGAACGGACGGCTCGACGACCTGCGAATCGCCGCCGACATCCTCGACGGCCGCCGCGTGTCGGCGAACTGCCGGCTGCTCGTGTGTCCTTCGTCGCGGCAGACGCTGGTCGACGCGCTCACGGAGGGCGTCATCACGAAGCTGGCGGCCGCCGGAGCCGTGATCCTGCCGCCGGGGTGCGGCCCGTGTCCGGGAACGCATCTCGGCGTCCCCGGCGACGGCGAAAACGTCCTCTCCACGGCCAACAGGAACTTCAAGGGGCGCATGGGGAACAACAAGGCGGGCATCTACCTGGCGTCGCCCGCGACCTGCGCGGCGTCCGCGCTCGAAGGCCGGATCGCCGACCCGCGGCCGTACATCCGCTGAAGGCGGGAGGAGACGAGATTATGGAAAACATCCTGAACGGCCGCGCCCGGCGCTTCGGCGACGACATCAATACGGACTACATCATCGCCGGAAAGTACACGAAGACGCTCGACTTCTCCTCGCTCGCCGAGCATCTTCTCGAGGATCTCTTCCCCGGCTTTTCGAAGACGATCCTCCCAGGCGACATGATCGTCGCGGGGCGCAACTTCGGCTGCGGCTCGTCGCGCGAGCAGGCCCCGATAGCGATCCGCTGCGCCGGGATCGCGGCCGTCCTCGCGAAATCGTACTCGCGGATCTTCTTCCGCAACGCGATCAACCAGGGCATCCCGGCGTTCCTCTGCGACACGGATTCGATCGCGGAAGGCGACCGCATCATCGTGAACATCGGAAGCACGACCGTCGAACTCCCCGACAGGGGAACGACGCTCCCGATGACGCCGCTTTCGCCCGTCATGCTCGACATCCTGAAGGAAGGCGGACTTGTGGAATACCTGAAACGGCACGGCGGTTTCGTTCTCGATCCGCAGGCATCGGATCGCCCCCGAAGGGAGGGATGAATCCGGATCATCCGCAAAAAAACCCCTGCGGCGTTCTCTTCTCCGTTTGTACGGGAAAGATCATGACAGGAGGGATATAAGATGAAACAGCGCACGAAGGGCTTCTACAGCATTCTGGTTCTGTCGCTTCTCGTTGTCGGGCTCGCGGTCGGGACGGCTCCCGCCGCGGACGTCCATCTGAACATGGGCAGCACCTCGTCGAGCTCGGGCGTGTACGCGTGGTGCGTGGCCGCGGCCAACGTCATCAACAAGGCGAATGTCGGCGTCAACGTCACCGTGGTCGAAAGCGGCGCGGGTATGGACAACCTGCGCAAGCTGAGCGCCGGAATCTTCGACTTCGCGCTCGCCGTCGACCTTCCGGGGTCGCTCCAGCTCTACAAGGGCATCGAGGGCTTCAAGGGCAAGGCGTTCACGGACGTCCGGTGGCTGTTCCTGCGGAACGTGTTCGCGGACCGGCTCTACGTCCGCAAGGACTCCGGCGTCACGACGTTCGGCGACCTCAAGGGAAAGAAGTTCAACCCCGGCATCCCCGGCTCGGCCTCAGCGGCCTACGTCATGCAGTACAACACGATCCTGGGATACGGGATCCAGCTCGTCCCGTCGGCATACGGCGACGCGGTCAACGCCCTCAAGGAAGGACGGATCGTCGGCATCCAGAAGTCCAGCGGCCTGAACAACATCGACGCATCGCTCATCGAGGTCAACCTGATGACGCCGCTGACCGTCATCGGCTACTCGAAGGAAGACGTCGCGAAAATACAGAAGGACATCCCGTATATGAGCTTCCTCGAGCGTCCGAAGGGAAGCATCAAGGAATTCCCGGACGTCGGGCCGATCTGGGAGGAATGCCCGATCGCCGGCGCGGTCGCGACCGCCGCGATGTCGGAGGAAGTCGGGTACAAGATCGTCAAGGCGTACTTCGAGGGGTTCGCTGAAGTCGCCTCGGCGTACGGCCCGGTCAAGGGCTTCGATCCCGTAGCGGACTACTTCAAGTACGCGGGCGAC
>ERZ1645187.3979-NODE-3979-length-12149-cov-10.003390_pt1 | contig 12149 bp, 7 predicted proteins | sample MGYA00575352_ERZ1645187 | MGnify/ENA primary metagenome ERZ1645187 (study PRJEB40837, sample SAMN11349314) | freshwater sediment metagenome | isolation source: river sediment | host: Sediment | place: India: Wazaribad , New Delhi | collected 2017-02-21 ... | reverse complement strand
ATGCGCTCGGCCAGCACCGCCGGGTAGCTCTCCTCGGGGCGCACCCCGGTGCCGTAGGTCAGGCTGTCGCCGAAGGCGAGGACGACGTCTTCGGGGGCCAGCCGGGGCAGCTCGGGGGCTGGGGCACAGGCGGCCAGGAACAGCGCGAGGACCCCGGCGAGCCCCACGGCGACCGTCGGCTGCAGCCCTGTCCCCGAGGACCGGGATGCTGGCCCCGGAGGGCGCCCCTCGGCGGCGGGCGCGGCGACGTCCTGCGCCTCAGCCAATCCCACCCCCGCCCCGCCACCGACACCCACCCATGCTGGCGAAAGGGACCAGGAGGGACAGGAAGGCGAGGAGACTCCAGCCCGTGAGGCCCGCCTCCTCGGCGCCGGCGCCGAACGCCGTCACCGCCGAGCCGACACTCCAGCCCACCTTCTCTCCAGCTCTGGCACTCATGAGTCCTCTCCGCTACCCGGTCATCCTGCGGCGCTGCGGCCGAGCCCCGGGCTCGTACTCTCCCAGGGCATCCCCGTGCCCGTCAGTTCGCCGCTTCGAGGAACAGCCGAAAAAGCGCCTTCACCGGCCCGAGATCGAGCAGCACACCGGCTCCACCTGCAGCTCGCCGGCCGGGCCGGGAACCGCAACCGGTCAACGGGGAGTCAGGTACTCCTCGGGGACGTTGTTGACGACGTACAGCGCTGCCTTCTGGATGCAATCGCGGATCGCTTCCTCCATCGGCGTGCTCCGGTACGCTTCCAGGCCCACCGGTAGGCTCAACCCGCCCGCCGTGACCGCGACGCCCACCGAGCCCCGCGCCGCCCGTGCCGCACCCGGTATGCGGGTCGCCGCCAGCACCTTCCCGGTTGCGGCGTCGACCACCCGGACGTCGATCGCCATGGTGGAGAACGAGATCTGCGTGCCGACCCCCACGGGCAGCTTGGCGGTGCCGGGGTTGTAGAACGAGGAGCCCCCCGCCTGCGGCTCGAATTCGGTCACCGCACCGTAGACGTAGACCTGCGCGACGTCCATCGCCGCCTCCGGCACCGCCGCCCCGGCAGCGGCCATGCGGGACCGCGAGAGGGCCTGCTCGGCCGCGACCCCCGGCAGGTCCATGCGCTCGACGACGGTGACGGCGCCCGTGTTGTGCAGCGCCGTGACCAGCATCTCCCGCAGGCCGTCGCCGATGGCGCGGGTCGCGCTGGCCGCCTTGACCTGAAAGTCCCCCACCGCCACCACTGGCTTGCCGGGCCCGACAGCGACCGCAGGCGTGGGTGCGCCCCGGCGCACCGGCGTCTCGGGGATGGGGCCTGCGCCGGGCACGATGCGCTCGACCTTGTACTCGGTGGGTGACCCCCCCCGCATGGTGTAGGTCTCAACGGTCCGCTCGACAATCCGGAAGCTCACGCCTTCGCTTGCGACATCCGGGTCGGCCCCGGCGCGCGGCTCCGCCTGGGCGGGCGCCTCCGGCGCCCGGTGAGCACCGAGCTTCGGCGTCAGCCGCACCTCCTTTTCCCACCCCGAGCGCGCAACCGATAGCCGCAAGGACTCGTCCGGCGCCAGCCGGCCCACGAGGTCGACGAACTCCGCGGCGCTCCGCACCCGCAGGCCCTGGCAACGCGTGATCACGTCGCCCACCCGCAGCGAGGCGGCCGCCGCGGGGCTGTTGGGCGCGACCTGGGCGATCGCAGCCCCCTTCTGCGCCTGGCCCGCAGGCGGGTCGGTGACGCCAAGCCCCCAGTCCGCGGCCGCCGGACGAGCCACCAGGAACGCCAGCACCCAGAGCACCACGACGGCCCACAGGGCCGTTCTCGAGGACGTTCGCGGCGTAGTCATTCCCGGTCACCTGCACCAGACACCGGGAGGACAGGTCCCCGGCAGCCAGACGTCAGGGTACGCGTACCCCCCGCAGGGCAGGGGGCAGTAGCCGTACGGTGTCCAGGCGTGCGTCCAGTCCGGGTGGAGCCAGCGCTGACGCTCGTAGAGCTGGGCCAGCAGGCTGCCCGTGCCGAAGCGGGGTGTGGCGTAGGCCGCCGGGGGGCGCGACCAGACCTGCGCGGTCCGGTCCCGCTCGCGCTGGGCAAAGCGTTCTACCACGTCTCGCGGGTCCACCCCAGACCCTGGCTGGGCCCACGCTGCTCCGATGCCGACGCCGTACGCGGCGAGACCCAGCATCACACCCCGCGCCGTGCGCCGACCGGCGCCCCGGCGCGCGACCCCCGACTCGGTGAGGCCGCGGCCAGCCGTCACAGCTGGTACCCCGAGGCGCCCGACGGCCGTGCCGGGGGCGAGGGGACCGACGGCGTGGGTGTCGGCGGGGGCGCCTGCAGGACGGGGGGCGGAGCCTGCGGCAGCGGGGCCGCGGGCGGCACCGTCTCGGACGCGCGCCCCGGAGCCAGCGCCGGCGCACGGCCGGTCCCCCGCTGCTCCAGCGTGCGCTGGAAGGCGGCGTAGAACTTGTCCACCTCGTCGTCCAGTTCGTCCGTGAAGGCGATGTTCTCGGACACCGCCGCGGTCGCGGACATGTTCAGTCTGCCCTCCCCCGCCGGCAGGAAGCTCACGCTGAGCGACAGGCTGAACATGTCCAGGCCGAACGAGTCCTTGCGCTTCTGCTCGCCGACGATGTAGCCCGCGCCGACGTCCTGCTTGACCGGGAAGTATCCGACCGTCTGCATCGCCTGGGCCGCGACGCGGATCCCCTCCGGCACCGTGAGCCGGTACTGCGGCGGCACCGCCTGCTGGCGGGTGTAGGGGCCGGAGCAACCCGCGGCGAGGAGCAGTGCCGCCAACCACCACGCCCCACGACGGAAGCGGCAAAGCAAAGGCTGCGCGGTCATCGACGTCTCTCCTTTAACGCGTCGCCCCGAGGGATCGGGTCACGGGTGGCGGTAGTACTGGGCCGGCACACTGCTTCGCACATAGGCGACGGCCTTCTCGATGCAGTCACGGATCGTCTGCTCCATCGGCGTGTTGGCGAAGGTGCCGAGACTGACCGGCATCTGGGAGCCGGAGACGGTCGGCGCGACGCCGACCGAAGTCTGCGACGCCTCCGCCTGACCGGCAATGCGGTTGGAGGCGAGGATGCGGCCGGTGGTGACGTCCACCAGGCGGACGTCGATGGCCATGTGCGCGGTCTTGGTCTGGCGGCCGAAGGAGAACGGCAGCTTGGGAATTCCGAGTGTCAGACCGGAGCCGCCCTCCTCCGCCTCGAACTCGGTGACAGCGCCATAGACCATCACGTCGGCCACGTCCATCTGCGCCTCCGGGATCGCCGCGCCGGGGCGCGCCATGCGCGAGCGCGACAGGGCCTGCTCGGCGGCAAGCCCCGGGATGTCCATGCGCTCGACCACGATGAAGTCGCCGGAGTTGTGCAGCGCGGTCACCAGCATCTCGCGCAGGCCATCGCCGATGGCCTGGCTCGCGGTGGCGGCCTTCACCTGAAAGTCGCCGACCGCCACCGTGGCCCTGCCGGCCCGCCCACCATAGGCAGGCCCACTACCGTAGCCCGCCCCTGCGCCGGAAGCCGGCCCGGCGCCGTAAGCCGGCCCGGCCCCGTAGGCGGGCGGGGCAGCAGCCGCGTAGGTGCTCGGCGCCGTGACCCCAGCCAGGGGCATCCCGGGCATCGACTGCGCCGAGGGCGGAGGCGGCTCCGGGAGGGGGAAGAAAGATTCGGGCCGGGCAACCTCTTCCGCGGGCCTTGCCGCCGGGACGACCCGCACCTCCTTGGCCCAGCCCTCGCGGTACACGCGCAGGCGCAGCGGCTGACCGACAGGCCAGCCCTTGACCCGGGCCACGAGGCCCTGGACGTCGTCGACCGCGGCCCCATCCGCGTGCGTGACGACGTCGCCGGGCCGCAGACCCGCAGTCTCGGACGGTCCTCCCGGCGCGACTGCGGTCACCAGCGCGCCCTGCCCCGGCTGCCGATCGGCCGGCACCGCGTCCACCGTCAGCCCGACCCACCCCCCCGTCGGCGCCGCCGGGACCGCGCCCGGGTCGACCTGGAGGGTCTTCTGCCAGCCCTCCCGCTCGACCGTCAGCGTCACGGTGTCCTCCTTGGCCGCCCGCTGGATCGCGCGGTTGGCCTCGCGCGCCGACCGGACCCGGGAGGTGTTGACCTGCGTGATCACGTCGCCTTCCTCGAGCCCCGCGCCGGCCGCACTTCTGCCCCGCGCGAACGCGCTGACCCGGGCCCCTCCCCCCCCGTCCCGCACGGTCACCCCCACCCCCCCCGCCGTGGCCTGAAGGGGGAGCAGAACCAGAATGGCGAGGCCGACCCAGAGCCAGAGCGACCTCCCGATCAAGACACGCGACCGCACCAATGCCCCTCCCCGCGGCGGACGCCGCACCCCCTCGGTGTGCCGCCCCTCACTGGCACTCGCAGCGGTGCGGCATCACCTTCACCGCCCCGCGGCGACCGTCCTGCGAACAGCGCGCCTGACAGGCCTGCTCGATCCACCGCTTCCAGTTATCGTCCAATCGCTTCTGTGCCTGACCCTGGCACTCCATGCCCCGCTCCCGGCGGCCCGGCTGGTTGTCCGCCAGGAACCGGGTGACGCAGGCCTGGATCTCACCGACGAAGCTCGACAGCCCGCCCGAGGCCATCCCGGCGTAGCTCGGGTGCAGGGCGCACCAGCCGGTGATGTGGTCGTAGCCCCCACTGCAGCCCGGGCAGTCGACCGCGCACCCGGAGTAGCCCCCGCCTGCGCAGTTGCGGGCCTTGCAGTCCGCCACCATCTGCTGACAGCGTGCCGCCACCTGCGAGCCGACCGACGGGCAGGCCGTGCCGGTGCCCTTGGGCACGTACGGGCCGCTCGGGGTCGTCGCCTGCGCCGTGGCCGCCCCGCTGGTCCCCGCCCGCGGGTGCTCGGCGTGCAGGCAGACCTTGTTGATGCACTTCAGCGGGCTCGGGCACTCGCGGTCGCTGGCGCAGCGGTTGCCGAGCCCGGGCGTCCCGGTGCTCGTGGTCGTGCTGGTGGTGGCCGGGGTCGAGGCGGTCTGCGGGCGGCACAGCCCGCGGTCGCAGAACAGCCCCGCCGCACACTCGGCGCTCGAGCGGCAGGCCTCGTTCATCCGCAGCGTGCCCCCGCCGGTGGTCCCGGCACGGGTACCGGTCGTGGTGCCCGGGGTCGTGGTCGTCGTCCCGCTGGTCGTCCCGGTCCGGCTGCGGTCCCGGCTTCCAGAGGCCGCCGCCCCGGCCCCCGCCTCGGCCGAGCGGGTGTCCATCTCCTGGCGCATCCCCTCGGCGCTGAAGCGCCCGGGACGGTCCCAGGCACCCGCCCCGTAGCCGCTGCCCCAGCTGCCCTGGTCCCGCGCCTGGCGCCGGGCGTCGAACTGCCGGACCACGTCGCTCGCGTCGGGCGGGAGCTCGACCGGCTGGCCCGAGGCGGTCGTCTCCTGGGGCCGCGAGCCGGCCAGGCAACGGCCGTCCCGGTCGCAGCGCCAGCTCGGGCAGTTCTGGTCCATCCAGGCCCGTGCGTCGGGCTCGCCGAACAGGCGCTCCTGCCAGATCCAGTGCTGGGTCACGTTCGGGTGCTGGGTCACCGCCGCGCCGCCGTGCGAGCGGCTACAGACCGCCGCCCAATTGCCGCCGCCGCGGACCTCGCCTGCCGCCGCGCAGGCCCCCGCCGCCGTGCACTTCCAGCTCGGGCAGTTCTGCCGGATCCAGAACTCGGCGTTGCGCGGCCCCGGGAACGGGCCCTGCATCACTTGGTAACGGGTGGGGTCGGTGCTCTTGCCGTAGACGACCTGAAGACCCTGCTTCTGGCAGAGCGCGTACCACTTCTCGTCCGCCGGCCCCGGCTGCTGGCCCTGGGCGCCGAGTTGACTGGCTTGGCTTAAAGGGGGCGAAGGGAACGCGGAGGGCACCACGCCGCCGACACCCCCCGCAACGGCCACGCAGCGGGCCCCATCCCGGAGTTGGTCGACCCCGCAAAGCGGGCGACAACCTTCGGGAGTCTGCTCGTGTCCCGGCCGGCACACACAGACACCGGCATTGTCCAGCACCAGGCCTGCACGACAGGCAGGCGGCTCTGCGACAACGGGTGGGCCAGGCATCCAGGAATGGTTTGGGCCGGAGGCCGACACCGTCACCCCGCCCACCACCGTCTCCTCCGGGGTCTGGGCCGGGGGATCGGGGCACCACTCCCAATCGTCCTCCGTGACGGCCCCGGTGCCAGCGGCCAAGCCCAGGCTCAGGAGGAGGAGCAGGTTGCCCGCGCGAGACCTGGATCGAGGCTTCACCGCCTCCCTCCCCGCGGTCTGCACTGACGGGCATTTTGCTGGATCCTCGACAGCGCGTCGTCCAGCGTGTAGACGCGCTGCACGGTCCGATACAGGTCACGCGCCGTCGTCGTCGCGCCCCGGACCGTCACCTGCCCGACTTCGTGGGTCGCGCCGCGATCGACGTTGACAGGCACGTTCGGAAAACCCGGCGGCTGTGTGCTCAGCGACAGGTCCAGGCCGATGAGCGTGTCCCGGTGGGGGTCGGTCACGCCCGTCACGGCCACTGTTCCGATGTCGAAGCTCCAGCCCACCTCCGTGCGGCCTTCTCCTCTCCATCGCACGGACCCGGTCAGCTCTGCCGAAGGCACCTGATACGAGTCCCGCCAGTTGACCGTGGTCCGGGGCCAGGCGGTGAGGCTTGGCTCCACGTCCAGGGAGAACGTCCGCACACCGGTGTTGACCGCCACGCTGCCCGTAAACTTCCAGCCATCGCTCGAAGTGACCGGAGCCGGCGAAGCCGCCCTTGCCGCCAGCAGTTCGTTCTTTCGCTCCCCCCACGCGGCGACCGCACGGTTCAGCTCCTTCTGCCCGCCGGCCTCGGCGAACTGCGCCCGCTCCGCCGCGTTTGCACTGTCGCGCCAGGCCTTGAGCTTTCGAATGTAGGCCTCGGTGTTGGCGAGGGCCTCGCGCGCCGCGTCGGACCGTTGCCTCGCCACGTCCTGCGCCGAGCGGCCGTCGGGGTCACGCAGGTTCACCGGGTCGTTTCCCGCGAATACGTAGAGGTTCAGGTGGCGCTCCGGCTCGACCGGGTCCGGCTGCAGGAACCGTCCGAGGCGCGGGTCGTAGTCGCGCGCGCCGAAATCGTACAGCCCGGTGGTGGCGTCGTAGGGGCGTCCGTGCAGACCGAAGCGCAGCGGCTGCGTGCCTGGGCGGCCCGTCATCACACCGAACAGCGTGGGACGAACCTCCTCGACCACGGTACCATCGTCACCGACAACGGCGACCACAGTGCCCTGAAGGTTGCGCACTGGAAAGAGCGTCCGCTTGCCCTCCCGGTAGAACAGCGGTGCTTCAGCACTCGGCCCGTACACCGCCTGCAGCAGCGGCCGGTTGTCGGCGTCCAGCACCTGGATGAGGTCGCGGCCGGCGTAATACATGAACTGCTCGTCCACCCCCTGCGAGCGCCCGGTCCGCCGGCCGAAAAGGTCGTAGCGGTATTGCAACCGGCTCCCGTCGGCGAGGTCGACCTGCTGCAGGGCGTTCCGCGCCCCGTAGTGATAGCGGGTCTCTCCCGCCGCGGCGCGGCGGGAGATCAGATTGCCCTCCGCGTCAAAGGCGAAGCTCGCCTCGTCGACACGCGACCCTTCCGTGTCCGCTCCGGAACGCTCTGTCCGCACAGACGCAATACGGTGTCCTGGCCCATAGCGGTAGGTCGAAACGCGACGGCCGCCCGTCTCGTCAATGCTCGTCTCGCGAGTCCGGTTGCCCGCGGCGTCGTACGCGAAGCTGGCCGCTGCCGACCCTGGCCCCACTGCGCGCAGGAGCCTTCCCGCTGCGTCGTGGGTCAGCGTAGTCTCCGCGTCGCCCTCCTGCAGACCGGCCACCTTACCGTCCGAACCGTAGCGGGCCTCGAACCGGTAGAGCACCGAGCCATCGGGTCTCGCATACTCGATACGCGTCGGCCGGCCGGCCTCGTCGTACCCATGGCGGACAACCAGCACCTTTCCAAGATGAGCCTCCCTCAGGCGGGCCCCGGCGTCGTAGGACAACCGCGCTTCCGCCCCACCGAGGCCGGAGATGACTACCGGCGGCCCGTCCCCCTCGTAGGTGAAGCGGGCCTCGTACCCCCCTGTACCGCTCAGCCGCACCACGCGCCCGAAGGCGTCGTACTCCCGGTGCAGGACAGCACCTGAAACGGGATAGCTCTCTTCGGCGAGCCTGCCCTCATGGTCGTGGCGGAAGATGATGGGGCATACCGGGTCATCGATGTGTACCCGCCGGCCATCCGGGTCATAGTGAACTTGAACCGACCGGTCGCCGTAACGGACCTCCAGCAGCCTTCCCCGCGGGTCGTAGTACCCTTCGCTCAGATTGCCGTTGCCGTCGATGGTCAGGACCGGCCGGCCTGCCCGGTCGACCACGACGCGCCTTGCACGGCCGGCGTTGTCGTACAGCGCCGTGAGGCGACCGTCCGGGTCGTATTCGCGGCCTGCCCGGTATCCCGTCTCGTCCTCCCTCCAGAGCACGCGGCCCGACCAGTCGGAGCGCAGGGTCAGCTGGTGACCGCCGGGGTCGGTGTATCCCGCCGAGTGGCCGGCGCGGTCGTAGCGGAATTCCTCGACGCGACCGAAGGGATCCGTTCTGCGTACCAGGTTTCCCGCCACGTCGTACTCCAACCGCTCACCCGAGCCATATCCGCCTCGGACCGACAGCACCCGTCCCAGGCTGTCGTAGCCCAGCTCGACCCCACCTGCGCCTTCTGCCGCGACCGAGGTCAGGAGACCCAAGGCGTTATACGAGAACCGCATCGTGGGGCCGCCGTCCACCGTCCGTTCGAGAATTCGCCCGTCGGCACCGTAACGGGCCCGGACCGTCCCGAGGTCACCCACCGCCGAGACGAGGCGGCCAAGGGGATCGAACTGGTAGGTCCGCACGCGGTCCCCGACCGCGGTCCGCGTAAGCTGGTCGGCGTCGTCGTACGTGAACCGAACCCTGTCTGCGCCTGGAACCGTGACCCCGGTCAAACGGCCGACTACGTCGCGTTCGAACTGGACCTCCGTGCCGCCCTCCACGCTGAGTCCCACGAGGTCTCCTTCGCGGTTGTAGCGATAGGTCACCGTGCCCTCGATCTCGTTCCGCACCTGGGCGGGTAGACCGAACTCCTCGTAGCTCACCTCGCTGTCGATCGCCGAGGCGTCGGTTTGTCCGACGAGCGCTCCCCGAGCGTCGCGTCGGTACTCCTGTCGGGTACCGTCGGGCCTGGTTTCGGCGGTCACAGTCCGGCAGCTGCAGTCCCGGTCCGAGTATTCGTAGCGCCACGTGTTGCCCTCGGGGTCGGCGCGGGCGGTGAGCCGGTGGCACTCGTCGTATCGGAAGCGAGTCCGGTTGCCCTTCTCGTCGACGGACTCCAAGAGGTTCCCGAAAACGTCGAACAACTTGCGCCGGGACCCGCCCTGAGCGTCGGTCAGAGTCAGCTCGGACCCGGAGGGCAACGACGATCGGACGTGCCGGGTCCGGTTCCCCGACCCGTCGAAGACGGTGACCTCGCCGCCCGCGCCGTCCGTCAGGCGATACTCGAAGCGGCTCAAATCGTCCCCGGGGCCATGGGCCGTCAGCACGACGTCCCGCACTGGGTCGTATCCGAACTCCTGGCGGGCGCCGTCGGGGTACACGATGCGCTCGAGATTGTGGAGACGGTCATAGGTAAGGAGCGTCTTGCCCCTTCCAGGCGCAGAGGAGAGGACGAGGTCGCCCGCGGCGTCGTAGCCATACGTCCAGGTGCGTCCGAGGGGGTCCGAGACGGCGGTCACGCGCCCCTCGGCGTCGGTCTGGATAGCGAGCGCGCGGCCCGAGTTGTTGCGAACAGCCTCCAGACGGCCAGCCGTGCGGACGATCGTCAGCACGTTGCCGTAGGCGTCCCTGACCTCACGCAGATAGCCGTCGCGCCCGAATGTCTCCACCAGTACGCTGCCCGTGCGTCGCTCGTAGCCACCTGCCGAGAGGCGGACTAGCGTCGCCTGCGGGAAAGCGGCGCTCGTGAATGTCGGGTCGCCCTGCTTCCCCTTCTGAGCCGAGGCGTAGTAGCGGATCACGGACCCGTCGGCCTCGACGACTTCGACCGTCTTCTTCCCCGAGTTCCGCGCTTGAACATCGAGGTTGGACGACCAGCCGTGGCCGAACACGCCACGGTGGCCAGAACGGCTGTTGTAAACGCGCTGGATCTCCAGGGCGAAACCCTTACCAGGGATGGCGACGTCGATCGAATCGAACCGAAGATTCCCGCTCGCCGGTTCCACCATGGGACGGACCGGTAGGGAAACACCTCGCAGGGGCCAGTCCCACGCCGGCGAGCTGGCGTTCAGTGCTACCGACTGCACGGCGGTCAGAGACAGCAACAGCATGAGCGTGACGCTCGCGAGCGAGCGCCCGTGCTTGACCCGTACCCCACCTGCCGGCGGCATGTCGCCCCCGATCTGAGTCGGCGCGCGACCCCCCATGTCCCCAGGGGTAGGCATCGGCGCAGTCGCTCCTATGCTAACGAAGATCGGACTCTCAGCCGCGCGGAGCGGCGAGAGACCCGTCAAGAAAAGCTAAGCAGACTGCCACGCTGCGGTCAAAGCGGCGACCGGTACTCGTGCGGCCGGAACGACCGCCTCCCTATGGTACGGGGCAATCCGCCGCGGCCTTACTGATGGCGGAAATAAACCTCGGGAATGTTGCCGGCCACGTACATCACCGACTTCTGGATGCAGTCGCGGATGGCGACCTCCATGGGGGTGTTCCGGTACGCGTTGAGACCGACCGGCATCCCCCCGACTGCGCCGGACACGAGCACGGACACGGACCCCTGGGTTGCGATCGCCAGACCCGGCACGCGCTGCGTTGCCAGCACACGGCCCGAGGCGACGTCGACCACGCGCACGTCGAGTGCCATGTGCGCCTCGTTGTACTGTTGACTGACGGCGAGGGGCACCCCGGGCATGAAGTTGACCCAGCTCGCTCCCTTGGCTTCGGGCTCGAACTCCGTCACCGCTGCGTAGACCATGACCTCGGCCACATCCATGCGCCCCTCCGGCAATCCCCCGTCGAGCCGGGCCTGAGTCGATCGTGACAGGGCCTGCTCGGCGGCGATGCCCGCGAGGTCCATGCGCTCCACCACAATGAAATAGCCGCTTCCATGCAGAGCGGTGTGCAGCATCTCGCGCAGGCCATCGCCGATCGCCGCCGTCGCACCAGCGGCCTTCACCTGAACGTCCCCCACCGCGATCACCGCCTTGCGCCCGTCGCTGCGCCCGGCCGCTACCGGACCGTGGCCCTTGAGCTTGGCCCCGTAGGCGGCCTTGGCCAGGTTGGTGCGGGCGATGTTCCCGACCTCGCCGCTCGGGTCCAGCGCGGAGGCTCGTTGCCAGTACTCCACCGCCGCATCCCTGCGTCCGAGCTGCATCTGCGTGCTCCCCATGGTGAGGAGCGTGTTGGCATTGTCCGGCTCGAGCGCCAGCGCCTGACGGAAGGCCTCGTCCGCTTCCAGGTAGCGTCCCAGCTTGTGGTAGTTCCAGCCCAGGCCGTGATACACGCTGGCCTGGGGCGGCCCCGACGCCAACGCTCGACGATACGCGTCCGCCGCGTCCGAGAAGCGGCCGGTACCCGCGTCTCGATCGGCGCGCCGAGCGCCGTTGGGCGGGGTCCCCGGCGGCGCAAGCGCGAGCGGCCGACTCGCCTCCTCCCGGAGGATGCGCTCGAACACCTGCATGAACTGGTCGACCGCCTCGCTCGGATAGGTGGACACCGCCACCTCCCGCCCTGCCGTGCTCACTGCCTGCAGGCGCAGGCCGCCTCCGGCATCGCGGAAGAAGTTGGCCTCAAGGTTGAAGGTCTCGGCGAAGCCCATGATGTCCTTGTCGATCTTGTGTCCATGGACGTAGCCCGCGGCTTCGTTCTGGTTGAACACCTGGAACCCAAGCTCCTGCATGGCGCGGACGGCGAGACGGGTGGCGCGGTCGACGCCGACGGCGTACGCAGCCGGGTAGGTGGCCTCTCGCTGAGTGGGGAACGAGGCGCAGCCCCCCATTGCCAGCAACGGCAGCAGGCACGCCAACATCCACCACTGTCGACAGTTGCAGACCGTGACGCGGGCTCGCATGTCGACCTTTGCCTCCTTCAACCCCGCCGTAGGGGGGATGCACCCCCGCCGTTCGCTCAGTACAGCCCCACCTCCGCCACGCAGACAT
>ERZ1645187.3977-NODE-3977-length-12155-cov-5.686612_pt1 | contig 12155 bp, 9 predicted proteins | sample MGYA00575352_ERZ1645187 | MGnify/ENA primary metagenome ERZ1645187 (study PRJEB40837, sample SAMN11349314) | freshwater sediment metagenome | isolation source: river sediment | host: Sediment | place: India: Wazaribad , New Delhi | collected 2017-02-21 ... | reverse complement strand
CGTCGATGAAATGGCCGACCTTATGATGGTGGCCAAGAACGACGTGGAGAGCTCCATCCAGCGCATCACGCAGCTCGCGCGAGCCGCCGGCGTGCATCTGGTGCTCGCCACGCAGCGCCCGTCCGTTGACGTGGTCACGGGCTTGATCAAGGCCAACATCCCGTCCCGACTTGCTTTTGCCACCTCATCCGCCACCGATTCGCGAGTCATCCTCGACGCCACCGGTGCGGAAACGCTGATCGGCCAAGGTGACGCGTTGTTCCTGCCGATGGGCCAGGCCAAGCCGATCCGCGTGCAGGGCGCATGGGTCGACGAGTCCGAAATCCGTCGCGCGGTGGAGTTCGTGCGAACCCAGCGCAAGCCGCATTATCGCGAGGATATCGAGGAGATGGCCAAGGAGGCCGAAAAGAAGGCCATCGAGCCGGATGAGGACATCGGCAACGACATGGACGTGCTGTTGCAGGCGGCGGAACTGGTGGTCAGCACGCAGTTCGGCTCAACCTCCATGCTGCAGCGCAAACTGCGTGTCGGATTCGCCAAAGCCGGCCGACTCATGGATCTGCTTGAATCGCGTGGTGTGGTCGGTCCGTCCGAAGGCTCCAAAGCTCGCGAAGTGCTCGTCCAACCGCAGGATCTGCCGCAGGTGCTCGCCTTCATCAAGGGCGAAACCTCATCGCTTACCGCAGGTTCTACCCAGCCGGCCGACGCTGCGGACACGCGATGATGGAACGCGACAACCGCACGCATTGCGCCAAGTAGTGGTATCGGGGTAACGTGAACGGTATGGAAAAGCAAGAAGAACGCAAATCGTCCCTGCTTGACGGGTGGAACGCCCCGCCGAACATCGTCACTTTCTCTCGTATCGTCCTGGTCGTCATCTTCCTGGCGTTGTACGTCATGGCAGGCGCATGGGGTACCAAAAACACGACTATGCGCTGGGTGGCGGCGATTATCTTCATCATCGCCGCCTGCACCGATAAGCTCGACGGTTGGATGGCCCGCAAATATAACCAGGTCACCGAACTGGGCAAGCTCATGGACCCAATCGCAGATAAGCTGCTCACCTGCGGCACGCTGATCGTCGCCGCCATCTTCAACGAATTCGGCAACGCAGTGCTCGGCTGGGTCGTGACCGCGCTGTTCCTCATCCGTGAGATCGGCATCACCATCATGCGTTTCTTCGTCATCGACACCGGCGGCAAGGTCATCGCCGCATCCCAAGCCGGCAAGTACAAGACCCTGTGCCAGTGCATCGGCCTTGCCATGCTCATGCTGCCGATGTGGAGCCTCGCTGATGGCATGAACACCACTCCGCTGTGGATGACCGTTTATTACACGATCACGTACGCCCTGATTTACCTGGCGTTGATTCTATGCCTGTATTCGGGCGGCGAATACCTCGTCAACACGTTCGGCGGACGTAAGAAGACCGCAAAATCCGAAAAGGAAACCAAGTAAATCCCGATGAGCGAATCCGAAAATTCGTCGACCGCGGCCAGCCAATCGCAATGCGATGAGCTGGCCGCAGCCGTTTTACGCTATTGCGAAGCCAATCATTTCAAAATCGCCGCCGCCGAATCACTGACGGGAGGTCTACTCGCCGACGCCTTCGTACGCATACCAGGCGCATCGAAAGTGTTCCTCGGCTCGGCGGTGACCTACGACATTCGCGCCAAAGCGAAGATTCTCGGCGTGAATGCCGACCTGCTGGCCCGAGAAGGGGCGGTCCACCCCGAAGTGGCGCGGCAGATGGCTGCGGGAACCGCGCAACTATACCGACAGACCGAGGATGGAGACTGTGTCATCGGCTTGGCCACTACCGGTGTTGCAGGGCCAGGACCGGATGGTGACAAACCTGCCGGCCTGGTGTACATCGGCTGCTCCCTGCCCTGTGGCTTCAATGGCATTCGTGCGCGTCAAACAGCTGCTTATGAGCTGCGTCTGAAGGGTGATCGGGAAGCCGTGCGGCACGAAACCGTGCAATGTATTCTGGAAAAACTGAGGACTCTTTCAGCACTTTCACAGGAATAATCCACGAATATGGGTGTTGACCATAGTGGACGTACGTATGAAAAGCGAAAGGGGCTGGCGGCATGGACACGATGACACTCACCAAGGAACAGATGGAACTCAAGGCGATGGTTCCCACGGTGCAAAGCGGCAACGCCCGCGTCAGGGAACTCACCCCAGCCCAGCGCCGCGCGGTGATGTTCGCCCAGCAGCAGGTGCTGCGTGCCCGCGCGGCCAAAAAGGCCAAAGACGAGCGCCAGGCCGCATTGACCCGCATATGGCGGGAGGAAGACGCGGAACGCGTTTCCGCACGATCCATGTCGGCAGCCACGGAAACCACCGACGAACCCAGAGAGGTATCGCTTCGCGAGGCCATCGGCCATGTACTGCGCGATCTGCGCACCCATGACCACAAAACGTTGCGTGAGGTGAGCGAAAAGGCCGGAGTGTCGTTGGGCTACCTCTCCGAAGTGGAGCGTGGCCAAAAAGAGGCCAGCTCCGAGCTGCTGAGCTCGATTGCGCAATCGTTGGGCGTCTCCACGGCGCAGATGCTGCGCATGGTCGCCGATTATCTCGATTCCGTCGCAATCTGATTCCTGTTGGACGTCTAACGCCCGGCGGCTTGTTCCGTCGGGCGTTTTCTTTTGGTTGCGCTTGCTGTGTACACTTGGGCGCGTGCAGGAACGTGAATTTTGGCAGTTGCTTGAAGAGGTACTCGGCCGTAGCTATGGCCGCGCGCTCGCACGCGACCAAGTGCTTGATCGATTGAACGGTCTGACAGCCGTCGAAGCGCTTGAAATGGGGGAGGAGCCCCGCGTGGTATGGAACGTTCTGTGCGACCAGATGAACATTCCTGACTCCAAACGTTGGGGAAAGGACCATAACGCGCCACCAATGCCGGTGCGTTAGGCGGAGTTCGGCTATCGCAAAACACCGATTTCGAACAGATGTTCGGATAATGGGGTATAGTTATCCACAGAAGCACGGATTGGGCAGGTCGTCAACGGCTCGCCGCGAAGTTTCAGAATGCTGGAATTTCAAGGGAAAGCGGTCTTCGGCGTGTCGAAATGCATGTTCTTCGACCACAATGGCCGATTGAACTTGCGCAGATGGATGATGCGGTTTTACGGTGAATCCATTCATTCGTCTCGGTCAACAACAAGGAGTAGTCATGGCACAGACGAGCGCGGCAAAGAACGCCGCACAGAACAAGTCCGCGAATGGAATCGATCCGCGCCGTCAGGCCGCGCTCGACACAGCGCTCGCGCAGGTCGAGAAAAGCTTCGGCAAGGGATCGGCCATGAGACTTGGCGACCGCCCGGAACAGGATGTCGAGGTCATTCCGACCGGATCCTTGGCTTTGGATATGGCATTAGGCATCGGCGGCCTGCCTAAAGGCCGTATTGTGGAGATTTACGGACCGGAATCCTCTGGTAAGACCACATTGGCGCTGCATGTGGTGGCCAATGCCCAGAAGGCCGGCGGTGTGGCCGCATTCATCGATGCCGAGCATGCGCTCGATCCGGTCTATGCCCGTAAGCTGGGCGTCGACACCGATTCGTTGATCGTCTCTCAGCCGGACAATGGCGAGCAGGCATTGGAAATCGCCGACATGCTGATTCGTTCCGGCGCGCTTGACGTGATTGTCATCGATTCCGTCGCGGCCTTGGTGCCGAAAGCGGAAATCGAAGGCGAGATGGGAGACAGCCATGTCGGCCTGCAGGCGCGCCTGATGAGTCAGGCGTTGCGTAAGATGACCGGTGCGCTGGCGCAAGCCGGTACCACCGCCATCTTCATCAACCAGTTGCGTGAGAAAATTGGCGTGTTCTTCGGTAATCCGGAGACCACCACCGGCGGCAAGGCATTGAAGTTCTACGCGTCCGTACGTATGGACATCCGCCGTATCCAGACCATTAAGAACGGTGATGAGGCTGTCGGCAACCGTACCAAGGTCAAGGTTGTTAAGAACAAGATGGCTCCGCCGTTCAAGACCGCCGAATTCGATGTGCTGTACGGCGAGGGCATCTCCAAGGAAGGTTCCGTGCTTGATATGGCGTTGCAGGCCAACGTCGTCAAAAAGTCTGGCTCGTGGTTCACCTATGAGGGCGACCAGCTGGGGCAAGGACGCGAAAACGTGCGTCAGTTCCTCAAGGACAATCCGGAACTCACAGAGGAAATCGAGAACAAGGTCAAGGCGGCATTCGGTCTGATCAAACCTACCGACCAGTTCGCCGAGGACGATGGGGCGGAGGACGCCGCGGGCGCGCCGGATGATGGTAAGACGTCCAAAACTTCAAAAGCCGCCAAAGCCTGACATATGATCAGCGCCGAACGTTTCCTTAAGGAACAGGGCCTTCAGCCGGCGTCGGCCGATACTGGGGGCCTTGCCCTTTCTTCAGAGGATCCAGAACGCACGAACGTTCAGAGGTGGAACCGTCGAACGAAACCTGACCGTTCCAGTTTGTTCGCTGGAAGCGCAAATGCGACGAAAACGCCACGACACGCGCGACACGCTGGGCGTGTCGGGAACGGCGATTCTACTGCCGCAAAGGATCCAAATGATCTTGACGCATGCAGGGAAGCCGCATTGCGATTGCTGGACGCTGCGCCTCGACCTTCCGGCGCACTGCGTGAGCGCCTGATTGGTAAGGGCTATACCTCTGAAGTGGTTGACGACGTCATCGAAAGACTGACAAGGGTTCAACTGATTGACGATGAAGCCTACGCGCAATCCGCGGTGCGCTACTGTGCGACCCGTCTTATGGGATGTAGGGGCGCGGTCGCTGAGCTTATACGGAAAGGCGTCGACCGTAGGCTGGCCCAACAGGTTTGTGATGAGGCGGAATCCTACGGCGTGTTTACTGAAGCCGCATGGGAATTAGGCCGTAGAACCGCGAGAAAAACCGCCGGTCTGGAACGCGATGCACGTAGGCGCCGCTTCTGGAGCGCGGGCGGCAGAAAAGGCCATAATCCTGAGATTCTGCGCCAAATCGCACAGGAACTGTTTGATTGACGGCGACCGTTGACCAAGGGCGTGACGTCAGTTTCATAAAGAGGCTGGTGTAAAGAAATCCTCAAAACATAAAGAGTGGAGAGTGAGACCTCTTATACCCCGGGTTCTGTCGTGCCAACGGCACGGATGGCCATCCATCTCGACCTGGCGTTGCCGTCAGGCTCTAGCAGCCTACCCGAAGGCTTCGGACGAGCAGTCCTCGAACGCCTTCTGCTTGGCCTTGCTCCCGATGAGGCTTGCCATGCGGCCAACTGTCACCAGCGGCCCGGTGGTCTCTTACACCGCCGTTTCACCCTTACCCACCGGCCGAAACCGGTAAGGCGGTCTATTCTCTGCTGCGCTATCTCTCAGGTCGCCCTGGGCGGACGTTATCCGCCATCGTGCTCTATGGAGCCCGGAAGTTCCTCAACCGACAAAATCGGTCGCGGCCATCAAGAGGTCTCAAACGCACAACTATAGCAAGAGAATCGTCGAAAGCAAAGCGTAAAAAAACTTTTGTTTTCTCGGGGAGTTTTCCAGCAAATCACCAATCTTATGGATACAATGATGACTACCAAGCAGCGATGCAGCTGGTTGGTCCGTATATAGCGGTTAACACCGCTTGAGTCTAGGGAGGTCCACATGGAAATCGTCGTTACCGGACGTCATACGCAGATCAAGCAAAGGTTCCGTGACGTTGTCGAAAGCAAGATGAATCGTGTGACCGCTATCGCCCCGGATGCGCAGCGTGTCCAGATTGTGCTGTCCCACGAGGGCAATCCGCGTCAGGCCGACACCGCCAAGCGCGTTGAGATCACCGTCATCGCAGGTCGTACCGTGGTGCGTGCCGAAGCCTCCAGCGCCGACGAGTTCAGCGCGCTCGATTTGGCTCTCGACAAGCTGACGCTTCGTCTGCGCCGTACCCGCGACCGCCGCAAGGACCATCGTCGTGGCTACACCGATCCGGTCCCGGTCGATCTGGGCCCGGTCGAGCCGGTCGTCGTCGAGGAGCCGGAGCCGGAAGCGCCGAACAATAGCCCGGCCGACGCCGTTTCCGCTGATCTCGGCCCTGGCGAATCCGTCGAGGTCCAGGTCGGCGACACCCCAATCGTCATCCGCCGCAAGCTGCACATCGCCGAGCCGATGACCATTGACGAGGCCCTGTACGAGATGGAACTGATCGGTCATGACTTCTTCCTGTTCGTCAACAAGGAAACCGGTCGTCCGTCCGTCGTCTACCACCGTCACGGTTGGAGCTACGGCGTCTTCGAAATCGACACTCCGGAGAATGTGGCCAAGAAGTAATGGCTAATGGCTGAAAACTGAACGATAAGAGGCTCGCATGTCATACATGCGGGCCTCTTTTCTTATGCGAAAAACAAGATACGTCAAAACTTACGTAAAATGGACGGAGCTTTTCGGAAATCGCGAGAAAGCGACTATCCTCAATCGAGGAAAGTCACCATACACAAAGGGAGTGATTGTGGTAGATATCGTTGACAAAGCCCTACGCATGGGTGAAGGCCGACAGATCAAGAAGCTTGAGAACGTGGCCAAAGCGACGAACGCCTTGGAGGACGAGATCGCGGCGCTTGACGACGAGGAGCTCAAGGGCCAGACCGCCAAGTTCAAGCAGCGTATCGAAAACGGCGAGTCCCTTGACAAGCTCATGCCGGAAGCCTTCGCCACCGTGCGTGAAGCTTCCAAGCGAACCTTGGGCCTGCGCCACTTCGACGTGCAGCTCATGGGCGGCGCCGCTCTGCACTGGGGCAACATCGCCGAAATGAAGACCGGTGAAGGCAAGACCCTTGTGGCCACGCTGCCGGCCTACCTGAACGCACTCGACGGTCAGGGCGTCCACGTCGTCACCGTCAACGACTATCTGGCCAGCTACCAGGCCGAGCTGATGGGCCGTGTCTACCGCTTCCTCGGCATGAGCACCGGCTGCATCATCACCAACCAGAAGCCGCCGGAGCGTCGCAAGCAGTACAACGCCGACATCACCTACGGCACCAACAACGAATTCGGTTTTGATTACCTGCGCGACAACATGGCATGGGAGAAATCCGATCTCGTACAGCGTGGCCACCACTACGCCATCGTCGATGAGGTCGACTCCATTCTTATCGATGAGGCTCGTACCCCGTTGATCATCTCCGGTCCGGCCGAGGGCGCCGTGACCCGCTGGTACCGCCAGTTCGCGCGCCTGGTTCTGAAGCTCAACCGTGACGAGGACTATGAGGTCGACGAGAAGAAGACGGTCGTCGGTATCCTCGATCCGGGCATCACCAAGGTCGAGGACTATCTCGGCATCGACAACCTGTACGAACCGAACAACACCGCATTGATCGGCTATCTGAACAACGCCATCAAGGCCAAGGAGCTGTTCCTGCGTGACCGCGACTACGTCGTGACCGGCGGCGAAGTGCTCATCGTCGACGAGCACACCGGACGTATCCTGCCGGGCCGCCGTTACAACGAGGGTCTGCACCAAGCCATCGAAGCCAAGGAAGGCGTGGAGGTCAAGGCCGAAAACCAGACCTTCGCCACCATCACCCTGCAGAACTACTTCCGCATGTACGACAAGCTCGCGGGCATGACCGGTACCGCAGAGACCGAAGCCGCCGAATTCATGGGCACCTACAAGCTGGGCGTGCTCCCGATTCCGACCAACAAGCCGATGATCCGCGAGGATAAGGACGATCTGATCTTCCGTACCAAGAAGGAAAAGCTCGCCGCCATCGTCCGTGATGTGGCCAAGCGCCACAAGAAGGGCCAGCCGGTCCTGCTGGGTACCGCATCCGTGGAATCCTCCGAAGTCGTGTCCTCTCTGCTTGACGTGGCCAAGATTCCTCACCAGGTGCTGAACGCGAAGCAGCATGACAAGGAAGCCGCCGTTGTGGCCGTCGCAGGCCGTAAGGGCGCCGTCACCGTGGCCACCAACATGGCAGGCCGTGGTACCGATATCATGCTCGGCGGCAACGTCGAGTTCCTCGCCGATGCGAAGCTCAAGTCCGAAGGCTATTCTCCGGATGACACTCCGGACGAGTACGAGAAGCGTTGGCCGGGCACTTTGGCCGAAATCAAGGACCAGGTCAAGGACGAGCATGAGGAAGTCGTCAAGCTCGGCGGTCTGTACGTGCTCGGCACCGAGCGCCACGAATCCCGCCGTATCGACAACCAGCTGCGCGGCCGTTCCGGCCGTCAGGGAGATCCGGGTGAATCCCGTTTCTACCTGTCCCTCGAGGACGATCTGATGCGTCTGTTCAACACCCAGCTGGTGGCGCGTGTCATGGCCAAGGGCATGCCGGAAGGCGAGCCGATCGAAGCCAAGAGCGTTTCCAAGGGCGTGCGCACCGCACAGAAGGCCGTCGAATCGCGTAACTTCGAAATCCGTAAGAACGTGCTGAAGTACGATGACGTGATGAACAAGCAGCGCACCGTCATTTATGCGGAGCGTCAGGCTGTGCTGAAGGGCGCCGACATCCACGAGGACATCCTCAAGTTCATCGACGACACCGTGCTGAGCTACATCAAGGGCGCCAACAACGGTTCCGACAAGCCGGCCGATTGGGATTGGGACGGTCTGTTCAAGGCCATCTCCTCCGTGTACCCGATCGCCGTGGAGCAGGAAGCGGCCAAGGACGCCGTCGACAAGCTCAAGGGCGACAAGGCCGTTGAGGCCCTGAAGGAGCTCATCGTCTCCGACGCCAAGGACCAGTACTCCGATTTCGAAGACAAGCTCGGCAGCGAAGGCCTGCGCCAGCTCGAGCGCCGCGTGGTGCTCGCCGTGCTCGACCGCAAGTGGCGTGAACACCTCTACGAGATGGACTACCTCAAGGACGGCATCGGCCTGCGCGGTATGGGCCAGCGCGACCCGCTGGTCGAATACCAGCGTGAAGGCTACCAGATGTACAACTCCATGATCGAAGCCATCAAGGAGGAAACCATCCAGCTGCTGTTCCACGTGGACATCGAACGCGTGGCCATGACCGAGGACGAGGAGACCGAATCCGATGAGGATGAGGCCGTGAACGCCGCCGAGGCCGTAATGGGTCTGGACGGCGAAGCCGCCGCGACCGGCGAATCCGCTCCTGCAGAGCCGGAGACCGATGACAAGGCCGAAAAGACCACCATCGATGAACTGGCTGACGAGCAGAAGAACGAGAAGGGCATCGTCGGCATGCAGCCGATCAGCCATGCCGAAGGCAAGGTCCCGGCCACCAAGCGTCCGAAGAGCGCGGAATTGCACTCCCCATGGGCGGATGGCCGTACCTTCCCGGGAACCGGCAAGAACGCCCAGTGCCCATGCGGTTCTGGTCGTAAGTACAAGATGTGCCATGGCCAGAATGAGGCGTGACGCTTCGCATAAGCCAAGGTGATGGCCCCGTCGGTGTGTTTCATACTGTCTGGGCCATCGCCATATCAGGGGTTCACACAGCGGATGTCATTCCCCAAAATCGATGTCGTCCATGGCCTCTGTGGCTGGAATGCGCACCTCCGGTCCGCAAATCCAGTTGAAAACAGGTCTTTTTACAAAGGGACCGAGGTCTCCATCTCCATAGCCAATACGTCCACGGCAACGACCCACTGCCCACTGTCTTATTTGCTGTCATATCGTCTGTTTTTTCGGGTGACGCTTCGGCATCCGCCGAAACGATTTCCCGAGTATGGAGAATGCTGAAACGAATACCACGTTGCCTGCCTCCAGATTATTTCGATGCAGTCAAGTCAGAGTCACCTTGAAGCGATCGTACTTTCACAGATACGTCGCAGACTCGCCGCAGTTTCTTGATAGCAGCATTGATTTGTTTGGAAACGGCTGCACGTGAAATCCCACTACTGCGAGCTACATCGGATTGGGATAGGTTGCGGAAGTACACATTTTCCACAGCTTTCCGCTGTCCATCGGGAAGCGTCCGCAAAGCTTCAAGAACCCGGCGAACGGCTTGCTTCCGTTCTTGTGCCGTCTCGTATTCGATGAGCAGCTCTTCCGGAGATAACGAATGCTCTTGCGGTTCACGGTTGATGCCGGCTATTTCCTCATACGACCATGCGCTTCCACCAACGCGATCGGAACGGTGACAGGAGTGCGCCACACGCTCTTCGGCATTCCAGAGTTCCTGCAAAATGCATTGCGGCGCACGGAATTCCAGCTCTTCTTCGTCGCGGTGTTCAGCCGCAGCACGCAGTGCACGATCGCGTCTAATCATCGGAAGCAGTTCCTCCTGGGTAAGTTCATATGTTTCAGTAACGGATGCATTGCCCGCAATAGGGGCCTCATGCTTAAAAACAAGCTTCATGTTCTTGGGCCTTGCTCATATAAAGTTGCTCAAGACCTGCTGACGCAATATGAGACCAGCCTTGAAAACAATGAAGCGAGATGTGTCTGCCAGTTATATGCACACTGACAGACGGCATCTCGCCCGATATCGATAAGCAGGTCTCAAAACGGATTGTGAACCACAGCCAGCTTCGCCGTGGAGTAAAAATGCAGACAGCGATTACGCCATACATAAGTCACTGATATTCGAACGGCCGTTTCCGAATACGAGCCTTAGCAATAAGAATTCACGGTCGTAACTGATTTACATGTCCATCTCCTTTCGCCATTCGGCAGAGTTCCGAAACGAATGCGGCTGATTCGTCGTATACTGGCCGTAATTCCAGTAATGACAAGGCTTCATCCGCATCTGTTTTCATCGTAGGAAATTGACCTATCAGAACCGAAGACGAAATAAGACGACGTAAGGCGAGGAGGAGACGAACGATGGATAAGCCCAACGGCACATATGCTTTAGGAGTGTTCTGCACATTCGTTCGGCCCTACGTCAGTGGGGAAAGCCGCGGAATCAGCACACAGAAAAAAGGGTTCATGAAAGATTTCTTCGATGTCATCCTTGAATCAAGCGCAACAGACACATCAGACGTAAACAAAAGGCACTATTCAAAGGCGAAGACGGCAATCAATGAAGGCGTATGGGCGGGTATCAACCAAACGGATTTGGTGAAGTTCTTCAACGGATGCAGAAAACTACCGCAATGGAAGGCCTCTGAATTCTTTCAGCATCTGGATAAGGCCCGAGTGGAAAGCCTGTTTGACGATATTGGTATTGACGCGCTATCGCAGTTTCAGCGTTGTCTCGGTCAGGTGAACATCAAAGCCCCGTCAATTGACAAACTCCCATCCGCAGTGAGCACTTGGCTGTTCGAGATCTTGGAAGCGAATGCCGACAATCGTGATCTTCTGGTGGACGGCACCGCATTTCAGCCGGAATTTGAATTGCTGGATGATCTGCCGCTGGCCGAAGGACACATCTCATCAGGGAAGCTCCATCTTGGTCGTTCAGCCGTGGCATGGCGGAAATCTCCATCCCCACCAGAATCACCGGATTTCAATGTGGAAAGAACGTATCTTGCACAAATGGAATCGGCCTACGCCGAACACTTGCACAGGCAAATCCGGTCCCGAGATGATTTGCCCGACCGACAGCGCAAGGAATATGACCGGCAGCGTGGGTATTTTTACAATGCAGAAGGACTGCGGCGGAACATGAGAGATGTCATCGATGATGGTGAAACCGAGTTCCATGCGATGAAAGACGACCTCTACGATGGAGTCTGCGACGTATGCAACGAAGAATATGACGATGGGCTGGCCAGAATGCTGGCAACCTTGAACCAAGCTGCGATTCTTCCCCTTTCCGGTTCCGTCATCACCCGTTTTCCAACCATCGTCAAAGCCGCGGAGAAGAAAGGCATATGCCACATGCTGGTCAATGACACTCGACTGGAATGGGTGAGCGCCGATGAGTGATTCCCTGTTCAACACCCCGAGCGAAACCGCAACCCGTCTTACGCTATGCCTGTCCTTATTGCCACACCCTGCAACATTGGATGAAATCACGGTCATGGATTTTGCCGCAACTTACATGAAGGTCATGGGCTTTGGCAATAGTAACCTTCACGGGGATAACCCTTATGCCACAGCAGAGTATGATGCCAGGCGCAAACGTGTACGAAGAGGGCTGAACAGGCTGGTAATCATAGGCTTCGCCATCACCGAAGATGCCGGATCCAGTTATTCCGCAAGCCCGACGTGCATGCAATTCGCCAACGAATTACATGGAGAATATGTCATGGCTTATCGTCA
>ERZ1645187.3976-NODE-3976-length-12157-cov-243.734259_pt1 | contig 12157 bp, 10 predicted proteins | sample MGYA00575352_ERZ1645187 | MGnify/ENA primary metagenome ERZ1645187 (study PRJEB40837, sample SAMN11349314) | freshwater sediment metagenome | isolation source: river sediment | host: Sediment | place: India: Wazaribad , New Delhi | collected 2017-02-21 ... | reverse complement strand
GTCGCCAGGCGATGCTTGTACGGTCACTCGGCATTATTCGGCACCCGGGATTATGCCGCAGGTCATGCGGGTCAATTGAGTCCTTGCCTGTGCGGTCCCGAAGCGTCTTCAGCACGGACGGAGGCATTCTTGCCGAAATTTTGGCAAAGTAGGCGGTCAATGAGTCATGTGAAAGTGGCGTTTCCCACTGGGTATTCAGAAGGAAGGGGTGGTTAGGCGTCCCGCGGAAATTTTCGTTATAGGACTGAACCAGGTTGGCGGTCACTTCGCTTACGGGCACCTGGCGAATAGAATCGACGGTTTTGATGCCGGGACGGTTATACCGCGGGTCATGCTCCTCATGGTCTCCGTTTTCTTCGATATTCATCCAGTAGCGCTGCCGCTGCTGTCTTTCGTCAAAGCCGGACTTGACCACATTGACTGGCAGCAACAAGAGTTCGCCACGTCGCAACCCTTGATGCAGCATCAGGATAAAGGCCAGGAAAACCGTCCACCGGGTTCGCGTTCTGGAGAAAGGGTTCTGGCCGGATTCCGGGTCGAGTATCTCATAGAGATGACTCACTACCGACGCTGGCAGTGACCGCAACATGTCAGGCTGCTTGGTCTTGCGGATGCGCAATTGCCCATACAGCGCATCCAAATGGAGCAGACGGGTTTCGATATCGGCCAGCTTGGCTAACGGCTTGCCATTCTTGCCGAGGTGCAACAGCACATCCTTGACAAAGGACAGGCCGGCTTGCCATTGCTTTTGCGCTGCCTCAGTGAGCTTTGGCCGGTTCTTAAGCGCGATGAAATAGGCCACCAGCACATTCCCCACGTCATCGACCCGGCAGTCGCCCAGGGCATCATCCAGGTAGCCACTGCCATGGCGTTCGTCGCAGAACGTGTAAAGCGCCTCGATGTAGCGGAGTCGCTTCATCTGCGTCGACGGCGCCAGGGTATGGGCGAAGAGGACGGACCAGGTCGTTGCCCAGTAGCGCGGCAGCCCGAGGTTGTCCGTCAGTAACGGCGCCTTCAGTGCGTTGGGCAGCAGCGAGGTGATTGAGAATTGCGTGTATGGCATAGCAACGGCTGAATATAACATTTACAACAGACCCGTTGCTAGCAGCTAGCCTGAAAGTAGCAACACCCCCAAAAGTAACCATTTAGCGCATAATAATGATTATGTAAAGTCATAGCCGTGGCTTGGTGGGATTACCATCATCCTCATTTCAAACCGCTTGCTGACCGCCGACTATTACGAGCTCCCAGCGAACCAGGACAGCGTCTGGATCACCGTCAACAATATCAGCGTGTATATACGTCGCACCGACGAAGGCGTGGTGGTGGATCTGTACCCGGCGCAGCGGGAGATGGACGAGTGCCAGACCTCCACCTACGCCTTCTTTGCCGAGGCGGAGCCCGACGACGAAACCGAGGCCGAAGTTGAGGCCGCGCCCGGTGCGCCCGCCCCGGGGGCCTAGCCGCGCCCGCGCGGCGTTGTCGGCGGGCGGCGTGCCGGGCACTGGCGGACCGGTTGGGGGCGTGGCTTGGGGTACCGGGTGGGCGTGGCCGGACGCGCCCCAGGCGCACGGAGGACGAAGCATTGACCGTTGATAGCCCGACGTGGAAATGCCGCGCGGGCGTCGCCGCCCTGCGGGCCCCGCGCCTGGTTCCGCCGTCGCTTGCGCGCCTTGCCGCAGAGGATGATCAATAAGAACAGGTAGTCATCGGCGCATGTTCACCCCGGCGGTTAGGAATTTCCGACCGGGGCCCGCCAGGTAAAGTAGGAAAAAATTCGGCGTTTGGCGGGTGCTTTTCCAATCATGGGTGGATAACGGTCTGGCGGCCTTCCTTCAGCAACAGCGGGTCGAATGCGGCATCGACCGCGATCCACGGGCGCTGGAGCGGTTCATGTGCGACTACCCGGTCAAGAAGATTCATGACCGCGCCCAGCCGTTCCTGGCCACCCACCCGTTCACCGGACGGGAGGGGTCCTATGGCGACCCACCGTATCCGACCGCCGCCCGCCCCTCGCCGCGGCGTTACCGCGCCGACGATACGGAGCAGGTCCCTTCCGAGCGACGGGAGCGTCTCCCGCAACCGCCCTGCCCTGCCCGGTCATCCTCTCCGGCTACCCCTCGGCCTGGTATCACCCGCCCCTGGGGGCATGGCGGACGCCGGAACCGAGCGACATGAACCAGGCCGGGGCGCGCACCGAGCGGCGGTGGTTCAACTTCACCCCGCGGCGGCTGTTATGGGCCGGCGAGAGCGGCAAGAACATCACCGATTGCCGACGCATCCAGCGTATGGCCGACCACTGGACCCGGCGCTACCAGGCCATGCCCCTGCGAAGCGCTTGGCGGTACTGGCCGCCCTGATGGTCGTCGCGGCCGCCAACGGCTGAGCGCTTATGGCCCAGGTCGAGAAAGCCTCCCTGCCCGCGGAGAACGACGCCCTCCAGGACCGGTTCGCGTGTCTGTGCGCCGACGGCCAGCCGGGCACGGAGGGCCGTGCCCGCGTCGCGGCCCTGTTGCCGCTCTTGTGGCGAGGATCGCCGCGACGTTCCGGCCCAGGGGCGGCGAGCGGTGGACGCGCATCGACCGCGTCTTCGAGAAGGTCGTCAACCACGTCGCGGCTGAGCGCAAAGCCTGTCCCTACTGTGGACAGCAAACGAGGGGGCATTCCCGCCCGATCCCCCCCGTGGCCGGCGTATTCTGTCGCAATGATCTGTTTTATAGAGTTTTATGTGGTGCCGATGACCGCCGGGAAAGGGGTATCTGGCTACAACCCCCCCCGGCAGCGAAGGGCTTCGCTTCCGGCCACCGAAAGACTACAGAGCCGCGGGACAGTTCCCTGGTTGGAACCATTCCCTCCTGCGGCCGCGCTCGGGCGAAAATAGCCCTCCTTGGCGGATTCGCCAGCCGGTGCTCGTTGATCAAGCGTTGGACGGTTATAAAATACCTGGAAATGCAGACGCGAATTCACGCCCTGGCGTCCGTCGATCATTCAGTGCAGGACGTAAAGTTATTGGATATTTCGAGAGGATAGTGGAGGGGACCATGAGCGGTGAAAAAGAAGTTCGGCTGCGCGAAAGCGAATACCATCGACTGATGAACGCCGCGCGGCGGGTCGAAAATGAACCGTCGCGGGCCGCGGCCCTCGCTGCCCAATTGCGGCAGGCCCAGCGGCGTATGGAGGAGCAACGGGCCGCGGCGGACCAGCGTCAACAGGCCTTCGCCGGCGCCATCGGCAACCTGAGCCAGGAACTCCAGGCAAGTACGCGCGATTTCCATCAGCAACTCCAGGCGCAACGCACCGAATACACCCGAGGCCTCGAACAGCTCGACCAGCGCCTGGCCGGCCAGCGCCAGGAATACCTCGGCCTGATTGCCGAACAGGCCGCCCAGGTCGAGCAGCAGTTCGCCCGCATCGAGCAACACCGGCGCGACGCCCGGCAAGCGGCCGCCCCATGGCTGGCGGATGCCCGCGTCATCCTGGATTACATCGACCAGCATCAGCGCCACACGCAATTCGCACCGGGGCAACTCGACCTGCTCAACGGCGACTGGACCCTGAGCCGCCGTAATCTTGACGCTGGTCACGAACAGGCGGCGATCGCTACCGGCCAGGCGCTTTACGCCAAGGCCATCAAGCTCCAGGCCGAGATCGAATTCCGCCAACTTGAATGGGACACCTTTTTCAACGAGGCCATCACCGGGGCGAGGGCGCAACTGGCGACCCTGGAGGCCCAGCGCAGCGCCCGCTGGGTCATCGACACCGAGCAAGGCAGCCAGGAACTGGAGGCGGAAATCGACTACTGGAGCGACGGCGCTCTGTCCGCCCTCCAGACCCGCGTCGAGCAGGCCATCGCCACCCTGGAGCAGCAGCCCCCCACCCTGACCCTGGATGACCTCAAACATCAGATCGCCACCAACCAGGAGGCCCTGGCGGATTTGGAGCGGATCATCACCGGCGCCAAGGAACGTCTGATCGCCTCCCAACTGCGGGTCACCATCGCCCAGGACCTGCTGGACGACCTCGGCCGCAGCGGCTGGGCCCTCGAAGACAGCGTCTGGGAAGGCGAGACCGCCGACGGCAAGGGCTGGAAGAACAGCTACCACCTCCGGCTCAAGGACCTTGGTGGCAATGAGATGATCACCGTGATCATTCCCGAGGACCGGCCCCAGGGCCAGATCGAGAACCGCGTCCAGTTCGCCTATTATCCTAAAGATAACAACGATGCCCGCTTCGCCGCCGCCCAGACCGCCCGCCTCAACCGGACCCTGGTCGACCTGGGTCTGACACGGGAACCCCTGGCCTGCGTGCCGGGTCATGAGCGCACTATTCGCGGCGACGAGCAACGGCGCGACTTCGAGCGCATCCGCGCGACCGCCCCGCCGGTCAGCAGCCGGGACAAACGCTAAAGACGGCTCGACGAGGGTGCAGAGCCGTCCTGCCGGGCTAGTCGTCCAGCCGTCCAGCCGGGCTAGCCGTCCGACCGGGCGCTGGTTTATCCCGAACCAAGGCCAGGTCGACTCCTTGCGGGTATGTCCCCGTCATCAATCAGGAGCATGAACCATGGAGCGACTGTTTACGGACCCATCGAAACGCGTCTACGCCCTCTATGGCAACACCGGCGACTATTTCTGCACCCCCCAACTGCGTGAGCTGGATCTGTCCGGCTGGCTGCTGCTGCACCTGAAGTCACTCGGCTATCGCCGCCTGGTCTTCTACTCGCCGCGCAAGAAGATTCACTTTCTCGATGCGGAGTCGGCGCGGCTTGCCCGGGCGGAGCCCTCGACCGCCGCAAGCCCGGCCGCGGCACGCCCGGTTGCGGCCAGCACGCCCGCGGCTGGGACCGCCACGGATAGCCCATACGCCATTCCACCGAAAGCCGCTGGCCCTGACAGGGTAAACCCGGCCTCCGCTGACAGGGCCGCGGATCACCGAGCCTCAACCAACTCGCCCGGCGTCAGCCCATCTTCGCCGTCATCCGCTCCGACCGCGCCGGCCAGGCTCAGGGCCGGTCCCCTCGGCTTCGCCCGTCTTCCGCGTGGGCGCCCGTCCGCGGCACCCATCCCCCCGGTGACCGCCACCCCGGCATCCACCATCCCGGCGCCTTCCTCCCCATCACCCAGCGATTGCTCCCCTTCACTCGCGGCCCCCGCCCTCCGCTGGGATTTCGGCGCCATGAGCGATGCCCAGGCCATCAGCGCCCTGGACCGGATGCTGGGCGAGCCACTCCCCACCGCCCTGATCTTCCAGAATGGCGAGGATCTGTTCGACATGCTGGACGCGGACGCGGTCCGGCACTGGGACAATACCCTCGGTGACTGGACCGGCGCCCGCCTGCCCAGCACCAGCCGCAACCTTGCCGTGCTGCTGTTTCGCGACGAGATCGACCTGTCCCGCGAGCGCCTCCCCCGCCTGCGAAAGCACCTCTTTGGCGAGGGCGCGGAGCGGCCCCTGAGCGATCGTAGCTTGCGGGTCGGCACCGCGCGGCAGGACGAGGTGACCTCGTTGCTCCACCGCCTGCGCTTGCTCGGCGAGATCCGCTGGACCCCCCTCCAGATCAGCCGGTACAGCCTGACCCTCGCCCAGGGGCTGATCCCCGAGAACATCACCGACGGGATCACCTCACTGGGCACCTTGAGCCATCAGGTCCGGGCCCATTCCACCCCCGTGCCCGCCACCGCGGACCCCTGGACGCAGTTGCGCCAGACCCCCGGGCTGGCCAAGCGGGTGGAGCAACCCCTGCGCGACCTGGTGCGGGACGCCCGGGCCAAGCTCGCCCGGCATGGCCCACCACCCCGTCGGCCGGGAACCCTGGATATCGCCCGTCTGTCCAGCCCACGCCAGCCAGCGGCGGACCAACTCGCCAATCTGCACCTGGCCCTGCTGGGCAGCCCCGGCACCGGCAAGACCACGCTGGCCCGGCTGGTTGCGCGCCTCTATCGCGACGAGGGCATCCTCACCTCCGGCCACCTGGTCGAGGTCTCGGCCAGCCAACTGATCGAAGAGCACATCGGCGGCACCGCCAAGCGCACCGCCGAGGCGGTGGCCCGCGCCCTCGGCGGCGTGCTCTTCATCGATGAGGCCTACAGCCTGGCGAGCAACCCCTTCGGCGCCGAGGCCCTGGCCGAACTGGTCAAGGCGATGACCGACTACAACGGTCAGTTCGCCGTCATCATCGCCGGCTATACGCGCCAGGTCACCGACCTGCTCGACGGCCCCGATGCCAACCCTGGACTGCGGCGCCGGTTCCCCGCCGCCAACCGCTGGACGCTTGGCAACTATGATCCCGCCGAGCTTTTACAGATCTTCCGTTACCTGCTGGCGCGGGAAGGACGCGAACTGGACGAGGCCCTGAGCGCCGCCCTGCCCCCGGCCTTTGCGCACTGGCACCAGGCCCAGGACCCGGAGCGCTTCGGCAACGCCGGCGAGGTCAAGAACCTGGTCGAGTACCTGACCCGCACCGCCGGCGACCGGCATCTGATCGGCAAGGCGGATTTCGTCGGGCTCCCCGGCTGGCGCCAGGCCCTCGGCCTACAACCCCTGCCCAGCGTCGATGAATTGCTGCGGCCCCTGGACGGCCTGGTCGGGCTCGGCGGTGTGCGCCAGCAGCTCGCGGCGCTCTGCCGCAACCTGCACCTGACCCAGCGGCGCATCGGCAGCCTGGCCGGCCAGGCCCCCGGCCATTACCTGTTCACCGGAAACCCAGGTACCGGCAAGACCACGGTGGCGCGGATCATGGCCGCCATGCTGCATCAGCTCGGTCTGCTGAACCAAGGCCAACTGCATGAAGTCTCCGCCCATCAGCTCATCGGCCAGCATGTGGGGGATGCCGAACGGAACATGACCGAGGCCCTGCGCCGCGCCCGGGAGGGGGTCCTGTTCATCGACGAGGCCCACCAGTTGGTGTCCACCGGCCATAGCCAGGGCCAAAGCGCCCTGCGCGTGCTGGTGCCCGAGATGGAAAACCGCCGCCAGCAACTGTGTATCATCCTTGCCGGCTATCCTACCGAGCTCCAGCAGTTGCTGGCCACGGACCCCGGTCTGGAATCGCGTTGCCAGGCGATCAGGTTCGATGACTATCCGCCCGCCGAGCTGCACCAGATCGCCAGCGCCATGCTGGCGGAACACCGGATGCAGCTCAGCCCGGCGGCCGCCGAGCAATTGCTGCGCCTGCTGGCCTTCCTCTACGCCAACCGCCAGCCGGGTTTCGGCAATGCCCGCGCGGTGCGCAATCTGCTCGAGCGGGAGATCCTGCCGGCGCAAGCGGCCCGTCTGCACGGGGACCTCACCATCCCCGCGGGCGACCCCCGTCTGTTCACCCTCGAGCCGGAGGATCTCCCCGGCCGACCCGGCTTCGACCCCGCCCACTGGGACGATGCCGTCAGCGGCCAGGGCACCACCGACATCGATCGGGTCCTGGTCCGGCTGGATCGCCTGGTCGGCCTGGTCCCGGTCAAGACCGCTATCCGCGAACTGGCCGATACCCTGGCCATCCAGCAGCGGCGCGGCAAGGTGGCCCTCGCCCCCGGTCACTATGTCTTCAGCGGCAATCCTGGCACGGGCAAGACCACGGTGGCGCGCCTCATGGGCGAGGTCTTCCGCGCACTCGGCCTGCTGGCGCGCGGTCATGTGGTGGAGGTCAAGCGCGAGGACCTGGTGGGCCGCTACCAGGGCGACGCCGAGACCAACATGAAGGAGCGCATCGAGTCCGCACTGGACGGCATCCTTTTCGTCGACGAGGCCTATCAGCTTGCCGCCGACGAGCATGACATCTATGGCCGGCGGGCGCTGGAGACCCTACTGGCCAGCATGGAGAATCACCGCGACCGGCTATGCGTCATCCTCGCCGGCTACCCCCACGAGATGCGGCGCCTGCTGAGCGCCAACCCCGGCTTTCAGCGCCGCCTCAACCAGGTCATCGACTTTCCGGACTACTCCGCCGCGGAGTTGCTGGAAATCGCCCTTGGTCAGTTCGCCGCACAGGACTATCACCTGACCCCGGCGGCGATCACGGCGCTAGCCGCACATCTGCAAGGCTGGGACGCGCGCCGCTGCCGACCCGATTTTGGCAATGCCGGCGATGCGCGCAACCTGGTCGGTACCATCATCAAGCGCCAGGCTGGCCGGATACGGCCCCGGCTGGCAGAGGTGACGGAGGAGGCATTGGGGCTGATTACGGCGGAGGATGTGCCATGATGAGATGGCAGCGAAAGGCAAAAGGCAAAAGGCAAAAGGTGAATGGCTGTTTTTACCTGCCCCATCCGGAAGGCCAGACCTTGCGTCAAGATAAGTAATGAGGCATGGGGGAAGAAGAGAAGACGATGATGACCAGGACCTGCCCGGTCTGCGGACACGAACAAGATCAGGAAAAGTTGGAATGTACTTGTTGCGGCTGGGACTTTTCCCCGCTGCTTGGCACCCCCGAACAGGTCGAGGCACGGCAAAGGGAGCGCCTCGATCAGGCGCAAGCCGCCTGGCGGCAGCGCCGTTATAACCCCGAGCTAATTCCCGAACTGGAGCGTGATCCCTTCGAGACAACGGAAGAGTTTGCCGCCCGCCTGGCCGAGCGGCCCTGGTATGCGGGGGATTTTGAGTTGCGGAAGGCCGAGTACGATATCGAGACTGGCCGATTTCCGCTGAGTATCCAATTGCTTCAGACTTGGGCCAAGCCCTGGCTCGATCCAGCCGGTTCATATAGTCTGAATCTCCCCCGCGACCAGGCGCGTGAACTGTATCAACGTGGGGCGACCTGGCCGTTGTATGCCAGGCTGGCAGTAATCGGGTCAAAGGTGTCGCTGTCAGCTTTGGTGGCGGTGACACCGGATGGCGAATTACCGGTCACGACCAAGGCGATCGAGGTTCAAGCAATTGGGTGCCCAAGCGAAGCATCCAGCGGCGCGACTGGACCTCTGATCAGCGGGCGCTATCGCGATCTGGGCGATGGCACCTTGATGGACATCCGGACCGGCCTGCAATGGATGCGCTGCGCCCTCGGGCAACGGTGGAATGGCCGGACATGCGCCAGTGATGCTGGCAAATGGACCTGGAATAACCTGAAATCCCAAGTCAGAGGCATCAACAAACAGAGTGGCTATGGCGGTCATACGGATTGGCGCGTCCCGACGATTGATGAGCTGCAAACCCTGATTATCAAAGGTGCTAAACCGGCGATTGATCTGGAGGCTTTTTCAGGAATCACATGTGGGTGGTATTGGTCGTCCTCGTTCTACAGTGCCTGCAGCGCGTGGTTCGTCGACTTCCACTATGGCTACGTCTACTACGGCGATAAGGGCTATGCCTACTACGTGCGGCTCGTGCGCGGCGGACAGTGAATAAGCTTTTTGAAAACCGCATGATGACTTCGAACCCTGATGTCCACAAAAGTAAGAACCAGGACTACTTTTCATGACTCAAGGCCCCAACGCTGTCCCCACCCGCACGGCCGATTTCGATTCGCCTTGGAAGGAGGCTATCGACGCCTTCTTTCAGCCCTTGATGGCCTTGTTCTTCCCGGTCGTGCATGAGTTGATCGACTGGCATCGGCCGCATGAATTTCTCGATGCCGAGCTTCAACGTATCACCGGCGATTCCGAGATCGGGCGTCGCTATGCCGATCGCCTGGTCAAAGTCTACAGCCGTAAAGGTGCCGAGATCTGGCTGCTACTGCATCTTGAGGTTCAGGCCCGGGCCATCGCCGGCTTCCCTGAGCGCATGTTCCAGTATTGGTACCGGATCTATGACCGCTTCGCGACCGTCGAGATCATCAGTCTGGCGCTGTTGACCAACGACCGGATCGAGGGCGATGTAGGCATCTACCGCCGTGAGCGGTATGGCTTCGGGGTCCTTTTTCGCTTTCGGGTTCACATTCTCCCGGACTGGCAGCCGGCCGAGTTGGAACGGTGTGCGGCGGCCAATCCCTTCGCCGTCGTTGCTCTGGCCCAGTTGGCCGCCCATCAAAAGGCCACCGACCCCGAACGGAAGCTGCGCAAGCGCGAGATCATCGCGCTCTTGTCTCGGTATCGCTACGCGCGTGAAGATGCCCTGAAGCTGCTTCGCTTCATCGACTGGCTGATCCGCCTGCCCCGTGTCCTGGAGCAGGCATTGCGTGAAGAATTGAACGAACTGGAGGAAACAAACGCCATGTCATACGTCACGAGTTGGGAAGAGTTTGCCCGCGAAGAGGGACTCCATGAGGGCCTGCATGAAGGCGAGAAGCGCGGCGAGGCCAAGGCCCTGTTGCGACTGATCCAGGCCAAATTCGGCCCGCCGACACCCGAGATCACGACCCGAGTTCAAGGTGCTGAAACGGCACAATTAGAGGTTTGGCTGACCCGCATCCTCACTGCGGCTACCCCGGAAGAGGTCTTCAAGTCACGCTGATCCGGCTGCCAAGAACCATGATCAACAAGGCTACCAATACCTGCCCGGTCTGCGGACACGAACAAGAGCGCGGGACGCCGGACTGCACCCGCTGCGGCTGGGATTTCTCGCCGCTGCTCGGCACGCCTGAGCAGGTGGAAGTGCTGTTGCAAGTGAGACTGGACCAGGCCCGGACCACTTGGCGCCAGCGACGCTATGACCCGGATCTCATCCCTGAGCTGGAGCGGGATCCTTTTGAGACGCCGGATGAATTTACCGTCCGGCTGACCGAGAGGCCCTGGTATGTGGGTGAGGGTGAGTTGCTGAAGGCCGAGTACGATATCGAGACCAGACGTTTTCCGCTGGGCATCCGATCACCCCGGCCCTGGGCCAACCCCTTGGTCGATCCGGACGGTTCACATAGCCTGCGTCTCCCGCGGGATCAGGCGCGGGAACTGTATCAACGTGGAGTGAGTTGGCCGTTGTTCGCCCGGTTAGCGGTGAACGGGTGTCAGGTGTCACTGACCGCCTTGGTTCTGGTGGCACCGGATGGCGAGTTGCCGGTGGAGACCGAGGTGGCTGAGGACCACACGACCAGGAGGCTATCCAAAGCCGCTGGGGCCACGACCGGTCCCCTGATAAGTGGACGCTATCGTGATATAGGAGATGGCACCTTGCTGGACATCCGGACCGGCCTGCAATGGATGCGCTGCGCTCTCGGGCAACGGTGGAATGGCCGGACATGCGACGGTGAAGCTGGCTCATGGACCTGGAATAACCTGAACGGCCAAGTCAGAGGGATCAACCAACAGGGTGGTTATGGCGGTCATACGGATTGGTGCGTCCCGACGATTGATGAGCTGAAAACCCTGATTGTCGAAGATACTCAGCCGGCGATTGATCTGGAGGCTTTTTCAGGAGCCACATGCATGTGGTATTGGTCCTCTTCGCCCTGTGCCGGCAGTGCCGACCGCGCGTGGTACGTCGACTTCAACCGTGGCTACGTCTACGACAGCTATAAAAACGTTGCCTACTACGTACGGCTCGTGCGCGGTGGACAGTGAATTAGCTTTTTTAAAAACAGCATGATGACTTCGAGCCCTGATGTCCACAAAAAATGAACCAGGACTACTTTTCATGACTCAAGGCCCCAACGCTAGCCCCGCCCGCACGGCCGATTTCGACTCGCCCTGGAAGGAGGCGATCGACGCCTTTTTTCAGCCTTTCATGGCCTTGTTCTTTCCGGTCGTGCATGACCTAATCGACTGGCACAGGCCCCATGAATTTCTTGATGCCGAGTTGCAACGCATCACCGGCGATTCCGAGATCGGGCGTCGCTATGCCGATCGCCTGGTCAAGGTCTATAGCCGTGAGGGCGCCGAGATCTGGCTGTTGCTACATCTTGAGGTCCAGGCCCGGGCCAACGCCGGCTTCCCGGAGCGCATGTTCCAGTATTGGTACCGGATCTATGACCGCTTCGCGACCGTGGAGATCATCAGTCTCGCGCTTTTGACCAACGACCGGGTCGAAGGCGATGTTGGTATTTACCGCCGCGAGCGAGAAGGTTTCGGGGTGACCTTTCGCTTTCGGGTCCACAGTCTCCCGGACTGGGCGCTGCCCGAGTTGGAACGGTGTGCGGCGGCCAATCCCTTCGCCGTCGTCGCACTGGCCCAGTTGGCCGCCCATCAAAAAGCCACCGACCCGGAGCGCAAGGTGCGCAAGCGCGAGATCATCGTGCTCTTGTCTCGGTATCGCTACGCGCGTGAAGATGCCCTGAAGCTGCTTCGCTTCATCGACTGGC
>ERZ1645187.3974-NODE-3974-length-12167-cov-9.961608_pt1 | contig 12167 bp, 12 predicted proteins | sample MGYA00575352_ERZ1645187 | MGnify/ENA primary metagenome ERZ1645187 (study PRJEB40837, sample SAMN11349314) | freshwater sediment metagenome | isolation source: river sediment | host: Sediment | place: India: Wazaribad , New Delhi | collected 2017-02-21 ... | reverse complement strand
CACGACCCTCTGCTCCCAAAGCAGATGCGCTACCAGACTGCGCTACGCCCCGACACGAGAGGCCATATTCTATCACCACGTAGAAACACACGCCAGATCAGGAAACTATCTTTAGCCAACAAACAATTCTTGCTTCACCGCCGCCTTCATGATATTTAATCGTTTTTTGGTCATCAGGCGCACAAGGCACAAGAACATGGCAGAAGAACTGCTCCACAAGCATTTCACCCCTTACCAACCCAAGGCTGGTGAGGAATACATGAGCAACAAGCAATTGGCTCATTTCCGCAAAATTCTCGAAGCAGTCAAAAAGGAATTGAGCGAGGATATCGACCGTACCGTTCATACGATGCAGGACGAAGCCACCGTTTTCGCTGACCCGAATGATCGCGCCAGCCAGGAAACCGATATGGCCATCGAACTGCGCAACCGTGATCGCGAGCGCAAACTGATCAAGAAAATCGACGAAACCCTGGGTCGCATTGAAAGCGGCGATTATGGCTTCTGCGACAAGTGCGGCGTCGAGATCGGCATCAAGCGGCTGGAAGCTCGTCCGACAGCAACCTTGTGCATTGATTGCAAGACGCTGGACGAACTCAAGGAAAAGCAGATGGCCAAATAGGCCAGCCTGTTCTGCACAGCTTGTCGAGCCCCTCTCGACAAGCAAAACAAAGGGCACCTTGCGGTGCCCTTTGTGCTTTCAGTAAACCTCAGGAATTACTGTTGCTGTTGCTGCTGCTGTTGAGCCACCTCAGCAGACGGTGCGGTGGCACCCTCTTCTGCTGCAACAGCCTTCATCGACAGCTTGACGCGACCGCGGTCGTCGGTTTCCAGAACCTTGACGCGAACAACCTGGCCTTCCTTGACGTAGTCTTCGACCTTGTTGACGCGCTCCTGAGCGATCTGGGAAATGTGCAACAAGCCATCCTTGCCCGGCAAGACCTGAACGATCGCACCGAAGTCGAGGATCTTCAGCACAGTGCCTTCGTAGATCTTGCCAATCTCGACTTCTGCCGTGATGGCATCGATGCGGGCACGAGCCGCCGCCGCAGCCTCGCCAGACGTAGCGGCGATGGTGATCGTACCGTCGTCCTGAATATCGATCGTGGTGCCTGTTTCCTCCGTCAGGGCGCGAATCACCGCACCACCCTTGCCGATCACGTCACGGATCTTTTCCGGATTGATCTTGAAGGTGTACAGACGCGGCGCATAGGCCGACATTTCCTGACGCGGACCAGCTGCAGCTTCTTGCATCAAGTTCAGGATGTGCAAGCGGGCATCCTTGGCCTGAGCCAGTGCAACCTGCATGATTTCCTTGGTAATGCCCTGGATCTTGATGTCCATCTGCAGGGCAGTGATGCCGCTGGTGGTACCGGCAACCTTGAAGTCCATGTCGCCGAGATGATCCTCGTCACCCAGGATATCGGTCAGAACGGCAAAGCGGTTGCCATCCTTGATCAAGCCCATGGCGATACCGGCAACGTGTGCCTTGAGCGGTACGCCGGCATCCATCAGCGCCAGGCAGCCACCGCAGACCGAAGCCATCGACGACGAACCATTGGATTCAGTGATTTCCGAAACGACACGCATCGAGTACGAAAAATCTTCCGGCTTCGGCAACACCGCGAGCAGTGCACGCTTGGCCAGGCGACCGTGACCGATTTCCCGGCGCTTCGGCGTCCCCACACGACCACATTCGCCGGTTGCGTACGGCGGCATGTTGTAGTGCAGCATGAAGCGATCGCGGTATTCCCCGGCCAGTGCGTCAATGATCTGCTCATCGCGGTTGGTGCCGAGCGTGGCAATGGCCATCGCCTGGGTTTCACCCCGGGTGAACAATGCGGAGCCATGGGTACGCGGCAGAACGCCGGAACGCATGGTGATCGCGCGAACAGTACGGGTGTCACGACCGTCGATACGCGGCTGGCCGGACAGGATACGACCACGCACGATGGCCGCTTCCATTTCGAAGAAGAGGTTGCCAACCGTATTGGCATCCGGCGCACCATCTTCGCCGGTACACAGGGCGGCGACGGCTTCGGCGCTGATCTCCTTGACACGCTGGCTGCGCGACTGCTTGCTGGTGATGCTGTAAGCCTCTTCCAGCTTGGCGCCAACCAGATCCTTCAGGCGGGCAACCAGTGCCTCATCCTTGGCCGGCGGCTGCCAGTCCCACTCCGGCTTGCCGGCTTCTTCAACCAGTTCGTTGATCGCGTTGATCGCCTTGCGCATTTCGGTGTGACCGAACACGACGGCGCCCAGCATAACGTCTTCCGGCAGTTCCTGAGCTTCCGACTCAACCATCAGAACAGCCGATTCGGTACCGGCGACAACGAGGTCCAGCTGGGTTTCTTTCAACTGGCTCAGGGTCGGGCACAGCACGTACTGACCGTTGATATAACCGACACGGGCAGCACCGATCGGACCATTGAACGGAATGCCGGAGATCGACAAGGCAGCGGAAGCACCGATCATCGCCGGGATGTCGGCATCAATTTCCGGATTCAGGGACATCACGGTAGCCACGACCTGGACTTCGTTGTAGAAGCCATCCGGGAACAGCGGACGAATCGGGCGGTCGATCAGACGCGACGTCAGGGTTTCCTTTTCGGACGGACGGCCTTCACGCTTGAAAAAGCCGCCGGGGATGCGGCCGGCTGCATAAACTTTTTCCTGATAATCGACGGTCAGCGGGAAGAAATCCTGACCAGGCTTGGCGCTCTTGGCACCGACGACGGTCACCAGAACGACCGTCTCTTCCATGGACACCATGACGGCACCGCCAGCCTGGCGGGCAACTTCACCGGTCTCGATAGTGACCTGATGATCGCCGTAGGCGAAGGTCTTTTTCACGACATTAAACATAGCTTCCTTTCACTCTCATCACATTAAGCAACAATAACAACAACTTACAACACAACAGCAAAAACAGAAACAAAAAAGCGGCCGGGAAAATTCCGGGCCGCTTTTTTTGGCTTTGCCAGCGCCTTACTTGCGCAGGCCGAGCTTGGTGATCAGGGTACGATAACGCTCGACATCCTTGCCCTTCAGATAGTCCAGCAGCTTGCGACGCTGGGAAACCAGGCGCAACAGACCACGACGGGAGTGGTGATCCTTGGTGTGCTCCTTGAAGTGCGGCTGCAGATCGTTGATACGGGCAGTCAACAGGGCAACCTGGACTTCCGGGGAACCGGTATCACCCTTGGCCTGGGCGAATTCAGCGACGATGGTCGCCTTGTTTTCAGTGGTCATTGCCATTTCAAACTCTCTTTCATTGTTGCGACGCAGCCCCAGTTTGATAGAGCGAGCGCCAGTTGAAAAAATCCGTTCAAGACGGAAAGCGTGGAATTATATCAGTCTGGATAGCCAACTGCACCAGTCTTTTCGGCCAGAGCAAGCCAGCATTGCCCGGCTCGCCCACGCCGATCAGGCACTCATCGGCATAGACGCGAATTTTTCCGGCGAGGCCAAGCGGCAATGGTACCGGGTTGCCATGACGGAAACGCTCAGCTTCAGTTGGCACCAAATCGACCCTGGGCAAGGAACTGAGCAAGGCATCGACTGGGGACAGACGCGTCAATCTCTCTGCCTCGTCCAGCAATTCAAGATCGGCAAGACTGAAAGCTCCTGCCAAAAGAAGATTGCCAACGGCTGTTCGCCGCAAGGCGATGAGGTGCGCACCACAACCCAGGGCCTGCCCGATATCGGCAGCCAGAACCCGAATGTAAGTTCCTTTGCTGCAGGCAACGCGCAGGGTCACCGTATCGCCCGCGAAAGCCAGGCAATCAATACGATGAATTCGGACCGGCCTGGGGTCACGCTCGACTTCGATCCCTTGGCGAGCCAGTTCGTAAAGCGGCCTGCCATCACGTTTAAGCGCCGAATGCATGGGGGGGACTTGCAGAATATCGCCGCTAAATCTCGGCAGCACGCCCATCAGTTGCGTTTCACTAACATCAACGGGCGAGGTGGCGATCACCTGCCCTTCGGCATCGCCAGAATCGGTAGCAACCCCAAGCTTGATGACGGCTTCGTACGTCTTGTCAGCATCCAGCAAGTCCGCCGAGAACTTCGTCGCCTCACCAAAGCAAAGAGGCAGCAGGCCTGTAGCCATCGGGTCGAGCGTACCGGTATGCCCACCCTTGGCCGCAGAAAACAGGCGGCGTGCCTTTTGCAGAGCATCGTTGGAGGTCATGCCTTGTGCTTTGTCGAGCAACAGCACGCCATCGACCTGCTTCCAGGCTTTTTTTACCTTGGGCTGCACGAAACGCCTATTCTTCCGGCGTCTGATCGGATATTGCGTTGGCCTGATCGATCAGTTGCGAGAGACTGGAACCGCGCTCGAGCGAACTATCGTAGACAAAATGCAACTCGGGCAAAGTATGGATGTGAATACGTCGCCCCAGTTCGCGGCGCAGGAAGCCGGATGCCCGCTTCAGGCCACGCTGGATTTCATCGAGATGTTCAGCATTGAGTGTGGTGAAGAACACCTTGGCATGGGCGTAATCCGGTGTCAGTTCGACATCGGTCAGGCTGATCATGCCGACACGTGGATCCTTCAGTTCGGTACGAATCAGTTCGGCCAGGTCGCGGCGCACCTGCTCCGCGACCCTTTCGCTACGCTGGAAACCCTTTTTCTTCATTACAGCGAGCGCGCCACTTCCTGGATTTCGTAAACTTCAAGCTGGTCGCCTTCCTGGATGTCGTTATTACCACGCAGGGAGAGGCCGCACTCGAAGTTCGAACGGACTTCCTTGACGTCATCCTTGAAGCGCTTGAGCGAGTCCAGTTCGCCATCCCACTGGACCACATGGTTGCGCAACAGACGCACGCGGGAGGCGCGCTTGATAATACCTTCCAGCACGTAGCAACCGGCAATCGCCCCCACCTTGGAGATGTGGAAGACCTGGCGGATCTCGACCATACCGGTGACCTGCTCGCGCTTCTCGGGCGCCAGCATGCCGGACAGGGCTGCCTTGACCTCGTCGACTGCGTCGTAGATCACGTTGTAGTAACGGAGATCGACACCGAAGTTCTCGGCCAGCTTGCGCGCACCCGCGTCGGCACGAATGTTGAAACCAATGATGACGGCACCCGAAGCCTGCGCCAGGTTGACGTCGGATTCACTGATCGCACCGACGGCTCCGTGCACCACCTGCACACGAACTTCATTGGTAGACAGCTTCTGCAGCGTCTGGACCAGTGCCTCCTGCGAACCCTGCACGTCGGCCTTGACGATGAGCGGCAGGGTCTTGACCTCGCCCTCTTCCATTTGCTGGAACATATTCTCCAGCTTGGCAGCCTGCTGCTTGGCCAGCTTGACGTCTCGGAACTTGCCCTGACGGAACAAGGCGATTTCACGCGCCTTCTTTTCATCATTGAGGACAATCGCCTCCTCGCCGGCAGCCGGCACATCGGCCAGGCCCAGGATTTCGACCGGAATGGACGGGCCCGCTTCATTGATCGGCTTGCCGTTCTCATCCAGCATGGCGCGTACCCTGCCGAATACCTGACCAGCCAGCACGACATCGCCGCGCTTCAGGGTGCCAGACTGAACCAGCATGGTCGCCACGGCGCCACGCCCCTTGTCGAGACGGGCTTCAATGATCAAACCCTTGGCCGGTGCATCTTTTTGTGCCGTCAGTTCAAGAATTTCTGCCTGCAGCAAAACCTGCTCCAGCAGTTCGTCGATACCCGTACCTTTCTTGGCGGACACCGGGCAGAACGGCGAGTCACCGCCGTACTCTTCCGGAATGACGCCTTCGGCAACCAGCTCCTGCTTGACACGGTCCGGATTGGCATCGGGCTTGTCGATCTTGTTCACCGCAACCACCAACGGCACACCGGCCGCCTTGGCATGGTGGATCGCTTCCTTGGTCTGCGGCATCACGCCGTCATCGGCCGCCACCACCAGGATGACGATATCGGTGGCCTTGGCGCCGCGCGCACGCATGGCGGTAAATGCCTCGTGACCCGGGGTATCGAGGAAGGTGATCATGCCGCGATCGGTCTCGACGTGGTAGGCACCGATGTGCTGGGTAATGCCGCCAAATTCGCCCGCCGCCACCTTGGCGCGGCGGATAAAGTCGAGCAAGGAGGTCTTGCCGTGGTCGACGTGACCCATCACGGTAACCACCGGTGCCCGCGGTTCGAGCGGAATATCCTTGTGTTCGGCACTTTCCTCGAGGAAGGCATCGGGATCGTCCAGTTTGGCGGCAAGCGCCTTATGGCCCATTTCCTCGACAACGATCATCGCCGTTTCCTGATCCAGCACCTGGTTGATGGTGACCATCGAACCCATCTTCATCATCGCCTTGATGACTTCCGTCGCCTTCACGGCCATCTTGTGGGCCAGATCGGAAACGGAGATGGTTTCAGGGATATGCACCTCGCGAGCGACCGGCTCGGTCGGTGCCTGGAAACTACCCTGGCCGTCATCTGTCTTGTTCGACTTCTTGTGGCCGTGGCGATTGTCCTTCCAGCCGCCAGCACCATCGGAGCCGCGCGTCTTGATACCGCCCTTTTTCTTGCCGTCATCGGCCGCACGGCCGCCCTTTTCACCCTTCTTGACACCCGTTTCCGGCTTCTTGTGCAGGGTACCCTTCTCGCCCTCACCCGCCTTGGCCTGAGCGGCAACCTGTTGCTTGGCCTGCTCTGCCGCCTTGGCAGCGGCTGCAGCAACTTCTGCCTGCTGACGCATCTGCGCCAACTGGAGCTCGCGAGCCTGCTTCTCCTTGAGCTCACGCTCCTGGATTTCGCGCAAACGGCTGGAACGAAGCGCCGCCTCTTCGCGCGATTTCAATTCCTTCTCGCCAATGATCGCTGCACGATTGAGGACCGGGGTCACACGTTTTTCAACGACCACCTCCGGCTCCGCCTCGGCCTCAAGCACTGGCTCGGGAATGACTTCCGGCTCGGGTTCAGGAATAACTTCGACAACCGGCTCGGGAATGATCTCGACCACTTCCGGAACGATCTCGACGACCGGTTCCGGAACCATCTCGGGCATTGGCGCCTCGATGGCATCCTTGGCCACTTCCGGCTCGGCTTCCGGGGCCTGCTCGCCAATGTCGCGCTTGACCAGCACGCGTTTCTTGCGAACCTCGACCTGAACCGTGCGGGCACGGCCATGGGCGTCGGTTGCCTTGATCTCGGACGTCTGCTTGCGCATCAGCGTGATCTTGGTCTGGGACTCATCGCCATGCGAACGGCGCAGGTAATCCAGAAGTTTGGCCTTGTCCTGATCGGTCAGCGTATCGCTCGACCCTTCCTTGCTGACGCCAGCCTTGCTCAGTTGCTCGAGCAGGGCCGCGACCGGCATTTTTAGTTCAATGGCAAATTGTGAAACAGTTGTTGCGGACATACTTTGCTACCTCCCGCTCACTCGAACCAGTGAGCCCGTGCCTTCAGAATGAGTTCCTTGGCACGCTCGTCGTCGATGCCGGTCATTTCCGTCAATTCATCAACCGCCAATTCCGCGAGATCATCGCGGGTCTTGACATCATGTTCGGCCAGCTTGGCGGCCAATTCCTTGCTCATCCCTTCGAGACCAATCAGGTCTTCGGAGACATTTTCCAACTTTTCTTCCGTGGCAATTGCTTCGGTCAGCAGGACGTTACGGGCGCGGTTGCGCAACTCGTTGACGATTTCCTCGTCCAGACCGTCGATTTCCAGCATTTCAGCCAGCGGGACATAGGCCACTTCCTCCAGGGACGAGAAACCCTCGTCAATCAGCAGGTCGGCGAGTTCCTCGTCGATATCCAGCTTTTCCATGAAGGTAATACGGGTCACCGCATGCTCAGCCTCGGACCTCTTGGCTGACTCGTCCTGGGTCATCAGGTTGATGGTCCATTGCGTCAGTTCGGAGGCCAGACGAACGTTCTGGCCGCTGCGACCGATGGCGATAGCGAGGTTATCTTCGTCCACCACCACATCCATGGCGTGCTTTTCTTCGTCCACCACGATCGAGGAAACCTCGGCCGGCGACAGGGCACCGATAACGAACTGGGCCGGATCGGCCGACCACAGCACGATGTCGATGTTCTCGCCACCGATTTCGTTACGCACGGCAGTGACGCGCGAGCCGCGCAGACCGACGCAGGTACCGATCGGATCGACGCGCGGGTCGTTGGACTTGACGGCGATCTTGGCGCGCATACCCGGGTCACGGGCACAAGCCTTCAGCTCCATCAGGCCGTCGGAAATCTCCGGCACTTCCAGCTCGAACAGCTTGATGACGAATTCCGGCGCCGTGCGCGACAGGATGATCTGCGGACCACGGGCATTGCGATCGATACGCAGCATGTAGGCCTTGATGCGATCACCGATCCGCAGGTTTTCCTTGGGAATCATCTGGTCACGCGGCAGCAAGGCCTCGATCTTGCCGGCCTCGATGATGGCATTGCCGCGCTCCATGCGCTTGATGGTGCCGGAGACGATGTGCTCGCCGCGGCTCAGGAAATCGGAAAGAATCTGCTCGCGCTCGGCGTCGCGAATCTTTTGCAGGATGACCTGCTTGGCAGCCTGCGCACCGATACGACCAAAATCGATCGGCTCCAGAGGCTCTTCGAGATAATCGCCCGCCTCGACCTCCGGATCATCCTTCTGCGCGTCGGACAGCGGTACCTGCAGGTATTCATTGACGTATTCGTTGTCGGCGACGACCTGCCAACGACGGAAGGAGTCGTAGTTCCCCGTATTGCGGTCGATCGAGACACGCACTTCGGCCTCGTCGTGGATACGCTTTTTCGTCGCCGAAGCGAGCGCCAGTTCCAAGGCACCGAACACGATTTCCTTGGCGACGTTCTTTTCGCGGGCCAGTGCATCGACCAGCAGCAACATTTCACGGCTCATGGGCTAAAACCTCCTAGTCCTTCAGTCGAATCGGGGCACCAGACGTGCCTTCTCGATATTGGTAAATTCCAGTTCCACATCATCTTTATCAAGGCGCAAACCGACCTTGCCATCCTTGCAGCCCAACAGCTCGCCCTGGAAGTTACGGCGACCGTTGTGCGGAATGCGCAGCTTGATCTGGATATCCTGGCCGGCAAAACGCTCGAAATCGGTCTCTTTCTTGACGACACGATCCATGCCCGGAGAAGAGATCTCAAGACGGTCGAAATCGATATTCTCGACTTCGAACACACGCGACAACTGGTTCGAGACCTTGGCGCAATCCTCGACATCGACACCGCTCTCCTTGGCCGGAGCATCGATAAAGACGCGAATCGTGCGGCCACGCGGCGACAGCTCGACATCGACGAGTTCGTAACCCAAACCGACAACGGTGGTTTCCAGAAGCGTGTTTAAATCCATAGCCACAAATAAAAAATGGGCGAAACGCCCACCTTGATAATACAAAGATGCCCGCCGAAAAACGACGGGAGGAACAAACCCGTGAATTATAACGAGTTTATTCCATCCGGACAATCGCTTTACGGCGTTTCCGCCCCCGTTTTGGCGGCGGCCGCGCTTCTGGCGAAGTCGCGCAACAGCGCCTTCACCTCGTCTTCGCTCAATTCGTGCGAGCGACCGCGTTTAAGTTGCGGCGGCAGGATGAACGGGCCATAGCGGACCCGAATCAGGCGACTCACCGTACAACCAACCGCCTCGAACATCCGTCGTACCTCACGATTACGCCCTTCAAACAGGCTGACGCGATACCATTTGTTGGCACCTTCGCCTCCGGCATCCACCAGGCTGGCGAAACTGGCCAAGCCATCCTCCAGCTGGACGCCCGTGAGTAACTGCTGCTGGGCCTCCATCGTCAGCTCGCCCAACACGCGGACCGCATATTCACGAACCAGCTGCGAACTGGGGTGCATCAGCTTGTTGGCCAACTCCCCGGAGGTGGTGAACAACAGCAGACCGGAGGTGTTGAAGTCGAGACGCCCGACGTTGATCCAGCGCCCGCCCCGCATTCTGGGCAAGGCCGCGAACACCGACGGACGACCATCCGGATCATCGCGCGACACGATTTCACCCTCCGGCTTGTGGTACATCAGCACGCGCGGCGGACGCGAACTGCCGGTGAAACGGATATTGATCAGGCGGCCGCCGACCTTGACCTTGTCAGTCGGCACGACCGACTGGCCGATGGTGGCGACCACGCCATTGACACTCACCTTGCCGGCCGCAATCCACTCTTCCATCTCGCGCCGCGAGCCGACGCCGGCCTCGGCCAGCACCTTCTGCAGGCGTATGGGCTTGGCCTCGGCGAGCGGCCGTCCGTCACGCGCCACTGCGCCGCGATGAGCCCGGCCGCCCATATTGGGTGCCGGCTTGCGGCGCGGTGCTGGTTTCGTGGCAGGGGCATCGCCGGGCGGCTGTTCGTGCTGCGCGCCACGCCCACGCGGCGGCGCATCGGTACGACGGCCAGCCTCACGCGGAGTACGCTCGGATGCGCCCTCGGGCTTGCCCGACGATTGACGAATTGGTGTGCGTTTATTTTTCATTGCTCCAGCTCCAGTGTCTGGCTAATTTGTTCAAGCGGCGGCAATTCGCTGACGCTTCTAAGACCAAGATCATCGAGAAATTGTTTAGTTGTGGCAAACAGGGCCGGTCGCCCTGGCGTGTCACGATGGCCAACCACATCGATCCAGCCACGCTCTTCCAGACTCTTGATCACGTTGGAATTGACCACCACGCCGCGAATTTCCTCGATGTCGCCGCGCGTGACCGGCTGCCGGTAAGCGATGATAGCCAGGGTTTCCAGCACAGCCCGTGAATATTTCGGCGGGCGCTCCGGGTTCAGGCGCTCGAGATACGGCAGGTACTCGGCCCTGGTTCGAAAACGCCAGCCGGAAGCCAGCTGGATCAGTTCGACAGGTCGCTCAGCCCATTCCTCTCGCAACTGATCGAGCAGCTTGCGCACGGTATCGGTCGACAACTCATCGTCGAACATCTTTTTCATGTCGCTGGGCGTCAGCGGCTCGCGCGCGGCGAGCAGCGCGGCTTCAAGCACGCTCTTGACCAGGCTCGGCTCCATCGCCCTCCTCCATGGCCGGCTCAGGTTCACCGGTACTGACATTGACGTAGATCGGCTCAAACGGCTCGGTCTGCGTGATGCGGATCATTTTCTCCCGCCCCAGTTCGAGCATGGCCAGGAAATGAACGACCAGCCCCGGCACCCCCATGCCCGGGTCGAACAGGGCTTCGAAACGAACAAAGCCACCCCGCTCCTGGAGCGTGCGCAGAATGATGCCCATGTGCTCGCGCACCGACAACTCTTCGCGACCGATCTTGTGGTGTTTCTTGAGGCTGGCCTGGCGAACGACCGCCATCCAGGCCTCCTTGAGATCGGCAACTGAAACCTCCGGCAAGCGTACCAGCAAGGATTTCTCGACCAGCGTCTCGACCCAGAAAAACTCACGCTCAGCCTGCGGCAGTTCATTCAACCGCTGGCCGGCGAGCTTCATCTGCTCATACTCCATCAGCCGGCGAACCAGTTCGGCACGCGGGTCTTCGGTCTCATCGTCGCCCGCCAATTTGGGGCGCGGAAGCAGCATGCGCGATTTGATTTCGATCAGCATTGCCGCCATGACCAGATAGTCGGCGGCCAGCTCCAGGTTCTGCGCCCGCATGGCTTCGACGTAATCGAGATACTGCCGAGTCAGCGGCGCCATCGGGATATCGAGAATGTCGATGTTGGCGCGGCGGATCATGTAGAGCAGCAGGTCGAGCGGCCCCTCGAAGGCATCGAGCATGACGGCCAGGGCATCGGGTGGAATGTACAGGTCGAGCGGCAACTGCTGCATCGGCTGACCGTAGATACGGGCCACCGGCTCCAGCAGGTCTGGTTGCAAGACCGGTGCATCCAGCACATCGAGATCGGTCGTCATGTCACGAGGCCGCAGCCCGCCCCTTGCCCTTGTAGTGCAGATGCAGGTTGCGGAAGTAGATCACCAGACCGAGGGCCTGCCCGAAGGTAAACACCGGATCGTTGCGATGAATGGCGTAAACGGTCAATACCAGGCCACCGGCGATGCTGAAGTACCAAAAGGCGACCGGGACGACGACCTGCTTGGCCTTTTCGCTCGACCACCACTGGACGACGAAGCGCATCATGAACAGCCCCTGACCACCAAAGCCGATGGCGATCCAGATCAGGGACTCCCAATCCATGCCGAACATCAGTGGTATTCCAGCCCCATCGACTCGCGGACATC
>ERZ1645187.3973-NODE-3973-length-12168-cov-15.283249_pt1 | contig 12168 bp, 10 predicted proteins | sample MGYA00575352_ERZ1645187 | MGnify/ENA primary metagenome ERZ1645187 (study PRJEB40837, sample SAMN11349314) | freshwater sediment metagenome | isolation source: river sediment | host: Sediment | place: India: Wazaribad , New Delhi | collected 2017-02-21 ... | reverse complement strand
CCAACACCACCCGCGGCCAGTTGGCCGACCTGGAAGTGCGGCATCGGTGTCGGGCACGTTGTGAGGATCGGATCCGCAACGCGAAGGACACCGGGCTGGCGAACCTGCCGTTGCACGGGTTCGACCAGAACCGGATCTGGTGCCAGATCGTCGCCCTCGCCGGCGAGATCACCGCCTGGATGGGACTGCTCGCCCACCCCACCCACCAGGCCAGACGCTGGGAACCGAAACGGTTGCGCTACCGGCTGTTCTCGATCTCCGCCACCCTGGCCCGCAGATCCCGCCGGACCCTGGTCCACGTCTCGGCCCGCCACCACTGGTCCGGCCTGGTCGAACAAGCGATCAACACCCTACGGGGCCTACCGGCCCCGGCCGGCTGACGCCGGCCACCCCATCCGACCGCTACTTGAAGGACTCCTCCCGGCCTGGACAGCCCGCCACCGCGTCGACACGCGGCACCTTGTCACACCCACCTGCCACAATCAGACCACGAGGCGCACAACCCCGCCCCGACAACGACCCTTGCCCGCCCGGCGAAAGATTGAGGCTAGGATCAAGCCCACCCCGATCACAACCCGAACGACGCTCCCAACACCATCGGCCACAGCCTCGGCACCCCGGGCCACCGCGCCGACCGCTCCCTTCTTCTTGCTCGCCTCGTCCCACAGCCAGCCAATTCCAAAGAAGACTGCCAAACAGACGATCACACCAATTGCAGTGCTCATTCAACTATCCTTTCATGAAAAAAGTCCGCTCAACGAATATATTTGACTCACCAATATCTCGAGTTCCAATTGACTCCCTTGTCAATGGCAACGTCATGGTTCTTGGTGGCTCCTCCAGACCCCAACGTTCCGCAGAACTTCGTCAACGCCGAGTTAATTCCAGTCGTGTTGTCGAAGTGACTATCATCCAGATCGTGTTCTCGCAACACCGCCTTCTCGACACTGGAACGTTGACTGGTGCTCATCTCGCCGTACTCCCTGCAAGTCGTGTCGCCTTTTGCAGCACAACCCGAAAGTGTTGCCACTGCGAATACGGCACATAGGCATAAGATGCCTCGCCGGTGGATTGACTTGTTTGTCCGGACCATCTCATTCTCCTTCATCAGTGATTGCTTGGGCATCGCCAGCCACGCGACCCTCGGCTTCTTGGCACCCCGAGGGAATCAATGCCCTGTCTTCTCCGGCTCCTGAAAGCGCTTCTTGTCATCGGAGCTTTCGATGCGCGCTCTCATCTTCTGTGACAGCACCATCAGCACCAGGCCAGCGACAACCAGTCCCCAGACCATCCACCTCTGATCCTCGTAAAAGCCAATAACGGAGCCCCAGATCATTCCGGCAACTGCGAGAGCGCCGCCCACGAAAGCGAGAATCCTGGCACGACTTCTGGCGTCTTCAGGCATTTCCTGCCACCTCCTCCACGCTAACTGATGTAGCGCCACCGAAATGGCGGACAGCTTCATCGACATGGTTGAAGACACGCTCCAACTTGTCGATTCCATCAACGACGCCTTCAGTTTCATGCCATTTCACGACTCTTATGCTCCCGGCGCAGCCTTTTCGAACAGGGCTGAGCACCAATGCGATTTCCGCGTTATTCATCAGGGGATTCCCAATAGCAAGCACTGCAATATGATCGCCATCTGCATCGATTTCGCGTGCATGCATGTACAAACCTCCCGTCAGAGGCGGCTTGTCCGACACGTCAAGGGTCTGAATGACACGATCAAGAAAACGTTCCGGAGACACCGGAGCGTTAAGCGCGACGACCCGGGTCGTTACTTCCTTGCCTTTCTTGTAGGCACCTGGACGAATGGCCCGGTGAATGAGTTCGCCGCCCTTTTCCCGTGCTTTGTGGAGTGCCAACACAAGCCCTACCATGACTGCAATGAACAAAATGGCTTCCATTATCCATTCCTCTATTCGCGAAGATTCGTTTTAATCTAGAAGATGTTGCTGATCGGTTGGTCTTCATTGCCTCCGGCACGTCCGTCGTAGATGTTGCAGTACGCGATGATCTTCAGGTGGGCGGCAAGCACGTTCTGGTCATCATCTCGTTTGTCGTTTGCCGACAGCAGCTCCCGAAGCAGTACATCCTGATCGTCATTCATCTGCGTGAACAGACCGGTATCGGGAGCGAGCTGCGCATATTCGGAACAGGTGGCGACTGGTGGTTCGCTGCCACAGGCGGTCAGCGACAAGGCAATTGCTGCCGAGGCCAGGATGGCCATGGTTTTCCTCATAGGGTTCTCCTTGGTAAGTGCGTGCAGTGGTTCACCCGACTGCGTTCCGGCAATCGGCCGACTTGTGGGCATGGTCAATGGGACGGTTCTGTCCGTCCCCTCGAATCAACAGGGATCGTGGCAGTTGGATCGCAGTGCCGGGACGAGAATCCTCGACACCGTGTCTTGGACGCTACTTGGCCCGGGAGTATTCGATATTCCCGCTCGATGCGTACACTGATCCGTACGCGTTGTATTTATCGGTGATCAGCAGTTCGAAAGCGGCCGCCATTTTTGCTGTGAATGGCTGATCGGTTCCTGTTTCCGCATCAATGAGGTATCTGGCCTCGGAATCCTTGTAGCTGGCGACGATCAGTCCGTCGTACACATACAGATCGCGAGGGACCTTCCGCGGGACCTGGGTCACCGGGTCGGGATCATCTTCCTGCCACTCCCACAAGACCTCGCCGGTGAGCAGGTTGAAAGCGCCGATGGATGCCACTGGATTCTGACCACGGCAGACCATGACCCGTTCGGGCAGCGACAGGCAGGAGTTCTTCGAATACGCGAACGGGACTTGAGTTCTGGCTCCGGTGGTGGTGTCGAGGAGCATGATCTTGTTCGCCTGATGGTCGGTTTCATCCCCAGCGACAACCCAGCGGTCGATCACACCCACATACCACGAAGTCCGGTGGGCCTTCCCAGTGCTGTTGGTCAGCAACTGAAGGTCTGCCTCAGACTCGTATCGTGCCCACAGGGTCTCGAACCGACCGTTCTTGACCACGAACGATTCGGTACCTACTGGGCCTTGCGTGGCGTCGGTATTGAGGTACACGCCTTCAGCGAGGACGATGAGCTCACCGGTTCGTGCAGTGACCTCCAGCAGGGCAACCTGCGACCAGTTGCTACCCTGCTGAACAACGCAGACCGTCGCGTCGTCACTGCAGTAGGGGGAACCGGCACCGCTGGTCTGCGGCAGGGCCGCAATCCACTTCTTGACACCGTGGCCGTCGAATGCCAGCAGTCCGCGGAGCTTGGCTTCCTTCTGTGATCCGATCTGCGGCCGGTCGATGGTGACGGGCACGACGAGCAACGTCTCAGCGTCCGACCGCAGGAAGAACGGCTTGCCCTGGGAGTCATACTCCGTCGCCTCCAAGGTGTCAGTATCCAAGGTGGGCTCATACCCGGGTCTGCCCACGGAACTGTCAGTGGTGACCGCCGCCACGCCGTCTGCGCCACCGAACCCGGTGGGGACGCACCACAGCCAGCGTCCGGTCGCCACATCGAAGACCCCCGCGGCAGCTTGGTTGACGAACCCGGCGTAACTCCCAGCCCTGGCCACTCCCAAGGTAGCGCTCGAGCCATCGCAGGTCATGGACGTCGTTTGGGGCGCGGTGAAGCCGACCGCCAAGTCCACCCGCTTGGCTGCGAACGGATTCGTCGCCGAAACCGAGGCGGTGGCCGAAGTGGAGGTCCGCGTCGAGGCTGACGCCGAAGGCGACGAAGATGGTGAGGACTTCTCTGAAGGCGCCACCGAGGCCGCCGGGCTCGGCAGCGCCACAATGGGCGAGCCGAACGGCAAGCAGCCACCCAGCGCCAAGCCCAAGCTCACCACCACAACGACCGCACCCGGCAGGACACGACCGCGCTTATCAACTTTCATCGTGCGCTCTCTCACTCACTTGCCGGCAGCGGGCGCCGGCCCCGTCGCTGCGCCCGCCACAGGGTTGGTCCTACTTGTTGGAGGCGTTGTCCTGCTCGGTGGCATTGGTGCGGGCTGCGGTGGCGGCATTCCGCAGGGCATTCGCCACATTCCGCAGGTTCACCATGTGGACCGTGCTCCAGTCGTTGCGGAAATTGGTGGCGTCAGTGCCCAACCAATCGGTATTGCCGAGCGTAGAATTCAACGTGTTCATGATGGTGTCGATGTCAGTCGCCTTGCTGTCCATCTGGGTTGCCAATTGCCGAACGGCCTCGACGTCCATTCCGATGAATGCCATGATGTGTCTCCTTGTCTCTGCCTTGCTTGTTGGAGTGTAGGCGGTTGGATCCCGCCCCCTCTCGTTGTTCTTTCGACCCCATACAACTCCATACGGGCGGTCCTGCAAATGGGTCGTCCTACCCATGCCTGCGGAATGCCTACGCTCATTCCAGCAGCGGAATCTGCACCTTCGTACCCACCCCTCCCCTCACCCAGAAGCCCCGCCCAACAGGAAACTCCGAACGCTTGCAGCGCGGCAGGCTGGTGCGCAGCAGCAGGTCGCCATCGGCCTGCTCGGGCTGCAAGATTAGGCCGCACCGCTGATTCCGGACCTCATTGAGCAGCGGCCAGCCGCCTGACCAGCCAGCCATCTCACCTTCGGCCACCACCAGATGGCCGTTCTTGCGACACGTTTGCAGCAAATCGGTCAGCGGGTACTCCAGCGAGGTGCCCAGAAAGTCGGGCAAGGCCTCGATGAACAAGGCGAACCACCAATGCTCATCGCCGCCCCTCAACGCCCGGGCCTTCAGCTCCTCCAGTTCGGCACTGATCCGGTCTTCCCCGACCAGGCTGCGAGCCCACTCCCCCGAGGACGACAGTGGGGTGCGCCGCAGTGACAGGTGACATAGTTCCACTGGCGCAGCGGAGTTCCGGATCGATCGTGCCATCCAGCGCAGCGCGGAGGTCTTGCCCGAACCACTGGGCCCGGTGACCAGGATCATCGAGTGCGGGTCGAAGCCCATCGGCTGCAGGTCGACATCTGCCACCCCCAGCACCGGCAAGCCCCGCACCGAAGCCGGCATCGTGGTTGCGGGGATCAGCGGCGGCAAGCTCCTGATCGGTGTTGGCTTCGTCGAATGGTATTGAGCGAAGGCCCGCGACATTTCCTCGATCAGGCGTGCCTGCGCCGCAGTCGCCACATCTTCACCCAGAATGGCCAGTTGCAGCTCCAATGGCTTGTCGGCCTGCATCCCCCGGCCGGCCGGGCTCAGCGGCCCGAGCACATCCTTCGGCACCCCAAGCATCACGTAGGCGTCCTCATCGGCTTGCCGCAACACTATGCGCCGGGAGAAGGCTGCCCCGATCGAGGTCGGAACGGCCGCCGGACGGTCAGCGCTCATCGCCACGTGCACCCCGACCGACCGGCCGTCGACGAGCATCCGGGTGAACGCGGCGTACCAGCCACCGAAGAGGTTCTCGTACTGCTCGCGGAAGCTGCCGAAACCATCGACCAGAACCAGTATCCGCGGCTCGGCTGGGCGATCCGCCAAGCTGCGGTACTCGCTGAGGGTGGACGCCCGAGCCGCCGCGAACCGCGCGGATCGTTCTTCGATCACCCGGGACAGGTGCCGCAGCAACCGCTGGACGCGCTCATCGTCCTCGCCGGAGATGATGGCCCCCACATTCGGCAATGGCGTCAGAAAGGACAACCCGCCACCAGCGAAATCAAGCCCATAGATGTGCACCGGCCCGCTGCGTGGGGTGATCGACGCCGCAATCGCCAGCGAACGCAATGCAGTCGTCTTCCCGGACCCGCCGGCGCCGATGTACAAGATGTTGCCGTTGTCATCGGGGTGGAAGTACTCGACCTCTTGGGCCTGATGCTCCGGGTTGTCGAGCACGCCCAGCACGATCTCGGTGTCGCGGCGCTGCCCCAGCTTCGCCAGGTTGTAGATGGGACGCAACTCGTCGAGCCAAGGCCGCCGTGGCTGGGGGATCCTCGCGTTGGCAGCCGCCCGCTTCACAGTCTCGACGATCCGGTCGGAGTCCTTCGCCACGTCTTGCCGGCTCAGCGTCCGCTGGGGTACCGCCCAGCGCTTGCCCGATCCGAAGTCCAGCTCCTCCACCTCGATCGGCGGGGCCTGTGGTTCATCGGTCGTGCGCGCACCCGGGTAGGCCGACTGGAAGGTGACCATCCGCCCGGGCCCCGATTTTGCCGCACCACGACCCGGGATCGAGGACGAGAAGAAGGCCGCCATCGGCGATCCGAGCACATCGGTCGAATCCTGCTCGTCGGCCATCCGCAAGGCAATGCGCAGGTTGGTGTTGGCTCGCAGGTTGTCCTTGATGACCCCGGCTGGGCGCTGCGTCGCCAAGATCAGATGCAGGCCCAGTGAGCGTCCCCGCTGCGCCACGTCAACCATGCCATCGACGAACTCGGGGATCTCCCCGGCCAGCGCCGCGAACTCGTCCACGACGATCAACAGGCTCGGCGGACAGTCCGGGTCGCCGCTCAGTTCCAGATCGATCAGGTCCTTCTTGCCCTTGTCGTTGAGCAGGTGCTCCCGTCGCTTCAACTCTGCGCGCAGGCTGGTCAGCACTCGGCGCACCAGGTAGGGGTTCAAGTCGGTGACCAGGCCCACGCAATGGGGCAGCTCGACGCATTTGGCGAACGCCGAACCACCCTTGTAGTCGACGAACAGGTAATTGACCCGGTCGGGGCTCAGTGCGTGCGCCAACCCGAGCACCCACGCCTGCAGGAATTCACTTTTACCGGCACCCGTGGTGCCTCCCACCAGGGCGTGGGGCCCGTCGCGGCGCAGGTCGATGACGAATGGCTCCAGCCCGGCATGCCCGACGATCGCCCGCAACTCCACCGGGTTATCCACTGGCTGGGGTTGCCTTCCATCGCGGACGATCAGTGACCCGTTCTCGCGCCAGCGCTCCACGACCGCCTCCGGCGAATCGGATTCCTGTTTGCCGAGCAGACTCACCAGCGACACCGAGCGTGGCAGGTCGGACTCGTCGTCGATGGGCGCACCGGCGTCCACCAGCGGCGCGAACCGGCGTCCGATGGCGACTGCGGTCTGGTGGTCCACGCCCTCGCAGGCCACTTCATGCACGTGTTGGCCCACTCGCACCTGGCCCACCGCCGGATGCTGGTGGTGAAGATCCAGGAAGGTGCGGCAGGCAGCCGGCAGCCCGTTCTTCTCCTCGGCCACCCAGACCAGGTGGACTCCGGCGTCCGGACCCAATTCAGCCAGGCGAGTGAGGCGCGCCCGGTCGACCTGCGGTTCATCGACGACGATCAGCACGCTCGGCACGACCGGGGCGGGCACCTGCTCGTCGTCTTGCAGGGGGCCCCGGACGAGTTGATCACGACCCTCGGTCTTGCGGGCCGCCACCAACTCCTCCAACTGGTCGGCAAGTCCCCGACTCGTGGCGGCGTCGGCCGCCAGATGCACCGACAGCGGAGAGTGCGGCGAACTGGTGTGCGGCAGCCATTCAAGCCACTGCCAGGCTCCACGTTGCACTGCCGAGGTCAGGCAGCAAATCACCAACTCGGCAGGCGAGTGCAGACTGGCGGCCTGCACGATCACCGCCCGGGCCACACCCTCGGAGTCGGCGCGGGCACCACAAATGCCCAGCGAGCCGACCGAACCCAGGTCTGCGACGATCGGTGCGCCGGTCAACTCCACGGCCGACTCGGCCAGGTCCCGCGTCCTGGCCAGATACTGCGGCAGGCCCTCGGCGGAGTTCAGCTCCGGGGTGATCGATGAGCGGGTCGAGCCCAAACCGAGCCGCAGCTGCAGGAACTCCGGCAGTTCGGGCCGGCGGCTCCACACCAGGTCGGTCTGGTTGTTCACCGCGGCGACACATTCGTTCACCGACGGATACAGCAGCAACCGCTGGGCACGTTCGGTGGCATGCAGGTGGGCCACCCGTTGCGTGGTTTCCGCCAGGGACGCCTCGAAGGCCGCGACGGCTTGTTTCTGCTGGGACTTCGCGTCCAGGCGGGCGGTAAGCCAGGTTCCGGCCATCATGATGGGGCTGAGGCCGATGAAGATCAGGCTCATCGGATTGCGCATGAAGACGAACATCACGACGCCCATGATCAGCGGAGCCAGCATGGCCAGCCAGGGGAACCGGGAGCGTTGCGGCGCTCCGGGGGCCTGGGGCAGTTCCAGCTTCGTCTCGGTGGGGCGTGCCAGCACCCGCGGTGAGCGAACGAAAGCAATATCTGTCGACTGCCAGTCGGGCCGGGTGCGGATCGCCTGCACCCGGATGATCGTGTCGCCCAGCCGCACATCATCGCTGGGAGTCAGCGTGGCCCGGGCGACCCGCCCACCCGAGACCAACACACCATTGGAGGAGTTGCGGTCAGCGATCTCGACCTTGTCCGGGCCGACGAGAATCTGTGCGTGGGTCTTGGACACCCGCAGGTCACTGAGCTGCACATCATTGTCGGCGGTTCGTCCGATAGAACTGGGCCCGAATGGCAGATGTACCTCCACGCCTTGGTCTGGCCCGGCAACGACCCTCAAGATCGCGGCTGCTTCACGCTGCGCCCCGCGTCCGCCAACGTCTTCGGTGCTGAGCTCGAGCACCGTGCCCGACTGGACGCCGGAGTCGATCAGGGCAACCCCGGCCGGCACCACGTGGGAGTGGCCGGTCAACTGGTCGTTCACCCGCAGGGTCAGGTTCGCGGGGGTGTCGTCGTGCCCCAAGGCGCCGGCCAGTGCCTCCGCGACGTCATGTACGGTGGCGGTCGCGTCCGCGGTCACCTGGATGTTGGACGCCTGGCGGGCTCCTGGCGCGCGCAAACTGACCCGCAGCTTCATCGCTCGGCTCCTTCTGACCGGCCCCGCCGCACCGCGGCATTCGCCATCGCCTCGGCCCGCAGTTTGGGCAGATCATTCGCGCTGATCAGCAACGTGTCGATCGCGTATTCGACCAGCCGGACTCGTCGGTTGGCGGCGCCCGCGCCGGTGCTGCCGCGCAGCCCGCTCACCCCGGCCCTTTCCAGCTTCTCGCAGACGTTGTCCAGCTTGCGGTTGAACCTGGTGATGGTCCAGCCCAGCCTCCTGGAGGCATCAACCGAAGTGGGCAGACGTTCGGCGCCGCTGCCGGGATTGCGCAACAAGGGCTCGGCCAGCGCCAGGATCGCCAGCAGTTGAGACTCGGTGAAGTCGGTGGCCCCCATTGTGGTCTCCCCCGAGGCGAGAGCCCCACTGGGTAGAGCCGATTCTGGGACATAGCCGTCGATTGGGGCCGTCAACTCGATCTCATAGGTGGTCGATCCGGCGCTGAACACCAGCAGAGTGACGTCGAAGACCAGCGGCGTGCGCGCACCGGGGGCCAGCACCGCCTTGAGGAGTCCGAGGCGGTCGGTCACCTGGATCGGCAATCTGCCCCCGACGTTGTGGATCCACCAGAATCCGTCGGAGAACGTGATGACGATGAAGTCGCGGTGCAGATAGGGATTGTCGTCGATGACCAGATCGCCGCGCCGGCCGATGCGAAAGTCCGAACCCGGTTGCAGGTCATGTTCCTCGCCGGCGAAATCGATGTGCAGTGTGGCATCGGTCTTCATGACGTGCAGGCCTTCGCAGGGTCGGAGTAGCGGCCGTTGGCGCGAACCAGTTGCACCTGGACGCAGGTGCGTCCCGGCAAGGCGGGCACGGTGACCGAGGTCTGACCGGTGATCTCGGTGGTCAGCGGGGACGCCGGGTCGATCACGGCGTACAGATAGGAGTCGCCGTCGGCCGGGCTCGGGTTCTCCCAGCGGACCTGCACCTGTTCGCCTTCGGCCACCAGTTCCAGGTTGATCGGCATCGGCACGTTCTGCCCGATCGGGTCGCCGGGCTTGGCGCTCGACACCGCTGCGGAGGCGGTCGGCCTGGCCGCAGCAGGTGCGGTCTCTAGCAGCCGCACCCCGGCGTAGGCTCCGCCGCCGACCAGTACGGCCCCCAGCATCACGCCGATCATCAACCCGTTGCGCCGCCCCGCTGGAGCGCTGGCCACGGCAGGCAAGGACGCCGGGCCCCGCTCCACCGGCTGGTCGGTCTGCGGCAACGGCATCTCGGTGAATTCGACCGAGACACCGCCGGTCTGAAAGCCCCGGCCATGGCTGATGAACGGAGCCTGGGAACCGGACGACTGCTGCCAGCCGGAATCATGCTCACTGCCACCCGTCCCCCGCGACAGGCTGGCGTGGGCGGTGCTGTTGCCGTCGGGGCTGATCGATGCCGGGCTGACCACCTGGGTCCCGGTGTCGACTGGTTCGGCAGCTTGGTATCCGGCACTCTCATCGCGAACATCGATCGGGGTCACCGAATGGTGCAACTCGACCTGAACGTTCTGCAGCGCGCGGGCGAAGTCGAGCGCCGAGTCATAGCGCAGCATCGGATCCTTCGCCATCGCGGTGCGCAGCACCAACTCCAGCGACTGCGGGGCTTGCGGCAGATTCAGCGGTGGCAGCGGCAGCGTGCGCACCCGCTTGCTCATGGCGAACGGGTCATTGGGCCCATCGGGCAGTTCAAAGGGTGTGCGTCCGCACAGTGCTGTCCATAGCGTGGCAGCCAGCGAATAAACATCACTGGCCGGACCCATCTGCTGGCCACTGACGAGTTGCTCTGGGGGCGCCCAGGGCACCGACATACCAACACCGAGCCCCTGCTGGGCCCGATCGGTGGTCACCGAAATGCCGAAGTCGGTGAGCGCGGGACGACCGTACTCGGTGAACAGGATGTTCGCCGGTTTGATGTCTCGATGCAGCACGCCCAGCCGGTGGGCCATCTCCACTGCCGAGGCAATCTGAATGCCGATCTCCAGCACCTTCGCCACCGAAAGCGGGCTCTTCTTCAACCGGGAGGCCAGATGCGGAGGCGGGCAGTACTCCATCACCAGATAGGGACGCCCGTCGGCGGCCTGCCCCCCGTTGTATACCGAGACGATGGACGGGTGGTTCGACAGTTTCGCCATCAGGTTGGCTTCGGCTTCGAACGACTTCTGTGCTGCCTCGCCCAGGTCGTGCAGCATCACCTTCACAGCCACCGTGCGGTTGAATCCCAGCTGTTCGTACTGGAAGACATCGGCGAAGCCGCCCATGCCGACCAGGTTCACAAAGCGGAACCCGGGCAGATCAGGCGGAGTCGACGCCGGACGAGCGTTCATGGCAACTCGTGGAAGCTGAACTGAACACCGTGGCCGAGATCGACCACATCCCCGGCGACGAGCATCGCCGGTTGCTCAGGCAGCCGTACCGGTGGCTCACCGGCCCTGCGCAACAAGGTGCCGTTACGCGAGTGGAGATCGACCGCCATCACATTCCAGCCCTCCAACCGGATCTCCACATGGTTGGACGACACATGTCCGTGGGGCACGGCCACCAACCGGGGCATCTCCAATCCCTGCAACCGGCTCACCGTTGGTTTGCGCCCGATGACTACTGGGGTGGTCAAGTCGACCCGTTCGCCATCGCTGGTGCGCATCCAGCCGAGTGGTGGACGAGGGACCCGCTGCGGCTCACCCAACAACGGGGAGCCGCAGATTCGACAACCCGGCCGGTGGGGTGGGTTGGCGTGGCCCAACGGGCACAGGATCGCCACCACGCTGCCCGCGTTCACCGGCTGTTCGTTGGCCGGCGACGCCGGGACACCTGCGTACGTGTCCACGCTGAGGATCGTCATCGAATCGTGATCGTCGATCTGATCGAGGCTGAGCACCGGCAAGGGCGCCTCCGCTGGGTCGGGAACCGTCTCCGGTTTGGGTGTCGGAGCATCCGGGTTCGGCAGATAGGCGGCCGCCTGGTCAATATCTACTGCGCTTGTCTCGCCCCACAGCATCTCGAACTCACTGGGACCAGCGCGACGTTCCGGGTCCTGCTGCGCCGTCACCGGCGGCGGATCGCCAGGAAGCGCAGTCTGCGACAGGAACGATTCGCCCGCCTGCGGTTGCTGCGCAGCCCAGATCGCGGTTTCGTGTGTGGTGGGCGCTGACGGCGGCGGGACGGCCGTGGCCTTGGATGGTTCCGGCACCTTCGAATCACTGCGTGCCATGACCTCCGTCACGCGGTGGCCTTCACTCGGCGTCCCGGACTGGGCAGGCGTCCCCACCTGGGACCCACGACGCAGCGCGACCGCCGGCACCAGGCCAGCCTGCAGCGGCCGGCTGGGTGGTGAACCAATACCCGCCGAGCGCAACTCGATGCCCTCCACCGCAGCCACTTGGCGCTCCAGCC
>ERZ1645187.3970-NODE-3970-length-12174-cov-7.400941_pt1 | contig 12174 bp, 13 predicted proteins | sample MGYA00575352_ERZ1645187 | MGnify/ENA primary metagenome ERZ1645187 (study PRJEB40837, sample SAMN11349314) | freshwater sediment metagenome | isolation source: river sediment | host: Sediment | place: India: Wazaribad , New Delhi | collected 2017-02-21 ... | reverse complement strand
CCTCCTCGGCGCCCGCGCCGGGGTAGAGCATCATCGAGCCGATCCAGGTGATCGTCTCGACCCGCCCCTCGGCGGTGAGCGCGCGCATCCCCGGCACGAGGTCTTCGACCGCGACGGGGCCCTCCTCGGTGGCGATGACCGCGCCCCGGGCGAGCGCCGAGAACGCCTCCTCGAAGAGGGGGGTGGCCGGCGCCAGACGGGTGGAATTCTCGATCAATCCGTTGGGGGTGAGCCAGGCGGCCTCGTAACGGCGCGTCAGAGGCATCGCGCGCAGAGGCCGCCGGTCAGAACCCAGCTTGGCCCGTGGAAGTTGGGCCGGAACAGATACAACTTTCCCCGCTTCGGGCTGCGAGAGCCCAACCGCGGAGCGGTGAGGAAACGACATGCGATCAGCCTTTCGGTCTGGTCACATCTGCGGCGGCCCCCACCGGTTGCAGAGAGACAAGCCCAAGATGCCCTCTGCGCGCAGTTTCGTCAAATTTTTGCTGTAATTACGGCGGATTGCGCATCAGTCCGGCGCGTGGCGCAGGGACTGTTTCGGGGCGCGGCCCGGGGCGCCACACGGGCGCCACATTTGCCGAAATTTCGCCATCTTTCGCGGCGAATCGGTCTTCGGGAAAGGCGCGGTCCGGGGGTGGCAGCCCCCGGCCGCTCGCGGCGGTCTCAGCTGGCGCGCAGCGCCCGCGCCGAGAGGGCACGCGGAATTTCACGTTCGGCGCGGCGCGCGATCATCTCGGCGCGGCGCGGCCCCCGGGCCCAGGGCATCACGACCTCGGTCTTCGCGGCGTCGCGGATCACCGATTTCATCCAGCGGGGGGTGGTGTTGGAAACGGTCATGGTCGGCTCCTGCTCTGGTGCTCGTGGGTTTGTTTCGGGTCTGTCGCCCGGATGACCCTTTATCGCGCCCCATTGCGGCAAGGTTTTGGCAAGTTTGATGGAATTTTCGCGCCACCCACGCCGGAAATATGGCAGGGCGATTGTTTCGAAACCCGAAAAAATCAGCAAAAAACGCGGCCCCGCCGGGGAGCCGCGTCAAAATTGAGGCAATTTGATGAAAATTGCCGGGATCGGCCTCAGAGCCGGATCGCCGAGATCAGCCGCCCGTAATCGGCCTCGCCCGCGTGAGTCGCGCGGCGGAAGGAATAGAAACGCTCCGGGTCGGAATAGGTGCAATGCCGCGTCCATTCGGCCGCGCCCACCCCGGCCGCGCGCAGCCGGTGAAGCCCGAAGGCGGGCAGATCGAACATCGGCTTGCCGTTCGGCCCGCCCGCGAAGAAGCGCGCATAGTCCGGGTCTTCGACGAGGAAGTTCTCCATGAAATCATGGCCGACCTCATAGGCGCGCTGCGAGATGCACGGCCCGATGACGGCGGTGATATTGGCGCGATCGGCGCCGAGCGCCTCCATCGCCGCGACGGTGGCCTCGAGCACCCCCTCGAGCGCGCCGCGCCAGCCGGCATGGGCCGCGCCGATCACCCCCGCGGCGCGGTCGGCAAAGAGCACCGGCTCGCAATCGGCGGTGAGGACGGTGAGCGCGAGCCCCGGCGTCGCGGTCACGATCGCATCGGCGCGCACGGGTTCGGTGAGCGGGCCGGTGACGGTCGCGACATCTGGGGAATGGATCTGATGCACGCCGATCAGCCGCTCGGGCGCGACGCCCATCGCAGCGGCCACGCGCGCGCGGTTGACATCGACCGCGCCGGTCAGATCGCTCGAGCCATGGCCGCAGTTGAGCCCGGAAAACACCCCCGACGAGGCCCCGCCCTTGCGGGTGAAGAACCCATGCGCAACGCCCTCAAGGGCTTGAGAGGTCAGGATTTCAAGCGTGGTCGACATCGGAGGGCCTCGAGGAGCTGGCCGCGTCGAAGCCCGGGGGCAGCGGCGCGGTCCGGGGGAAGATCGCGAGCGTTTGGAACAACTGACCCATTTCCGCGGGGTGGGTCAAGCGCCGATGCGCGGCGATATGGGCCTCGAGCGCGGCGCCCGTCAGCCCGCGCGCGAGGCTTTGCGCGCGCGCGGTGATGCCGAGGCGCTCGAGGAGCACGCCCTGCGCGGTCATCGCCGAGACCTCGGCGCCCACGGCACGGGCGGCGCGCGCGAGCGGCGCGAAGGCGACATGCGCGGTCAGATCGGCCGCGCCGGGCTCGGCCAGCGGGTCGACCGGCGCATGGCCGCGCAGCGCCTGAAACGTATCGCCGAGGCTCTGCCAATGGCCGTAATCGAGGAAGATCGCGACCCCGCCATGGGCCGCGATCCGCGCCGCGATCTCGGCCACGAAGGGCGGCGCGGCGGGGCAGAGCTCGACCACATCGCCCTCGCGCGTATCGGCGAGGCGGGGGGTGAGCGCGGCCACCTCCATCGGCGGGGTGAGCCCGAAGGCAAGCCCGCCCGCGGGGCCGAGCCTGACCTGACGCTCGCACCAGGCCGGGCCGCGGCGCTCGAACTGGCGGATCGGCAGGGCGTCGAGAAATTCATTCGCGACGAGGAAGACCGGCCCCTCGGGCAGGCTCGCCACGCTCTCGTGCCAAGTGACCGGGTGGCCCGCAAGGCGCGCGGCCTGGATCTCTCGCAAGGTGGCCGAGGCCTCGATCAGATGCACCTGCGCGGCCGCCACCATGCCCGGCACCGAGCCCATCGCGCGCAGCATATCGGCCATCAAGGTGCCCCGCCCCGGCCCCGGCTCAACGAGCAGGAAGGGCGCGGGCCGGCCTTGGTCGATCCAGACCTGCGCCAGCGCAAGGCCCAGCATCTCGCCAAACATCTGGCTGATCTCGGGCGCGGTGATGAAATCGCCCGCCGTGCCGAACGGGTCGCGGGTGGCGTAATAGCCATGCGCGGGGTTCAAGAGGCACTCGGCCATGAAATGATCGAGCCGGATCGGCCCCTCGGCGGCGATCCGCCGCGCGAGGATCTCGCCCAAGGGCGTCATGCCCGCGCCTCGCGCGCCCGCACGATCAGCCAGACGCCGACCAGAACCATCGGGATCGACAGGATCTGGCCCATGGTCAGCCCGCCCGCGCCGAATTGCAGCGCGTAGCCCAGCGGGTTGGTGTCGGAGGCGAATTGCGCATCGGGCTGGCGGAAGAGCTCGACAAAGCCGCGCGCGAGCCCGTAGCCCGCGAGGAAGGCGCCGAAGATCCGCCCCGGGCGGGCGAGCGCGCCGGCCTGCATCATCAGCCAGAGCACCGCGAAGAGCAAAAGCCCCTCGAGCCCGGCCTCGTAGAGCTGCGAGGGGTGGCGCGCGCAGGCGCCGTCGACCTGGCCCGCCCAGGCCCCGCAGAGCTGCGCCTCGGGCACCGGGAAGATCACCCCCCAGGGCGCATCGGTCGGCCGGCCCCAGAGCTCGGGCTTGATGAAATTCGCAAGCCGCCCGAGGAAAAGCCCGATCGGCGCGACCAGCGCCGCGGCATCGGCCACCGACAGCGTGGGCAGCGCGTTGCGCCGGCAATAGAGCGCGATCGCCACCACGACGCCGAGGAAGCCCCCGTGGAAGGACATGCCGCCCTGCCAGACCTTGAGGATTTCCAAGGGGTTGGCGAGGTAATAGCCGGGCTGGTAGAAGGCCACGAAGCCCAGCCGCCCGCCGAGCACCACGCCGAGGATCACCCAGGTGAGCAGGTCCTCGACCTGGCCCGGGCGCATCGGCGCCACCCCGCCCCAGAGTTTCGGGCGCTCCATCAGCCCCGCGATGATCCGCCAGCCCGCGACGAGCCCGGCGATATAGGCCAGCGCATACCAGCGGATCGGCAGGTCGATCCCGGGGATGACGAAGGCGTTGGGGTCGATCTCGGGGAAGGGAATGGCCATGAGCTCCTCCTGGGTCGGGGCGGAGAAAGCCTTGAGTGCGCGGCGAAGTCAACCACCCGGGCGTGGTGGCGCCTGGGGGGTCTTGGCTCTGCGGGGCCTTGTCTCGGGGCGGATCCCTGCGCATATAGGGAGAAAGCGGAGCCAAGCGGAGAAAGCGATGCAAGCGCCCAACAAATTGTTCGACGAAATGTCCAAGCTGATGACCAATGCGATGGGCGTGGCGCAGGGCGCCAAGACCGAAGCCGAGACCGCGATGAAGAGCTGGATGGATCGCTGGCTGGCCGACCGCGATTTCGTCACCCGCGAGGAATTCGACGCGGTGAAGGCGATGGCGGCGAAGGCGCGCGAGGAGAATGAGGCGCTCAAGGCCCGGCTCGAGGCGCTGGAGGCGAAGGCGGGCTGAGGCCCTTGCCGCGCGAGATCGCAAACCGGGTCGGTTCGGCCCGGTTTTTTCATGCCCGGCGGGGCGCGGGTTTTGCGGGCGGAGCCTCCGGCGGGGATATTTGGGGCAAGATGAAGGGGGGCGTCAGCGCGCCGTGAGGGCGCGGGCGAGCACCTCTTCGACGCGCGCCGACATCGGCAGGGCGCGGGCGAGCACGGTTTCAACGGGCACCCAGGCGGCCTCGAGCGCGTCATCGGCGGCGGTGGGCGCGCCGGTTGCGCCGTGGCAGGCGACCGCGACGAGGTGGTAATGGAAGGCGACGGCGCCTCTCGCATCGTGGCTGATCGCATCGGTCTGGCCGAGGATCGCGCCGGGGCGGGCGGTGAGGCCGGTTTCCTCGGCCAGTTCGCGCGCGGCCGCCGCCTCGACGGTTTCGCCCCAATCGACCTTGCCGCCGGGAAAGCCCCAGAGCCCCTGATCGGGCGGGTTGGCGCGGCGCACCAGAAGCACCTCGGCGCGATCTGGCGAAAGCGCGACGGCGAGCACGCCCAGCCGCGGCACCGGCGCGCTCATGGCGCGCTGAGCCGGGTCTGGCCGAGGAGCGCGCCTTCGGGGGAATAGAGGAGCACCTCACCGCCTTGGCCCAGCACCACGACGCGGCCCTCGGCGAAGCTGACCGAGAGGGCGGCGACGCCTTCGGGCAGGGTGATCGCGGCGGGCAGCGCGGGCAGCTCGGGGGCCTGCGCGCGCCCCTGGGCCGGCAGGCGGATGACAAGCAGCGCGACGATGGTTATAAGCCCTGCGATCATCGTGACCGCCAGCGCCGTCACCAGCAATTTGAGAAAGCGCACCTCGGGCAGCGGGGGCGGATCGGAAGGCATCATGTCGGACATGGAAGAACGCATCCTGCGGCTGGAAATCGAGGCCGGGGAGGACGGAAACCCTCCCTTCGACCGTCTTGATAAGGCCTTGGCGGCGATTGTGCCAGAGGAGGCGGCGCTCTCGCGCTCGCGGCTGGCGCGGATGATCGCCGAGGGCGCGGTGACGCGCGACGGGGTAGCGGTGACCGATCAGAAGGCGCGCGTCGCCCCCGGCGAGATCTATCAGATCGCGCTCGAGCCGCCGCGCAGCGTCGAGACTTTGGCGCAGGAGATCCCGCTGACCGTGCTTTGGGAGGACGAGGATCTGATCGTCATCGACAAGCCCGCGGGGATGGTCGTGCACCCCGCGCCCGGCTCGGAGGACGGCACGCTCGTCAACGCGCTCTTGCATCATTTCGGCGGCAAGCTCTCCGGCGTGGGCGGCGAGGCGCGGCCGGGGATCGTGCACCGCATCGACAAGGAAACCTCGGGGCTGCTCGTCGTCGCGAAATCCGATCGGGCGCATCACGGCCTTGCGGCGCAATTCGAGAAGCACAGCGTCCACCGCCATTATCTTGCGGTCTGCACCGGCGTGCCCGAGGCCTCCGACCCGCGGCTGCGCGGCACGCCGGGGGTGAGCTTCGAGGCGGGCAACATCCTCAAGATCACCTCGCAGCTTGCCCGCCACAAGACCGACCGTCAGCGTCAGGCGGTGCTCTTTCACGGCGGGCGCCATGCGGTCACCCGCGCCCGCGTCGTCGAGGCGTTCGCCGGCGCCGCGGCGCTCATCGATTGCTGGCTCGAGACCGGGCGCACGCATCAGATCCGCGTGCATCTGGCCCATGCCGGCCACGGGCTGATCGGCGACCCGACCTATGGCGGGCGGCGCAAGCTGCCGGCCAAGGCGGTGGGCGCGGCGGCGGCCGAGGCGGCGGCGGCCTTCCCGCGGCAGGCGCTGCATGCCGCGACGCTGGGCTTCCTCCATCCGGTGAGCGGCGAAGAGCTGAGCTTCACCTCGCCGCTGCCCGCCGATATCGAGGCGCTGCTGGCGGCGCTGCGGGCAGGGGCCGAGGGCGCTTAAGCGGGCCTTAACCGGGCGCGGCTATTCTGCGCGGGTTCTGCCCGGAGCCCGTGCGATGCTCTCCTCGATTCCCTCCGTCAGCCTGACCACCGCCGCGAGCCCGAAGCGCGACGCGGCGAGCCTCTATGCCGCCGATCTGCCGGTGCAAGAGGCCGAGATGGCCGAGAAACAGGCCTGGCTCGAGGAGGTCTTCGTGACCCCGCCGGGCGCGCCGACCACGCGCGAGACCCTGCGCCTGCGCGCGCGCACCGAACATCTGACCCGCGCGCTCGACCGGCTCGTGGCGGCGCAGGCTGCGGCGAGCGGGCTCGCCGCGCAGGCCAATGGCGTGACCGCCCTCGCCTCGGGCTCCGCGCGGCTCTCGGGTGGCTTCACGCTCGCGGTTTCGGGCACGCGCGTCGCGGGCCTCTACACCGATTTCAAGGCCGGCCTCTCGCCCGCCGATTATTACAACGACGCCCGCCGCGCCGACCGCGTCACGATCAGCGCCGATCTCGTCACCCAGGTCGATACCGCGGGCGGCGATGACACGCTCTCGATCTCGGCCGATCGGGTGAGCCAGATCTACACCGGCAACGACGCCGACACGCTGGTCATCGCGGCGCGGATGGTGCGCAACATTTTCACCGAGGAGGACACCCGCGACGCCACCACGCGCCCGGGCGCCGATAGCGTCACGATCGCGGCGGCGCTTGTCGAGGGCGTCTTCACCGGCGGCGGCGATGATACGATCACCCTCGCGGCGGAGCGTGTCGACATGATCGACAGCGGCGCGGGCGATGACCGGATCACAATCGCGGCGGGGCTCGTCGCCGCGGTCTACGCCGGCGCGGGCAACGACCGGATCGAGGTGCAGGCCATTGCCGGGCGCCAATGGGTCGGCTGGGGCGACGAGATCGAGCCCGTGCCCGACCTCTCCACCCCCGAGGCGCGCCTCGCCGCGAGCGCCACCGTCGGCGCGATCTCCGCCGGCGCGGGTAATGACGAGATCCATATCGCCGCAGCCGGGCCGATCGGCGTCGCAGGCGAGGCGGGCGACGACCGGATCTTCCTCGAGGGCGGCTCGGTCTCGCTCTTCACCGGCCCGGTCGACGGCCATGACACCGTGACGCTCGGCGCCGGGACCGAGCTGATCATCCGTCTCGCCCGGCCGATCGAGAGCTATGAACTCAGCCGCGGCGACGACAGCCTGATCCTCACCCTCGGCTCGGGCTCGATCACGCTGCACGGCGTGGCCGCGGCGGGGATGATCGCGGTGCAGCTGAGCGAGGGCCCGCCCGAGGTGCTCTGGCCCGGCGCGGCGCTCGACCGCAGCGCCTGAGCCCCGCCCTGCCCCCTTGAACGCCGACGGAAAGCGGTTCATCTTCCGTTCAGCTTTTCGTGAGACGCTTCGCGGCGCGCCCCAGAAGGGTTGAATGCGCCGCCGAGTCACCCCATTTCGGGGCCAAAGCGACAGGTCTGAAAGGGACTGAATGACGAGTTATGCCAATCTGCCGGCACCGAGCCCCGAACAGGGTCTCAACCGCTACCTGCAGGAGATCCGGAAGTTCCCGCTTCTGGAGCCCGAGGAGGAGTATATGCTGGCGAAACGCTGGGCCGACCATCAGGACCCGGAGGCCGCGCACCAGCTCGTCACCTCGCACCTGCGCCTCGCCGCGAAAATCGCCATGGGCTACCGGGGCTACGGCTTGCCGCAGGCCGAGGTGATCTCGGAGGCGAATGTCGGCCTGATGCAGGCCGTCAAACGGTTCGACCCGGAGAAGGGCTTCCGCCTCGCGACCTATGCGATGTGGTGGATCCGCGCCGCGATTCAGGAATATATCCTGCGGTCGTGGAGCCTCGTGAAGCTCGGCACCACCTCGGCGCAAAAGAAGCTGTTTTTCAACCTGCGCAAGGCGAAATCGAAGATCGGCGCCTATGAAGACGGCGATATGCGCCCCGAAAACGTCGCCAAGATCGCCCGCGATCTGAACGTGACCGAGCAGGAGGTGGTCGACATGAACCGCCGCCTCGCGGGCGCGGATGCCTCGCTCAACGCCCAGGTCGGCTCGGCCGAGGGCGACAGCGCGACGCAATGGCAAGACTGGCTCGAGGATGAGGATGCCGATCAGGCGGAGGCCTTCGCCGAGGCCGACGAGCTGCAGGCGCGCCGCGCGCTCTTGCTCTCGGCGATGGATACGCTCAACGAACGCGAGCGCGATGTGCTGATGCAGCGGCGGCTGCGCGATGATCCGGTGACGCTCGAGGAGCTCTCCGAAACCTATGGCGTCTCGCGCGAACGGATCCGCCAGATCGAGGTGCGCGCCTTCGAGAAGCTGCAAAAGCGCATCCGCGAGCTTGCCCGCGAAAAGGGCATGGGGATCCCCGCCTGACCAAGCGCGCCCCGCTTGCCGCCCCCGGCCCACGCCGCTAGGCTCGGGCGAAAGCCGCAAGGAGGGTGCGATGCAGGTGATGAATTTCGGAATTCTCGGCGCCTCGGATTTCGCGCGGCGCCGGATGGGCCCGGCGATCCATGCCGCGCGCGGCGCGCGGCTAGTCGCACTCGCCACCTCATCGCCCGAAAAAGCCAAGGGCTTTCAGGCCTTTGCGCCCGACCTGCGGCTCCATGAGAGCTATGAGGCCCTGCTCGCCGACCCGGAGATCGAGGCGGTCTATATCCCGCTGCCCAATACGCTGCATGTCGAGTGGAGCCTGAAGGCGCTCGCCGCTGGCAAACATGTGCTCTGCGAAAAGCCGCTCGCGCTGCGCGCCGAGGAGATCGACCCACTGATCGCCGCGCGCGACGCCTCGGGGCGGTTTTGCACCGAGGCCTATATGATCGTGCATCACCCGCAATGGCAGCTCGTGCGCGATTGGCTCGCCGAGGGCCGCATCGGCACGCTCTGCCACGCCGATGCGGCGTTTTCCTTCTTCAACGACGACGCCACCAATATCCGCAACCGCCCCGAGATGGGCGGCGGCTCGCTCCCCGATATCGGCGTCTACGCCTATTCCTCCGTGCGCTTCGCCACCGGCGCCGAGCCCGTGTGGATGAAATCGGTGATGGCGCGGGCGAACGGCGTCGAGACCCGCACCCAGGTGATCGGCGAAATGGCGGGGCCCCTGGGGCGGTTTTCCTTCGGCGCGATGACCTCGACGCGGCTCTTCCCGCGCCAGGAGGTCACCTTCCAGGGCACCGAGGGCCGGATCACCCTGACCGCGCCCTTCAACGCCGGAGTCTTCGCCGAGGCGCAGGTCACCCTGCACCGCGAGAACGCCTCCGAGACCCGCCGCTTCCCCGATATCAATCAATATGTGGTGCAGGTCGAGGCGTTCATCGCCCATATCCGCGAAGGCGCGCCCTACCCTTGGCATCTCGAAGATGCCCGCGCGGGTCAGGCGATGATTGATATGGTGCGCGCCGGCGAGATCTAGGCGCCCGCATCCGGCCGCCGGGGCTTTGCCCCGGACCCCAGCGTATTTGTGCCAAGAAGAAGCCAAGCCCGTTTCTTCTCGGCAAAAATACGCAAAATCCGACCGAGCCCGGGGGCGCGCCTCAGGCCAGCCTGGCGAGGCGCTCCTCAAGCACGTCAAACGGCACGCCCGGCTCGTCCTTCGCGCAGCGGATCACGAGCGAGGTCTTCACGCTCGCGACGTTATCGGCCGGCGTCAGCTCGCCCATCAGGAAGCTCTGGAAGGTGCTCAGATCGGGCGCCGCGCATTTCAGCACGAAATCGATCTCGCCGTTGAGCATGTGGCATTCGCGCACGAGCGGCCAGGCCCGGCAGCGCGCCTCGAAGGCGCTCAGGTCGGCCTCGGCCTGGCTATGAAGCCGCACCATCGCGAAGACCTGCACCTCGAAGCCGAGCTCGCGCGGGTTCACATCGGCATGATAGCCGCGAATGTAGCCCGCTTCCTCGAGCGTGCGCACCCGGCGCAGACAGGGCGGCGCCGAGATCCCCACGCGTTTGGCCAGCTCGACGTTGGTCATCCGCCCGTCGGCCTGAAGCTCGGCCAGAATCTTCCGGTCGATCTCATCAAGCTTTGTGCTGGCCATGCTTACCTCCGATTATTGTGCCGGAACTTACCCGCAGCGCGGGAAAGGCGCAATATTATTTCGCACCGTCGGGCGCAAGAGCAATTCGCCGCAGGCCGGCCTCGGCGCCTCTCCGCGCAAGGGCTTTCCGAGCGCGCCCCCGCCCACTATATCGGGCGGGAAACACGAGGAGGCCACGATGGGCGCGACGAAGAAATCCAAGGTTCTGATCATCGGCTCCGGCCCGGCGGGCTATACCGCGGCCGTTTATTCCGCGCGTGCGATGCTCGAGCCGGTGCTGGTGCAGGGCCTGCAGCCGGGCGGCCAGCTCACCATCACCACCGAGGTCGAGAACTGGCCGGGCCACACAGAGGTGCAGGGCCCCGATCTGATGGTGCAGATGGAGGAGCACGCCCGCGCGATGGGCGCCGAGATCATCTCCGATTACATCACCTCGCTCGATCTCTCCGCCCGCCCCTTCACCGCGCAAAGCGATTCGGGCACCGTTTATGAGGCCGATGCGGTGATCCTCGCCACCGGCGCCCAGGCGCGCTGGCTCGGCCTGCCCTCGGAGGAGAAATTCAAGGGCTTCGGCGTCTCGGCCTGCGCGACCTGCGACGGCTTCTTCTACCGCGGCCGCGAGGTGGTGGTGATCGGCGGCGGCAATACCGCGGTCGAAGAGGCGCTGTTCCTGACCAATTTCGCCTCGAAAGTCACCGTCGTGCACCGCCGCGAGGGCTTCCGCGCCGAGAAGATCCTGCAAGACCGGCTGTTCAAGAACCCCAAGATCGAGGTCGTCTGGAACGTCACCGTCGAGGAGATCCTCGGCACCGAGGCGCCCTTGGGCGTCACCGGCGTGCGGGTGAAGGACGTCAAGACCGGCGAGACCCGCGAGATCCCCTGCGACGGGTTTTTCGTCGCGATCGGCCATGCGCCCGCCTCCGAGCTCGTCAAGGATCAGCTCAAGCTGCATGCGGGCGGCTATGTCTGGGTCGAGCCCGGCACCACCCGCACCTCGATCGAGGGCGTTTTCGCCGCGGGCGACCTGACCGACCACACCTATCGCCAGGCGATCACCTCGGCGGGCATGGGCTGCATGGCCGCGCTCGACGCCGAACGCTGGCTCGCCGAGCAGGACTGACCCCGCGCCGGCGCGGCCCCCCGCCGCGCCGCCCCCCCCCGCGCGGAACAACCGCTCCGCTGCCCGGCGGAATGCGAACCCCGGTTCCAGAGCACCGCTCTCGATCGGGCGAACCTCCCGCAACGCCCCAAAGCCCCACAAAAGCGGTCTTTTGTCACCGTTCGAGCCGGCATTTTCCTTGAAATCTTCACACTTCCGTTGATAACGAACCTCGAGCTGGCGGTCCTTTCGCAGGGCCGACCCCATTTTTTCGCACTCGATACAGGTCCAGAGATGTCCCTTCCCAATCTCGCCCCGATCCCGGAGCTCTACGTTTCCCACGAATCCGCCCAGAAACTCAAAGTCGAGGCGGGTGAGCTCGTTTCATGGGACCTGACCCCGCGTCAGATCTGTGACCTCGAACTGCTGATGAACGGCGGCTTCAACCCGCTCAAGGGCTTCCTCAGCGAGGCCGATTATGACGGCGTCGTCGAGAACATGCGCCTCGCCGATGGCAGCCTCTGGCCGATGCCGATCACGCTCGACGTGTCGGAGAAATTCGCCGACGGCATCGCGCCGGGCCAGGATATCGCGCTGCGCGACCAGGAAGGCGTGATCCTCGCGATCCTCTCGGTCACCGACAAATGGGTGCCCAACAAGGCCCGCGAGGCCGAGAAGGTCTTCGGCGCCGATGATCTCGCCCACCCGGCGGTGAACTACCTGCACAATGTCGCGGGCCCGGTCTATCTCGGCGGCCCGATCACCGGCATCCAGCAGCCCGTCCACTATGATTTCAAGGCCCGCCGCGACACCCCCAACGAGCTGCGCGCCTATTTCCGCAAGCTCGGCTGGCGCAAGATCGTCGCCTTCCAGACCCGCAACCCGCTGCACCGCGCCCACCAGGAGCTGA
>ERZ1645187.3969-NODE-3969-length-12178-cov-7.674091_pt1 | contig 12178 bp, 9 predicted proteins | sample MGYA00575352_ERZ1645187 | MGnify/ENA primary metagenome ERZ1645187 (study PRJEB40837, sample SAMN11349314) | freshwater sediment metagenome | isolation source: river sediment | host: Sediment | place: India: Wazaribad , New Delhi | collected 2017-02-21 ... | reverse complement strand
AGGCTTCGACAAGCTCAGCCTGAGCGGTGCGGTAGAATCTGCTCAAGCCTTGCCAACATATCGTCATTACGAGCGGCACCGCCGCGAAGCAATCCAGAGCGGTTTACGCGGCACTGGATTGCTGCGCTGCGCTCGCAATGACGAAGTGGGGGAGTTTGGCCCCTACTTCGTGCAGGTATCCCCGGCCCCGCCATCGAGGTCGAGGCAGCGCCCGTCGAAAGTGCCGTCCGCCACCTTCAGCCCCAGCACTGCGGCCAGAGTCGGCGCGATGTCGACGGTTTCAACAGGCTGCGGCTGTTCAAACGGACGCAGGCCCTTGCGCCAGAACAGGATCGGCACGCGGCGGTCATAGTCATAGGCGCTGCCGTGGGTGGCAACATAGGCGCCCGGCACCGCTTCCGGAATCGGCGTGACTGCGCGGTTCAGGATCAGCAGCACATCACCCGAACGTCCGGGGTGATAGGACAGGCGCGCCCGCTTGCGCAGGTTCCATTCCTGCGGCGTGCCGGAGGGCAGCGGCATGCCGGCCAGTTCTTCGGCAGTTACCGCGTCGGACACCTGCGGATGGGCCTTCAGCGTTTCAACCAGCGCTGCCATCACCTTGGTCCGCTGATCCGGGGTCAGCTTGCGGCTGACATAGAGGTCGCCGGCCGGGGCATCGCCAAATACCAGCGGGCCTTCCACCGTGATCCCGGTCTTGGCAGCAACGGTCTTTGACAGGTTTTCCGGAGTCAGCGCGACATCGGCGCGTTCTGCGGCGGGGAATGCCTGCTGGTCCATGCGTTCCGGCATATCCAGCCCGCCATGATCGGCGCTGAGCACCACCAAATAGTCGACGCCCTGCCCGTCAAGATACTTGAACAGGCGGCCCAGATCCTGATCGAGCTGGTTTTGCAGGATGCACATTTCCGCACCCGCCACGCCGGTGGCATGGCCGACATAGTCCGTGGCCGACAACGAGACGGACAGCAGATCGGTCGCCGCGCCCTTGCCCAGCTTCATTTCACCCGCCAGGGCAATGGCCAGATCGACCGTGGCCGCGTCCATGCGCGGCGAAATGCGGAACTGGTTTTCCTTGCCCGCTCCCAGCGCAAAACGCCCTGTGCCAGCCGTGCTGTTACCCACGGCCACGGCGCGGTCAGCGGCCTGACACCAGGTGGGGATTGGCATGGCCTTGGCCCCGGCCTTGATCGTGGCCGCGGCCTTGGCATTCACCGCCTGCACGGCGGCGGTCGGCGCGCGGTCCTTGAAGCTGACGAAGGAACCGCCCTTCCACCACCAGCCGGCATCGATCTTCTTGCCCCCCATCATCACCACGGCGCGGTCCTTGGCCGAAACGGCTACATTGCGCGAGGCCGGGTTCACGCCCTTCATCATCTCGCCCAGGGTGGGCACTTTAAGATTGCGGGCGGAAACCACCGGATTGCGGGTCGAACTGGCCGGATCGGTCTGATCCTCGGCGCAATAGATCGGCTTGTCGCCGCGCGGGCCATCGGGTTCGTACCAGCTATTGGCAATGATGCCGTTGCGTTCCGGGCGCACCCCGGTCAGCAAGGTCGAGTGGCCAGGGCAAGTCTCGGTCGCGGCGTGCGACTGATAGCCCGAGGGGAAGACCACGCCGTTGGTCAGGCGGACAAAGCCGCCGCTGTAATGCTGGCGGTACTGGGCAAAGGTATCGGCGCTGAACTGGTCGATCGACACGGCCACGATCAGGCGCGGCGGATTGGCCGGAGCCGGAGTTTCAGCGGCAGACGGAGCCGGAGCCTGCGCCGTTTCAGCCGCAGCGGGAGCGCCCGCAGCAAGGGCCAGGGCAAGTGAAATGGCAAGTGACGAAGCGATACGGCGCATGGAACTTCCCTAAAATCGGTACGGGTTGCGAATAACAGTCTGTTGCTCCGGCCCCGGCCACAGTGCAAGAGGCGCAGCAAAGGAGTTGTCCAGAAGTGGCCCGCAGCTATCGCCGCCTTGTTACAGTCCTGTTGCAGCTTTGCGCTCTGGTGCTGGCTCTTCCAGCCCTGGCGTCAACCACGCATATCAAGCCGGAACTGGTGGTCGAAGGATCAGCCGCGCCGGGCGGCACGGTGCAGCTTGCCTTTCTGATGAAGCCGGACAAGGGCTGGCATGGCTATTGGTACAACCCGGGCGATGCGGGCCTTGGCCTGTCCCCCACCTGGACCCTGCCTGCCGGAACCAAGGCGGGCGATCTGGCCTATCCGGTGCCGCAAACGCTGATCGTCTCGGGTCTGATGAACCATGTTTACGAGCATGAATATGCCGTCCTGACCACGCTGACCCTGCCCGCCAATGCCGCGCCGGGCAGCCGCCTGCCGATCCGTGTCCGGCTCGACTGGCTGGCCTGCACTGATCAGGTCTGCGTGCCCGAACAGGCGAACCTTGCCGCCGAAGTAACCGTTGGCGCGGTAGGTGCGCCCGATCCCCGCTTTGACAAGTGGCGCGCGGCCCTTCCCGCTCCGCTGGGGGCAAAGGCCGTGTTCGCCATCGAAGGGGACAAGGTGCGGATCGCAATTCCGCTGCCCGCAGCCGTGCCGCTGGACCGCCCGCACCTGTTCCTGGGCGAACACCGCGTGGTCGATTATGCCGCGCCGCAAGCCTTCTTTCGCGATGGCGACCGGCTGGTGGTGGAACTGCCCCGCGCCAAGTTTGAACCGCTCACCCCGCAGCGCCTTGGCGCCGTGCTGCGCTTTGACGCGGCGGGCAATGGCGTAACGCTGGAGGCTGAACCCGGCGCGGTCCCGGCAGGCGGAACCCCGCTGGCCACGGGCGGCGCTGCCGCGCCGGCGCTGTGGGTGCTGCTACTTTCGGCACTGGCGGGCGGCTTGCTGCTCAACGTCATGCCCTGCGTTTTCCCGATCCTCTCGCTGAAGGCACTCAGCCTTGCCCGCGCTGGCGAAAGCGAGCGTCAGGCGCGTTCCGAAGGGCTGGCCTATACGGCGGGCGTGGTGCTGGCCTGTCTTGCGCTGGGCGTGCTGCTGCTGGCCCTGCGCGCTGCTGGGCAGGAGGTGGGCTGGGCCTTCCAGTTGCAGGAGCCGTTGGTTGTCGCCGGCCTACTGCTGTTGGCCGTGGCGATTACGGCCAACCTGCTGGGCCTGTTCGAATTTGCCGTGCCGGGCTTTGCCAGCGAAGGTTCGCGGCAGGGGGCCTTTGCCACCGGGCTGCTCGCCGCCTTTGCCGCGACACCCTGCACCGGGCCGTTCATGGCTGCCGCGATGGGCGCGGCGCTGCTCCTGCCAGTAGCAGAGGCGCTGGCGCTGTTTGCCATGCTCGGCCTCGGCCTTGCCCTGCCCTTCCTCGCAATCGCCTATGTCCCGCGCCTGCGCGCCCTGCTGCCGCGGCCCGGCGCGTGGATGGTACGCTTCCGCAAGACCATGGCCGTGCCGATGGGGCTGACTGCGCTGGCCCTGCTGTGGCTGTCGAACCGCCTCGCCGGGGGCGGCTTTGCCCTTGCCGCGGGCCTGATCGTCGTGATCGTGATTGCCCTGCTGGTCCTGCTCGGCCGCCGCCAGCGCCATGGCCTTGCCGCCGGGGGCCGTTGGTGGGCGATGCTTGGTGCGGTCCTGCTGTTTGGCGCAGCGGGTCTGCCCGGCATGGTCCGCGAAGGGGCTGCGGCCGTCAGTTCGGTCCTGCCCAGCGAACCGTTCAGCGAACAAGCACTGGCCAAGGCGCGGGCCAGCGGAAAGCCGGTCTTCGTCTATATGACCGCCGACTGGTGCCTGACCTGCAAGGTGAATGAAAGCGCCGCGATCGAGCGCGAGGAAACCGCCGCCGCCTTTGCCAAGTCCGGGGTCGTGGTCCTGCGCGGTGACTGGACCCGGCGCGATCCGGCGATCACCCGCTACCTCACCGCCCAAGGCGCTGCGGGGGTGCCGCTGTATATGTGGTATCCGGCGGGCGGCGGCGCAGCGCAGCAATTGCCGCAGGTGCTAAGCGTGGGGACGCTGACCGGGCTGGTGGGGAAGTAACCACCGCCCCGCTCAGGCTGAGCTTGTCGAAGCCTCACGCCGGCCAAAAACACCCTTCGACAGGCTCAGGGTGAGCGGGGATAAGCCGGAGAGTGCCAAGCCCGGATTGCTTCGCTTCACACGCAATGACGAAACTGGATTCATCATTGCGAGGAGCGGAGCGACGAAGCAATCCAGAGCGGCTCAACACCGCCCGGATCGCCTCAATCAATCAAACAAACCGGAACCGGTTGACCTCGCCCTCACCCGGCTCAACATGGATCTTGCGGCCACCCACCTTGCCGCTGCGCAGCTCGGCACAGATGGCCGGATCGTGGCTGTTGGCCAGCACGCGGGCATTGCCGACGCGGGCGACGATGGTTGCCGTCTCGCCATCCTTCATCGGCTGGATGGTAAAGCTTTCGGCCACGGCCTCGCCATCATGGCTATCCAGCACGTCGAACTTGGGCTTGACCTTGTCCAGGCTCTGCCAGCGGCTCTGGCTCCAGTCGGCCGCTTCGGTCGAATAGACCCCGGCGGCATATTTGCTCATGATCCCGCCATTGGCCCCGACCAGGGCAAAGCTGCCCGGCGCAGCGCGGCAGCGCTGCACCGCTTCAGCAATGCCATGGGCGGAATAGTTGTTTCCGGCCCCGCCAAAGAACGGCAGGCCGCCCGTCAGGGTCCAGCCGCGCGGGTCGTCGCGGTCCAGTCCATAGGCGTCGAGCAAGTTGAAAACCGGGATTGCAAAGCACGAGTAAAGGTCCACCGCGCTTATGTTTTCCCAGCTCTTTCCAGCAACCTCAAGTGCGGTTGAGATTGCTGCAACAGCAGCCGGGCTCTTCTCCAGGTTCTCGCGGCTCATCATCGATGGCTCGGCGCAATCGGCCACGCCGTGGATGTGGACCCAGCGGCTTTCCGGCACGCCCAGACGGCGCGCTTCGGCGACGCTGGCAATGACGATGGCCCCGCCCTGGTTGACCTGATCGCGCGCCACGACCAGTCGGCCATAAGGTTCCGCGACAAGGCGATTACGCTCGGTCAGAGTCGCCAGTTCCTCGGCACTGCGCGCAGTCGGCGCGGCGCTGTGCGGATTGGCGGCGGCGACCTTGGTGAACGGCGCGAAGAGCTTGCCGATCTCCAGCCGGTAATCGTCCAGCGACAGGTCCAGCCGTTCGCGCCGCACGTTCTCGGCAATGGCATAACCCGCAATCGGCGCGCCAACGCCGTGCTTGATCGACGTGCGATCGACCACGCCGTCATAGCCCGGACCGCGATCTTCAAGGCTGCCTTCGTGCTGTTCTGACCAGTCACGCTTTTCCCCGCGCGACATCAGCGCGCGCATGGTCGAAATCGCTTCCGAGCCGACCACGGCTGCCATCTTGGACCGGCCAGCGGCAATCTCTGCCGCCAGTTCACCGACCAGCCGCTGCGGCCCCTGCCCTCCGACCACTTCCAGAATGGCCCGCGCCGGATTGGCACCGGCCCGGCTGGCAATCGCGCGCGGGGTATTGTTGGCGTGGCCAAACGGCGCGGAATAGCGCGTTGCCGAAATTTCGAACTGGCGGATCGCAGCCAGCGTATCCAGCGCCGGGCCAAGATCCTGCGCCGCCTGGGCATCGGCAAAGGCGGCCTTCAGCGCCGCGCCGCCCAGATCCATGTGGCTCATTTCGGCATAGCCGGGTTCGCCGACGCGTTCGGAATATTGCCCGACGCCAATGATTACCGGGGTATTATCGTCCATCACAGCACCTGCCCATCATCTACGGTCAGCGTCGCACCGGTGACATGGCGCGAAGCATCGGAACAAAGGAAAACCAGCGGCGCGTCCAGTGCCTCGATCGGGCACATCCGGCGGCGGTGGAAATTGGCGATCTGGCGCTGCCCGCCTTCGGTCTGGAACCAGTCTCCGGCAATCTCGGTCTGGATATAGCCGGGCTGAATCGTGTTGACGTTGACGCCCTGACGCACCCATTCGCGCGCAAACTGGCGGCCCAGATGCGCCACCCCGGCCTTGCTCGCGGCATAGGCGGCATCGCCCTGCGCGGTCAGCTCTGCCGTAATCGAACCGATCAGGACGATCCGCCCGCGCTCGCTGTCCTTGAAGCCGGCGGCAATCATCCGCTTCGCCCCTTCGCGGGCGGTGATATAGGCACCGGTAAAGTTCGTCGCGACCAGCCCCGCCACATCGGCGGCGGTCACGTCGGTCGAGCGGCCCTCAGCCGAAATCCCGGCATTGGCGACGACCGTATCGACCACGCCAAAGCGTGCCTCTGCCGCATCATAGGCGGCAATGATCGAGGCTTCGTCGGTCACGTCCATCGGCACGGCAAGGGCGGCATCGCCCAGTTCCTCGGCCAGAGCGGCGATGCGGTCCACCCGGCGCGCGCCGATCACCACCCGCGCCCCTTCACGCACGAACAGCCGCGCAAAATGCGCCCCGAAACCCGACGATGCGCCCGTTATCAGCGCAATCCGTCCGGACAGCGATAGGTCCATGGCATTCTCTCCTTCCCGTTCCGTTTAACCGAGCGGTTAAGGGACGCAAGTGCATCTTCGTAATGCCGCGCCATGAGATTTTTTACGATGTTTGATCATGGTCAAGGCGAATGCCGTCTGGAACGGCCATTCCACCTTTACTAATTCTCCCCAACTGGAGCGGCCCTACCTCGTGAAGGCCGCTCTTTTTTTGTACCTGTTGGGGGCAAAGAAAAAGGGCACCCGGAACAGGCGCCCTTTTCGGAAGGAATTAGCCCTCGATCAAACCGCAGAACTGAAGCGGCGCACCGAATCCTGGCGGTAGGGGTCAAAGATCGCCGCAATCGTGCGGGCATAGGGCACACCGCCGGGTTCGATGGTCAGGCGCTGCCCTTCCAGACGGGCCAGGCCGCGCTCGGTAAAGGGGGCCAGCCGCGATGCCGCTTCGGTGGCTAGTTCGGCATCGAGGCTGGCTTTTCCGTGACACAGCAAGGCTTCGATCACCGCGCCGCGGCTTTGATCGTCGGCACTGCGGCGAATGCCGTGGGCGACGGGCAGCCGGTCCTGCGAAAGGAGCATGCGATAGCGCCCGGCGTTCTTCTCGTTCTGGACCAGCAGGTCGGGGAAGCAGCCGATGGCCGAAGCGCCAAGGCCCAGCAGGGTCTGCGCCTGATCGTCGGTAAAACCCTGAAAATTGCGCCGCAGCGTGCCCTGCTCCACCGCCTTGGCCATGGGATCGCCGGGCTTGGCAAAATGGTCGAAGCCGACCGGGACATAGCCCGCTGCAGTCAGCAGGCGATAGCCGAATTCAGCCATGGCAAAGCGCTCCGCCTGCCCCGGCAGGTCGGTCGCGTCGATCCGGCGCTGGCGCGGGATCAGGTGCGGGACATGGGCATAGCCGAACAGGGCAATACGATCCGCGCCCAGTTCGATGGTGCGGTGAAGCGTATGCTCCAGCATTTCCAGCGTCTGCCCAGGCAGGCCGTACATCAGGTCGAAATTGAGCGAGCTGATCCCGTTTGCCCGCAGCAGATCCACCGCTCGGGCAATCTCGACATCGGGCTGAACCCGGCCAATCACGGCCTGCAAGGCGGGATCGAAAGTCTGCACGCCAAGGCTGGCATAGGTTACGCCGACCACGCCCATCACCTGACACCATTCAGCCGTCAGCGTGCGCGGGTCCAGTTCGATGGACCACGACGGATCATCCAGCGGCATGTGCAGGGTCAGCGCGTCGATCAGGCGGACGAAATCGGTCGGACTGATTGCATTGGGGCTGCCCCCGCCAAAGGCGATGCGGCGCACGCGGACATCGCGGCTCAGTCGCACCCCGGTGATCGAGATTTCGCGGTGCAGCGCGTCAAGATAGCTGGCCAGCCGCTGGGTCTTGTTCGCCGCACCCGTGTTGCAGCCGCAGTACCAGCAGATCTGTTCACAGAACGGCACGTGCAGATAGAGCGAAATATCGCCCCGCGTGGCGTGGAGCGCGGCGTCCACATCGTCCGCTCCGATGCCGGGGCCGAATTCGGCGGCAGTCGGAAAGCTGGTGTAACGCGGTACCGGCGTTTCAAGCAGTTCGGGATAATAGGTCCACATTGGCAACTGTCTGCCAGCCATCCCGCCGGCAAACATTGAGCAGGCTCAATTATCAGCGATCAGGCGTTTTCGTCCGCCTCCGGTATGGCACCCCTTGGCGCAGCACAGGCCCTTGGTCCCGCCTTCACCGCCCTGGCCACCAACCGGAACCTGCACGGTATGAACCTGACCGTCGCCAGTGCAGATTTGCACGGAAATGGTTTCCCCGCCGCTCACGATAGTAAGGTTCAGCATCGCCGGGATCAGCGCGATAATGCCGAATTTTGCCCCGATCATCCGTGCGGTCCCTCTTCTTCGTCGTCGTAGAGAATGCGGTTTGCCGCCCCGTCGAGGTCTTCGAACTGGCCGCGCTTAAGCGCCCAGAAAAAGGCAACCAGGCCCAGCAGGCCCAGCCCGAGGGCAATCGGCAAGAGAAATGCTAGTCCGTTCATTTCGCAGCCCTCACCAGCCGGAGCGAATTGGCGACGACGATCAGCGAGCTGCCCGACATGGCAGCGGCCGCGATCATCGGATTGACATAGCCCATGATCGCCAGCGGCACGGCAAAGACGTTGTAGCCGATGGCCAGGGCAAAGTTCTGCTTTACCACGCGCATGGTCCGCCGTGCGGCCAGCACCGCGCGCGGCAGGGCATTGAGCGAGTCGCCCAGGAACACCAGGTCGGCTGCCTGCCGCCCGACATCGCTGGCCGAACCCGGCGCGATCGAGGCATCGGCAGCCGCCAGCGCCGGACCGTCGTTCAGCCCGTCTCCCACCATCAGCACCTTGTGGCCCGTGGCTTGCAGAGCGGCGATGGCTTCGCGCTTTTCCGCCGGATCGGCAGCGGCCTGCGCCTCCAGCCCGACTTCGGCAGCGACTTCGGCCACGGCCTTCTGGTTGTCACCCGACAGCAGCGAGACTTTCAGCCCCAGCGCCTTGAGCCGGGCCAGAGCGGCATGGGCATCCGGGCGCAGCTTGTCGGTAAAGGGGATCAGCACTTCGTCGCGGCCTTCGATCCGCAGCGTGGTGGATACCACGTCGGCAGCATCGTTGCGGCCTAGCGAGACCTTTCGGTCATTCCAAGTGCCGGACAGACCAATGCCCGCCGTTTCAGCTACACCTTCGACCCGAACCGCACGGTGGCCACGGGCGAGCAGCGCGGCTTCGAGCGCGCGCGAATGCGGGTGGCGGCTGTGCGAGGCGAGGCCCAGCGCGACGGCGGCAGCCTCATTATCGAGGGAGTCGACCACAGCGGCATCCGGCTCCGGCTTGCCCAGCGTGAGCGATCCGGTCTTGTCGAGCAGCACGCGGTCAACCAGGGCCATGCGCTCAATCGCGCTGCCGTCCTTGACCATGATCCCTTCGCGCATCAGTGCGCCGCTGGCCACGACCTGCGCCACCGGCACGGCCAGACCCAGCGCGCAGGGGCAGGTGATGATCAGCACGGCAATGGCGATCACGGTGGACTGGTAGATCCCGGCCCCGGCGATCATCCACCCGGCAAAGCTGAGTGCGGCCAGCGTGTGAACGGCAGGCGCGTAGAGGCGGCTGGCGCGGTCGGCAATGCGGACATAGACCGAGCGCGGCTGCTCTGCCGCGTCCATCAGGCGGGCAATTTCGGCCAGCGAGGTATCGGCGCCCGCAGCCGTCACCCGGACATCGACCGGCGCATCCAGATTGAGCGTGCCGGCGTGAACCGTGGTGCCGACATGGGCGGCAACCGGCGCGCTTTCGCCGGTCAGCAGCGACTGGTCAAAGGCGCTGCTCCCGCTAACGATTTCGCCATCGGCGGCCAGGCGTTCACCGGCGGCAATGCGCATGACCATGCCCGGCTGCAATTCGCTGGCCGTGATCCACTGCAGCGAACCATCGGGCGAAACCACGCTGGCGCCCGGTGCAGCCTGGATGAGCAAGGCATCGACCCCGGCGCGCGCGCGGTCACGCATCATCGCATCCAGCGTGCGGCCCGCCAGCAGGAACATGATCAGCATCAGGACGCCGTCGAAATAGGCGTCATGTCCACCCGTCAGCGTTTCGTAAAAGCTGAGGCCGGTGGCCAGCGCGATGCCAATGGAAATCGGCACGTCCATATTGGTCCGGGCCCGCTTCAGCACGGCATAGGCCGATTTGAAGAACGGTGTGCCGGAATAGGCGATGGCCGGAATGCCGATCAGCGCCGAAATCCAGTGGAACAGGCTGCGGGTCGAACCCTCTGCCCCGGACCAGACCGAGATCGAGAGCAGCATCACGTTCATGCTGGCAAAGGCAGCAACGGCCAGTGGCGCCAGCAGCGGCTTTACCGCCGAGGGAGCCTTGGTCATCTCCTCGGTGCGTGGCTGGCTGGCAAAGCCAACCGCTTCCAGCGCGGCGATCAGCTGTGCCGTTTCCACCCCATGGGTGTGTTCGGCGCGAACCTGCTTGGCAGTCAGGTTCACGCGCGCGGCGCTGACCCCAGGCACGGCGGACAGCGCCCGCTCGACCTTGGCCATGCACCCGGCGCAATGCATGCCGGGCACGACCAGGATTGTCGTTTCATCAGCCGCCAACAGCGGCTCATGGGAAGCTGCGTTCACCGCACGTCCTGTTCAGTGCGCCAGCGCTGCGCGCCAGCCGTTGCTTCAAACCGCACCCGCCAGCGGCCCGCCGGCAGAACATCGCGTGAGAGGAACGAACCGTCGGCCTGACGGGTGAATTCCAGCGTCTTGTCCCGGTCATGGCCCAGCGGATGGCGCGCAAGCGCGATCAACTGCACCTGGCTGGCCGGAGCGCCGTTCAGCACAACCGCAACGCGGCCAGCCGCGTCACGCTTGGCCGTGGCAGTCCAGCCAAGGGCCTTTTCCTTTTCCGCTTCGTCCAGCCACTTGTTGAAGTGCTGGCTGGCGACATAGGAGTTTTCGACCACGACACCGCCAAAGGTGGCGCTGGCCTGACTGGCCATGAACACGTTCACGCCGATCACCACGGCAAAGAAGGCCACGATGATCACGGTGAAGTGCTTGCCGGTGAACGGACCGGTGGTGAAAGCCTTCATTGATTGCCTTCCTCTTCCTCGACCGGAGAATCGAAGCGGACTTCGGTGGAGTCGTCCTCGCCTTCGCCATCAAGCGCCTTGAGACGGAACTTGAACGACTGGGCCTTGGTGCCATCCGGAGCAACGACATAGATGCGCAGCGGCTCAACCCGGTCAGCCGGGACGTTCAGGGTCAGCTCGCGCGCCGCCTTGTCGCGGGGCGTGTCGCTGGTCCAGAACTTGCCGCCTTCCAGTCCATCCAGGCTGACCTGCATCGGACGCGGACGGGCCTGCATGTTCAGCACCTTGACCGTATAGTCGTTGCGGACCTCGCCGCTCGACTGGACGGTATAGGGCGGATTGCGGTCCTTCTGCACCTTGATGTCGATGCGGTCGCGGGTGCCAAGGGCGAACAGCAGGGCAAAGCCGATGCCTGCCCAGATTCCGGTGTAGATCAGGGTCCGGGTGTGGAACAGAGCCTTGGTGATTGGCCGGGGCGGTTCACCGCGACGTTCCGCTTCGCAATCGTCCAGCGTGGCATAGTCGATCAGGCCGCGCGGGCGACCGATCGCAGTCATCACCTTGTCGCACTCGTCAATGCACAGCGCGCAGGTGATGCAGCGGATGTCCGGCCCGTTGCGGATGTCGTAACCGGTCGGGCAGACGTTGACGCAGCCGTTGCAATCGATGCAGTCCCCGATTTCCGGGTCCTTCAGCGCCTGCTTGACCGAGCCGCGCTTTTCCCCGCGCCAGTCCTTGTAAGTAACGATCAGGCTCTTTTCATCGAGCATCGCGGTCTGGATACGCGGCCACGGGCACATGTAGACGCAGACCTGTTCGCGCATGAAGCCGCCGAGGACGAAAGTCGTGGCAGTCAGCACGGCAACCGTCGCATATGCGACCGGTGCGGCCTGTCCGGTCCAGAAATCCACGGTGAGCGTCGGGGCATCGGCAAAGTACATGATCCACGCGCCGCCAGTCCAGAAACTGATAAACAGGTAGATCGACCACTTCAGGCCGCGCTTGAAAATCTTGTTGGGGCCCCAGGGCGCCGCATCCAGCCGCATCTGGGCGTTGCGATCGCCATCGACCCAGCGGTCGACGTGCTGGAACAGGTCGGTCCAGACGGTCTGCGGGCAGGCATAGCCGCACCAGGC
>ERZ1645187.3968-NODE-3968-length-12181-cov-9.634339_pt1 | contig 12181 bp, 6 predicted proteins | sample MGYA00575352_ERZ1645187 | MGnify/ENA primary metagenome ERZ1645187 (study PRJEB40837, sample SAMN11349314) | freshwater sediment metagenome | isolation source: river sediment | host: Sediment | place: India: Wazaribad , New Delhi | collected 2017-02-21 ... | reverse complement strand
AACAGATCTGGTCTACCGACCGTTTTGAAAATGAGTTGAAGTAGAGGATATTAATGATCAAATTCGCCTCAATGAACTAAGAGCTACTATTACGTCAATTGGAAGTATTCGGCTGGCATATCTTAAAAGGCGACAGATACGATACAGCCTATAATCTACGTGATTCATTTCAGGCTTAATTTACGAAATCTGACTCCTTACTGCTTTAGGTAAAATCAAGCCCTGGATTAAAGAAGAACAAATTGCAGCCATGAGTCGCTGGATTCAGACTCCACGAGCAAATGGTTTGCTTAAAGCAAATGAGAAAATTCTTGATTTATTTTTGTAAGGTTTGCAGGCAGATATAACCCCTCAAACCCGCTAAAAGAGTCCAATTATCCGGTACTTGGATGTTAGCCACAGTGCCAACAATCCGCTTTCTAGCAGTATTGTAGTTCAAGGTGAATTTTATTAAATCGTTGCCGGCAGCTCCTCCAGAATCTCAGCCTGTGCATCAGCATCTTTTGCTGCCCTCCTCCGCATTAGCCTTAAACCGCCAGCCTGAACGAAGAAATGGTATAATAATAAGGTTATGAACACAGCTACAGAGATAAAAAAACAACCAAATTTGTGGATTACACTAAGAACTGGGGTTGCCACCCTATCGAAGCGTTTTCACCTCATTTTTTTTCCTTTTTTATTTGACCTCTTTCTTCTCTTCGGTCCACGGGTCACAATCAGCAGCATTGCCAACCGGCTGCTAAATGATCTGGCCCTCCCTGAAAGCACTTCTCCGGAACTCGTTCAAACCTGGACCATGATGGTGGAATCTCTAAGGGGTTACTTTGCGCATTTTAATCTGCTTTCAACCTTGCGGACGCTTCCGTTTGGCATGCCCAGCCTTTTTTCCCTGCGCGCTTTTGAAACTAATCCCTTAAATCAGATCTTGTCTTGGGAGCTGCCCCAGGCCGGTCAAATCCCTTTCGTCGTTTTATTTTGCTTTTTCGTCGGTTTGATCCCGGCGGTCGCCTTCTACCAACTGGCAGCCAACGCTACCCACCCCGAGGGGCAGCGTAAATTTCTAAGGCAATTTCCGCGCAGTTTCTCGGTTATTTTTGAATTTCAATTGGTCAGCCTGGTTGTGCTTTTGGTATTGCTGCTCCCAGGTACCATGTTGGTTGGGGTTCTGACGGTGCTCAGCCCGTTCCTCGGCACGGTCGGCTATATGCTGCTGATGGTGTTTCTGATCTCCCTGCTTTTGCCTTTGGTTTTTACCCCCCATGCCATTCTTACCTACGGGCTAAATTTACGCGAAGCCGCCCTGCTCAGCACACGCACCTTTCGGGCGAACGCCTTTTCAGCTTCCTTCTTTGTCATGGCAGCTGCGGCGATCTCTTACTTGACCAATCTTTTGTGGCAAACCCCACCCGACAGCTCCTGGATGCTGCTGGTCGGCGCATTCGGACATGCCGTTGTAAGCACAATCCTGGTTTCGGCCAGTTTCCACTTTTTCAATTCAGCGGTGGATTTCACCAAGTTTGTTTACGACTCCACTCAGCCAGCACAGGTATAAAAAGATATTTGGAGAATTCCTTTGAATAATCAGAACCACTATAACGCAAACGATATCCAGATTCTGGAAGGCCTGGAGGCCGTCCGGCGGCGCCCTGGTATGTATGTGGGCGGTACGGACATTAAGGCATTACATCATCTGATCTATGAAGTCGTCGACAATTCAATTGACGAAGCGCTGGCCGGGGTATGCAACTTTATCTCGATCACAATCCATGCCGATGAAAGCGTTACGGTGCAGGACAACGGCCGCGGTATACCCGTTGACATTCACCCGGAGCGCAAGATTTCAGCGCTTCAGGTGGTAATGACCGTTTTGCATGCCGGCGGCAAATTCGGCGGTGGCAGCTACAAAGTTTCAGGCGGTCTGCATGGGGTTGGGGTCAGCGCCGTGAATGCCTTGTCAGAATGGTGTGAGGTGACCGTTCGGCGCGAAGGGAAAGTTTATTCTCAGCGCTATGAGCGTGGCATTCCCAAAACAGAAGTCGAGCAGGTCGGCACTTATTCCGGAAACGAGACGGGAACAACCACAACTTTCCGCTTTGACCGTGAAATTTTCAAAGGTGATCTTACTTTCCGCTTCGACACTTTAGTGCAGCGCTTTCGCGAGATGGCCTTCGTCACTCGCGGCGTGACCATCCGGCTCTCGGATGAACGTGAAAACCGCGAGATAACCTTCCATTTTGAAGGCGGCATCGCTTCTTTTGCCCGTTACCTGAACAAGAACCGCGAAGTGCTGCATGCTCCGATTTACGGCGAAAAAGAAATTGAAGGGATTGGCGTTGAGTTTGTCGTGCAGTACACCGACGCTTACGCTGAATCCGTCTACACTTTCGCCAACACCATCAATACGATTGACGGCGGAACGCATCTGACCGGTCTGCGCACCGCGGTCACCCGTTGTATCAACGACTATGCCCGCAAAACAGGTATGCTGAAAGATACGGAGCCAAACTTCAGCGGTGATGACACGCGGGAAGGCATGACGGCCATCGTCAGCATCAAACACCCTGACCCGCAATTTGAAAGCCAGACCAAAGTCAAGCTGATGAACCCGGAAGTGCAAACTTACGTCCAGCAGGTGGTGGGCGACCGCATTGCTGCCTTTTTGGATGAAAACCCCTCAGCCGGCAAAGCGATTGTACAAAAATGTCTGACTTCAGCCCGCGCCCGCGATGCTGCCAAAAAAGCACGCGACCTGGTCATCCGCAAGTCGGCGCTCGAATCGATGACCCTGCCAGGAAAGCTGGCCGATTGTTCTGAACGCGACCCATCCAAAACTGAGCTTTTCATTGTGGAAGGCGAGTCGGCCGGCGGTTCAGCCAAACAAGGGCGCGACCGTCACTTTCAGGCGATCCTGCCGCTGCGCGGAAAGATCCTGAACACCGAACGCGCCCGTCTCGACAAGATCCTCGGAAACAAGGAAGTCAAAGCCCTGATTTCAGCGCTCGGGACCAGCATCGGCGATTCCTTCGACCTCAAAGGGCTGCGCTATGGCCGGGTTGTGATTATGACCGATGCCGATGTTGATGGCGCGCACATCCGCACGCTCTTACTCACGCTCTTTTTCCGCTATATGCAGCCGCTGATTGATGAAGGCCATCTTTATATCGCCCAGCCGCCACTTTACCGCCTGAGCTCAAAAAATCAGGTGGTTTACGCTTATTCTGATAATGAAAAAGATCAGACGGTTGCTCGTATGGGCGGAATGGCAAAGGTCAACATCTCCCGCTACAAAGGTTTGGGTGAAATGAACCCAGAACAGCTCTGGGAAACCACAATGAATCCCGAAAACCGCACCATGCTGCGCGTGAGCATCGAAGACGCTTCGGAAGCTGACCGGACCTTTGATATGCTGATGGGCACTTTGGTTCCCCCTCGGCGGCGTTTTATCCAAACCCACGCCAAAGACGTCCGCAATCTGGACACCGTCGCCTGAGCCTTTAGCCGTATCTGCGCAATGCGCTGATCATATGTCGGAGGCTGCCGGATGGAAAGAAAGATTCTTCATCTCGACCTCGACGCTTTTTTCTGTTCCGTAGAGGAACTGCTTCGACCTGAATTAAAAGGTAAGGCTTTCGCTGTTGGCGGCAGCCCGCAAGGTCGGGGCGTGATCGCCTCCTGCTCTTATGCGGCCCGCAAATTTGGCGTACGCTCGGCTATGCCTGCCAACCGCGCCCTGGCGCTTTGCCCCCAACTGATTTTCGTCCACCATCAGCATCACCTCTATGGAGAATATTCCGACAAGGTGATGGCCATCCTCAGCGATTATTCCTCGCGGGTACAAAGAGTCTCGGTCGATGAAGCCTTTCTGGATGTGAGTGACCTCCCCCGGCCGATTGGCATGATTGCCCAGGAACTGCAGCAAAAAGTTTGGGAACAATGCACGCTGCCATGTTCCATTGGTGCCGCGACCAATAAGCTGGTTGCAAAGGTTGCCAATGATTTTGGCAAGGCCAGCGTGAAAACCGGCAGCGCGCCGCGCAAAATTACCGTTGTGCCGCCCGGAGAAGAGCAGCGCTTTTTGGCGCCCCTCGCGGTTGAAGCATTATGGGGAATTGGCCCCAAAACGAGCCAAAAACTACACCAACGCGGTATTCACACCATTGGTCAATTGGCGCAGATGACGCCTGCTGAGGCGCGCCTGCTTTTTGGTCGCAGTGCGGACGAGGTGCAAGCCCGCGCCCGGGGGATTGATCAGTCTCCGGTCCATGAAGACCGTGAGATCAAATCTGTCAGCAACGAACAAACCTACTGGGAGGATACTTCCGATCCGGAAGTGATGTATGCCACCCTGAGGGAGCTGTCGGATAAGGTGGCTTATCGCCTGCGAAAAGCCGACCTGGCTGGCAGCGTCATCCAGCTGAAACTGCGCTATTCCGATTTCACTACCCTCACCCGTCAAAAGGCACTGGGCTTCAGCACCAACGTCGATGACGAAATCTTCCAAACCATCCTGGCGCTCCTGCAGGAAAATCTGATCCCCGGGAGGCAGGTACGCCTGCTGGGGGTCGGAGTTTCTCAGCTTTCAACCCCACAACGCCAGCTGGCACTGTGGGATGACCGCTCGCTACGTAAGCAAAAATTAGCCAGCGCATTGGATCAAATTAAGGATAAATATGGCAAAGACAGCATCCAGCGCGGCAGTCAACTTAAGCCCGGAGCACCAAAAAACAAAGACTGAGTGCCATTGTTTTCTGGTATAATCGCTGCCACGCCAACGTAGCTCAGTCGGTAGAGCAGACGCTTCGTAAGCGCCCGGTCGGGGGTTCGAATCCCTTCGTTGGCTTTTTTTACGCCTGTTGGACGGCATCACGACGCTTAAGAGAACCAGCGGATGCCGTCTCAACAATTGGTAAGGGGGTTATGCTTTCAAAATCATCCGGCTATCCAGAGCCAGTGCGCCACGCCCTTGTGGATATACCACCAACGGATTAATTTCAATTTCCAAAATTTCCGGATGGTCCAGCCCGAGCTGCGCCAGCCTGGCAATAACCTCCGCAGTCGCCTGCAGGTCGGCGGCAGGCCCTCCCCGGTAACCCTTGAGCAGCTGGCCAGCCGCTGTTTCTGCAATCATCGCATAGATTTCAGCCATACTCAGCGGGGCGACGCGATAACTGACGTCTTTGATCAATTCAACCAACACACCACCCATGCCAAACATCAACATCGGCCCAAAGGTGGCATCCTGCTTGAGTCCGACGATTACTTCTTGCCCTTTGGAAGCCATTGCTTCGACCATCACCCCGCGGATGGACGCCCCGGGCACGTTACTGGTCACATCCCGCATCATTTCATTATAAGCTACGCGCAGCTGCTCTTGATTATGAATGTTCAGCTTGATCCCACCCGCCTCAGATTTGTGCAGGATGTCATCCGATACGATTTTCATAACGACTGGGAAGCCCACTTGTTCCGCCAGCAGAACGGCCTCCTCTACGTTGGATGCCATGCCACCCGGCACGTTTTGAATGCCATAGGCCTGCAGCAGCGGCCGTGTTTCTACTTCGCCAGTCGTCTTTTTGCCGGTCAAAGCTTGCAGCGCGCGCTGCCCTGCTTGCAGGTCAACACCGGCTGGCTGGGCCGGAACCCAGGCGGGTTGGCTGAGGGTATTCTCATAATCCGCCAGGGCTTGACAAACTGGCCCAATTTGGTCGGGGTAAGTGTAAACCGGAACGCCTGACCGGTTGAGAAAAGTCGCCGCTTCCTGCGTGCTGTGGTGACCCATCAGGCAACTGATCAGTGGCTTTTCGCCAAGCTTTGCTGCCTCAACCCAAGACTGGGCCACGTCCATTGAGCTGACCAAGGCTTGTGGCACCAAAATAGGCAGCAGCAAGTCCACACCCGGATCCTTTTGGAGTTGAGAGAGGCTCCACAAGTACTCTTCCGGGGTTGCCCCGCCCAACAAATCAATTGGGTTTGCCACTTGGGCGCTGGGGTTCAATTTTTGCCGCAAAGCGGCCTGGGTTTCCGCCGAAATGGAGGCCAATTTGAAACCATGAGCGGCCAGACTGTCTGACGCCAAAGCGGCTGCCCCGCCAGCATTGGTTACAATGGCCACCCGCTTGCCAGCTGGCAGCTTCTGGGTTCCCAGAGCCCAGGCTGTATTAAAAAGCTCAGCGACAGTATCAACTTCAATCACGCCGCTTTGTTTTAACGCAGCCTGGTAGGCGGTGTAAGCCCCGGCAAGTGAACCTGTATGTGAGCTTACCGCGCGCGCTCCGGCTTCATTCCGGCCGGCTTTTAACATGATGATTGGCTTACGCCGCGACACTTCTCGGGCAAGCCGCATAAAGCGCTGCCCATCCTTCAGCCCTTCGACATAGAGCGCGATGACCCGTACATGCGGATCGCCGTCAAAATATGCCAGCATGTCCGATTCGGTTACATCCATTTCATTGCCCAGGCTGACAAAATGAGAGAAACCGACCCCCGAGTCAACAAACAGATCCACGATGCCTCCGCAGAGCGCTCCGGACTGGGAGATAAAAGCAATTGGCCCGCGGTCGGGCATACCCTTAAGGAAAGTGGCGTCCAGGCCGGTATAAACATCCAGAGCCCCGACGCAGTTTGGTCCAATGACGCGCATGTTATACGCTCGGGCAACCTCGGCTGCGGCTTGTTCAATAGCAGCGCCTTCCAGGCCAATTTCTTTAAACCCACCGGTGATGATGATGACGTTCTTGATCCCGCGTTCCCCGCACTGGGTCAAAACGTCCAAAATGGTGTTAACCGGAAGAACGATCACCGCCAGGTCGACCGGGTCCGGCACCGAGGCAATCGTGGGATAAGCCTTCAAGCCAAGCAGCTCGTTGGTATTGGGGTTAATTGGATAAACCTGCCCGCCGTAATGATATTGGATAAGATTGCGGACGATTCCATAACTCAATTTATTCGGGTTGGTGGAAGCTCCCAATACGGCCACTCCGCGTGCGTTAAAAAAGTTTGAAAGTGAATTGATTTCGTTCATCGGTCTCCAGACGGTTTTCAGGTGAGAATAAACGCCGTTGATTATACCAATGCCAATCAATCCCCAGAGTTTTGAGCGGTTCTGTTCCAGTCAATCGTTTATAATCATTGCCAGTTTAAGCGATGCAGAGCAAAATACCCGGCAGTCCTTTTTTTAATCTCTTCCCACAGCAGCTAAAACTGCGCGAGTCCGTCCGCCCTGGTCTGACGCTGCTCCACGGGGAAGCTGGCAGTGGCAAGACCAGCGCCGCACTGGCTTGGCTGGAAGCAGTGATTCAAGCCTACCCCGGTGAGCCGGTCATGGTTTTAACGCCGCTGCGCACTTTAGCTCAGCCATACCGCCAAGCGCTCGCCGCCCCGGAATGGCAGCCGCTCAGCCCCGTCAGCCTCCAGACCATTCCAGGACTGGTCCGGCGGATGGTGGCATTGTTTTGGCCATTTGTCGGCCGGCGTGGCGGGTTTGACCATCCGTATGCGCCTCCGCGTTTCCTCACCGTCGAAACAGCGCAATACTATATGGGCCGCATCGTCGCCCCGCTGATTGATGAAGGCTATTTCAGCACGGTCACACTTCAGCGCAACCGGCTTTACAGTCAACTGTTGGATAACCTGAACAAATCCGCACTGGTAGGCTTTCCACACACTCAGATTGGCCAAAAACTGCAGGAAGCCTGGACGGGTGACCCCGCCCGCCTACGCGTGTTCGAAGATGTTCAAACAGCGATTTCGCTTTTTCGCCGTTACTGCCTTGAAAATAACCTCCTCGATTTTTCGCTTCAGGTCGAGATGTTCCGCGACTATATCTGGCATGAGCGCCTCCCGCATGAGTATATAACCGGTCAATACCGACACCTGATTTATGACAACATCGAAGAAGATACGCCTTTTGCCCATGATCTGCTGCAAAGTTGGCTGCCCGATTTTACGACAGCGCTGCTGGTAATGGACGATGCAGCCGGATACCGCCGGTTCTTAGGCGCTGATCCCCGCTCGGCTCAGCGTTTTGTGCGCATTGCTGACCAGGTATTCACATTTAGTGGCCGGACCAACCCGAACGCTGAACTCGATTTGATTAAGGCAGTGATTGCTCCCGAAAAACCTGACGCGAAAGCCCCTCCGCATCTCAGCACGCAAAAACTGGCTTCCGTTATGGTACTGCCTGCCAGCACTGCACGTTTCTTCCCTCAGGTGCTCGAACAAACTGCACAAAACATTCGTGACCTGGTCGCGGCAGGCACCCCTCCGCACGAGATTGCAGTCCTCTCGCCCTACATCTCCGACGCATTAACCTTTGGTTTGATCAATCGCCTCACAGAATTTGGGATGCCTGTCAGCCCTCACCGCCCGGCTTTAGCGCTTAAAGACCAGCCAGCGGTCGCCACGTTGTTGACATTAACGGCTCTCGCTTACCCGGAGTGGTCCGCCCATCCTGATTTTCCCAAGGCGGCTCAAGCACTCTCAGCGACGGTGCAGGGGCTCGATCTGGTACGGGCAACACTCATCACGGAAAAAATTCAAGCCACGCTTCCGCCGCCCCCGGCGGAGCAGGCTTTGGAAGCGTTGAATGAGCGCGTTCCACGCGACCTCCTCCAGCGCACCGGCAAGCTTCTGGACTGGCTGCGGGTCAATGGCGACCCCGATCTCCCTTATGATTTATTCCTGAGCAGCCTGTTTGGTGATGTGCTTTCTCGACCAGGGTTTAGCATGCACACTGATCTCTCAGGCGCCAAAGCGGTTTCAAACCTGATTGAATCCTTCCAAAAGTTCAGTCAATCTTTTGAAGAGGGCAGCCCACTGCATCAAAGCCAGCTGAATCCAGAGTTTATCCGCAGTGTTGCCGATGGGATCATTTCAGCCCAATACCTCACCGACTGGGAGGCCTCCTCGCAGACAGGCGTTCTCATCACGCCGGTGCTCACCTTTCTGATGCAAAACCGGCCGGTGGATTATCAATTTTGGCTGAACCTTGGCAGTTCTGGCTGGTATCAGCGTTTGGAACAACCGCTCACACATCCTTACGTCCTCAGCCGCAATTGGCTACCGGGACGAAAGTGGACCGCAGAGGATGAACTGGCCCTCTCTATGGACAATTTGGATAGTACCCTGCGGGGGTTGATCGCTCGCTGCCGCCGCAAAATTTACCTTGAGATCAGCACCTTTGGGGAGAGCGGCACCGAGGAGCGTGGCTTGCTGCTGACCCGCATGCAGGCGCTGTTCCGCCAGGCATTAAAGGCCGATCCCCATGACTGAAAACCGTCTGCGCGCCTCTCAGAAAGAAATTCTTGCTTACCAGAAAGGCCTGATGGGCATCTCGGCCGTACCGGGAAGCGGGAAGACCTGGACCCTGACCCAACTGGCAGTGAAGCTGATTTTGACGGCCGACCTGGCTGAAGATCAGGAAGTGCTGGTAGTTACATTCTCAAATTCGGCAGCAGACAATATCAGCAGCCGCATCGCTGCCAGTTTGCGGGCTGAAGGATTGATTGAAGGCTTGGGGTATCGGGTCCGCACGCTGCATGGGCTGGCAAATGACATCCTGCATGAACGGCCGGATTTGGCCGGTCTGCCTCAAGATTACTCCGTCATCGACGAAAAAGAAGCCGACATGCTGCTGCTGGACCTGGTCTCGCGCTTCAACTTGGATCAGCCACATTATTTCGACCAGCGCCTTTCAGAAGATTTTGTAAAAAAGATGGGAAAGCAGAACAATAACGAGGAGGTCTTCCTAAATGGCCTCAAGGAAATGGCTGGTGTTTTCATCCGAACACTCAAAGATAACCGGCTAAGCCCTAACCAATTCAGCCAACTGGCCGGGCAGTACGCTACCCCATCGGACCTGCTGCAGTTTGGCATGAAAATCTATGAAAACTATCAATTCTCACTCAATTATCGCGCTAGTGTGGATTTTGATGACCTGATCCGGCTGGCATTAGATTGCCTGGACCAGGACCCTGAGCTGGTCACGCAGCTCCGTCGGCGCTGGCCGTTCATCCTTGAAGATGAAGCACAAGACTCCAGCCTGCTGCAGGAAGAAATGCTGTCGCTCCTGACCGGAATCAGCGGCAACTGGGTGCGGGTGGGTGACCCCAACCAGGCGATCAATGAAAGCTTTACAACCGCTAACCCGCAGCTGCTCAAAAACTTTCTTTCCCGCGCCGATGTTCTTGCTTACAATTTGCCCGAATCCGGCCGTTCGTCCCGAAAAATTATTGCGCTGGCCAATCGTCTAAACCTGTGGACGCAAAACCAACACCCCGCCTTGACGGTTCGCGATGCGCTCTCGCTCCCGCTCATTCAGCCGACCCAGCCCGGAGACCCCCAGCCTAACCCGGCTGACTCGCCCCAATCCGTTGAATTGGTTCAACGCTCATTCAGCCCGGAGCAGGAGGCCGATTACCTGGCCGAATCCATCCGTGCTTACCTTGAGCAGCACCCCGACGACACACTGGCTGTTTTGGCTTTAACCAACAACAGGATCGCGCAGCTGGCTGATACTTTCAAAAAAGCTGGACTGCCGGTCGCCGATGTTTTGATGCGCCTTCCAGAGGCCACCCGCCATTCCGCCGGTGCGGTCGCCCGCATCCTGAGGAGCATCCTACACCCTCTCAGCCCGACCCATCTGGCCGGAGCTTTCGAGGTCACCCGGCGATCAGGCCGCGATGATGGCGCATTTCAGGAAGAAACCAAGATGCTTTCTGGCCGGATTGGCAGCCTGGCGCGGGTAGAAGATTACCTGTACCCGCTTTCAGGCTCAGACTGGCTTGAAGACCTGCGCCCGGTCCTTAGCGCAGATCAACTTGAGGCCCTGGCCGAATTTCGGCGGCTGATGCGTAAATGGCATCTTGCTTCCGGACTGCGTCTCGATCAATTGATTTTGGTCATTGCGCAGGATTTAAATTTTGACATCTACGAGCTGGCGACCGTCCACAAGCTGTCCATATTGATCCGCGATTTAGCGCAGGATCATCCCGATTGGTCTTTCGAAACGCTAACGGAAGAGTTAATATCAATCGCCAGGGATAAGCGCAGGTTTGCGGCCTTGTCAGAAGACGAGCAGGGTTTTGACCCGGAACAATACCGCGGCCAGATCATTGTGGCTACCCTTCATAAAAGCAAAGGGCTCGAGTGGGACAAGGTGTATTTAACCTCGGTAAATAACTATGACTTTCCGGCTGGGGACCCCATTGACACTTACCGTTCCGAATATTGGTACTTCAAAGGCCGGCAAAACCCGCAGGCCGCTCTGCGAGCCGAAGTCGAAGCGATCATTGAGGGCCTCCCAATTCGTTCGGATTTGGAAGAGCGCAGCCTGCATATGTCACGTGCGGAACAAATCCGGGAAAGGCTGCGACTGTTTTACGTGGGGATTACCCGCGCCAAAAAATCTTTAACAATCACAAGCAATAAAGGGCGAAAGGGCAACGCTCAACCGGCAGTGGCCTTCCAGGCCCTTTGGGAGGAGTGGACTGATGACTGAATCTGCCGCACTTCCGTTCCGTTTTAGTTTCAGCCAAAGCAGCCTGCAGTCCTTTCTCAGCTGCGCCTATCAATTCCGCCTGCGCTACCTCGACCGGCTGGTTTGGCCGGCCCAATTGACCCGCGATCAGGCAACATTCGAACGTGACCGTCAGGCTGGCATTCGGCTGCATCATCTGATCCACCAGTACATCCTCGGAATTGACCTCTCAGAATTGGTTCTAAGCGCCAAAAACGACCCTGATTCCCGCGTTTGGCCATGGTTTGAACAATTCCTCGCCTTCCCGGCCAAAGAACTGGAGGGCCGTCTGTTTCCGGAATATTCTCTGACCGCGGTGCTGAATGGCTGGCAGCTGAGTGCCCGTTTTGACCTCATCCAGGTGACGCCGCAGGCGCTGGTGATCTATGATTGGAAGTCTTCGCACCGGCCGCCAGCCCGCGCCTGGCTGGGTGACCGGGTTCAAACCAGCCTCTTCCCGTTGGTGGTTTCCCTTTCCGGCAGCCGGGTGAGCGGCCAGGCTATCCCGCTGCCAGTGCGCATGTCGTATTGGGAGGCCAGCGCGCCATCCCAGACCATCGATTTTTTCTTCGGCGAAGCCGAAATTTCTGCTGCAGGGCAATGGATCAGCGGGCTGATCAAAACCATTGCCGGTCTGCGGCCGGATCAGTTTTTGAAAACGACGGA
>ERZ1645187.3967-NODE-3967-length-12184-cov-6.382307_pt1 | contig 12184 bp, 9 predicted proteins | sample MGYA00575352_ERZ1645187 | MGnify/ENA primary metagenome ERZ1645187 (study PRJEB40837, sample SAMN11349314) | freshwater sediment metagenome | isolation source: river sediment | host: Sediment | place: India: Wazaribad , New Delhi | collected 2017-02-21 ... | reverse complement strand
GTGCATGCCGGCGATGACGCCCATGGCGGCCAGGTTGGCTTCCCGCTCGCCGGAGATCAGCTCGATCTTCGTGCGCAGGATACGCTCCGCCTCGGCGATGAACTCCGGCCCGTTGGCGGCATCGCGCGCGGCGGCGGTGGCCAGCGCATACAGCGTCTCGACCCCGATGATATCGGCCAGCGCGCGGAAGCGGCGCATCGCGGAGAGCGCCTGCTCCACGCCATCCTCCGGCAGGCGGCCGGAAATGGCGACATTGCGGCCGAGGCCGGCCATCGACTTTTCGTTGAAAATCGGCGTCGGCGCGCGCGAGAGCGCATCATAGACGACCAGACGCACCGAATTGGAGCCGATATCGACGACTCCCACCGGCCGGTCCATGTTGTCGCTCAGGCCGGAGACGATACTCGCTTGCATGGGAGGCTCAGAGTTTCAGAGTGCCGCGCGGTGTGACGCGCTGCTCCCCGTCCCCGGTGATGACACCGACGCGGGCCACCGTCTCCCCCGTCGCGGCAAGCGCGCCTTCCACCGCGGCGGCCTTGTCCTTCGCCACCACCACGACCATGCCGATGCCGCAGTTGAAGGTGCGCAGCATCTCCATCTCCGCGACATCCCCCATGCGGGCCAGCCAGCCGAACACCTTCGGCGCGCGGATGGCGCCAAGATCCAGCTCGACGCCCATGCCCGCCGGCAGGACGCGCGGGATATTGTCGATGAAACCGCCGCCGGTGATATGCGCCAGCGCGCGGATGGCGCCGCCCTCCGGCCCGCGCAGCACGGACAAGAGCGGCTTCACATAAATCCGCGTCGGCTCCAGCAGCGCGCGGGCGAGCGACACCCCCGGCGCGAAGGGGGCCGGCGTGTCCCATGTCAGGCCCGACTGGCGGACGATGCGACGGACCAGCGAAAAGCCGTTGGAATGCACGCCCGAGGAGGCAAGGCCGAGCACCACATCGCCCGGCTGGATGGCGGAAAGCTTCGGCAGGATGCCATCCCGCTCCACCGCGCCGACGGCAAAACCGGCGAGATCGTAATCCTCGCCCGCGTACATGCCCGGCATTTCCGCCGTCTCGCCGCCGATCAGCGCGCAGCCGGCGATCGAGCAGCCCTTGGCGATGCCGCCGATGATCTGCACACCGATCTGCGGCAACAGCCGGCCGGTGGCGTAGTAATCGAGGAAGAACAGCGGCTCGGCGCCCTGCACCACCAGATCGTTGACGCTCATCGCCACAAGGTCGATGCCGACGGTATCGTGGATGTTGCTCTCGATCGCGATCTTCAGCTTGGTGCCGACGCCATCGTTGGCGGCCACCAGCACCGGATCCCTGAACCCGCAGGCCTTCAGATCGAACAGGCCGCCGAAGCCGCCGATTTCCGCATCCGCCCCGGTGCGGCGTGTCGCGCGCACCAGCGGCTTGATGGCATCGACCAGCGCGTTGCCGGCGTCGATATCGACCCCGGCGTCGGCGTAGGTCAGCCCGTTTTTGCGCACACCGCTCATGCCGCCTCCGGTATTGCCCGGCGCCCGCTTTGGCAAGCCCCGCCTGTTGAGAACCTGTTGAATTTACCCCTCGCCGGGCAGCAAGGCCACAGCGCATGTTCAAGCCGTTTGAAAACCGCTGCGATGTCTGCCAAATCACAAGGCATGAGCATGAATCTTGCCAACTGGCTGACCCTGCTGCGGCTGTGCCTTGTGCCGCTGGTGATCGTCGCGATCAGCCAGCACCGGTTCGACATGGCGCTGGTCGGCTTCGTCGTGGCCGGGGCGACCGACGCGATCGATGGCTATATCGCCCGGCGGTTTGACCAGGTGACAGAACTCGGCGCGCTGCTCGATCCCATTGCCGACAAGGCGCTGCTGATGTCGATCTTCGCCTCGCTCGGCATTCTCGGCATCATTCCGGTGTGGCTGGTCATCCTCGTCGTGGCACGCGACGTGATGATCATGGGCGCGGTCATCGTCTCCTGGCTGCTCGACAACCCGGTGGAAATCCGCCCGCTGATGGTCTCGAAGGCCAATACCTTCGCGCAGATCGTGTTCGCTGCCTACAAGCTGCTGGCGCTCGGCTACGGCGTCGATCTGCCGATGCTCGATCTCGGCCTGATGGCCGCCGTCTGTCTCACCACCACCACGTCGATCGTCGCCTACCTGATCGGCTGGCTCAAGCACATGACCGAGTGATGGCGCGCCGCCCGGCCCCGTCCACCCCGGCGCAGCTGCCGCTCGACCTGAAGCTGGAGCCGCGCTACGGCGCCGAGGATTTTCTCGTCGGCCCGTCCAACGAGGGCGCGTTCGAGTTCATGATGCTGTGGCCCGACTGGCCGGAGCGGCTGGCCCTCATCTCCGGCCCCGAGGGCAGCGGCAAGAGCCACCTTGCCCACATCTGGGCAGCGCGGGCCGGGGCGACGATTGTGCCGGCGCTGCGGCTGAAGGACAAGGCGCCCGCGCGGTTTGCCGAGGCGCCGGCGCTGGTGCTGGAGGATTGCGACGGACCGGGGCTGGATGAAGCGCAGCTGTTCCATCTCATCAATCTGGTGCGCGAGCGGGGCATCAGCCTGCTGATGACGGCGCGGCGCCCGCCCGACGCGTGGGGCGTGGCAACGGCCGATCTGATCTCCCGCCTGCGCCTTGCGCCGCAGGTCACCATCGCCGCGCCGGATGATGCGCTGCTGCGCGCGCTGCTGGTGAAACTGTTCCTCGACCGGCAGATCACGGTGGATCTGACGGTGATCGAATACCTGCTGCCGCGCATCGAGCGCTCGTTCGCCGGGGTGGCGGGCGTGGTCGCCGCGCTCGATGCCGAGGCGCTGGCGCTCGGCCGGCGGATCACCCGACCGGTGGCGGCGGCGGTGCTGGAGCGTCTTTCCGAGCAGCCGGCGGCAGAATAAGTTGATTTGCCGCGCCACCGTCGAGAAGATGTCAAAGTCTGCGTGCTAGTGTAGCCTGATCGTCTGATGCACGGGTGAGCGCCGATGACCACGCATACCAAGATCGACAAGACCGCAACCACACCGCGCGCGCCGGAAGGCGCAAGCCTGCGCCATGATCCGCAGCGGTTCGTCAACCGCGAACTGTCGTGGCTGGGGTTCAACCGGCGGGTGCTGGAGGAAGCCTCGAACCCGGCGCATCCGCTGCTCGAACAGGTGCGGTTCCTGTCGATCTCGGCGACCAATCTCGACGAGTTCTTCATGGTCCGGGTGTCCGGCCTTGTCGAACAGGTGATCAACAAGGTCGAGACCCTCTCCGACGACGGGCTGACGCCGGCGCAGCAGCTGGTGAAGATCCACGATGCCGTCACCGCGCTGACCGGCGACCAGCAGACGCGATGGACCAACCTGCGCGGGCAATTGGCGGCGAACAACATCCGCATCGTCGAGCCCGGCGACCTGACCGCCGAGGACATCGCCTGGCTGGAAACCTATTTCCTCACCTCGATCTTCCCGACGCTGACGCCGCTGGCCATCGACCCGGCGCATCCCTTCCCGTTCATCCCCAACCTCGGCTTCTCGCTGGCGCTGATGCTGGCGCGCAAGACCGATAAATCGAAACTGCGCGCGCTGATCCGCATGCCGCAGAAGGTGGAGCGCTTCGTCCGCATCCCCTCGGCCAGCGGGCTTTACCGCACGATCATGCTCGAACAGGTGATCATCCTGTTCATCGGCAAGCTGTTCCCCGGCTACAAGGTGCGCGGGCATGGCAGCTTCCGGCTGATCCGCGATTCGGACGTGGAAATCGAGGAAGAGGCGGAAGATCTGGTGCGCGTGTTCGAGCGGATGCTGAAGCGCCGCCGGCGCGGCGTCGTCATCCGGCTGGAGGTGGACAGCTCCATGCCGCAGGACCTGCGCGATTTCCTCGTCAAGGAACAGCGCGTCACCTATGGCGAGGTGACGGTGATCGACGGGATGATCGGCCTGACCGATCTGTCGCAACTGGTCGATACACCGCGGCCGGACCTGAAATTCGTGCCCTACGAGCCGCGTTTTCCCGAGCGGATCAAGGAACTGGGCGGGGATATGTTCACCGCCATCCGGCAGAAGGATCTGGTGGTGCATCACCCGTACGAATCGTTCGATTCGGTGGTGCAGTTCCTCGGGCAGGCGGCGCGCGACCCCAACGTGGTCGCGATCAAGCAGACGCTGTACCGCACCTCGGCCGACAGCCCGATCGTGCGGGCGCTTTCGGAGGCGGCGGAGGCGGGCAAATCCGTCACCGCGCTGATCGAACTGAAAGCCCGCTTCGACGAGGAAGCCAACATCCGCTGGGCGCGCGATCTTGAACGGGCCGGCGTGCAGGTGGTCTATGGCTTCATCGAACTGAAAACCCACGCCAAGCTGTCGCTGGTGGTGCGGCGAGAGAACGGCCAGCTCGTCACCTATTGCCACATCGGCTCGGGCAACTATCACCCGATCACCGCGCGCATCTATACCGACCTTTCCGTCTTCACCGCCGACCCCGTGCTGGGCCGGGACGTGGCGCGCATCTTCAACTTCATCACCGGCTATGCGGAGCCGGCGGAACTCGAACAGATGTCCGTCTCGCCCTATGGCCTCAAACAGCGGATTCTCGACCATATCGGCCGGGAAATCGCCCATGTGAAGGAGGGGCGGCCCGGCGCGATCTGGCTGAAGTGCAACAGCCTTGTCGATCCCCAGATCATCGACGCGCTCTATGACGCCAGCACCGCGGGCGTGCAGGTCGACATCGTGGCGCGCGGCATCTGCTGCCTGCGCCCCGGCATTCCCGGCCTTTCGGAGAACATCCGCGTCAAATCGATCGTCGGCCGGTTCCTCGAACATGCGCGCATCTACTGCTTCGGCAATGGCTTCGGCCTGCCGCACCCCAAGGCGGCGGTCTATGTCTCCTCGGCGGACCTGATGCCGCGCAATCTCGACCGGCGGGTCGAGGTGCTGCTGCCGCTCAACAACCCGACTGTGCACGAACAGGTGCTGGACCAGATCCTCTATGGCAACCTGATCGACAACCAGCAGAGCTGGAAAGTCTTGCCCGATGGCCATTCGGTGCGCATAAAGCCCGGCGAAGGGGATGTGCCCTTCAACGCGCACCAGTATTTCATGACCAACCCGAGTCTCTCCGGCCGTGGCAAATCCCTCAAGACCTCAAGCCCCAAAGACCTTGTCCGCACCCGGCCGGGTTAAGGTCGCGATCCTGATTTCCGGGCGCGGATCGAACATGACCGCGCTGATCGAGGCGGCGAAGGCGCCGGATTTTCCGGCAGAGATCGTGCTCGTCCTCTCCAACAGCGCGGAGGCAGCAGGCCTTCAGCGGGCGGAGGCGGAGGGGATTGCCACCGCCGTGCTGCCGCACAAGGCCTTCAAGGGGCGCGAGGCCTTCGACCGGGCGATGACCGAGCGGATCGAGGCCTCGGGCGCGACGCTGGTGTGCCTCGCAGGATTCATGCGCCTGCTCTCGCCGTGGTTCTGCGCACATTGGACGGGCCGGCTGATCAACATCCACCCCGCCCTGCTGCCAAGCTTCCGCGGGCTCGACACCCATGCCCGCGCGCTTGAGGCCGGCGTCAAGCTGCACGGCGCGACTGTGCATTTCGTCATTCCCGAGATGGATGAAGGGCCGATCATCGCGCAGGCCGCCGTGCCGGTGCTCGACAGCGACGACGAGGCGGCGCTGGCTGCCCGCGTGCTCAGGCAGGAGCATCGGCTCTATCCCCTCGCGCTCCGGCTGGTGGCGACCGGCGCGGTGCGGATGGCGGAGGGTAAGGTGATTTCCGCGCTCGGCGGCGATGGCGACGCGGCGCTGGTGGCCCCGGCGGGCTGAGACAGGGGGAACGGATGATCACGCTTTATGGATTTGGCCGCGCCTTCGGCCTTGCCGACCCCAGCCCGTTTGTCGGCAAGACCGAAATGCTGCTGAAAATGGCGGGCATCGCGTATGTCCGCAAACGCGGTGACTTCAAGAAAGCGCCGAAGGGCAAAATTCCCTATATCGATGATGGCGGCGTGATCATCGGCGATTCCACGTTCATCCGCAGGCACCTCGAACAGACATACGGCGCCGATTTTTCGGGCGGTTATGCCCCGGCGGACCTTGCGGTGGCGCTGGCATTCGAGCGGATGTGCGAGGATCATCTCTACTGGGCGGTGGTGGAAGCGCGCTGGATGATCCGCGAGAACTTCGAAGCCGGGCCGGCGCTGTTCTTCAGGTCCGTCCCCGGGCTTGTCCGCCCGCTGGTCATCCGCATGGTCCATCGCAAGTTCCGACGCACGCTGGACGGACAGGGCTTTGGCCGGCACACACGCGCCGAGATCGAGCGGCTGGCGATCGCCGATATCGATGCCTTGGCTGCCTTCCTCGGCGACAAGCTGTTCCTTCTGGGGGAGCGGCCCTGCGGCGCGGATGCTACGGTGTTTTCCTTCCTCGCCAGCGCGCTGTGCCCGCTGTTCAAAACCCCTATCCGCGATGCGGCAGCGGGCCATGCCAACCTGGTCGCCTATGTCGAGCGGATGACGGCCCAGTATTACCCGGAAGGATTTACTTCGGCGGCGTGAAACGCGCGGGCTCTTAGAGGTCGATTAACCTTACTGATGTCTTATCGACGGAACCACGCTGTTCTTCCTGCGATGAGTTCGTCCGATGCACCAGAAGTTCCCGGCGGCCCGCTCGCTCGCCAACACGCAGGCCAAGCTCGCCATCGAATATCGCGGCCGGAACGGCTCGCAGTTCTTTGAAGTGTCGCCGGCGCTGGCCGGCACGGTGGTCGCCGCGCTCGGGCTGATCGCCGCCGTGGCGCTGACCGCCAGCCTCTATGTCTTCGCCAAGGATGACGTGCTGCGCTCCGTCCTCTCCGGGCAGGCGCGGATGCAATATGCCTACGAGGACCGGATTGCCCAGCTGCGCGCGCATGTTGACCGGGTCGCCGGGCGGCAACTGGTCGATCAGGACACAGTGGAAGCCAAGCTGCACGAACTGATCAACCGGCAGGTGCAGCTGGAATCGCGGCAGGTGCTGGTGGCCCGCCTTGCGGAGGACGCCGGCAAGGCCGGCATCGCCGCGCCGGCCATCAAGACCGACCCCGTGCCGACCGGCAGCGTCAACGCGCTGATGCCGGTGCGCGCGCCGATGGCCATCCCCTCGATGGCCGCGCCCGGCCTTGCCCTGCCGCCGCGCGCCAAGCCGACGCCCGATGAAGCCCCCCTGCGCACCACGGCGAGCGAGCCGGCGCAGGGCACAGCCCCCCTGCCCCAGCGGCTCGGCACCCTCGACCGGCGGATGCTGCCGCTGATGCTCGATCAGGCGCAGACCACGGCGCAGATGATGACGACACGGCAGATCGCCACGCTCCGCGCCATCGAAATGCAGGCGGAGACGGCGGCGCGGCGCTATAAATCAACGCTGGATGCCACCGGACTGGATGTGGCGCGCTTTGCCAAGCTGATGCCGAAGGCCAAGGCGGATGACAGCGCCATGGGCGGCCCGCTGATCCCGCTGACCAAGGGCGAGAGCGCACTGTTCGAGAAAAGCCTGATCGCGGCGCGCAGCCATATCAGCGACAGCCTGCGCCTTGGCCGGGTGGTGGAAAGCCTGCCCTTGCGCCGTCCGCTGCCCAAGGCGCATGAGACGACCAGCCCGTTCGGCACAAGGTCCGATCCGTTCACGCGCGGGCTTGCGATGCATTCAGGGCTTGATTTCCGCGCGCCCTCCGGCACGCCCGCCCGCGCCACCGGCCATGGCAAGGTGGTGGAGGCCGGCTGGGTCGGCGGCTATGGCAAGATGGTCGAGGTTGACCACGGCTTTGGCCTGACGACGCGCTATGGCCACCTCTCGTCCATCGAGGTCAGCGTCGGCGATACGGTCAAAAAGGGCGATATCGTCGGGCTTGTCGGCTCGACCGGGCGCTCGACCGGCCCGCATCTGCACTATGAAGTGCGGATTGACGAGGAGGCGACCGACCCCCTCGCCTTCCTGCGCGCCGGGGAGCGCGCCGGCGTCAACTGACCGGCGGTTCCGCCGGCCTTGAGCGGGCCCAGGGGTTCTTCTGGCCGGACCAGGCGATCATCACCATGAAAATCGAGGCGAGATTGGCCGAATTGCGCAGCGCCGGCAGCGGCGTATCGCCGAGCGCATAAAGGCCGATGACGAAGAGAATCGCGGCAAGGCCAAGGGGATAAAGCAGCGTGTAGGGCCAATCCGCCCGCGCCAGCCAACGCCCGAAGAGCGGCCGCAGGGCGAGCATCAGCACGGTGGACGCGCCGATGGCCTGAAGACTGGTGATGGCGAAGGGGGCCTTGGTTGCCCCGTGCAGCACAGCCTCGATCTGCCCTTGCAGGACGATCAGAACGCCGCCGGCGGCAAGGCCGATAGCGCCGTTGCGCCAGTGATTGGTCTCGCGGGTGATGGGCATTCCGGGGGCGCTCCGTGCACAATGGCCCGAAACTACCACGGATCCCGGGCGCGGAGGTTAAACCCGGGCGGAAACGGCCGGCTATCGGCGGGTTTGGTAAACCCGCCGTCGCCACTCAATCCACATCCTCGACGCTGACCGGCCCCTCGCCATAGGCGCGCTGGGCCAGCGTTGCCTCCATGAACGGATCAAGTGCGCCATCCAGCACATCGGACGGAACGCCCGAGGTGACGCCGGTGCGCAGATCCTTCACCATCTGGTACGGCTGGAGCACGTAAGAGCGGATCTGGTGGCCCCAGCCGATATCCGTCTTGTTGGCCTGCTCGGCCATCGCCGCTTCCTCGCGCTTTTTCAGCTCGGCTTCGTACAGCTTGGCGCGCAGCATCTTCCACGCCGCATCGCGGTTCTTGTGCTGCGAACGATCGCCCTGAGACACCACCATGATGCCGGTGGGCAGATGGACGAGGCGGACGGCGGATTCGGTCTTGTTGACGTGCTGGCCGCCGGCGCCGCCGGAGCGCATCACGTCCGTCCGCACCTGACTTTCGTCGATCTCGATGTTGATGGCATCATCGACCACCGGATAAACCGTGACGGAGGCGAAGCTGGTGTGCCGCCGGGCGTTGGAATCATACGGGCTGATGCGCACGAGACGGTGGACGCCGGCCTCGGTCTTCAGCCAGCCATAGGCGTTGTGGCCCTTGATCTGGAGCGTGGCGGATTTGATGCCCGCCTCTTCCCCGTCCGACTGGTCCATCAGCTCGAGCTTGAAGCCCTTGCGCTCGGCCCAGCGGGAATACATGCGCAGCAGCATCGAGGCCCAGTCCTGGCTCTCCGTGCCGCCGGCGCCGGCATGCACCTCAAGATAGGTATCGTTGGCGTCCGCCTCGCCCGAGAGCATGGCGTCGAGCTGCTGCCTGGCCGCATCGTCCTGAAGCGCGCGCAGCATCGCCTCGCCTTCGGCGATGGTCGGCTCGTCGTTCTCCGCCTCGCCCAGTTCGATGAACCCGATCGCGTCCTCAAGCTCGGTTTCGAGCCGCTTGAGGTTGTTGAGACGCGTCTCGAGGTCCGTCCGCTCGCGCATCAGCTTCTGCGCCTTGGCGGCGTCGTTCCAGAAATCCTGCTCCTCGGAGAGGGCGTTCAGTTCGGCGAGGCGTTTGACCGAGGTATCCCAGTCAAAGATGCCTCCTCAGCAGCCCGACTGACTGCTTGATCGACTCGCAAAGGGAAAGATGTTCAGCGCGCATGCCTGACCTGTCGATGTTTCCGGGCGCAAGAAAAACGCCCGGCCCGCGGGGGATAGCCGCGCGCGGTGCGCGTGTAAACCCGTTCGTTCAGTAAAGTCCGCCAGTGGAGGGAGCCGAGGCCGCCGCGCCGCCGCCGGCTGCGCCGCCACCCGACCCAGCGGCGCCGGAGCCGAAGCTGACGCTCTCCGGCGGAGCGGTGCCGGGCTTGAAGGCCTCGAGAATCGTGCCCGCGCCCTCGCCCGCACCGACGCGCTGGCCGGTGGCGGTGCTGACACGGATCAGCTTCATCTGCGGCGGAATGCGGAACTTCACATCCGGCTTGCCATCGAGCGCGACCTTCATGAAATCGCGGAAGATCGGCGCGGCATACTGGCCCGCGGTGGCCGAGCCGCCGAGCGATTTGGGCTTGTCGAAGCCGAGATAGATTCCCACCGCCAGATCGGGCGAGAAGCCGACGAACCACACGTCCTTCGCCTCGTTGGTGGTGCCGGTCTTGCCGGCCAGCGTGCGGTTGAGGCTCTTCAGCACCGTCGCCGTGCCGCGCTGGACCACGCCCTCCATCATCGATGTGATCTGGTAGGCGGACATCGGATCGATCACCTGCTCGCGCTTGTCGCGCAGGCGCGGCTCGTCCTGCCCGCGCCAGTCGTCGGCCTTGCAGGTCTCGCACTGGCGCTCGTCATGCTTGTAGATGGTCTGGCCCCAGCGGTCCTGGATGCGGTCGATCATCGTCGGCTTGATGCGGCGGCCGCCGTTGGCGAACATCGAATAGGCCGCCGTCATGCGCAGCACGGTCGTCTCGCCGGCGCCCAGCGCCATCGACAGCACGGGCAGCATATCGTCATAGACACCGAAGCGCTTGGCATATTCGGCGATCAGCGGCATGCCGACATCGCGCGCCAGCCGCACGGTCATCAGGTTCTTCGACATCTCGATGCCATAGCGCAGGGTGCGCGGGCCGGTCGGCTTGCCGTCGTAGTTCTCCGGCCGCCAGACGCCGAGCGTCCCGCCCTGATCGATCTCGATCGGCTCATCGAGCACGATCGACGACGGGGTGTAGCCGTTGTCGAGCGCGGTGGCGTAGACGAAGGGCTTGAACGACGAGCCCGGCTGGCGCAGCGCCTGCGTCGCGCGGTTGAACTCGCTCATCTCGAACGAGAAACCGCCGACCATCGCCAGAATGCGGCCGGTGAACGGGTCCATCGCGACCAGCGCGCCCGACAGTTCCGGCACCTGGCGCAGGCGATAGGTGCCCGTCGCGCCGGCGATCGGTTCGACATAGATCACATCGCCGGGCGACAGCGCCTGACGGAGGGCGCGGCGCGTCCAACGCACGCCCTCGGCGGTCACGGTGCCGATTTCGCGCTGGCGCGACAGGGTGCCGTTCGGCTCGCGGCCGGGCTGGAGGCCGATGCGCGCGCCGCCGTCCGTCACATCCAGCACCATGGCGAGGCGCCAGGGCTGCACATCGGAGAACGAGGGCACCTCGGACAGGGTCTGGCCCCAGTCACCGCCGGCGGGACGCTTGGCGGTGGCGCCGCGCCAGCCATGCGCCTCGTCATAGCGCACGAGACCGTCGATCAGCGTCTTGCGGGCGACGACCTGCAATTTTGCATCCAGCGTCGAGCGGACGGACAGACCGCCCTCGTACAGCTTCTTGGAGCCGTAGCGCTCGGCCAGTTCACGGCGCACTTCCTCGGCGAAGAAGCCGGCGGCGAACTTGTTGGGCGAGAGCTGGCGGAAATGGACGGTCAGCGGCTCGCTCTTGGCCTTGACGCCTTCCTCACGCTCGATGTTGCCGTTCTCGATCATCCGGTCGATGACGTAGTTGCGGCGGGAAATGGCCGCATCGCGCTGGTTGACCGGATGATAGTTGCTCGGCGCCTTCGGCAGCGCGGCGAGATAGGCCACCTCGGGAATCGTCAGTTCGTGCACCGACTTGCCGAAGTAGTTCAGCGCGGCGGCGGCGACGCCGTAGTTGCCGAGGCCGAGATAGATCTGGTTGAGGTAGAGTTCGAGGATCTTGTCCTTCGAGAAAGTCGATTCGAGACGGAATGCCACGAGCATCTCGCGGATCTTGCGCTCGTAGCTCTGCTCGGAGGTGAGGAAGAAGTTCTTGGCCACCTGCTGGGTGATGGTGGAGGCGCCCTGCTGGCGCCCGCCCGCCGAACGGCGCAGGTTGGTGACCATAGCGCGGGCGATGCCCTCGGGATCGACACCGCCGTGCTTGTAGAAATTCTTGTCCTCGGCCGCGAGGAACGCGTTCTTCAGCAGCTGCGGCATCGACTGGATCGGCAGGTAGAGCCGGCGCTCCACCGCATATTCGGCCAGCAGGCTGCCATCCGCCGCATGCACGCGGGTCATCACCGGCGGCTCGTATTTCTCAAGCTGGGCGTGATCCGGCAAATCCTTGGAATAATAGGAGATCAGCATCGCAGCCGCAGCCACGCCAAGCAGGGCAAACAACGTGCCCGTGGCGAACAGCATGGCAAAGAAGCGCCCTAGAAACCGCATTTCAAACCCTTCCGGAGCCGCAGTGTAACCGATTCCCCCGCCGGCATG
>ERZ1645187.3963-NODE-3963-length-12192-cov-4.921562_pt1 | contig 12192 bp, 8 predicted proteins | sample MGYA00575352_ERZ1645187 | MGnify/ENA primary metagenome ERZ1645187 (study PRJEB40837, sample SAMN11349314) | freshwater sediment metagenome | isolation source: river sediment | host: Sediment | place: India: Wazaribad , New Delhi | collected 2017-02-21 ... | reverse complement strand
AGCATCTTTCCTTTGATAATCTACTCAAACGAATCTCAGAACTTCAAGATAGATTCCGTACATTAGGTCAGGAATAAGGATTCAGCCTTATTCAATACCCTCCGCTCGCTCCAGGCAGCTCGAAGGATGCTCTCCTGGGCGAAGTCTGAATTCCGTTCTCCATCTGCTGTTTCTATTCTCGTATTCTCCTATGCTCCAGTCTGCTGCAGGAAACGGGTAGGCGAGGGCAGACGCTGGCATGACACTGACGGCATCTGAATTGTCCGTTCCTTTAGGTCATGGCTTTCCACTGGGGAATCTTTGGCCTGAATGGGATTGGCCATGTCGTTCTTCATTACGCTATGCCCGTGTTCAAGGCCGTATTCCCACGAGAAGTACGTCACTGCTTTGTTCTTCTTGACACGTCACGGCTGCCGAAGCGGCAAGGCTGATGTTCTGTGCGCGTCCTGTCTGGAACTCTGGGGCACTTTCTGACCCGCTCAGCCTGACTGCTCTGTCCGTGTTCCCGAATTGACCTCTTTCACTCTGCCTGTTTTCCGGGCGAAGCATTTGAATACTGTTTACCGCTACAAAGTTGGGGTGCAGCGCACCTTCGTGCTCCGGGACGACCTTGCGGTCTCTGGCCAATGACGTGAAACGAAAATCTTCCTTTTTCTTTTTACCGGAAAAGCATTCCGTCAAAAACAAAACGAGTATTTGCGCCTCAGTCCATGGCTTACCCTATGCCTGCACCCCTATTTCTGTACCGTTAATCAATTCAATAACTTCTAAAAACAGACAAAGATGAAAAAGTTCGAAAACACTTTCGCAGTATCAGGTTTCGTGGGTCGTGACGCAGAGATCCGCCAGTTCGCAAACACCAGCGTAGCACGCTTCTCTCTGGCAGTCGGCCGCACCGAGAAGAGCGGTGACGAGAGCACCCGCATTTCAGCCTTCATGAACATCGAGGCATGGCGCAAGAACGAGAAGGCTGAGTCCTTTGACATCCTGACCAAGGGTTCCCTCATCACAGTGGAGGGTCACTTCAAGCCCGAGGAATGGACTGATGCCGACGGTGTCAAGCACAACCGCGTCATCCTTGTTGCCACCCGTTTCTACCCGGTAGCGGACAAGGAACAGAAAGCGGAGAAACAGGAGAAGGAGAGCTAAGCCTTCTCTTCCGTTGACACTTCAGGAGAGCGACCTTCGGGCCGCTTTTCTTTCCATCTCTGCCTTCAGATATGCTTATGTCCGCTAAATCTATAAGTTTTCATAGTGGGATTCACACGGTAATCCCCAACATTTGAGTCCTATCTTTTTGTAAACTCAATGGAAAGGACTAATTTTGTATGATTAACTGATAATTGGCGAACCCTCTCAGGCCCCAGCCATTTGATATTTTTAAAATTTTGTCATGTGCTTAAGAAAAAAATGATATATTTATAAATTCAAGTTTCGCATGTTCCAGGATAATGTTGTTCCGGGCTCTTCAAGGCGAAACTTGAATAAATAATATCCTTTTCTGACCCCCACCTGCTTCCTCCCCTTCAAGGAAGGACCCGGTTGCGAGCGGCTGAAACTGAAGTTTCACATGTGAAACTTCAGTGTTTTTTGGCTCACCCGAAAAAGTATGGGGTTTCACCGCGGACGTGTTGCCATACTTGCGGCTTAAACGGGTAGCGGAATGCATGCGGTAGATCTCTTCCGTCCGTATTGTGACAACTTTGCAGCAAATTGGCCCTACAAAATGTTCTATGTGCAAAGTTGTCAGCGAAAAACGCATAAATGAGCAAAAATGAGGACAACTTTGCAACTGGAAAGGCCCACAGGAACGATTTGCTGCAAAGTTGTCAAAGAGTAGCCACATTCGGTTCCGGTTCGCAGCCAGTTCGTAAAATTTCGGCCACCGTTTCAATGGCTATGGCTGCAATATTGCCTGTAGATTCGATTATGTGCATTATAGGCAGGCAAATCAGCTGAAAACGGCTAATTGTCTGCCAATAATGCAAAGATATGCCGTTCTCAGGCCTACAAATGCATTATTGGCAAGCACCCGGATATACGCATCCGGTAATCAATTGATATGATTTGAAGTCTGTAAGCCGGTTCAGTGGAAATCCAGTGGCTGAGGATAATATTTCAGGCGCGCTTATGTGGCTTTCGCCAAAGTGGGATGCATACATATGGTTTCTGCTTCATGTAGGGTACATCATTGCCACTGTCCCCTTCATATCAGCGGGGTCGGAGGCAGTCATCCGGGCTAGAATGCTCTGAGCCGTGCCACCCGCTTTGGCGTCACTAAGGGGCATCATTGATGAGAAGTTCTTCCTCTTCTGATTTGCTGATATCTACGCTTACCCCCACTGGTTTTCGGGTGAGCCTATTTAATCCAATAATTACCTGACTTGGCAAAGAAGACCGGCTCCGCAATGCAGAGCCGGTCTTCTTAGTTGAATGTATACAAAAGATTACAGCTTCACGCTTACCTTCTTGCCCGTGTACCTGACGGTCTTTGCCGGTTTCTCCACACCGTCCCTGATAAGGACAACACGGAACTGGCGGTTCGGTATCATGCCTTCATACTGGCCACTGCGTGCGCCTATTGTCAGGCGGCCGCTCTTGTCGTTCCAGTTGAAGTCAATGGTTGTGAATGCGCCGTTCTCGTAATTGTAGTTGTCAAATTCATCCTCATACAGGCAGAATGTACCGTTTGCACCGGCATAGACGCGTATCTCAAGATCATCCCAAGGCTTTTCCGTCGAATACTGGACATCAGGGCCGATGGGCAGTATGCTGCCGGCCTTCAGATACATGGGAACTGTCCCGAGATCAACTTCACGTTCAATCTCCTCTCCACCCTTGTACATTCTGTTGGTATCGAAGTCATACCATTCTGCACCTGCAGGCAGATAAACCTTCCAGGTCTTCTTTGCTGTGAAATCAACGTCACCAATGCCTGATCGGGCCTTGCTGACTGCCTGTTCAGGGGTATAGAGGGCGTTCAGGACGGGTGCTGCCAGTATTTCACGTCCGAACATGAATTCGGTACCCATGTCCCAGACATTCCTGTCATCCTTGAAGTCCATTATCAGGGCACGCTGGAATGTTCCGTTGTTGGCACTTACGTCATGTGCGGTCGAATAGATATAGGGAAGAAGGCTGTAACGTCTCTTCACGGCTCCAAGCAGGGCATCGAACACGGGTTCTCCGGCTTCACCGTAATAGTACAGTTCGCGCGGAACCTCAGTACCGTGGCTGCGCATCATGGGGCAGAAAATGCCGTACTGCATCCAGCGCGTGTAAAGTTCCTGATACAGCGGGTTCCTGACGGCTGACCAGTCCTGCGAACGGTCATTGTAGCTGTTTGCAAAGAAACCGCCCAGATCGCTGTTGAAATTCGGGTTGCCGGTAAGTGCGAAATTCAGACCGGCGGGCACCTGCTTGCGCAGACTTCCCCAGTTGGACTGAACGTCACCAGACCATGTGTTTGAACCGTAGCGCTGCTGTCCGGCAAAGACCGAACGGGTCAGGATCAGCACGCGCTTGTCATTGTGCACGGCACGCTGGTTGTCATATACGCCACCTACAGCAAGCAGCGGATAGGCATTGCGCACACGGCGCAGGGGGCCGGCAGCGGTGGGGAGATCAAGATCAGATTCCTTGAAATCCAAATGGTCTGGTTCAGTGGAATCCATCCACCAGCCGTCAATGTCAAGGTCATACAGACGGGTCAGATGGTTCCAGTATATGTCACGCGCCTCCTTGCTGAAAGGATCATAGGGACGTACGCCTGACGGGTAATCCCTTCTGGGAGGCCAGTCGGTAAGACCGCTCTGGGGCCATGTCTGGAAATCTATGAGCAGTCCTTTGGGCTGCATTTCGCGATACTGCTTGGTCTGGGGACCGAATGATGACCAGATGGAAATCATAAGCTTGGCGTTCATGTCATGGATACGGCCTATCCAACGCTCAGGATTGCGGAATTCGTCAGCATTGAATTCCATTGCGTTCCACAGGTAGTTGTTGCCCCAGTACTGCCAGTCCTGGATCATGCAGTCAATGGGCACTCCCAACTGACGGTATTTTGTCAGAACCTCAAGCAGTTCGGCACTTGACTTGTAGCGCTCACGGCTCTGCATGAAACCGTAACTCCAGAGAGGAAGCATGGGAACGGTGCCGGTAAGCTGGCGTATGCCAGCTATCACACCGTCTGCGTTTCCGCCGTAAATGAAATAGTAGTCACCCTGTCCTCCGTTGTCCGATACAAATGAAAAGCCCGAATCCGATGAACGGAAGGTAGTGGGTGAATAGTTGTCCCAGAAAATTCCGTAACCCTTGATGGACCGGATGATGTTGGTATAGTCATCCGTGTTGCCCTGGATCATGCGGCGGTCCGTTCCGCGCATGTCCATGCGGCCTTCCTGCAGAATGCCCAGACCGTAAATGGGTTCATCAGCATCGGTTTTGAATGACTGTGTGACACCTCCATCTTCAGGAGCGGCACCTTTCTTTGCGACAAAAACACCTTCTTCAAGCAGAGTGTTTCCTTTGCTGTCAAGGAAAGTCACAACATTGTCGGAACTGACACGAACGGTCAGTTCTGATGACTTGTAGACCTTTGTGTCACCATCCCTGGACTGTGACACTTTGACCTGCTGAGGCTCCATAATGACAGAATAATCCTGCCGTGGAGCGTCATTCCAAGTCTTGTGGATACGGACAATGTCAGGCGTATAGAACGTGACACCGGTCTCGACCTTTACCTGTGCGACTGCTGCAACTGACATCAGTGCAAAGGTGAATGCTAATTCAAAATGTTTTATATTCATAAGCATTAAACATGTAAGTTATCTCTGCGCAAATATACTATTTATTCAAGTTTCGCAAGTTCTCAAACGGCCATTTTTAGCCGATAGATTTCGCAAATATGGGCAAGCTCTTCAGATTTATTGATTACAGCGTCGTAGATTTCCTCATCTGTGATGTTGAAGACGCTGGTCACGGCAATGACCATCTCCATAACTGCGCCCCAAATTCTTTCCACTATTGTCAGTTCCATTGCTCCGGAGCAGGTTTCTCTGAACAGGGCTCCTATAGTTTCATATGCATTAAACCGCTTTACGACGGACAGAAGGTTGTACTGTATAGCGGCAAGCGAAGCGCATGCAATCTGGGATGCAAAATCCCTCGCCTGACACTTGCCGAGTCCCAACAGGCTCTTGCTGTCCTTGAAGAAATTATGTAAAGCTTCTCATAAGTTTTTCAGAGATGCCAAGCAGTTCACTGGTCTCACGCACTGCCAGGCGAGAAACAGCAAAGCACTGTCGTTTGCCTTCAACGCATCGCTCACTTCTGTCAACATTGCTAGGGCTTTTGCACGTCAGCAGGGGATGGACCTTTCGGTGGGTTCAACCAAAACGCTGCTGCACAACGCTGCAATGGTGGAGCGATTTATTTCCATGTCCGGAAAACATGCGGACATGAGATTTAATAACACTGATTTCAAAGAACTTTTGTTCTACGGCGTCAGAGCCGCAGTATGATTTTTATAAAACTAACGAACTATTGTGATAACGCTTATTGTTTTTTTTCGATCACTAAATTATCAAGGCCTGATAAGCCTTTGTTTATCAGGCCGTTTGATAATTTTTTACGAAAAATGTTGCGGAATTAAGGTAGATTATTAAAATAATGTATCTTTACAGTTTGTGCTAACAGTGCAAACTGAAACAAATCAAAACGAACAATATGGAAACGAAAGCCAACTTCCTGTCAGCCGTGGCATTGAGCCTGGCATTGATGACCGCATTGGGCTCGGATGAACTCAATGCTCAAAACAGATTGTACGACAACACATTCTCCCTGAGCGATGTGGAACTTCTGGACGGTCCCTTCCGTCATGCTATGGACCTGAACGTCAAGGTTCTGCTGGAATACGACACCGACCGCCTGCTCGCTCCTTTCCTGCACGAGGCCGGGCTGCCGAAAAAAGCCGAATATTTCCCGAACTGGGAGGGGCTGGACGGCCATATCGGCGGACATTACGTGTCTGCGCTCGCCATTCATTATGCCGCGTCAGGCAGTCAGGAGTGCTACGACAGGCTGAAATACGTGCTGGCGGAGCTGGAGCGCTGTCAGGATGCCAACGGCAACGGCTATGTGGGCGGTGTGCCGAACGGAACACAGATATGGAGCGAAGTCGGCAAAGGCAATTTCGGACCGCTTCATGGTGCGTGGGTGCCATGGTACAATGTTCACAAGATGTTCGCCGGTCTGCGTGATGCCTGGCAGTATGCAGGTATCGATGAGGCTAAGGAAATGTTCCTGAAGTTCTGTGATTGGGCCCTGGACATTACAAAAGACCTGACTGACGGGCAGATGGACCAGATGGTATCGCAGGAGTTCGGCGGCATGGACGAGGTGCTGGCAGATGCATTTGCCATCACCGGTGACAGGAAGTACATGACTGCCGCCAAGCGCTTTGCCCATCATCTCATACTGGACAGCATGGCTGAGGGCGTGGATAATCTGGACAACAAACACGCCAATACCCAGGTGCCGAAAGTCGTGGGCTATGCCAGAATCGCCGATCTGGATGACGATGACACATTCAAGGATGCCGCTGAGTTCTTCTGGGACAGAGTGGCCAATCACCGTTCTGTAGTAATAGGTGGTAACAGCCGCAGCGAGCATTTCCCGGCAGCAGCTGATTATCAGAGCTATGTGGAGCATCGCGAGGGACCCGAGTCCTGCAACACGAACAATATGCTCAAGCTCACCCAGTTCCTGTTCAAAATGGATCCTCGTGCCGAGTATGCCGATTTCTACGAGCGTGCCATGTACAACCATATCCTCTCCACCCAGCACCCGGAACATGGTGGCTACGTATATTTCACATCGATGCGCCCCGGACATTACCGCGTGTATTCACAGCCAAACAGCGGCATGTGGTGCTGCGTCGGTACCGGCATGGAGAACCACGGCAAGTACGGAGAGTTCATCTATACCCACGACGGCAAGGAGAAACTGTACGTGAATCTTTTCGTGGCATCCAGGCTGAACTGGAAGGAGAACGGTGCCACATTCACCCAGGAAACCCAGTTCCCGTACGAAGAAAGCAGCAGAATTATTGTCAGCCTGAAGAAGAGCCGCAAGTTCAAGGTTCTGGTACGCTGCCCGCAGTGGATTGACGCAGGCTTCAGCGTGAAGGTCAATGGTCAGGAATATGCTCTCGATGCAGAACCCTCATCATATGTCGAAGTGGATCGTAAGTGGAAGAACGGCGATGTCATCGAAATAAGCCTGCCCATGCGCACCATCATAGAGCCGCTTCAGAACAAGGAGGAGTATCTGGCAGTGAAGCGCGGGCCAATCGTGCTGGCCGCTCGCACATCGCAGGGCAATCTGGACGGCCTGATTTCCAATGACGGTCGCTGGGCTCACATCGCATCGGGCCCCCTGACACCATTGGCAGAGACTCCGATTATGATTGGCACGAAGCAGGAGATTGAGTCCAAACTGCAGAACATGAAGCCCGTACCGGGCAAGCCTCTGCACTTCACGGTCAGCGGCCTGTTCGATGACAGCAGGTTCGGCGGATTGGAACTGGAGCCATTCTTCAACCTGCATGACAGCCGCTATGCCATCTATTTCCTGTCGCTCAGCAGGTCCGGCTACAATTCCATGCTGGAGAAGATCAAGACCGAGGAGGCTGCAATGCTCGCTCTGGACCGTCGCACTATAGATAAGGTGACACCCGCCGAGCAGCAGCCTGAGGTGGATCACCGCATGCAGCAGGAGAATTCCATGGGCGGCAATCTGGACAACAAGCCTTATCGCACGGTCCGTCGCGGCGGCTCGTTCAGCTACGAATTGGCTACCGGTTCGGAGAGCGATCTGACCCTGTGCGTAGGCTACTGGGACAGTGAGGAGAGCCGTATGCCGCGCTCCATGGAGATACTCATTGACGGTAAGATCTTCATCACCGAAGCGGAATTCCCGACAGGAAAAGACAACAGGATAGTACGCAAGGAGTATAGGATTCCGGCGGAACTTGTGGCCGGAAAGGAGTTCGTCCGTATAGGCTTCCGTGCCGCAGAGGGCGGAATGGCTGCAAGGGTTTTTGATGTACGCATATTAAAATAATCCCTCAATTCCGCAAGAAAGTTTGATAATGGCAGAATGAGCGTGTCCCAGAGGCAAGGGCATGGTCAGACGTGTTGATTTTTGCTGTCAGTTCTGATCCGGATGTGTAGGATTGGGTGTGCTGATAACTTTATCTGTCCATTTTTGGGCACTTTTTCAAGTGTATTGCACGTGCAATCGGTGGTCTTGTGCAGACCGCTACCGTTCCGGATATGTTTCGAATTCGGTTTCAGCCGCAGAGGCTGAGGTAGATTTGCCGTTTGGTGTATAGCGTTAGCACATCCATCCTTCCCGAGCGTGTCCATTTTGCCGGTACGTTAACGAACCTGCGCACGAAGCGCTTTATCCGTGTACCGCAGTCAACACCTTCAGCGCGGCCACGTAGTACGCCAAGAAAGTACAGGTGGAAGTTTTTCAGTATGGCTGTGGCAATCATGAACACGGTGTTTTCATTGAGAAAGGAGAACGGCAGATGTGCCCATCCGAAGTCATTGTTCAGGCAGTCGAAATTGCGTTCGCTCGCTCCGCGCTTGTTGTAGTACTCGATGATGGCCTTCTCGGAGTTGTCCCAGTCGTTGGTAAGGATGCACCTGTACACATATTCGGTGCCGAAGAGACTGTTTGACTCCTCTCCCGCGACTTCATCGCTCAGCTTTGTCCGCTGGACTACAAGCCTGAGATTCCTGTCGGAAAGGAACGAGTCCCACTTGAAGGATGTCACGCCGCAGCATATATGCCCTGTCCCCTTGTTCGTGCTGTTGCGTATCTCGACTTCGGTCCAGTCTTCGTGTTCCATGAAGTCGGTCCTGCGTGATCCGCAGTTGTTTGCCCTGATGTAGAAGCGCTCGCAATGCTCCATGACGCATGTGACTATATCCTCGGAGAATGAACCGCAGTCTGCCCTGAAGTTGCGCACGAGCACCCTTGCCTCGTCCTCCAGTCTTTGGAAGATGCGTTCCAGCGTGTCCTTCTGATGGAACTTGACATTGGTGTTGCCGTCCCGGTTCTCGATGCCGACGATAAGGCCTCCCACTGATGCCACTCCAGGGAAGTAGCCGAAGGCTTTCTTATACGAGTACTCGGTATCCTTCTTGCCGGCGGGTATGAACTGGTGGTCGAAGTCAAGGTCTATGCTGTCACCGGGGTTGAGCTGTCCCGTGGTCTTCAGGCACTTGAGCATCAGGGAGTTCATCCTGGAGGCGACATTGAACTTGTATGTCTTTCCAGACCCGCTGCTGTGACTGGTGTTTTCCTCGCTGAGCTTGCGCAGGGCGCGCTCTATCGTATCCGAACTTGCGATTCTTATGCCGTGTCCGTCCCAGAAGGGCTTGATGTCCATAACATCCTCGATGCAGTCTCCTCCCGTGAGGTAGCAGCCAAGCAATGAGGCGAAGATGTCTCCGTGGCTGAAAGCGAGAAGCGTGCCGCGAGGGCCGAGGGTTCTGTCGATGACATTCCGTACGCCGGACTTGTCGAATGTCTTGAAAATTGAAAATAAACCGCCGAAAGGGTTGATATTGTCGGATTTTGTCTGTAATTTCGCCATGTCAGTGATAACACTTTTATTTGTAATGCAATCACTAAGTTAGGTGAAATTTCTGACATTGTCAAGGCCTGGTAAGCCTTTGTTTATCAGGCCGTTTGACAATCTTTTACGAAAAATGTTGCGGGATTAAGGATTTAGTTTTTTACGACCAAGAGAAAATATACTGGAATATCCAAGACAAAAAAGAATGACAACCTATCGAATATGAAAATAAAAAGTTTATATTTGTGTTCGGGGTGAGTCGCACTTCAAAGTATAATTCACGACTCAAACTTTATTAATATGAAGAAATGTTTTTTGCTTTTCCTGTTGGGTGCGGTCTGTTTGGTAAACGGCAATGCTCAGAATGATGTAGAAAGTACTGGAATTGAAATTGTAACCAAGTTGGATAAGCCCTCAATCCCATTCAATGAGGATGATTTGTGCGGGTATCTGCTGGTCTATTTCAAGGATCAGGACCAGTCTGCCTATATGGCAATAAGCAACGACGGTTATACCTTTACAGACATTAATAATGGAAAGCCTGTGTTCTTAGGCTATGAACTGGCCGAACAGAAGGGTGTACGCGATCCCCACATAACTCGAGGGCCGGATGGCGCTTTTTATCTGGCCATGACTGATCTGCACATATTCGGTCAGCGAGCCGGTTACCGAGATACAGAATTTGAGCGTCCGGCCGAGAAATACGGATGGGGTAACAACCGCGCTCTTGTCCTTATGAAATCATACGACCTCATACATTGGACTCATTCAGATTTCCGTGTTGACAAAGCCTTTCCGGAACTTGGAGATATTGACTGCTCATGGGCACCGGAGACGGTATATGACCCGGTGGAAAAGAAAATGATGATTTACTTTACCATCAGGTACAACAACAGGGAATGCCATCTCTATTACTCATATCCCAACGATGATTTTACAAAGCTGGAGACAACTCCTGTAAGAATAACTGACATAGGTGGACTTGACGGAGATATCACAAAGGTAGGAGACAAATACCATCTGTTCTATGTCTCTGGAGCCAAGGTGCTCCATTCAGTTTCAGACAGGATAAACTCAGGTTATCCTATAGAAACAGGACGCATTGATCCCGAGAAGGTTTCGACCGAGGCTCCGAATGTCTTCAAGCGGCTTGGCACCGACAAGTATGTGCTTATGTACGATGTCTATGGTGCCCGTCCAAGCAATATGGGATTCAGCGAGACAACAGATTTTGTGAACTATGAAAATCTGGGTCACTTTAACGAGGGCGTTATGAAGACTACAAATTTCACCAGTCCAAAGCACGGAGCCGTCACATACCTTACAAAGAAAGAGTTGGAGTCAATCAAACAGCATTGGAACATAGAACCACTTTCCAAATAGTATGTAGAACACTTGCAACTATTTGAAAATTAATCTATTCGCTTTAATATTTGGCATACGAAGGCTAGTTTTTCCGGCACTCGTGTGCATATTTTTTCCCGGAGAAATCAGCAAAACCTCGATAAAGATAAAAGAACTATCAGCGAACACATCAGCAATATCTTCAAATAATGAATATGAAAAAGTCTCTGCTGGCACTTATGCTGCTGCCAGCTCTCTGCATGGCGCAGAACCCAATAATACAGACATCGTTCACACCGGACCCAGCTCCTATGGTATATGGCGACAAGCTGTATCTGTTCGTAGATCACGACGAAGACGATGCTACAAACTATACCATGAAGGACTGGCAGTTGTACTGTACCGAGGATATGGTTAACTGGACATATCTGGGTACGCCGGTTACAACCGCTACCTTCCCGTGGGCAAATCAGGGGAACCGCGCTTGGGCGGCACAGTGTATTGAGCGTAACGGCAAATTCTACTGGTATGTCAGCATTACCGGTCCCGGATATGGAGAGACCGTATCGGTAGCTGTTGCCGACAGGCCAGAAGGACCATATGTAGATGCCATTGGCGGGCCTCTTTGCCATGGCCTCGGATTCATCGACCCAACCGTGTTTATCGATGACGACGGGCAGGCGTACCTGTTCTGGGGTAACAGGAACGGCTGGTACGGACGCCTGAACGAAGATATGATTTCGTTTGTAGATGGATATAAACAGATTCCAGGCATCCGCGATCCTAAGGCCTTCGGCCCTCTTGTTCCTAAGATGAACTATGGAAAAGGCGTAAAGGAGCCCGAGGCAGGATATGAGGAAGGCCCTTGGATCACCAAGAAAGGAGATCTTTACTATCTGACCTATCCGGCCGGTGGAATCCCTGAGCACATGGCATATTCTACAGCCCCTACCCCGGATGGTCCTTGGACATATCGCGGACGTATCATGGACGAGACTGACGGCAGCTATACAATTCACGGCGGCGAGGTGGAATACAAGGGACATCACTACATGTTCTACCACAACGGCGCGAATATCAACGGAACCAGCTATCACAGATCTAACTGTGTAGAGGAGTTTACCTTGAACCCTGAAGGCACCATTACGTTCATCCATCAGACAAAGGAAGGCGTATCCCCTATAGGGAATCTCAAT
>ERZ1645187.3960-NODE-3960-length-12192-cov-11.551125_pt1 | contig 12192 bp, 7 predicted proteins | sample MGYA00575352_ERZ1645187 | MGnify/ENA primary metagenome ERZ1645187 (study PRJEB40837, sample SAMN11349314) | freshwater sediment metagenome | isolation source: river sediment | host: Sediment | place: India: Wazaribad , New Delhi | collected 2017-02-21 ... | reverse complement strand
CGTCACGTCTCTCGCCAGATCACCCGTCATCGCGCGCCTCCAACAGTTCGGAGAGGGCCACCACGAGTGCAGCAGGGGGCGTCCACTCGAACACCCCGCACGTCATGCCCTCCGCCACGGGGGTGTCCGGGCCGCACATGCCCCGCACGAACAGGTAGAGCACCCCGCCGAGATGGCGCTCGGGCTCGTACCCGGGCAGGCGCCACCGCAGGAACCGGTGGAGGGCCACCGAGTACAGCAGCGCCTGCAACGGGTAGTGGGCGTGCCGCATCGCCTCGGTCATCGCCGAGCCGCGGTGGTCCCACGCGGTCAGGGGAGGATGATCCTCGCTGCCGCCAGCCGGTCCGCTCCCCAGCCAGTTGGTCTTGTAGTCCACCACGAGGAAGCGCGGCGACCCATCAGCCTCCCGCACCCGCAGCACCAGGTCGATGGACCCGGTGAGGAAGCCGCGCAGCTCGCGGTCGTCGACGTCGGCGAGGTCATCCGCGTACTGCGCCAGCACATCTCCGGCCGGGAGGTGATCCCGCAGCAGCCGCGCGATTCCCCGCACCCGCCCCCCGCGCCGCGGCGTGTCCCCGCCGGCCAGGGGGAGTTCGAAGCCGAGTTCGTCGAGCCTGTCCGAGCCGGTCACCTCCGCGAGCGAGAGACCTCCGGCCAGCCGTCCGAGCGGGGTGCGCAGCACGGGCACCAGCCCGGCTGCCAGCTCGGCGGGCCCAACGCCCACGCGGTCCACGCCTGCCTCGGCTGCCGCCTCGGCCAGCGAACGCGCCAGGTCAGGCGCGGCGAAGTCCACCCGCTCGAACAGCTCGTGCACCACTGTTCCGAACGCCGTCCCGCCGGGCATCCCCCCGAGCGGGGAGAGGAACGTCTCGGCCGGATCGGGTAGCACCGGCACCGCCGTCTCCTCCTCGTCCGGGGCGCGCACCTCCGGCTCGTCGACGACGCCCACCACCTCCGGCTCCGCGTACGCGACCTCGTGGGCCCGCGCCGTCAGTCCGGTGTAGGACAGTCGCGCCCACGCCCGGTCCAGCGCGCGGTCGAACGCGCGGACCGCCAGAGACGGCACGGTCGCGGGGGCGGTGGTGTTCGGGGGTGGGGTCGCGGGGGCGGCCCCGGGACCGGTGGCGTCCGGCGACACTCCCGCCGGTCCATCGCCGCACCGTTCCACCGCGATCCTCCCGCCCGAGCGGGCGGCGACGGCGTCGAGGTGGGTACGGACGGCGTCATCGCGCCCCGGGACGGCGGCCATCTCCGGCAGCGACCCGTCGAGGGCGCGCTCGCCGAACAGCAGCCGGTGCAGCGGGCCGTGGACGGTGTTCTGCGAGGTCGGCGCCCAGTGCACCACCACCTGCGAGCGGGCGCGCGTGAGCGCCACGTAGGCGAGGCGGAGCTGCTCGCCGGCCTCCTCGAGGTTGTGGCGCGCCTTCCCGGCACCGTAGTCCGCGCCGCCCTTCCCGCCGACGTCCAGCACGCGCGCCCCGGACTCGTCATGGAAGCGCAGCGGGTCCGGCGTCCCCGGCACCCAGCGGTTCCACAGGAACGGGGCGTACACCACCGGGTACTCCAGGCCCTTCGCGCGGTGCACGGTCACCACCTGCACCGCCGCCGCGTCCGACTCCAGCCGGCGGCTGCGCTCCTCGTCGGCGTCGACGCCGGCCTCCTCGATCCGGGTGCGGAGCCAGGAGGTGAGGAAGGCGACGCCGCCGCGCGCCTCGACCGCCGCGGCGTGCAGCGCCTCGCCCACGTGGCGGAGGTCGGTGAGGTCGCGTTCGCCGTCGTCGCGAGCCAGCACCCGCTCCACCACGCCGGCCCCGCCCCAGATCCGCTCCATGAGGGCGGCCACCCCGTGGTCAGTGAGGGTGCGCGCCCAGGCGCGGACGGTCCGTCCGAGGGTGTCCAGCGCGTCGTCGTCGGCGGTGGCGAGCTCGGTGGCGGTCCATCCCAGGAAGTCCGTGAGTGCGACGGCGCGCGCGAGCCGCGGCTGCGTCAGCCCGCCGAGGGCGAGGAGGAGGGTGAGCCACTGCTGCGCCGCGGGTGTCCCGAACACGGACTGCGTTCCGGTGAGGACCACGGGGACGTCGTGGGCGCGCAGCGCGTCGCGGACCAGGCGGCCGTCGTCGTTGCGTTGCACGATCACCGCGATGTCCCCGGGGGCGAGCGGGCGCTCCTCCCCGCTCGCGTCCACCACTCCCACGCCGGCGGCGAGCTGGCGCACCACGTCCTCCGCCACGTCCCGGGCGATCCGCTCCCGCGCCGCCCCTGCGGACGGGTTCTTGGTGGCCGCGACGCCGCAGGCCGCCCGGTCCGCCAGCCGGATCCGCACGGGCGCGCCGGCCGGACCGGTCAGCGACCGCTCGGCGTGGTGAGCCCCCACCGGGTGGACGAGGATGCGCGGGTCCCCGAGCGGCACACCGTTCCACAGGTGCCCGAGCGCCTCGACGAGCGGGGCGTCGCTGCGCCAGTTGGTGCCGAGGGTCTCCGTGGCAGCTGCCGCTCCGACGGCCCGCAAGTAGGTGACCACGTCCGCGCCCCGGAACGCGTAGATCGCCTGCTTCGGGTCCCCGATCAGCACGAGGGTGCGGTGACCGTGGAAGGCCCGCTCGAGGATTTCCCACTGCACCGGGTCCGTGTCCTGGAACTCGTCCACCATGACCACCCGGTAGCGCGCGCGGACACGCGCGCAGGCATCGGGGCCGGTGGCGGGATCGGCGAGGGCGTCACGCAGCAGGACGAGGAGGTCGTCCCAGTCCAGCAGGTGTCCGGTCCGCTTCCGGCGGCGCAGCGTCTCCCGGGCCAGGACGGCGAAGCGGTACCGGGCCGCCACCACCTCGTCGGTCGCCGGGGCGGGTTCGAGCCGGGCAGCCGGATCGCCGATCGCCCAGCGGGCGACGTCGGCGGCGGTGCGGTGATCCAGCACCGGGGCCGGCGCGTCCGGGATGCCGTGCTCGGCCGCCCGCAGGTCGGCGACGACGTCCGCCAGCAGGTCCCGCGGGTCCTCCAGGAACGTGGTGTGGCCGTCCACGTCGGCGGCCACGCCGAGCCCCACGAGCATCTGGTGGCAGAAGCCGTGCGTGGTGGCGATCGTGGCGGAGTCGAAAGCGGCCAGCGCAGTGGTGAGGCGGCGATGGCGGGCGGCGACGTCGTCGGCGAGGAGGTGGGCGAACAAGACGTCGGTCGTGCCGTCCGCGCCTCGGGGGTCGCGCGTCTCGAGAGCCGTGGCGGCGTCGACCATCCGGGCGCGCACCCGGTCCCGGAGTTCCGCGGTGGCGGCGCGGCCGAACGTGACGAGCATGAGCTCGTCGATGCGCGCGTGCCCCTCCGCCACGTAGCGCACCGCCAGGGAGGCGATGGTGTGGGTCTTGCCGGTGCCGGCGGAGGCCTCCAGCACGGTGGTGCCCTCCGGGAGGGGACCGCAGACGTCGTAGCTCCGGCTCGCAGTGCTCGTGCTCATGGCTGGCCCCCGATCTGCCGGAGGGTCTCGTGGGCGAGCAACGGCTCCCAGACCAGGCGGGCGAGCTGCCCGAACAGGTGGGGCTCCTCGCGGAGGGTGCTCAGCAGCGGCTGTTCGGCGTCCGCGAGCACACGGGCCGCGGGCGGGGGGACGAGCCGCCGGTCCGGGGGGATGGCAAGGAGGGTGGCGAGCGGCGCACCGGCTCCCCAGACCTGCTCGTGCTCGGCGTCCCCGGCCTCGCCCAGGTCCCTCCTCTGCTGGTTGTTCCAGTTCGACCACGCCCTGCCGGCCGGCCACTCGGCACCGGCCGGGGACTTCCCGGCCGCGCGGGCCCTGGCGTAGGCGTGGGAGGTCGCGGCGGCGAACGGGAGCGGCGTGGTCATGCCACGGCGGTACACGTCGACGACCAGGCCGAGGAGGGTGCGGGCCTCCTCGGGGTCCGGGCGGCGCAGGGCGGCCACCGCCACCCCGCCGTCGCCACCCCGGCCGATCGTCTGGGCGCCGCGGGGCTGGGAGGTGGCGGTGTCGTCGGCGGCCAGGGCGAGGAGCTGGAGCCACGCCCGCAGCCGGTGCTTGGGCGCCAGCTTCGAGAAGACCACGCGGACCACGCCGCCGCCGTGCAGCCCGCCCACCGTGCCGCCGAGCACGACGTCGCCGAGCGTGATCGTGACGTCGCGGGCGTCCGCGGGACCGGTGCCGAGCACCGGTGCGGCGGCGCGCAGGAGGGCGACGACGTCGGCCCCCACCTCCCCGAGGGGCGCGTCCCCCAGCGGGCCGGGCGGGACCCCGCCGCGGGCCCGTTCCGCCGCCAGCGCCCGGTCGAGGGGGGTGCCGGCGGCGACGGCGCGCAGGACGCGGTCCCCGACCTTCCAGCGGTCGAGGGCCTCGAGGCTGACGGGCAGCGACTCCGGCGGGTCCTCCTCCTCGCGCGTGGTGGTGAGTTGGAGCCGGGTGCGGAGGAACTGGCGGGCCGGGTGCTCGACGAAGCGGATGAGGGAGTCCAGGTCGAGGGTCGTGAGGTCCTCCGCCGGGAGGGGCTCCGGCAGGAACGGTGGGGGCGGGGGACGGTCCCCGCGGAGGGCGTGGGCTCCGGCGAGGGCGGCGGCGTCGAAGGAGAAGGGCGCGGGGGTGAAGTTCCGGGCGTCGAAGGGCTGGAGCGGGTGGCGGGTGACCACGGCGTGCTCCGGGGCCATCCGCCGCACCTGGTCGAGGAGCTCACCCACCGGGACCGCCGGCGGGCGGGTGGCGCCGGTGCGCTCGTCCGCCCCGGTGTGGAGGATGACGAGGGTCTCGCGCGCGGCGAGGATCGCGTCGAGGAAGAGCTGCCGGTCCTCGGCGCGGGCGTCCCGTTCCCCCACGAGCGGGGTCCGGCCGAGGATGTCATCCCCGTCGGTGCGGGCGGCGCGGGGGAACACGCCGTCGTCCATCCCGAGCAGGATCACCACCCGGTGGGGCACGGAGCGCATCGGCACCATCGTGCAGACCGTGAGGTGGCCGGTGCGGAAGTTGGTGCGGGACGGCCGCGGCTCGAGGGCGGGGCCGAGGAGGGCGCGGACGTCCGTGAGGCGCAGTTCGGTGGTGGGGGCGTGGGCGCCGGCGTCGGTGACGGTGCGGGCGAGGAGGCGGCGCAGGTGCGCGAGCTGCCACTCGTCGCGCGGGGCGAGCGCGGTCAGCGCCTCGACGGCGCAGCCGAGCGCGTCCGTCCACGCCGCCAGCGGCTGTGGTCCCGCCAGGGCGGCGACGGCGTCGCCCAGCAGCGTCACGTACTCGGCGAGCCGGCCGGCGAGGTCCACGTCGGTGGAGTCCACGTCGTCGAGGGGCAGGACGCCGCCGGGCATGGGCAGGCCGTCCTCGTCGAGCGCGACGCCGAGGAGGATGCGGTCCAGCCCGGCCGCCCACGTGTTCTGGGGGACGGCGGCGAGCCCCCACGGGGCGCGCCCGGCGGCGGCGAGGCCGAAGCGGATCCCGGCGTCGCGGGCCCAGGTGGCGAGGCGGTCGAGGGCGTCGTCGTCGAGGGCGAAGCGGCGGCGGACCGGGGGGAGGGCGGCGAGGTCGAGGACCTCGGAGGCGGTGAGGCGGGAGTCGGCGAGCTCGAGGAGGCGCGCGACGACGTCGAGGAGCGGGTTGACCTGCCGGGGTGAGCGGTCGGCGAGGCGGATCGTGAGCTGGTGGGAGGGGTGGAGGGTGGTGCGGTCCTCCGGGGCGGCGTCCTCGGAGTCCGCCGGGGTGGTGCCGGGGCTGGTGGCGGAGAACGCGCCGCCCAGGAGGGGCGCGAAGGCCTCGATGTCCGGGCACATGACGATGACGTCCCGCAGTTCGAGGGCGGGATCGTCCTGGAGGAGGCCGAGGACCACCTCGCGCAGCACGTCCACCTGCCGGTGGCGGCCGTGGCAGGCGTGCACCTGGAGGGAGTGGTCCGCGGCGGTGGGGCGGGTTGTGGTGGGGAGCCGGTCCGCCGTGAGGTCCTGCTGGAGCGCGGCGAGGAGCGTGCCCGGGCGGGCGGGGAAGGGGAGGTGCTCGTCCGTGGCTCGTGAGGTGTGTGCGGTGAGGCGGAGCTGCAGCTCGCGGGCGTCCCGGCCCAACGATCGGAGGAGGGGGTGGTGGGGGAGCTGGGCGGTGGGGTCGGCGAGGCGGGTGGGGACCTCCGCCGGCACGGCCTGCGCCACCCGCTCCCACATCCCGTCCGACGGGTGCGGCAGCCAGAGGTGCACCTCGCGGTGGGCGGCGAGCGCGTCCAGCACGGCGAGGGTGACCGGGGTCAGTCGCGTGGGGCCGAAGACCGAGAGGCGGTCCGGCAGGTCCACGAGGGTGGGGTCCGCCAGGAGGGCCTCGCAGGCGGGGGCCAGGCGTTCGGCTGGGCTGGGGGCGCCGATGCGGGCGCGGACCTGGCGGAAGAGTTCGGCCTGCCAGGCGTGGTCCGGGCCGAGCTGCCCGGTGCCGCTGCTCGTACCATCGGTGTCGCGGCCCGCCAGCCAGTCGAGGATCATGCCAGGACGGTGCGCGGCGTAGCTCGCGAACAGGCCGGCGAACTTCTGGGCCACCTCCATCCGGCGGCCGGGATCGCCGGGGGCGGGCCTCCCCGCTTCCGTAGCCCCATCGGCAATGCCGAGGTGCCGTGCGAGGGTGCGCGCCCATGGCTGGGCCGCCTGCTCGTCCACGACGGCGAGCACGTGCCAGGCGAGACGGCCGGGATCCCAGGGTTCGACGTCGGGATCGAGGCCGGTGGCGGCGGCGATCGCAGCACGGGTGAGGCGGGAGGGGGAGGGGAAGAGGATGTTGGCGGCCACGCCGTCGTCATGGCCGGGACGGGCACCCAGGGACGCCGCCAGCGACTGGGCGATCCACCGCTCCACGCCCCGGGAGGGCACGGCCACGACGTCCGCGGTGAACGGGTCGCTCGGGGGATCGGCGAGGAGGCGCGCGAGGCCGCCCACCAACAGGTCGGCGCGTTCCGACCGGTGGATGTGCAGTGCCACGACCCCTCCCGTACCGGCTCCGCTGCCCTGCGTCGCCCGGCATTTCCGACCCTAACAGCGCCCACCCACACGAACGGGTGGGCGAGGACACGTGCAGCCGCAGACCTGCAGCACCGGCATCATTGGTTCATGGACCTGCAGGATCTCGTGACCCGCGCCCGGAGGCTGGTACAGCCGGGCCAGCGCCGCATCCTCGGCATCGCGGGCGCGCCCGGCGCGGGGAAGTCCACCCTCGCCGCAGCCCTGATCACCGAACTGCACCCGCACGCCGTCCTCGTCCCCATGGACGGCTTCCACCTCGCGAACGCCGAGCTCACCCGCCTCGGCCGCCGCGATCGCAAGGGCGCCCCGGACACCTTCGACGCTGCCGGGTACGTCGCCCTCCTGCGCCGTCTCCGCGCCGCCGGTCCCGACCCCGTGTACGCCCCCGCCTACGACCGTCACCTGAGCGCCGGCGTCGTCGGGGCGATCCGGGTCGAGCCGGATGTCCCGCTGGTGGTGACGGAGGGCAACTATCTCCTCCTCGACGACGGCCCGTGGGCCGCCGTCCGCCCCGAGCTGGACGAGGCGTGGTTCGTCGAGCGCGACGACGACGTCGCCCGCGTCGCCCAGCTCATCGCGCGCCACGTGGCGCATGGCAAGGCGCCGGAGTTCGCCCGCGACTGGGTATCGCGCTCGGACGAGGTGAACGCGCGCGTGGTCGCGGGGACGCGAGGCCGCGCGGACCTCGTCGTGACCCTCTGAATCAGTCCGGTGCGTCAGCCCATGAGGTGGGCGACGGCGTCGGCGGCGGTCCAGCCGTCGGGGTGGGTGGCGAGGAGCGCGGCGACCCCGGCGAGATCCTGGCCCATCGTGACGAGCGGCTGTTCGGCGTAGCCGTCCTTCCGCACCTGGCCGAGGCCGACGTCCGCGAGCAGGGCGTTGCACAGGCACTTGCGGCCCAGGGTCTCGGCGAGGTCCCCGCCCTTCTTCGTGTACATGTGCACCGGCTCGGAGGCGCAGCGGTAGCCGAGCACGCCGGGCGCGCGCTCGAACGGCACGCTCAGGTGCCCGATGTCGCAGAGGCGGGGGCGGGCCTGGTGCACGGCCTCGTCCGACTGCGTGCCGGGCAGGGTCGCCACCTTGAACGGGAAGCCGGTGGGGGAGGCGAGCGGGTCGGTGCGGACCTCGAGCGTGCCGTCCGCCAGCCGGGCGAGGGCGTCGCGGCGCAGGTCCTCCGCCAGCCCGCTCTCTGCGGCGAGCGCGAACAGGGAGCCCACCTGGACGCCCACGGCGCCCACCTCGCGGGCCTGGGCCACGTGCTCGGGGCTCGAGTACCCACCCGCGAGCCAGAACGGCAGCCCCACGGCTGCGATCTTCTCGAGGTTGGCCTGGTCGCGGGGCCCGAAGACGGGCTGGCCGCCGTCGTCCAGCACCATCCGGCCACGGGGCGGGGCGTTGTGGCCGCCGGCGCGCGGCCCCTCGACCACGAAGCCGTCCGGCCGGGTGAGGTCCTCCCGGGCGAGCCGGCTGGCCAGGACGTCCGCGGAGATGATGGCGAGGAAGAACGGCCGGTGCAGCGGCGCGAGCCCGCCGCCGGTGATCTCCGCCGGGTTGAACTCGAACGCGTACGGCTGGGTGGCGCCGTCGACGTGCAGGTTCAGGCTCACCGGCTCATGCGCGGCCAGCCGGTTCAGCAGGTTCGGGATCTCGGCCGGGATGCCGGCGCCCATCAGCACGAAGTCCACCCCGGCGAGCATCGCGCCGTACGCGGCGGCCGGGGTGGCGAGCTTGACCTTCTCCAGGAAGTTGATGCCGATGAGCCCGGCGTGTCCCTCCTTGGCGAGCCACACCTCGGCGAAGTTGCCCACGATGGCCAGGACCGCGGAGCGGCGCGAGCCGGGCCGCAGCTTCGGCACCGGGGCATAGGGCTGGCCGTCCGCGCGGCCCTCCGGGCGGTAGTACTGCGCGAGCACCTCGTCCGCGAGCGCGGGCACCGGGAAGTGCTCCAGCGCGCGCCGGATGTGCCCGCCGGGGTCGCCGTCCTGGAGGCGGCGGGCGACGACGACGTCGAGCGCCGTCCCGGAGACCACCCCCAGCTGGCCGGTCAGGGACACCGCCCGGGCGAGCTGCCACGAGGAGACCGCGATCCCCATCCCGCCCTGGATGACGGTGGGGAGTGGGCGTCCGGCGCCGGCGGCAGCGGTCGTGGCGGCGTCTGTGGTCAGGGCGGGAGCGGTCATGGGACCTCCATGGGGGTGCTGGTTACGCCAGCGTAACCTACGGCACCGTAGGTTCAGAAGGGGGTGATCGTGTCGCCTCCGTCACCCGCGGTACCCTCGCCCATGGCCATCCTCATCGATCCGCCGCTGTGGCCGGCGCACGGCACGATGTGGAGCCACCTCGTCTCGGACGCGAGCCACGCCGAACTGCACGTGTTCGCCCGCGGCCTCGGCGTCCCCCGGCGCGGCTTCGACCTCGACCACTACGACGTCCCCGCTCACCTTCACGCCCCCGCGATCGCCGCCGGAGCGGAGCCGGTCACGACCCGCGTCCTGCTCGTGCGGTTGCGCGCCGCCGGCCTGCGGGTGCGCCCTGTGGACCGCCACCTCGCGGCCCGACACCAGCGCGAGGACTTCCTGCGCGCCGAGTGGACGACGGCGGGCGCCCGCGTCGGCGCCCCGTATCCCGCCGCATGGCACGCCCTCGGCGAGGACCTGCTGCGCCGCTGGTCCGAACCCCACCGCCGCTACCACGACCTCGTCCACCTCCAGGACGTCCTCCTCGCCCTCGACCAGCTCTCCGACGACGTCGCCCCGGCCTCCGGCGGCCCTCCCGCCAGCACTCCTCCCACCACGATCCCTTCCGCCGTCGTGCTCGCGGCCTTCTTCCACGACGCCGTGTACGACGCCGTCCCCGGCCGTGACGAGCGCCGCTCGGCCGCCCTGGCACAGCGGGAGCTCACCGCGGCCGGACTCCCCGCGGCACTCGCCGAGGATGTGGCCCGCCTCGTCCTCACGACGGCACCCGCCAGCGGCGCGGACTCCCGGTGCGACGCCGTCGACGACGACGCCGCTCGCCCCCACGACGCAGCCCTGCTCCGTGACGCCGCCCTGCTCCGCGACGCCGACCTCGCCATCCTTGCCGCCGGGCCGAAGCGCTACGCCGCCTACGCGGCGGCGGTCCGCGCGGAGTACGCGCACGTGCCGGAGGCCGATTTCCGCCGTGGTCGCGCCGCGATCCTGCAGGGCTTCCTGGACCTGCCGTGGATCTTCGCCACCGCCGCGGGCCGCGAGCGGTGGGAGGTGCGGGCGCGGGACAACGTGGCGCGCGAGGTGGCCGAGCTGGCAGGATGGCCCCACGTGCACAACGAGCGCTGAGCCATTCAGCACGGAGGGGAGCCGGGACATGGGCATGATCAGCAGGGCTGCGTCAGCCGCAGCGGCGGCTGGAATCGCACTCGCACTCGCGGGTTGCGGCGAGCAGATCGCCGAGGAAGTGGTGGAACGCCAGGTCGAGGGCGCGCTGGGAACGGCGGGCGGCGACGTCGAGATCGACATCGACGAGGAGGGCGAGTCAGGGTCGATCACCGTGGAGGGAGAGGACGGGGACGCCACCTTCTCCTTCGGGGGCAGCGACCTTCCCGAGGGCTTCCCCGCCGAGCTTGTCCCCGACGGCGCCACGATCGAGACGTCCTCCACGATCGCCTCCGGGGACGGCGCGATGGACATGGTCTCGTTCATCACCGATCGCGCCACTGAAGAGCTGTTCGACCACTACGTGGACCTGTTGCCGTCGCTCGGGTACACGCTCGAACAGCAGATCGAGAACACGATCAACGACGTCACGAGCTTCACGGTGGCTGGGAGCGGCGAGGGCGTGACCATCACGATCACCGGGACGCCGAATCAGGAGAGCGGTGGCACCTCCGCCTCGGTCCTCCTGATGCGGGAGGGCTCGCAGTAGCGGTCAGCTCGCGTCCTGCTCGGGGACGTCGTCCAGCCCGAGGTCCAGCACCGGCGCGGAGTGGGTGATCCATCCCGCGGAGATGAGGTCCACGCCCGCCTCCGCCAGCGCCGGCGCGGTCTCGGCCGTGATGCGCCCGGAGGCCTCGGTCACGAGCCGGCCGTCCACCATTGCCACGGCCTCGGCCAGCACCCGGGGCCCCATGTTGTCCAGCAGCACCACGCGGCAGGCGGCCACGAGGTCAGGCTCGGCGAGCACGGCCGCGAGCTGCTCGAGGGTGTCCACCTCGAACTCGATCGAGACGAGGTGCCCCACGTTCGCGCGCGCCCGCCGGATCGCCTCCGGCAGGCTCCCGGCCACCGCGACGTGATTGTCCTTGATGAGCACGGCGTCGTGCAGCCCGAACCGGTGGTTCACCCCGCCCCCGGCCCGGACCGCGGCCTTCTCCAGCGCGCGCAGCCCCGGCGTGGTCTTCCGGGTGCAGGCGATCCGGGTGCGCGTGTGGGCGACGGCGGCCACCAGCCCCGCCGTCGCGCTCGCCACCCCGCTCAGGTGGCCGAGCAGGTTCAGCGCGACCCGCTCGCCGGTCAGCAGCGCGCGCGTGGGCCCCGCCACCTCGGCGACGACGTCGCCGCTCGCCACCGCCGCACCCTCGCCACGCTGGACGGCCACCGTGACGGCGGGGTCGAGGAGGGTCCAGGCGAGGGACGCGGCTCCGACGCCCGAGATGACGCCCGGTTGCCGCGCCACCACGCGGAAGGTTGAGGTGTGGTCCGCGGGGACGATCGCGTCCGTGGTGAGGTCCCCGGCGGCGCCGAGGTCCTCGGCCAGGGCAGCGCGGACGAGCGGTTCGAGCAGGGTGGTGGGCAGGGTCATGGTGCGTCTCCCGGTGCGAGGGGGTGAGGGGGTCAGGCCAGGACGTCCGCGAGGAGCAGGTCGTCCAGGGTGAGGGTCTGGTGGGCGGGGGCGGCGGGCGCAGGGAAGTCGGCGCGGGCATGGGCGCCGCGGGACTCCTCCCGGCGCAGCGCCGACCACGCGATCGCCAGCGCCGCCAGGGTGGCGATGGGGACGGCGTCGAAGGGGCGCTCGCTGCCGGGCTGGGAGCCGGCGTGACGCAGCCGGTCCACCGCCTCGTCCTGCAGCCGGGCGACGAGCGGGCGAAGGGTGGTACCGTCGCGGACCACCCCGACGGCGTCGAACATGGTGTGGCGCAGTTCGGGGGAGGGCCGGTCGCCGTCGCGGAGGGGGGTGTGGGTGCGGTCGGCGGCCGCGGTGCGGGCGACCCGAGTGGCAATGGCGCGCAGCCGGCGGCGGCCCGCC
>ERZ1645187.3958-NODE-3958-length-12194-cov-32.777412_pt1 | contig 12194 bp, 10 predicted proteins | sample MGYA00575352_ERZ1645187 | MGnify/ENA primary metagenome ERZ1645187 (study PRJEB40837, sample SAMN11349314) | freshwater sediment metagenome | isolation source: river sediment | host: Sediment | place: India: Wazaribad , New Delhi | collected 2017-02-21 ... | reverse complement strand
AACGAGTGCCTTCAGCCTCTCGGCCACGTCTCCGGCGCGCCCTCTATGCCCGAGGCCGGAGCGCATTTCAAGGGTGAGACCGCATCGCACCACCCGACTTCACCGACCGTCCACATCGACCGTCGCCATATCGCCGGAGTGGAGCCCCGGGGAACCCGCCTCAACGGGTCTCGCCGACGGCGTAGGCGCTCAGGAAGACGTCGACCGCCGCCCCAACACTCTCCTCGATCTCGCCCTCGTCGACCCGGTCGACCAGCCCGAACAGATGGCGGATCTGCACGTCGCCCTTGCACAGATTGAGGAATTGCAGCGCCGCCCGCGCCGTGTCCGGCACCACGAGGCGCCCCTCGCGTACCCAGTGATCGAGCAGCGTCTGCAACCGGGCGATGCCGTGCTGCGGACCGGCCTCGTAGAAGGCCCGGCCGATCTCGGGGAAACGCGGCGCCACCGCCATCACCGTGCGCACCTGCGCCACGTGATCCGTCCGCGACATCATCGTCACGAACGAGCGGCCGACCCGCATCAGCGCCTCGCGCACGTCGCCGGCGTCACAGGCCCAGGCGCAGGTCTGTTCCGCCTGCTGGCGCTTGTCGTGGCGGATCAGCGCCGCGAACAGCGCCTCCTTGGAAGGGTAGTAGACGTAGAGCGTCCCCTTCGACACCCCCGCCGCCCGCACGATGTCGTTCATGCTGGCGCCGTCGAACCCGTCGCGCAGGAAGATCCGGCGGGCGCCGTCGAGAATCTGCCGCGCCTTGTCGTCGTTGGGACCGGCGGCGGCGAGATCACTCTCGGCGGACGAGGGGGAAGGGGAGATCGGGACAGTCGGTCGGGCGCTCATTTCTTCTCGTCGTTCGGCGCGGGATCGGCTTCGGCTCGCACAGAGCCTAACACGGATCGCGAAGGAAAGCCCGCGCCCGGTCGCGATCGACGCGCCCGGGCGCGGGAAGACGCCGAAGGCCCGTCCGGCGGCCCGTGAGGGTGGGGGAGGGTGCGCCAGACCGAACCGTTCGGTTCAGTCTTGATCTAGGCGCGAATCCGCTCTATGTCAAGGATCAGCGACCGAACCGTTCGGTTCGATCGCGGTGTCGGACGGCGGAAGTCGGCGATGGGTCTGCTCTCACCCGTCCTGCGATTTCCGCCGTCTCCCGCCGCGACGGCGTCGCACCTCATTCCGAGGGGACGGCGACCGCTCCGTGCGGTGCCGCCCCGCTCCGGCCGCGAGACCCGATCGGCAAGGGGACCTGCGGCCGAAGGCAACCAGCGCATCCGAACGAGGGGTTCGGATCGCGATTCGCACATCCGACAGGACGAGAGGCCGCATGAGCGCCGCAGAAAATACCGCCACCGCTCCCGCCGCCACGGCCCAGCCGCGGCCGGCCCCCGTCGCCGCACCCGTCGCACCGCCGTCCACGCCCGCCCCCGAGGGCGGCGCGGCGGGGGGTGGGCGTCGCAGGCGCATCCTCGTCGGCGCCGGCCTCGTCGCGCTCCTCGCCTCCGGATGGTTCGGCATCGACTGGTACACGGTCGGCCGCTTCCGCGTCTCCACCGACGACGCCTACGTCAAGGCGGAGACCGCCACCATCGCCGCACGGGCCTCCGGCCACGTCATGCGGGTGGCGGTCGGCGAAAACGCCTCGGTCAGGGCCGGCGACCTGCTGGTGGAGATCGATTCGGGCGACTATCGCCTGGCCATCGCCGCCGCCGAGGGCCGCATCGCCACCCAGACCGCCACCATCGCCCGCATCGCCGCCCAGGCCCGTGCCCAGACCGCGACCATCGCTCAGACCGAGGCCCAGCTCGCCGCCGCTCGCGCCGACGTCGACCGCACCGAGGCCGACTTCACCCGCGCCTCCGATCTCGTGCGCACCGCCGCCGGCACCCAGAAGACCCTCGATCAGGCTCGCGCCGATCGCGACCGCACTCGTGCGGCCGTGGCGGTGGCGGAGGCCGGCGTCGCCGCCGCGCGCGGTGCACTCGGGGTTCTCACCGCGCAGGGGCGAGAGGCGGAGCAGACGCTGGCCGAACTGAAGACCGCGCTCGACAAGGCGATCCGCGATCTCGACTTCACCCGCGTCGTGGCGCCCTTCGACGGCATCGTCGGCAACAAGGCGGTGCAGCCGGGCCAACTGGTGCAGCCGGGCACGCGCCTGCTGGCGCTGGTGCCGCTCGACACGGTCTATGTCGAAGCGAACTTCAAGGAGACCCAGCTGGCGCGTCTCGCAGCGGGCCAGCCGGTCGAGGTGACGCTCGATGCGCTCGGCTCGCGTCGCTTCGAGGGCCGGGTCGTCAGCGTCGCGCCGGCCTCCGGCGCCCAGTTTTCCCTACTGCCGCCCGAGAACGCCACCGGCAACTTCACCAAGATCGTCCAGCGCGTGCCGGTGCGCATCGCCCTGCCGCGCGAGGCGGCGGCGGAAGGGGTGATCCGGCCGGGCTTCTCCGCGGTCGTGTCCGTCGACACCCGCGAGGGTTCGACTTCCGAGACCTCCGATACCCGCGAGGGGGCGAAGTGAGCCCCGTGCCCCACCCGGAGGCGCGCCGATGAGCGCCGCGAAAGTCACCCCTCTGCCGACGGCCGAGGCCCCGCCCACGGCGGCGCCCTTCGATCGCCGTCGCCTGATCGCCTTCATGAGCATGGTCTTCGGCATGTTCATGGCGATCCTCGACATTCAGATCGTCTCGGCGTCGCTGGCCGAGATCCAGGCGGGCCTGTCGGCCTCGGCCGACGAGGTGGCGTGGGTTCAGACCAGCTATCTCATCGCCGAAGTGGTGATGATCCCGCTGTCCGGCTTCCTGTCGCGGATGCTGTCGACGCGCTGGCTGTTCGCGGCCTCGGCCGCCGGCTTCACCGCCATGAGCTTCGCCTGCGCCATGTCGTCGTCGATCGAGGAGATGATCGTCTGGCGGGCGCTGCAGGGCTTCATCGGCGGCGGCATGATCCCGACCGTCTTCGCCTCCGCCTACACGATCTTCCCACGCGAGAAGCAGCCGTTGATCGCCCCGATCGTCGGCCTCGTCGCCACGCTGGCGCCGACCATCGGCCCGACCGTCGGCGGCTATCTCACCGACCTCTTCTCCTGGCACTGGCTGTTCCTGGTCAACATCGTGCCCGGCATCGTCGTCACCCTCGCCACCTGGACCCTGGTCGACTTCGATCGCCCGCACCTCGAACTCTTCGACGACTTCGATTGGCTCGGGCTCGGGGCGATGGCGGTGTTTCTCGGCTCGCTCGAGTATTTCCTGGAGGAGGGGCCGGCCAAGGGTTGGTTCGATTCCGAAGTGATCGTGCTCACCGGTCTGACCACGGCCGTGGGGGCCCTGGTGTTCTTCTGGCGCGCCTTCACCGCGAAGCAGCCGATCGTCGATCTCGGCGCCTTCCGCAATCGCAACTTCTGGACCGGCAGCCTGTTCTCCTTCGTGATGGGTATCGGTCTCTACGGGCTGACCTATCTCTACCCGGTCTATCTCGCCCGCGTGCGCGGCTACTCGGCGCTGATGATCGGCGAGACGATGTTCGTCACCGGGCTCTGCATGTTCGTCGCCGCGCCGATCGTCGGCCGGCTGATGACCCGGGTCGATCCGCGCCTGATGATCGGCGTCGGCTTCTTCGGCTTCGCGCTGGGGACGTGGCAGGCGTCGTGGGTCACCAAGGACTGGGATTTCTGGGAACTCCTGGTGCCGCAGATGCTGCGCGGCTTCTCGCTGATGACCTGCATGGTGCCGATCAACAATCTGGCGCTCGGCACGCTGCCGCCCGAGCGCATCAAGAACGCCTCCGGCCTCTTCAACCTGACCCGCAATCTCGGCGGCGCGGTCGGCCTCGCCCTCATCAACACCCTGATGAACGACCGCATGGACCTCCACCTCGCGCGTCTGCACGAGGCGGTCGCCTGGGGGCACGTCAAGGCCGAGGAGATGCTGGCGAACCTGACGCTGGCCATGGCCCCGCGCGGCTCCGACGCCGATCTCGCCGCACTCGCCAAACTCGCCGGGATCGTCCGGCGCGAGGCGCAGGTATGGGCGATCGGCGACGTGTTCCTGGCGCTGACCGTGGTCTTCATGGCGCTGGTCCTGCTCACCCCGATGATGCAGCGGCCGCAGATGGGGCCACGCGGGGGCGGCGGCGGCCACTGAGGCGGCGCACAGGCGCGTGCGTGCAACGCTCGGCCGTATCCTCCCGGGGCTTGCCCTGGCGCGACGGCCGAGGCGAATATCCCCCGACGATTCTGGGTCGGAGGGCCGGTCGATCGTGGACCTGTGTGGAAATCGACTTCGTACCGCGGCTCTCCTCGCCGCGATCGTCACCGGCGACGGCGGCGCGGCGCGCGCCGCCGAGGGGCCGAAATTCGCCCTGCCGATCGACTGCCGCCCCGGCGTCGACTGCATCGTCCAGAACTATTTCGACCACGACCCAGGCCCCGACCGCCGCGACCACATGTGCGGTCACATGACCTACGACGGTCACGACGGCATCGACTTCCGCCTGCCGTCCTTCGCCGCCATGCGGCACGGCGTGATGGTCGAGGCGGCGGCGGCCGGCCGCGTCGTCTCGATGCGCGACGGCGTCGCCGACGATGGGCTCGCGCGCGGCCGCGACGCGGTCAGGGGAACCGAGTGCGGCAACGGCGTGGTGATCGATCACGGCGGCGGCTGGGTCAGCCAATACTGCCATCTGGCCGAAGGCTCGCTCACCGTGACGCAGGGAAGCCGCGTGACGCGCGGCGAGGTGCTCGGGCGGGTCGGCTATTCCGGCGAGACCCAGTTTCCCCACCTGCATCTGACCATCCGCCGCGACGGCAGGTCGGTCGATCCCTTCGCCCCCGACCGACCGCTCGAGGCCTGCGGCACCGGCCCCACCCTGTGGACACCGGAGGCGGAAGCCGCGCTCGCCTATCGCTCGCCCTTCGTGCTGGAGGCCGGCTTCGTCGGCGAGAACATCGAGATCACCCAACTCGAGGAACACGGTCTGACCGAGATCACGCCTCGCCACGATCAGCCGGCCCTGGTGGCGGTGACCCGCACCATCGGCCTCGAGACCGGCGACGTGATCTCGCTCGACCTCTACGACCCCTCCGGACGGCTGGTGGCGCGCAATGCGCCGGCCGCCTTCGACCGCCCCAAGGCCCAGTGGATGCTGCTGGCCGGTCGCCGCCACGGCACCACCGGCTTCATGCCCGGCACCTGGCATGCGGTCCATCGGGTCGAGCGCGGCGGCCGGGTGGTGGCGGAAAAGACCTTCGGCATCGACATGCCGGCCAAGTGATCCGAACGGATGAGGGGTTCCACCTGTTCGGTTTCGAGCGGAGGGCCTTCATCCCGAGGTGCGAGCGTAGCGAGCCTCGAAGGACGGAGGGCCGATGGGCATGGCGCCGGCCTCCTTTCGGGCCCGGTTCTTCGTGGTTCGAGGCCCGGCGCCGCCGGGCACCTCACCATGAAGAACCTCCCTCCGATCCATTCGAAATTCATCGGTTCGGTTCGAATGCCCCCCGAAAACACGAACGGCGCCCCAGCGGGCGCCGTCGTCGATCTCCGGTAGTGCCCGGCGCGCGCCGCTCACTGCCCCTTCTTGGCCGAATGGGCGAAGCGCACGGCTTCCTCCGCCGCGCGGAACAGCGCCTTGGCCTTGTTGACGCACTCGGTCTGCTCCGACATCGGCACGGAATCGGCGACGATGCCCGCACCCGCCTGGACGTACATGGTGCCGTCCTTGACCACCGCGGTGCGCAGCGCGATGCAGGTGTCCATCGCCCCGTCGGCCGAGAAATAGCCGATGCAGCCGGCGTAGATGCCGCGCTTCTCCTTCTCGAGCTCGTCGATGATCTCCATCGCGCGCACCTTCGGCGCCCCCGAGACCGTCCCGGCCGGAAAGCCGGCGGCGAGCGCGTCGAGATTGTCGTGGGCGGCATCGAGCCGGCCCGTGACGTTCGAGACGATGTGCATCACCTGAGAATAATACTCGAGGAAGAACCGGTCGGTGACCTTCACCGACCCGATCTCCGCGACCCGACCGACGTCGTTGCGCCCCAGGTCGAGCAGCATCAGGTGCTCGGCCAGTTCCTTCGGATCGGCGAGGAGGTCGGCCGCATTGGCCTTGTCCTCGCTCGGCGTACGCCCGCGCGGTCGCGTGCCGGCGATCGGCCGGATGGTCACCTCGCCGTCGCGCACCCGCACCAGGATCTCCGGCGAGGAGCCGGCGACCGCGAATTCGCCGAAGTTCAGGAAATAGAGGAACGGCGCCGGATTGACCCGACGCAGCGCCCGATAGAGCGCGAACGGCGGCAGCTTGAACGGCGCCTCGAACCGCTGCGACAGTACCACCTGGAAGATGTCACCGGCGCGGATGTACTCCTTGGAGCGCTCCACCATGGCGCAATATTCGTCGGCCGTGGTGTTGGAGATCATCGGCACGTCGAGCGAGACGTCGCCGATCTCGTAGGCCGACTTGTCGATCGGCCGGTCGAGGGCGTCGACCACGTCGGTGAGGCGATCGGTGGCGCGCGCCAGCGCCTGCTCGGCCGTGACGCCCACCTCCGGCTGGAGACGGGTCACCACCCAGATCTCGTCCTTGACCGCGTCGAAGATCAGCACCGTGCGCGGCCGCACCAGGATGGCGTCGGGCACGCGCAGGACGTCGGGATTGACCTCGCCCAGCTCCTCCATCTGCCGCACCATGTCGTAGCCGAGATAGCCGAACATGCCCGCCGACATCGGCGGCAGCCCGGCCGGCATCTCGAACTCGTTCTCGTGCACCAGCGCCCGCAGCGCATCGAGCGAGCGCCCGGCCACCGGCTCGAAGGCGGCGCGATCGACGGCGAAGCGCCGGTTGATCTCGCCGGCCTCGCCGCGGGCGCGGAACACCAGATCGGGATCGATGGCGATCATCGAGTAGCGCCCGCGCACCGCCCCGCCTTCCACCGATTCCAGCAGGATGCAGTGGTCGCGATCGGCGGCGAGCTTCATGTAGGCCGAGACCGGGGTCTCGAGATCGCCCACCAGCGTCGTCCACGCGACCGTCGGCATTCCGGCCTCGAGACGAGCGGCGACCTCGGAGAGGGAGGGTTCTATACGCATGGCCTCAGTCCTTGGAACGGCCGGTGACGCGGGCGATCACGGTCGGATTGGCCTTGACCCCGAGCGCGGCCTGCTCGGCCCGGACGAAGCCCTCGAGGACGCCGTTGCGCAGCGACACCGACACGCTCTGAGCGACCTGCTTCTCGAGATCGGTGCCGGGGAAGTAGATCGGGTCGATCACCTCCACCACGTGGACCACCAGACGCTCTTCGCCGGTGACCCCGTGCGCCGAGGCGACGTGGCCGTTCGGCCCGGCGAAGGCGACCGCGACCGCCGACGGCGACAGCCCCTCCGGCACGTCGGAACGGCGGAAGGCCTCGGTGGTGCGGATCTCCGCACCGGTCGGCGCGACCGCTTCGGCGAAGGGCTTGCCCTCGGCGAGGCGCTTCTCGACCTCCTTGGCGGTCGCCGCGAGCTTCTGCGACACCTGCTCGGAGGTCCAGGCGGCGAGCACCTTGTCCTTGACTTCGTCGAGCGGGCGATCGTGCGCCGGATCGATCGCGGTCAGGGCGTACCACATGAAGCCGTGGCCTCCGAGGTCGATCGGGTCGTTCTCGACGCCGACGTCGCTCTCGAACACCCCGGCGAGGAACTTGTCGATCTGCGGCAGGTCGGGCTTGGAACCGTCGGCGACGGTGCCGGCCTTGGTCAGCCGGTCGACGGTGGTGAGCGGCAGCGAGAAACGCTTGGCGACGTCGGCGAGCTTGGCACCGCCGGCGAGGGCGTCCTCGATCTGGTCGTGCAGGGTGAGCACGTCGCCCTCGGCCCGCTTCTTGGCGATGTCGGCCTTGATCTCGCCGGCGACCTGCGCGAACGGGGTTTCGCTCCCCGCCGCCACTTCGGCGAGCTTGAGCACCACCGGGCGCAGACGGCCGATCACCGCGTCCGAGGTGGCCCCGACCGCCGACAGCGCGAAGGCGGCATCGGCCACCTTGGCATCGAGGAAGGCCGACTTCGTCATCAGGCCGAGATCGAGATCGGCGACCTTGATGCCGCGCGCCTCGGCGATCGCCTCGAAGCTCTTGCCGGCCTTGATTTCGGCGACGGCGGCCTCCGCCTCGGCGCGATCGTCGAAGGCGATCTGCAGCACCCGCCGCTTCTCCGGCGTCGACCAGCGCGTCTTCTGCCGATCGTATTCCGCCTTGGCATCGTCGTCGGTGACGTCGCCGGGCTTGGCGACGACCGAGGCATCGAGCCGCAGCGCCACCACCGACCGGGTCTCCGGCGCGCGGAAGGCGACCTTGCGCCCCTCGTAGAAGGTGGCGAGATCGGCATCGGCCGGCGCCGCCACGCTGCCGAGCGAGGCCGGCGACAGCGACACCCACTCGATCTTGCGCTCCTCGTTGCGGAAGCGATCGAGCAACTCGAGCCAGGTGCGAGACGGCGTCATCCCGGCCGAAACCGCATCGATGACCTGGGCGCGCAGCATCTCGTTGCGGCGCTGACCGACGTACCAACCCTCGTTGAGGCCGTTGGAGCGCAGCAGCTCGGCGAAACGGTTCTTGTCGAAGGCGCCGTTGCCCCCCTTGAAGGCCGGATCGGCGACGATCTCCTTGCCGACCGCCTCGTCGGAGACGGCGAGGCGGAGATCGCGGGCGATCTCCTGGAAGGTGGCGTCGGTGGTGATGCGCGACAGGATGTACTGCGACATCCCCGAGCGCAGCGCCTCGTCCTTGTTGATCGGCCGCCCGGCCCGCTGCGACTGCTGGCGCAGTTCGCGATTGTAGGCCCAGTCGAGTTCCGCCACCCCGATCTCGTGCGATCCGATCTTGTAGGCGGTGTTCGACCCGAAGCCGCGGAACACGTCGGCGATGCCCCAGATGCCGAAGCTGACGATCAGGAGAGACAGGAGCAGCTTGGAGACCCAGGTGGAGGCGCCGCGGCGCAGGACGTCGAGCATTTGGTCGATCCGATCGAAACGTGTAAAGCCGCGCCGGAGCGAGCCCCGGCACGGGCGGCGCGGATCATAGAAACGGACCCCGCCGGTGGCAAGGCGGCATCGCCCCGTGGTCGCGGTCGCTGCGGCGATCCGCCCCCCGCTCCGCCGTGCCCCGTCGCCGGCGCGACCCCACGGGGCGGAGAGGGCGACGGTCGGTCGCGTCGCCCCCACCCTTGCCGGGCCGGCGGCGACGCGAGAAGGTGGGGCGCCGCCGTTCGTGAAGGCTCCCCGCGATGACCGATTCTCCCTTCGATCCGACCGTCCCGACCGTCCTCGCCGCGTCGGACGTGCGCCGCGTGCCGATTCTCGGGGCGGCACTCGGCTGCTCGATCGCCGCGACCGCGCTCGCCTTCATGGAGACCGGTATGGTCGCCGGGGCGATCGTGGCGTCGCTGTGGCTGGTGGTCGTCGGCCTCCTGCTCTCCGTCCTACCGGCCGCCAACGCCCTGCGCCTCGATCGCGACGGCTTCCACGTCCGCTCCTTCGGTCTATTGCGCTCGTCGGTGCCGTGGTCGGCGGTGAAGGGGGTCGAGACCGGCGCGGGCTGGGCCGGCGGTTCGCTGATCGTCGATCTCGACGACACGCTGGCCGAAGCCCGCATCGTCGGCCTGCCGCACGACCCCGACCTCGGCCGTCGCGCCTTCGCCGATCACTATGGGCTGGAGGCGGAAGAGCTCGCCCGCCTGTTCGTCCAGTGGCGCCACGCCGGGGTCTCGGTTCCCGCCGCCTGAGACGCCGCCGACCGCGGCCGTTTACGTGAAATGCCGCGCGACGAAGGGGTCGGTTGCGGCGGGGCCGGCCGAAGTGCTACCGATCGCCGCCATCGGACCCGCACGAACCCATCGCGGGCCGCAGGATTTCGCCCACCGAGGAGACGCCCCCATGAAGCCGCTCGTCGCCGGAAACTGGAAGATGAACGGGCTGACCGCGTCGGTCGCCGAATTCGAAGCGATGATCGCCGGCTACGGCGCCGATCTCGCCGCCAAGGTCGAACTGGCGATCTGCCCGCCCGCGACCCTCGTCGCCCGCCTCGCCGCCGTCGGCGGCCCGATCCCGGTCGGCGGCCAGGACTGCCACGCCAAGGTCTCCGGCGCCCACACCGGCGACATCGCCGCCGAGATGCTGAAGGACGTCGGCGCGACCTACGTCATCGTCGGCCACTCCGAGCGCCGCACCGATCACGGCGAGACGAACGCGATCGTCAAGGCCAAGGCCGAGGCGGCCGTGCGCGCCGGCCTCGTCGCCATCGTCTGCGTCGGCGAGACCGAGGCCGAGCGCAAGGGCGGCACCACGCTCGACGTCGTCGGCCGCCAGGTGCGCGGCTCGCTGCCCGAGGGCATGACCGGCGCGACCCTGGTCGTCGCCTACGAGCCGGTCTGGGCGATCGGCACCGGCCTCGTCCCGACGGTGGCCGACGTCGCCGAGGTCCACGGCTTCATCCGCGCCGAACTGGTGAAGCTCTACGGCGCCGAGGGCGAGAAGGTCCGCATCCTCTACGGCGGCTCGGTCAAGCCGTCGAACGCCAAGGAACTGCTGTCGGTGCCCGACGTGAACGGCGCCCTGGTCGGCGGCGCCTCGCTCAAGGCCGCCGACTTCCTGGCGATCGCCGCCGCCTATCTGTGAGGCGACCGTAGGGTGGAAAGAGCCGAAGGCGAATTCCACCGGCGGCGCCCGAGCGGGACCCCGGTCCCTCGCCGGCGACGAAACGGTGCAATTCGCTCCGCTCTTTGCACCCTACGAATCCCGGGTATCCACCCGAACACGAAAACGGCGGCCCCTCGCGGAGCCGCCGTTCTGCGTTCGGGAGAGGTGTCGCGGCGCGATCAGCCGCGCTTCGCGTCGAGCGTCCAGGCGCCGCCGCCGGCGAACACCAGGTAGAGGAAGACGAACGAGAACTGGATGGCGCTGTCGCCGCCGTTGAGGATCGGGAAGAAGCTCTTCGGCGCATGCGCCATGAAATAGGCGACCGCCATGAAGCCGGAGAGCACGAAGGCGGTCGGGCGGACGAAGAGGCCGACGATCAGCAGCAGGCCGCCGACGATCTCCAGCGCCCCGGCGAGGCCGTAGATCGAGACGATCGGCATCTGATCGAACATCGCGACATGCGGGAAGGCGAAGAACTTGGCGGTGCCGTGGGCGAGGAAGACCAGCGCGGTCACGATGCGCAGGACCGCGAGGGCCTTGGGAGCGTGGGCGTCGAGCGTAGCGGTGAGAGCCATGGATGCGAAACTCCGGGAGAGGGGAGGGGATCGCCGGGGGGCCGGCGTCGATGGCGGGAGAATGCCGATTGCGACCGGCTCGCAACAGCCGCCGCGACGGCGACTGATCGTCAACATGGGTCGAACATTCACGGGATTGCGATCGTGTTGTCGCGTTCCGTCGAACGATCCCGGTTCCTGTGGCGATGCGCGGCGCCGCACTGGCGCCCGTCCCCGGGATCGTGTAGACAACCGGCCATCGGAACGTGCCTCGGCCCGTTCGCAAGACCTCGACAGCGGCGCGGGAGACCCGTTCCCGGCGCCGCGATGCTCGTTCGAAGACCGGTTGGAACGCATGGAAACCGTCATCATCGTGATTCATCTGATGCTGGTGCTGGCGCTGGTCGCCGTGGTGCTGCTGCAGAAGTCCGAGGGCGGTGCGCTCGGCATCGGCGGTGGCGGCGGCTTCATGTCGTCGCGCGGCACCGCCAACGTGCTGACCCGCACCACGGCCATCCTCGCCACCGGCTTCTTCCTGACGTCGCTGCTGCTGGCGGTGATGGCGACGCGCCACACCGAGAAGCCGGCCTCGATCGTCGATCAGGCCGCGCCGGCGGCGGCTCCGGCCACGCCTGCGGCGCCCGCGGCTCCGGCCGGCGGCGGCGGCATCCTCGATCAGCTGCAGCAGATGCAGAAGGGCTCCTCGGCCCCGACGTCCTCGGCCCCGGCGACCCCGGCTCCGGCGGCGCCCGCGGCCCCGGCCACCACCGGCCAGTGATCGCCCGCCTTCGGGCGATCGATCTCCCGGGACCGGGTGCGAGACGCGACCGGTCCCGTTTTCGTTAGAGCGCTCTTCCGATCCGGTCGGGGGAGATTCCTGGGAACAAGGATGCATCCGTGAGGCGCGAGGTCGCGAATCACGGCGGCTCTGGAGTATGGTCGAATCCCATGGCGCGGTACGTCTTCATCACCGGCGGCGTGGTGTCTTC
>ERZ1645187.3956-NODE-3956-length-12196-cov-19.894572_pt1 | contig 12196 bp, 12 predicted proteins | sample MGYA00575352_ERZ1645187 | MGnify/ENA primary metagenome ERZ1645187 (study PRJEB40837, sample SAMN11349314) | freshwater sediment metagenome | isolation source: river sediment | host: Sediment | place: India: Wazaribad , New Delhi | collected 2017-02-21 ... | reverse complement strand
GACGGCCGTCACGGTCGCCAACCTTGTAGGCGGCACCGAAGAAGTCGGCCAGCGCAGAGACGTAGACCAGCGAGGTGTCCTGGAAGAGGATGATGGCCTGCGTCAGCAGCAAGGGCACCATGTTGCGGAAGGCCTGTGGCAGCACGACGAGACGCATCGCCTGGCCGTAAGTCATGCCCAGCGCATAGCAGGCCGCCATCTGGCCCTTGGGCACGCTCTGAATACCGGCGCGGATGATTTCCGAGTAATACGCCGATTCAAACAGCGCGAACCCGATCATCGCCGAGGTCAGGCGCAGATCGGCACCCGGCGGCAGGTTGAACAGCTGCTCGATGAACTTCGGCACGATCAGGAAGAACCAGAGCAGCACCATGACCAGCGGCACGGCGCGGAAGAAATTGACATAGCCGGCGGCAAACAGCGACAGCGGCTTGACCGAGGACAAGCGCATCATCGCCAGCAAGGTTCCCCAGACGATGCCGACAACGACCGCTGTCAGCGTGATCTCCAGCGAAATCTTCATGCCGTCCCAGAGGAAGGGCAGGCTGCCAGGGATGGAAGACCAATCGAATTCGTACATCTTATTTACCTCCCATGTAGCCCGGCACACGGACCTTGTCTTCCACCTTCTTCATCAGCGTCATGACGACGACGTTGATCAGGATGTAGGCGACGGTGACCGCGATGAACGACTCGTAGGGTTGCGCCGTGTAATCGACCAGCTGACGCCCTTGGGCAGCGAGTTCGAGCAGACCGATGGTGGAACAGACAGCGGAGTTCTTGAAAATATTGAGGAACTCCGAGGTCAGCGGGGGCACGATCAGGCGGAAAGCCATCGGCAACATCACGTAACGGTAGGTCTGCGGCAGGGTGAGGCCCAGGGCAAGACCGGCGTTCTTCTGTCCACGGGGCAGTGAATTGATGCCGGCGCGGACCTGTTCCGCCACACGGGCACTGGTGAACAAGCCCAGGCAAACCATCGAGGCGGAGAACATCTGGAACACCGGGTTCGACTGCTTGAAGGCATTGCCAATATTCGTCGGCAGCAGCTCCGGCAAGACGAAGTACCAGATGAACAGCTGCACCAGCAGCGGAATATTGCGAAACAGCTCGACGTATGCCGTGGCCAGCCCGGAGAGCAGCTTGTTCGGCGCAGTCCGCAAGACGCCGACGACGGCACCGAGCAGCAGCGCAATGACCCAGGCGCTGAGCGACAGCGTGATGGTCATTTTCAGGCCGGCGAACATCCAGCCCAGATAGGTGTCATCCCCTGCCGCGCTCGGCTGCAGGAAAACGCCCCAGTTCCATTGATAACCCATCATTTACCTCCTGATCCCCGAACGGCGGCAACCCCTGCGGTCGCCGCCGGATACTGCACAGTTACTCGAAAGCCTTGTCGTTCGGTGACTTCAACAGGGCTTTCATATCATCCGACAACGGCATGCTGAGGTTCAAGCCCTTGGGCGGGATCGGGTTCATGAACCACTTGTTGTAGATCTTCTCGGCATCGCCCGAGGTCATGGCCTTGGTCAGGGCGGCATCGACCACCTTCTTGAAGCCCGGATCGTCCTTGCGCAGCATGCAGCCGTAGGCTTCCTTGGACTGGGCGGTGCCGGTGACGATCCAGTCGCCCGGCTTCTTGGCCTTGGCCATTTCACCGAAGAGCAGCGCATCGTCCATCATGAAGGCGACGGCTCGGCCGGTTTCAAGGGTGAGGAAGCTTTCGCCGTGGTCCTTGGCGGAGATGATGTTCATCTTCATCCCCTTGTCTTCGTTCATCTTGCGGATGAGGCGCTCGGAAGTGGTGCCAGCGGTGGTGACCACGTTCTTGCCGGCGAGGTCGGCGAAGTCCTTGATGCCGGCATCTTTCTTGGCCATCAGCTTGGTGCCGATGACGAAGATGCTGGTGGAGAAGGCGACCTGCTTCTGGCGTTCGGTGTTGTTGGTGGTGGAGCCGCACTCGATATCGACGGTGCCGTTCTGGACGAGCGTGATGCGATTGGCGGAAGTCACCGGCATGAGCTTGGTGTCGAGCTTGGTCAGCTTGAGTTCGGCCTTGATGCTGTCGACCACCTTGAGCATCAGCTCATGCGAGTAGCCGATGACCTGCTGCTTGTCGTCGTAGTAGGAGAAGGGAATCGAGGATTCGCGGTGGCCGAGCGTGATCGAGCCGCTGTCCTTGATTTTTTTGAGGGTCAGCGATTCCTGAGCTTGAACGCCGGTGCTGAAGGCAGCAGCGATGGCCACGGACAGGGTGGCGGCGAGGGCGATTTTCTTCATTGGGTGTCTCCGGAAAAATCGGCGCCGACCATCGGCACCACGCCTACTCCATTGCACAGGGCGTGCCAGAGAACAGCTGTCCTTGGATCCCGCTAACCCTTTGATTTAAATAAACCGAAAACCACATGCTCGGGGACAGCCGACGGTTTTCCGTCAAACGAACGTTTTTGCTATCGGATTTCCGACAGTTGGTGCTCTACGACGGATGAGGAGGCTGGTTGTCGGCCGAAGCCGTCGTTCAGGCATCTCTTTGTCAAAGTCAGCTCATTCTCAGCAACCAGACATCGCCTCATGGATCAACCAGTCCCGAAAAGCCACTAGCTTCGGCTTTGCCGAACACTCCTGTCGATAAACGACGTAGTAGGCCAACGGCGATGGAAATGAAATCTCCGGGAATAGTCGAACTAGGCGGCCACTGGATAAGTCATCCCGTGCCATGACACTGCGTGCGAGAGCTATGCCGTGCCCTTCGGCGACTGCCTGCAAGACCGCTGCGGAATTGTTGATCTTCATGCCGCGTGTCGTGGCGATAGCGCTTGCTCCAGCCTTACGTAACCAGGCCTCCCAAGAAGGAAATGCTGCCTGGCTATCCATCGACAAGTCGTGAATCAGCGTTTCGAGCGCGAGATCTTCAGGCTTGCTGAACGGATGCTCACGCAACAGCTTCGGTGAGCACACCGGATAGACCTCCTCTTCCATCAGTTTGACGGCCATCAAGCCCGGCCAAGTACCCATGCCGTATCGAACGCCAATATCAATTCGCTGGGCAACAAAATCTACGGCCTTGAGACTGGTATCCAGGCGCACATCGGTATCGGGCCATGCCGATTGGAAACGATCAATACGCGGTAGCAGCCACTTGGCAGCAAAAGCTGGGCTGACTGTGACGGTTAGGACCCCGCTGGCCGATCCCTCCTTGAGCAGTTCCAAGCCTAGCGCCAGTCGGTCAAAGCCGGCCCGGATATCGGGCAAGGCTTGCTCAGCCGCCTCTGTCGCAACCAGTCGCGCCTTGCCGCTCGCATTGCGAAGGAACAGCGGCGTACCCAGCCAATCCTCCAGGGACCGCACGAGTTGGCCGACTGCTGCCGGGGTGACGTGAAGCTCGGCTGCCGCCGCAGAAAAGCTTTGATGGCGCGCACTTGCCTCGAAGGCACGCAATGCATTCAGGTGAACAGGCAACTTCATATCGATAAAGATTTTCTTTTAATAATGGACACTTTATCTCGTTTGTCGAGAACAAGGAACAAGAGAAAAATTCGCCTCAAGCCAAACGGATCGATGAAACCACGACCCAGGCTGACATCTGGCATTCCTGATACAACCGAGCATCAATAGTTTTTCTAATAGAGAAAGAGAGATTCCACATGAGCAATCAATTCAAGGGCAAGAAGCTGCTGGTTGTCGGCGGCACCAGCGGCATGGGCCTACAAACGGCAAAGATGGTCCTCGCCGAAGGTGGCAGCGCAGTCATCGTTGGCCATCGTGCCGACAAGGCCGAAGCTGCCCGGCAAGAACTGGCAAAACTTGGCCAGGTCTGGGCACTGACGGCCGACCTGGGCAGCGAGGAAGGGCTGACTGCCTTACTTAAGACTATCGACGAACAGCATGCCGATATCGACCTGCTGGTAAATGCTGCCGGTGTCTTCTTCCCCAAGCCATTCCTGGAACATCAGTCTGGTGACTACGAGCAGTACATGAAGTTGAACAAGGCGTTCTTCTTCATCACCCAAAAGGTTGCCGCCAATCTGATCTCCAAGGATCGTCCGGGTGCCATCGTCAATATCGGATCGATGTGGGCAAAGCAGGCCATCGCCGCCACCCCATCATCAGCCTATTCGATGGCCAAGGCAGGTCTGCATGCGCTGACCCAGCATCTGGCCATGGAGCTGGCCCCGAAGCACATCCGCGTCAATGCAGTGTCGCCAGCAGTGGTGGAAACCCCGATCTACGAAGGCTTCATTCCGAAGGCTGAGGTTCATGGGGCATTGCAGGGTTTCAACAGCTTCCACCCGATTGGTCGGGTCGGCACCCCTCAGGACGTTGCCGAAGTCGTCACCTTCCTGCTCTCGGAAAAGGCAAGCTGGGTTACCGGCGCCAACTGGGATGTGGACGGCGGCGTGATGGCCGGCCGCAACTAATTTTCAGCAAGGAGAAACAACATGGTCTATCTGCAAATCACCCTCAAGATCGCCAACGCTAACCGTGCTGCCGCTGCTGGCGTCTATGAGAAATACAAGGCCCCGTTCTTGAACACCATCGCTGGCGCGAAGGCAAAGGAACTGCTGGTGCGCGATGAGGATGTCCAGGTACTGCATGGTTTCGACAGTCAGGACAACGCCAAGGCCTATCTGAACAGCGCGCTGTTCAATGCCGACGTTGTCGAAGCGCTCAAGCCGCTGCTTGACGCCGCACCCGACGTGCGCATCTACCAAGCCGTTTAATTTCTGCCCACCGGGTACCTGAACAGCACCCGGCAACTCCCTTTATTGGAGATTTTTATGATGCAAGACTGGAACACCTATCGCGATGCGCTGATAAACCGGGTTGGTGACTTCGCCAAACTGAGCCCGGATGTCCTGCGCGGGCTGCAAAGTATTGAAGGCAGCGCAACCAAGACCGGCAAGCTGGAGCCAAAGATTCACGAATTGATCGCGCTCGCCGTTGCGGTGACCACCCGCTGCGATGGCTGCATTGCCGTTCACGCCAAGAAGGCCGTGGAGTTGGGCGCATCAAACGAAGAGATCGCAGAAGCCCTGGGTACTGCCATCGCGCTCAATGCAGGTGCTGCCCTGACCTATACCGCCCGCGTTTTCGACACGATTGGCGCTTTGCCAAGACAGTAACCAGAGTCGGAGGTGCCGAAAAAGCGCCTCCGCATCGTTACCTTCAACATCATCGCCATGAAAAATCCTGTCCTTATTGTCGGCGGCGGCCTTGCCGGCTTGACTGCGGCCCGCCATCTCCACCAATCCGGTATCGCCTTTCAACTGCTTGAGGCGCGTAACCGCCTGGGTGGGTGCATTCTCTCGACGGATGCCTGCGGCCAGGTCTCGGATGACGGCTTTGATCTCGGGCCGTCCTGGTTCTGGCCGGGTATGCAGTCGGCGATGAGCTATCTGGTGGACGACCTCGCACTCCCTTTCTTTGCCCAGCACAGCGATGGGGACATGCTCTTTCAGCGCGAGCCTGGCGAGGCTCCGCGCCGTTTTCCCGGCATGCGCCAGCTACCGGACTCGATGCGGCTGGCCGGAGGGATTGGGGCGATTGTCTCAGCGCTCGCTGCCAGCCTACCTAAGGCTAACCTCTGGCTCGGTACGAAAGTGACACAAGTGACGCTTGATGGCGACGAGGTTGAAGTGGATTTCGTCGATGCAGTTGGGGCTACTCGTCGCATGAAAGCGAGTCATGTTCTTCTTGCATTGCCGCCGCGCCTGCTTGAAGCAACGGTCAGTTTCTCACCGCAACTCGATGCAGCAACCGTTCGCAACTGGCGCGACACGCCGACCTGGATGGCCCCCCACGCTAAGTTCTTTGCACTCTACGACCGGCCATTTTGGCGCGAAGCGGGTCTTTCGGGTACGGCGCAAAGCGCAGTCGGGCCACTCAGCGAGATTCATGACGCGACAACGGCCTCCGGGAAGGCAGCCTTGTTCGGTTTTATCGGCATGTCAGCCTGGCAACGTGCGAAGCTGGGAACAGATGTCATCACCCAGGCTGCTATCGAGCAACTCACTCAGGTATTCGGCCCGGAAGCCGGCCAGCCGCACGCAACCCTGTTCAAGGATTGGGCCACTGATCCGCTCACGGCAACGAAGGATGACCGGCAGGCCGATGGTCATCCGGTTTCCGGAGGCCTCGCACCTTTGCCAGTTGAATGGCAAAACCGCGTCTGGCTATCTGGCAGTGAAGCCGGGCGCCGTGATGCGGGTTATCTTGCTGGTGCCATCGAAGCCGCCGAATATGCGGCCATGCAGATCATCAATCAATTGGAGCGTACGCTGTGAAAACGACCTACCGAGCGATGCAGATTACCCAGCCCGGCAGCCTGGAACTCGTCGAACGCAAAACGCCCACGCCAGGCAATGATGAGGTGTTGATTGAAGTCGAAGCTTGCGGCATCTGTGGTGCCGATGCCTCCGATATCGACAATGCTGATCCATCCTTGCGGCCGCCGCGTGTTCCTGGGCATGAGGTCGTCGGCCGTATCGTCGCCATTGGCGCTCATGTCCACTCGCGCTGGCAGCTTGGACAACGTGTGGGTGTCGGCCGCTTGGGCGGCCAGTGCTATGAATGCATGCAATGCCGTCAGGGCCAGTTCCAGCTTTGCGAAAACCAGCCCTTTGTCGGCGCATCCTGCGATGGTGGCTATGCCGAGATGATGCTGGCCCGCGCCAGTGGACTGGTGTCGATCCCCGAAGAACTGGACCCAGTGGAGGCTGCACCTATCCTCTGTGCAGGAATCGCCACCTTCAACGCACTCAAGAAATGTGGCGCCGAAGCCGGTGATCTGGTCGCTATCCTCGGTATCGGCGGCCTCGGCCACATGGCGCTGCAATACGCCCGACGAATGGGCTTCAAGGTTGTCGCTATCGGACGCGGACAGGACATCGCGGAGGATGCCCTGAAGCTTGGCGCCCATGTTTATATTGATACCCAATCCGAAGACGCAGGAAACAGACTCAAGTCACTGCGCGGGGCACAAGCCATCATCACGACGATTGGTAACGCGGAAGCTGTTGCTGCGTTGATGCCTGGACTCGCGCCACGCGGCAGACTTGTCCTGCTCGGCGCCGGCAAATCCCCGTTACCCTTGACTGCAGGCCATCTCGTCGTAGGCGAACGTAGCATTCTGGGGTCGATTACCGGTACCACATACGAGAATGAGAGGGCGCTCGACTTCAGCGTATTGACCGACGTACGCCCCTGGATCGAGACCATGCCGCTGGAAAATGCATTCGATGCTTACCTGAAGATGAAATCCGGCAACGTGAAGTTTCGGATGGTCCTGACCATGAAAGAGAACTGGTAATGCCTCACAACGATAGCCCTCAAACAGAATCCGTTTCACAGGGCACTTACCCTTATTCCAGGAGCAATATCGTCAGGCTGACCGTCGCTCAAGCACTTTCGGGCGCCAACGCCGTAGTTGTCTATGCAACGGGCGCCATCGTTGGCAACACGCTATCTCCCAGTCATGCACTGGCAACCCTGCCGATCAGCATCTTCGTCATCGGGATGGCGGCTTGTTCCTTACCAGCCGGTGCTATCGCCCAACGCTACGGTCGCCGCACTGCCTTCATGGTCGGGACTGGGTGCGGCATCCTGGTTGGCCTGCTTTCGGCACTGGCGGTTGTGCAAGGCCTCTTCTGGTTGTTCTGTGTTGCCACCTTCTTTGGTGGTGCCTACGCTGCGGCCGTTCTGTCTTTCCGTTTTGCGGCTGCCGATTGCGTTCCTCTGAGTCAGCGACCACGCGCACTTTCTTTGGTCATGGCTGGCGGCATCATTGCCGGCGTGATTGGGCCGCAACTGGTGACCCACAGCATGAACCTGTGGGCACCTTACACATTTGCCGGGACGTTTATGGCGCAGGCAGCAGTAGCAGCGCTATCTGCTTCAATCCTGATTGGTGTACGTCTGCCGAAGCCCGTAGGGGAGGAAGCAGCTAATGGGCGGCCGATCAGCGAAATAGCTCGCCAGCCCGAATTCCTGACTGCAGCAGGCTGCGGCGTCGTTTCCTACCTGCTTATGAATTTCCTGATGACTTCAGCGCCGCTAGCCATGCGAATGTGTGGCCATTCGCAGGAGTCCTCAAACCTTGGCATTCAGTGGCACGTCATCGCCATGTATGCGCCGAGCTTTTTCACCGGGAGTCTGATCACGCGCTTCGGTGCGCATCGTGTGGTCATGGCTGGACTGGTGCTGACCGGCCTCTCTGTAGTTGTTGGTTTACTGGGGGTCGATATCGCACATTTCTGGCTGACCCTGATCCTGCTTGGTGTTGGCTGGAACTTCGGCTTCATCGGGGCATCGGCCCTGGTGTTGGAATGTCACCGGCCAGAGGAAAAGAACCGTGTTCAGTCCTTCAACGACTTCATCGTCTTCGGTGCAGTGGCTTTTGGCTCTTTCCTTTCCGGCGGCCTGTTGACGGCATACGGTTGGAATACGGTGCTTTGGTTGTCGTTTGTTCCACTGGCGCTGGCGATACTTGCCTTGGTGCGCTCGAGCATCAAACGTAGTTCCGCTTCAGTGTGACAACGCCATTTCGTTCAGGTCGGCGGCAGATAATGGCAGCATTGCTGCCTGATTCATGATCAGGCAGGTTGTCCGCTTTGGCCGAGATGCCGCCCCCCAAACTTGACGAAAAGCACCCACAGACATATGCCGAAGCACATGCCAACAACAAGGAGTTGTCGTGATCGCAGAACGCCACGTATCGATTTCTCGTAACGGTCGCAATCAGGCCATTCGTATTCCGCGCGAGTTCGAGCTTGCGGGAACGGAAACGATCATCCGCAAGGAAGGTGGACGGTGACCGCCTGATCATCGAGCCGGCGCCTCCGCGCAACAGCTTGCTAGCGCTGTTGGCAGGCCCGAAGGCGCAGCGTCTGGCCGAGGTTGCCGCTGAATCGATCTACACCAGCATTGCAGTGGCCAGCGAACTACGCTATGGAGCGACGAAGCGTGCCTCGCCGGCACTGACAAAGCGAGTGGCAGACTTGCTGGAATGTATTCCCATGCTGCCGCTGGATGCCGAAGCCGACCGCCATTACGCCGATATCCGCACAGCGCTGGAAAGCACGGGGCAGTGCATCGGCGGCAATGATCTGCTGATGCCGCACATGGCCGCGCACTGAATACGACGCTGGTCACACACAATTTACGGGCGTTCGAGCGTGTACCGGGCTTGTCAGTGACAGATTGGCTGGTCTGAACGCGGCGAACCGAGGTATTCCAAAACCCCGAAAAAAGCCGCCAAAATTGGCGGCTTTTCCGGGTTGACCGCAGCAGCTCAGTCGATGCGGGTATCCAGCCCCTGCTCGGCCAGTTCGGCGGCACGAAGGACGGCGCGGGCCTTGTTCTGGGTTTCTTCCCATTCCGATTGCGGGTTGGAGTCGGCGACAATACCGGCGCCGGCCTGGACGTGGAGCTTGCCGTCCTTGAGCACGGCGGTGCGGATGGCAATGGCCAGATCCATGTCGCCGTTGAAACCGAGGTAGCCGACCGAACCGGCGTAGATGCCACGCTTGACCGGTTCCAGCTCGTCAATGATTTCCATCGCCCGCACCTTGGGGGCGCCGGAGACGGTGCCAGCGGGGAAGGTAGCCTTGAGCACGTCGAGGGCGTCGAGGTCCTTTTCCAGCCTGCCTTCGACGTTGGAAACGATGTGCATCACGTGCGAGTAGCGCTCGATAACCATGTTTTCGGTGAGCTTGACCGATCCGATCTTGGCGACGCGGCCGCAGTCGTTGCGCCCGAGGTCGAGCAGTTGGGTATGCTCGGCGCGTTCCTTTTCGTCGGCGAGCAGGTCGGCGGCGAGTGCCTGATCTTCTTCCGGCGAGGCGCCGCGCTTGCGGGTGCCGGCAATCGGGCGCACGGTCACTCGGTCGCCTTCGAGGCGGACGAGAATCTCTGGCGAGGCGCCGACGACGTGGTAGTCCTCGAAGTCGAAGTAGAACATGTACGGCGACGGGTTGAGGCTGCGCAGCGTGCGGTAGAGCGCCAGCGGGCTGGCGTGGAAAGGCTTGGTCATGCGCTGCGAGAGGACGACCTGCATGATGTCGCCTTCGGTGATGTATTCCTTGGCCTTGAGCACGGCCTGCTTGAAGGCGGCTTCGCCGAACACCGACACCGCCGGCTCGGAGCGTGCCGGTTGCTCGGTCGGAATGCTGGCGGGCGTGCGCAGCTTGGCGAGCAACTCCTTGAGGCGCGCCCGCGCCTTCTGCCAGGCACCGGGGTAGCCCGGCTCGGCGTAGACGATCAGCGTCAGCTTGCCGGAAAGGTTGTCGACAACGGCGATTTCTTCGGAGAGCAGGAGCTGGATGTCGGGCGTGCCGATTTCGTCCGGGCGCTGGGTACGCGTCAGGCGGGTTTCAACGTAACGCACGGTATCGTAGCCGAAGCAGCCGACGAGACCGCCGAGGAAGCGCGGCATGCCGGCGGCGGGCGGCGCACGGAAGCGCTGCATGTACTTGCCGATGAAGTCGAGCGGGTTGGTGTCATCTTCGCGTTCGGCGATGCGGTTGCCGGTGAGCACCAGCACTTCATGGCCGCGAACGACGATGCGGGTCGGCGACGACAGGCCGATGATGGAGTAGCGCCCGAAGCGCTCGCCGCCCTGCACCGACTCCAGCAGATAGGAGTAATGGCCGTTGCCAGCGCCGCTGGTCAGCTTGAGGTAGATCGACAGCGGCGTGTCGAGGTCGGCAAAGGTCTCGAGCGAGACGGGGATGCGGTTGTACCCTTGCGCGGCAAGGGCGTTGAATTCGGTTTCGGTCATGGGAACCTCGAAAATGACGATATGGGTGCGGCAAACTGGATGCGCCCTGAGCAGACGCGGGCGCGAACGTGCATGGATTTACGGACGCCAGGGGCGCCAGCCGTGCCATTCCTTCCAGTTGCGGGAGATCGTCATTTGCCGTGCGGGGTCTTGTAGGTAAGCGCCTGCCGGTAGGCGACAAGCAAATCCGATACTAGCGCATCGCAATCGGCACTGTCCACCGGCTTGCCTTCGTTGTAGCCATACGGCACACAGAAGGCCGGCGAACCGGCTGCACGGGCGGCAAGAATGTCGTTTTCGGAGTCGCCGATATGCAGGTTGCAATCGGGCCGCACATTGAACAGGCGGCAGGCGTGCAGAATGGGTTCGGGATGAGGCTTCTTGTGCGCGGTGGTGTCGCCAGAAACAACGACGTCGAAATAGCCGGCCAGCCCCATGCGTTCAAGCAGTGCCTCGGTGAACATGCCCGGCTTGTTGGTGACAACGCCCATCTTCAGGCCGCTGTCGCGCCAGATCTTCAGTCCCTCAAGGACACCTGGGTAAATTTGGCAATATTCCCCGTTCACCGCAGCATAGTGCCGCTTGAAGCTTTCGATGGCTGCATGCAGTGCCTCGGCCGTCGGCGCGGTATCGTGAGTGAGGCAACGCTCGACCAGCACCGCCATGCCCTTGCCGACGAAGCTGTGCACTTCGGCCGGCGAGCGCGGCGGCGCGCCGACCTCGTCCAGCATCCGCCGGCAGCCTTCGGCCAGATCGGCGATGGTGTCGAGCAGCGTGCCGTCGAGATCGAAGGTAACCGACTGGAAGTGCATTTTCAGACTTTGGCCAGCTCGGCACGCAGGGCACCAATGATCGTATCGTAGCGATGCGGGTCGCTGTCCTTGCCGGCACCATAGACGGCGGAACCGGCAACGAAGGCGTCAACACCGGCGCGGGCGATTTCGGCGATGTTGGCGGTATTCACGCCACCGTCGATTTCCAGACGGATGCGGCGGCCGGTTTCGCGCTCGTAGGCATCGAGCCTGGCGCGTGCCTGCTTTGCCTTGGCCAGCGTGCCGGGGATGAACTTCTGGCCGCCAAAGCCGGGGTTGACGCTCATCAACAACACGACGTCGATCTTGTCGAGGACGTAGCCGAGGTAATCCAGCGGCGTTGCCGGGTTGAAGACCAGACCGCCCTGCGCACCGCCGTCACGGATCAGCGACAGGCTGCGGTCGATGTGTTCGGAGGCTTCCGGGTGGAAGGTGATGATGTTGGCGCCGGCCTTGATGAAATCCGGGATGATGCGGTCAACCGGCTTGACCATCAGATGCACGTCGATCGGTGCCGTGGTGCACGGGCGGATGGCTTCGCAGACAAGTGGCCCGATGGTCAGGTTGGGAACATAATGGTTGTCCATCACGTCAAAGTGAATCCAGT
>ERZ1645187.3954-NODE-3954-length-12200-cov-26.601647_pt1 | contig 12200 bp, 9 predicted proteins | sample MGYA00575352_ERZ1645187 | MGnify/ENA primary metagenome ERZ1645187 (study PRJEB40837, sample SAMN11349314) | freshwater sediment metagenome | isolation source: river sediment | host: Sediment | place: India: Wazaribad , New Delhi | collected 2017-02-21 ... | reverse complement strand
GAACGGGATGCGCTGATTCAACACCTGAAGCGTGACGGAATAATGGCTGTATTTCACTATCAATCGCTTCATTCAAGCAATTTCTATGCAGACAAACATGATGGCAGAGATTTAGAAATGGTTGAATTTTACACCTCTAATCTTCTGCGACTGCCTATGTTCTTTGAATTATCACCCAATGACATTCAAAATAAGATTGCACCTTCGTTACTCTCTTTTTATAAGCGAACATGAAGATATCCAAACTCCATATAGCCACACTGGTAATTTCTTTGGCTTTATATATATTTATATGGAACAAATGGAATATAGATTACATTAGAACCAACTCGTTAAAAGATATAAATTACGCTACCTGGTCACTGGCACACAATAGCACCATCTTTTCTATCGATAACTATTGGTATACCTCTCAAATCAAAAACTATTTGAAAACGAGAAGTTTCACCATTGACCCTCATATATACCGCTATGACGTAAGGCGTACCCCTGTTTACCCTTTGTTTTACGGCTTTCACTATATTTTGTTTGGGGAATCAGGGAGCTATCATTACATCCGGTATACACAAGTATTTATATTTATACTTGCTACCGTTTGTTTGCTTTTTGCCACCTACAATTTCACAGGGAGCACGACAATAGCATGGCTAGCAGCCATAGCTTACGGGTTCAATCCAACATTAGTTACTTACCTTTATTACACCATCACTGAGGCGCTAAGCCCTTCTTTGGTATGTTTTTTACTATTTTTATTATCTCTTGCATACAAAGAGCCTAAGAGACGATACTGGATAGCCGCCGGAGCTATGTTCGCGTTGGCAACTTTATGTCGTCCAAGCATTGTACTGATTAGCATCGCAATTGCCTACTTAATTATCCATATCAACATAAAGCGTCCACTTCGCATACTCCTTACTGGCTTCTATTTTTCAGCAGGTGCGGCTTTGTTTTTTGCCCCACACATAATCAGAAATTACATTATCACTGATGGTGAAATTATTGTACTTGAAAAATATTACGGCGATCCTATGAATTATGGAATGCCTAATATTCATCTGAGAAAGTGGATATCCTGCTGGACAAATCCCGCGGATTATTCTTCTGAAGTTATCTCCAACAAAATGATAAACCAGATTGCTGTCAGCAATTCCGATAAAGATAAGCAACAATTAATCAGCACACTGATGCAGCAACTTCCTGAAAGAGCATTGATTGCAAATAACAAGTCGGATATCACTGCTGCGTATAATGCCTTGTATGACTATTATCGGGCAAAACAACAAAAACTTCCTACCACTAATACCATAGGAAATAATGCTATAAGCAAATTGGAGAAACTGGAAAAAAACATCAAACACAAAGCTCCCGAACAGGTATATATCTTTACTCCATTATTGTTTGTAAAGAGTATCATTGTACAAAGTAACTCCTACCCGATTCCTATTTTAAGTGATTACCAAGGGAAACGCCTACTTATTATCATAAAGGGGATAATGCTACTGTTTAACATCTATTTATTTATATCAATATTTATGGGGTCGTTTTTTATCAAAAATCAACGAATGATTATGATTTTTTCATCCCTGTATGTACTCACCAGTTTTACCTATATCATCTTTATCCTGCACTATTTTGAAGCCAGGTATCTGATTCCGATTTTTCCGGTTTTATATATCACAGGAGCAATATACGGCTATCATATTGCTAAGAGAATTTCGCTGAAAATCACACCTCCAGATAACGCATGAGGCTGTCATAACGCTCTTTCAGCTGCCATTCGTATTCCGATTGATGCAGCACGGCAAGCACCGTGTATTGATATCGTTCAAAAGAAAGTTGTATATCTTTCAAATCATTTTTATTGATTTTCAGCGACACCTGCAACTGGTGTGAATGTGCCGCAGTGGATATCATACTGTGCAAAATGAGTGCATTATTGGATTCCACAATCTTTGCAATTTCAGCCAGAGAATAGTCTCTTGCCTCCATCTCCAGCACAATGATTCCTCCGGAGCCTGCGAGCGCCGAATGACTGCTGAATTGCGCTACGATTTTCTGTGTTGTTATCAACCCCAGATATTCACCGGCAGCAGTAACAACTGGCAGATAGTCTGTTACAAACTCCGACTGCTTTCTTACAACATCAAAAACATGCGTTCCTTCGAGCACTTTATTAGCCAACAAAGCCGGACGCATTTCCTCGAGCGTGATGTTATCATCCAGCTCCAGCAACTGTTGCTCTGAAGCCATACCCGCCAGTACGCCGTTATCAACGACTGCCAACTGGTCCACCTTGTACTCTGCCATCAGGTCAAGTGCATAGCCAGCCGTATCGGTGAGACGGAGATAGGGAATCGAGTTATTGATGCAATCCTGCGCGAACAACGGGTCTGTATTTTCTGTAAATGTATACATTATCCTCACGGGATACAATAACCTGTATCAATAAATCCGGGGTAACCAAAAAATACAGAAAAAAGGGTATGGCTAGAAATTGAAATTAAATCCGAATGTAATCATCCAGTTGTAAGTTTTTGGCTGATTGCGGTGCGTAACACGCCACATCGCATCCACCCGCAGAAATTTCAGGATATTTTCCAGACCAAAACCTACTTCCACATAAGGGATTTTCCCCAGCGGGCGGATAAATGAGTTGCTGGCATGATTGATTTGCTGATTCGCCGCGGACGCATTCCCCCAGACACCTCTGGTGTGTATCACTTCACGCAATTTCAATTTACGGATGCCGGGAATCCGGTTCAGAAAGAAGCCGTCAAAATGGTGCGTAAAATTCCACTGCAAATAATGGTCGCTGTAATACTCGTAGTCATTCATCAGGTTGAAAGCAGTATTACTGTAGGCGAATGTCTGATTGCCATCATGCACTTCTGACAACAAAAACGGCACTTTGCCGAATACCTTTCCGGCCTGAAATTTCATCTCAAAACGGCCGATGGTACGTATAGGAATAATATCTGAAAATGCCACTGTAATCTTATGATAACTGTACTGACTCTTTAAAAAACCTTTGATACCATACACATATTCCAATTGCAATACGGGAATATGCCACCAGTTGAGAGAAGAACGGAAAATGGAATTTTTATTCAGAAATTTCTCTCCGAATCCGAATCTCGCTCTGTACACCAACTCGGTCTGATTCAGACTTTGCAGGGTATCCATCACACCCTCGCTTTTTGTCATGGTGTAGCGGAATGGCACCAATCCCTGTCCGATACGACGGTTCTGCATGGTGACACTCATACTGAATCCCTGCTTGTATTCGATATCGTAGGTGAGCTTGGACTCTTCCATGTACAACAGCCGCATATCCGGCCTTTTGCGCTGTATGATGATATTCAGAAAATTGTCGGTCGATAATAAGTCTGTCGTACGGCTCATCTTGTTGACATCCCGCACATAGGACGCCTTGATGATTTGTCTTGGAAACTTATGGATTAAAAAGCTCAGATCCGCGCCTCCTTTAATGCGTTTATCTTTCAATGAATAAGCCATGTATCCACCTGCCTGCATCCATTTGGAAGCCTTTTCGTTGGTGCGGAAACCCGCCCGGAAACGCCAGCCTTCCAACCTGTTATTGCTCACCAGATTCAGAATCGGGCCCAGTTCTATCGGACCCACCGGATAGTATCCGGTCAGCACCAGATTGATGATATCCGTATATGTCTTGAAGGCCGGAACTGTCTTCAATGTATCTATCATATGGTAAACCGCAGCCTCGTTTTTGGTAAGTGTCATAAACCGCGACGTGTCCCAGAATGCCTGATCTTTTTTCATATCCAACTCATCCATGGTGACAACCTCCTTCAGCCTGTCGATCATGGAATCATTATAGGGACGGTTGATTTTAAAATTTCTGTAAATCGCGTTTTTCCGGGCAATCATAGCCGGTTTATTTTCCAGAGGCGCAAACTCTATGAGCAGGTGGTCATTGTTCAGCATCCAGCCCTGATTATCCGCCCATTCAAAATCCTGATTCAGTTCAATCCGCTTGATAAAGTTGATGTTGACATGCGGAGCCATGCGCAATTGAATACTCTTGATGGCAAAATTATTTTCAGACACAATCAGACTACCCAGAAAGGTGGCATCTCCTTTGGTCTTGGGCTCAAACATCATCTTATAATGAACGATATTATCCAGCACCAGCGTATCAATTACCCTGTAACGGTAGAACGTTTTACAGGAATTGGCAATCGGACTGATAAACTGTTTTTGCAGGATATCGTAGGCATTGTCGTAGATATTGATATCCTGATAGGTAGCGCCGAGAAATTCAGAAAAACTGGCATCATTCATTCCCGAAATTTTGGAAGCCTTAATCACTTCCCGCTTTTTATTCAACTTGTTCGTGTAGAAAAAATCAGAGATATTTTCCGACAACATAATCGGTAGAAAAGGCTCTTCCTCCGAGGTGCTGTCGATGTTGTTAAAGACAAACTGAAAAGGCTTCAGCAGCTTCCTGTCCATGAATTTATCGGACAGATTTTTGATATCCAGTTCTATTTTGCTGTAGTATTCATAGCTGTAGTTCTCGAGACTGCGTTTGTCGTTCCGGTCTTTGTTTTCGAGGATTTTCCGGATCAGATAATCTTCCATACTCTCGCGGTTGGCCACTATCACCGCTTCCGCCAGCATATTTTCCGAAGGTTGTATCTCAAAATCCACTCTCTGCCTGGCTGTCTTTTTCAGCGGCAGCGTCAGCTCATTATACCCGAGGTAAGCCGCAGAAATGGAGTCTTTCCAGGCATCGATTCTCAACTGATAATAACCGGTGTCATCCGTTGTGGTGCCAATGGTGGTGCCTTTGATATAGATATTGGCATACCCTACCGCCTCTTTGGTTTTGGCATCCACTACCCGTCCTTCTATAAATGACTGGGCAGATACAGAATAACAGACAAACAAGAAAAGGATTAGTATATTTGCTTTCAGGCTTTTCACAGTTAAGTGAAGATAGCAAAAAAAATACTGATTTTTTAACGCTTTAACATCTCAAAATGAGTTCACTGGAAATTGTTTCCTACAATGTAAATGGTATCCGTTCCGCCGTTTCCAAAGGTCTTGCCGACTGGATTCGGGAAACAGCTTACGACGTCTATCTTTTTCAGGAAACCAAAGCGCATGAATATGACATTCCGGTAGAAATTTTTGAGGAACTAGGCTACCGGCACCACTGGTTTTCTGCTCAGAAAAAGGGCTACAGCGGCGTGGGCATTCTGGTGAAAACCGACCACTCGGAGGTGGTGAAAGGAATGGGAAATGCCCGCTACGATGCGGAAGGCCGTGTCATCCGGATGGACATCGGCGATATTACCATTGTCAACAGCTATTTCCCTTCCGGCTCCAGCGGTGACGAAAGGCAGTCCGTGAAAATGGATTACCTGCGCGACTTCCACCAATATATCCACGAACTGATGGAAACCAAAAAAAAGGTGATTGTTTCCGGTGATTACAATATCTGCCATCAGGCTATCGACATCCATGATCCGGTGAGCAACAAGAACAGCTCAGGCTTTTTGCCGGAAGAGCGCGAGTGGATGAGCACCTATTTCAACAGCGGCTTCATCGACACTTTCCGCTTTTTCAATCCCGAGATGAAAGCCGCCTATTCGTGGTGGAGTTTTCGCGCCAATGCCCGCAACAACAACAAAGGCTGGCGCATCGACTATCACGCGGCCTCCGAATCGCTGCGTCCGCAGCTGGAAGACGCCGCCATATTCATGGATGTCAAACATTCCGACCACTGCCCGATTTATCTGAAAATTAAAGTTTAGCCGAGATTGTGTATTTTTGAATCCAATTTCCGGATATGATCAGATATACCATACTACTGCTGTCGCTTTTTTTGCTGAGTTGCAATGCCAATATGGAACGCACGTTCAAGCTGCGCGAAGCCAAAGGCGGCAAATTCTACGGTGGCACTTTTCGCTATAACGAAGAAGAATACTTCAAATCACTCTATCCGCTCAACATCACGGAAGTTACGGCCCACCGTCTGTGTGAGCAGATTTATGAGGGACTCGTCACTTTCGACGACAGCACGCTGGCCGTAGTTCCGGCACTGGCAGAAAGCTGGGATATCAGTCCGGATGGCACCAGATACACCTTTCACCTCCGCAAGGGTGTTCGCTTCCACGACGATCCATGTTTCCCGGATGGAAAGGGTCGCGAAATGAATGCCTATGACGTGAAATATTGCTTCGACCGGCTCTGTTATCACAATCCTGCCGACAATCAGGGTTTCTGGATTTTCAAGGATGTGGTGAAAGGCGCTAATGAATACGACTCATTGACCGCACAAAAGATAGTACCCGAAGGAGGCGTCAGCGGCGTGCGCGTACTGGACAGTTTCACCGTAGAAATAGAACTGGAACGGCCTTATGCCGTATTCCTGGCTCGGCTCGGACTCATCTTCGGAAAAATTTATCCGAAAGAAGCAGTAGATAAATATGGCGGAGAAATGCGGGCACACACCGTTGGAACGGGTCCGTTTTATCTCAAAATAAACCGTGATAATGAAGTTACTTTCCTCGCCCGCCATCCGAATTACTGGCGCAAGGATACCTTCGGCAATCAGCTGCCATACCTCGACGCCATCCGCGTTTCCTATATCAAAGAAAAGAAAAATGAACTACTCGAATTCAAGAAAGGCAACAGCGACTTAGCCTACCGTTTTCCGCTGGAAATGATCGATGAAATTGTGGATTACAAGAAAAATCTGAAGCCTGCCTACAAGGAATTTCAATTGCAATACCTGCCTGTCATGGCGCTCCAATACTATGGCTTTCAGCATCAGGGAAAGATATTTCACGATATGAATGTGCGCAAGGCTTTCTGTTATGCCATTGACCGCCAGAAACTGTGCGATTTCACCCTGAAAGGCACCGGATTTCCTGCCATCTATGGCACCGTGCCGCCGGGCACCGGCACCTACGACTCCAAACTGGTGAACGGATACAGCTATCAGCCGGAAAAAGCCCGCGAATACCTGGCAAAAGCCGGATTCCCGAAAGGAAAGGGCTTCCCGACCGTAACGCTGCAACTTAATTCCGGTGGTTCCCGCAACTCACAGGTGGCGGAAGCATTGAAAAAGATGATAGAAGAAACATTGGGCATCCACATCGACCTGCTGATTGTTCCGTGGGCGCAACATACGGAAGCTGTGGAAACCGCAAAAATAGATTTTTACCGATTGGGCTGGGTGGCAGACTACCCGGATGCGGAAAACTTCCTGAATCTGTTCCACAGCAAATACGTGCCGGACGATATCACACAGAAAACTTACATCAACTCTTTCCGCTACAAAAATCCGGTCTTCGACAACGCGTTTGACAAAGCGGTGGCAACGGTAGATGAAACCGAACGGAATGCCTTGTATCTGAAAGCTGATCAACAGGTTATCGACGATGCGGTGGTACTCCCGATTTACTACGATATCGACTTCCGGCTCGTGCAGCCGAACGTGCGCAACTGTCCGCAGAACGCAATGGAATTCCGGGATTTTTCGGAAGTATATTTCGTACCTATGAAAGGTAAAAAGTCGGAATAAGCCAATTGATTTCCCGACTGTTGCATTTTTAAATTAAATAACAAAAAAAGGCGCGCAAAAGGCGGGTATATACACTATATTTAACCATAGTATGCATACCGAGTATTCACTGTTACTGCAGAAACTGGATGCCTTTATCCGCAAGTATTACCTCAACCGGTTGCTGCGGGGCACCCTGCTGTTTGTCGGCCTTCTGGTCGGCATCTATCTTTTGCTGTCCGTCAGTGAATATCAGCTCTATTTTTCTACTACTGTCCGCAAGTTATTGCTCGCAGGCTTCGGCTTGCTCACCGCCGTCACGCTGTATCGCTGGGTATTGCGGCCTTTGTTTCACTACTGGAAACTGGGCGCCATTATCTCGCACGAACAGGCTGCCGGTATTATCGGTCAGCATTTTTCAGATGTAAAAGATCAGCTGCTGAACATTCTGCAACTGCACCGCCAGATGGAAAAGAGCAGCAACCATGAACTCTTGCTGGCCGGGATTGCACAAAAAATGGACAATATCCGTCTGATTCCATTTACGCAGGCCATTTCGCTGAATGCCAATAAGAAATACCTGAAATACGCCGTCCCGCCACTGCTGCTGTTGCTCATCCTGCTCTTTGCCGCACCGGATGTGCTCACAGAAAGCAGCACCCGTTTACTGCAACCCAATAAAACCTTCGCCAAAAAAGCACCTTTTGAATTTATCCTGGAAAATACCTCACTGAAAGTAGTGCAATATGATGACGTGGAAGTGCAACTCCGCATCAAAGGAAAAACCATTCCGAACGAGGTGTACATCAAAGAAAACGGGAAAAGCTATAAAATGGAAAAGTTGTCGAACAACCGCTTTTCCTACCGCATTGCCAACATTCAGCAGTCGGCGTCGTTTTATTTCTATGCAGGCGAATTCAACAGTGATGAATATCTTATGCAGGTTGTGAAAAAGCCCGTGCTGGCGCAATTTTCCATCGATCTGGAATATCCGGCCTACACCGGAAAGCAGGCGGAACAGCTTAAAAACACCGGCGACCTGTCTGTACTCGCCGGAACTACGGTTCACTGGCACCTGCAGACTGCCGGCACGGAAAAGGTGCGCATCGCTATGGATGGCGTGAGTGCGGATGCCACTGCTGACGGCGACGGACAATTTACATTCAGAAAAAAGATACTACAAGATACCCGTTATACCATTTACTACACCAACAACGATGTGCCGCAGGGCGATTCCGTGAGCTTCCGGATTGCGGTCACACCGGACAATTATCCTACTTTGTTTGTAGAAAAAATGCAGGATTCCGCACAACAGGATTTTGCCTTGCTGCTCGGCGCGGCTTCCGATGATTACGGCCTTTCCCGGCTCGCCTTCCAGTATGCTATCCGCAATGAAAAAGGCAGCGTTACGGAAAGCAAAAAACAGACATTGCCCATCAGCAGCAAAGCCATGTCGGATATCAGCGTGCAGATAGATTTTACCCAATACCCTTTGCTGCCCGGATACACGATGGAATACTTTTTTGAAGCCTGGGACAATGACGGCAACAGCGGTCCGAAGTCCACTAAATCGGGCGTTTTCAGCTACGAGAAGGCCAGCATAAAAGAACTCGAAAAACTGGAGCAACAGAATAACGAAGCCATCAACGACCACCTTTCCTCGGCAGCCAAAGAAGCGCAGAAACTCGCTGCTGCCATCAAGGAAATGAAAGAGAAAATTGTCGGCAAAGCCACTCTTTCGTGGGAAGACAAAAAACAACTGGAGCAGTTGCAGCAAAAACACGAACAACTCACGGAAGAGTTGAAAGACATCAAGGAAAAATATGAGGAAAACCTGAAAAACCAGTCGGAATTCAAGGAACAGAATCCGGAGATTCTGGAAAAACAGGAAAAACTACAGGAGATGATGAACGACCTGCTCAGCGACGAGATGAAAGACCTCATGAAGCAGATCCAGGATATCTTACAGAAGATGGAACAGAAGAACACCTTCGAGAACCTGGACAAGATGGATCAAAGCAACAAGGATTTGAAGTCGGAGCTGGATAAAATGCAGAAGTTGTTTGAAAAACTACAACTGGAACAAAAAGCACAGGAAACCATCGACAAACTGAATCAGCTGGCAAAAGAACAGGAACAGCTGAGCGAACAGACCCAGCAAAAAAGCAAGCCTGCGGAACAATTGCAGCAACAGCAGGAAGAGTTGAATAAAAAGTTCGATGATATTCAGGAAAACCTGCAACAACTGGAAGAACTGAACAAGAAAGCCGAACAGCCGATGGACACGAAGGAAAACAAGGCGATGAGCGAGGATATCGAGCAAAGTATGGATAAGAGTGCCAAGGAGCTGCAGCAGCAGCAACAGGACAAAGCTTCCAAAACGCAGAAATCTTCTTCGCAGAAGATGCAACAGATGGCGCAGAAAATGCAGATGGGACTGAATCAGATGCAGATGGATCAGAATGCGGAAGACATCAAGATGATCCGGCAATTGCTGGAAAACCTCGTGAAGCTATCCTTCGACCAGGAACAGCTGATGAATGACCTGAAAAAAACGGAGACGGAAAGTCCGAAATACCTGCAGATTGTGCAACAGCAAAACAACCTGCGCGACGATGCGAAGCTCATCGGCGACAGCCTGCAGGCGCTGGGCAAGCGACAGTTCAAGCTGCAATCTTTTATCTCTGACGAGATGTATAAACTCAACCGAGAACTCAAAAAGTCCATCACGCAACTCGAAGCCCGCAACCGCGGAGTGGCGGCCGTCGCGCAGCAGATGGTGATGACCTCCTCCAACAATCTGGCGCTGATGCTGAGCGAATCGCTGGACAACCTGCAGCAACAGCAAAACAGCAAGAAGCCAGGCAGCGGCTCCTGCGACAAACCGGGCGGCAAAGGAGAAAAGCCCAACCTGAGTGAGATGCAGAAAAAAATGGGCGAACAACTCCAGAAAATGGGCGACCATATTCAAAAAGGCGGCGACCCGAAAAAGATGGGCAAAGATTTCGCGCAGGCGGTAGAGCAACAGGCCGCCATCCGCGAAGCACTGCGCAAAATGAAAGAGAAAATGAGCCAGCAGCAGAAAAATGAAAGCGGTGTCGACCAGCTGATGCAGCAAATGGAAGACCTTGAAAAAGATCTGATTACCAAAAAACTGACTGCCGAAACGTTGAAACGGCAAAAAGAGATAGAAACCCGGATGCTGGAACTCGACAAAGCGCAGCGCGAACAGGAAGAAGACGATAAAAGACAATCGAAATCCGGCATCGAAATACCTCGCAAACTGCCCGCATCCCTGGAAGAATACCTGCAAAAACGCAAGTCGGCGATGGAATTATACAAGTCCGTACCGCCGGATTTGAAGCCTTTTTATAAAAATTTAGTAGAAAAGTACTTGCGGCTTGTTAACTAATTGATTTAACTTGCGTATATACATACGTCTGCACACGCACAGACGGACGCCATTGTCACGACACGTAATCTGATAAAGTACCGCTTTATGCAAGAAGTAGTTAGTTTGAAAATTTCTTCCAACCTCAAGAATATCGCACAGATAGAGCGTTTACTGGAAAACTGGAAAGAAGAACACAATATATCCGATGATAAATTCGGCAATATCCTGTTGGCCTCCGTGGAAGCGGTCACCAACGCCATGGAACACGGCAACCTGCTCGACGAGGCAAAAACCGTTGCGATTGAAGTCTGCAAATGCGAATCCTCCTTTCAGCTGAAAGTCAAAGATCAGGGAAAAGGGTTTAATCCCGAGCAACTCCACGATCCGACACTGCCTGAATTTAAAGAATGTCCGGATGGCAGAGGCGTGTTTCTGATGAAACAGCTGGCCGATGAACTGCATTTCCACGACGGCGGCAGATGCGTGGAGATGAAATTCTTCCTTTCCTGATATTCCGCTACCGGCTTGCTGCTTTCTGCCTTTTTTCGCATTTTTACGGCATGGCTATCACTTTCCACTTCGACCACATCACCAAACCTTCATTTTTCAAGGCAATGCCGGTAAAAAAATGGCTGAGAACCATTGCCGCGAACGAGGGATTTTCTATCCGTGAACTGAACTATATTTTCATGAGCGACGAAGGGCTGCACGCCATCAACATGGAATACCTGAATCACGACACCTATACCGACATCATCACGTTCGACAATTCAGATACGAGTGGAAAAATAGAAAGCGATATTTTCATTTCGCTGGAACGTGTGGCTGCGAATGCCGAAAAATTCAGCACTTCCTTTGAAAACGAACTGTTGCGGGTGATGGCACACGGCGTCCTGCACCTGTGCGGTTATAAAGACAAGAAAAAAGCCGAAGCGGAACTGATGCGCCGGAAAGAAGAAGCCTGCCTGACATTGTGGACGTAATTATTTCTCGCGACTGAAAGTCGTTTTTTCTATTTCCTCGCTGCTGATATATTCGTCCGACTGACTGTCTTTGACAATTTCATCACGCTGCCATTCTTCCACTTTCAGTTTTTCCTCTTCTTTCAGAATAGAAATATTCAACTGCTGGATAAATGACTCCAATTCTTTTACCTTGTTATCCGGTATGGTAATGGTAATTTTCTTCATACTGCAATTTAACCAAAAAAATGAAGTTTTAGTTCCGCTGTTATCTGCTGATATTATCTGAAAT
>ERZ1645187.3953-NODE-3953-length-12201-cov-25.068418_pt1 | contig 12201 bp, 15 predicted proteins | sample MGYA00575352_ERZ1645187 | MGnify/ENA primary metagenome ERZ1645187 (study PRJEB40837, sample SAMN11349314) | freshwater sediment metagenome | isolation source: river sediment | host: Sediment | place: India: Wazaribad , New Delhi | collected 2017-02-21 ... | reverse complement strand
GTCGCGCGGCCGCTCCGCTGCCAGCTCCAATGGCAGGTCTCTGAACGGTTACGCCCCTACAATTACTGGATGACCCAGGCGGGATGCCTTCAATAACGCCGTAAGCACGGGAAGATAAGGGTCATGTGATAGACCAGGGACACCTTTATGTCCCTGGTAACTAAGGGAAAACCAATCATTCCCGCAAAGAAAAAGGGCTTAGAATCGCTGCTAAGCCCTTGTCTTTTTTGGTACCGAGGGCCGGACTCGAACCGGCACGGAATCGCTACCGTCAGATTTTGAGTCTTGATTTATCAACAAGTTACAACAAGCGACAGTATAAGAATCAGAATCTTACCGATACCGGCTTATTGCCCTTTCTTGGGTAAAGCTGCCCTTTTTTGGGGGCTAGTGCGCCATCAGTGCGCCAAGGATACCCCAACGCCCCGCCGCCGTCATAACTTCGCCCTATGCCTGGCCCGAAGGCCATCGACACAAACGATGGTTGCCAGCATCCCCGCCCCCTGACCGCCCCGACCTTCTGCACCCCTCCCCAGACCCCGGAGCGAGGCGAACTGCGCCCCTACTGCGCCATGAGTGCGCCATGGGCCAGTCTTACCGGGCTATGCCCTTTTGCAAACATGGGCTTACTCAATCATCCCTTCAGAATGATTGTCTGAAGTTGCCCTATTCCGCCCCTTGTTGTATGCTTTAGGTACCCGCTGAGGAAGCGGAAGACGGACCCCGGGACGGCTGGAACCCGACCCGAGGCCCTGACCACCCACCCGACCTATCTGGAGGCCCGGCACATGGCTACATCGCAGTTTATCACCCCCCGTCAACCCTTCACCCTGGAGGGCTGACCATGGCCACCATCACCGAACGCATCGCCCAAGACGGGAGCAAGTCCTATCGCGTGGAGGTCCGGCTGAAAGGCTACCCCCGCCAGACTGCCACCTTTGCCCGCAAAACCGACGCCCGCAAGTGGGCCGGCCAGACTGAGGCCGCCATCCGGGAGGGGCGACACTTCAAGACCGCCGAAGCCAAAAAGCACACCCTGGCGGAGCTGATCGACCGCTACATTCGGGACGTACTGCCCCGGCCGCCGCGCAAGGCCAACCGCCCCCGAAGCCCCCGAAGTATTGCCATCATCACCGCCCAACTGCATTGGTGGAAAGCGGAGCTGGGGGCCTACACCCTGGACGCCCTGACCCCTGCCTTGATCGTGGAGAAGCGGGACAAGCTGGCGGGGCAACAGACCAAGCAAGGGGAACCCTTCTCCCCGTCAACCGTGGTGCGTTACATGGCCCCCCTCAGTCACGCCTTTGGCGTGGCCGTCCGGGAGTGGGGCTGGTTGGACGATTCGCCCTTGCGCAAGGTGGAACGCCCCTCAGAGCCCGATGGACGCATCCGCTACCTGAGCGACGAAGAGCGGGACCGCCTGCTGGCCGCCTGCCGGGAATCCGTCAACCCCTGGCTTTACACCGCCGTCGTGGTAGCCCTGTCCACCGGGATGCGCAAGTCCGAGCTGATGTATCTGCGCTGGTCGCAGATCGACCTGAAGCAGGGACGTATCACCCTGCTCCAGACCAAGAACGGCGAGATCCGCGTGGTACCCCTGACCGGCCCCGCCCTAGAGCTGCTCAAGGAACACGCCAAGGTGCGGCGCATCGACACCGACCTACTTTTTCCCGGCAAGTACCGCCGCCGCTCCCCGACCGCCAACCCGGACGCCCCGCTTGAATGGCACCCTATCGACCTGCGGGGGGCTTGGGAATCCGCCCTGAAGCGGGCTGAGATTGACGATTTCCGCTGGCACGATCTGCGGCACAGCACGGCAAGCTATCTGGCCATGGGCGGCGCCAGCCTGGCCGAGATTGCCGAGGTCCTGGGGCATAAAACCCTCGCCATGGTTCGGAGATACAGCCACTTGAGCGAGGCTCATACCGCTGGCGTGGTGGAAAAGATGACCAAGCGGATCTTCGGCTGAGGGGGCGGACATGGACGAGAAGCGTATCGACCTGACCGGCTTTTTGAGACTGATCGACTTCGGATTGAGGCGGGAGGGTGACGAGACCTTTGCGGTATCAGAGGCGGGGATACGCGCCTGCCCGATGACCGATGAGGATTGGCGACTACTGACCGACGAGGAGCAAATCGTCCTCATGGAGGCGGCCGAGGAGGCCCGGCTTGACTTCCCTTGTTCGCTGGCGGACGTGAGGCGATGGGTAGAGCTGAACTGGTATGAAGTACCGGAAAACCTGGCCCTGGCCTTGGAGGAGGCCGCGCCCGGCAATGCCCCAGGGGGCGAGGGCCAGGCTACCGCCCCCGAGAAGCGCACCGCGCAACGGAGAGCCATTCTAACGCGCATCCTTGAGGACCTGCGGGAAGTGGACCCCACCCTTAACCCTGACGCTATGCCGGGCCGGATGGTGGATTTCTTAACGCTGTGCCAGGCCGTGGACAGGCACCTATTCACCATTCAATTAGACGCCTTCGATAAGGCCCGCAAGGGGCTTTGCCGATTTACCCAAGGCGCCCGGGCAACCGACTATTACCGGGAAAAGCTACCCGCCATCCGCGCCAAATTGGGGTAACTTGATTTCCGCCCCTTTCACCTAACTAGCTGATTTCCTGAGCTCCAAATGGGGGCGAAATGGGGGCCAAAATAGATGACCCCCATTTAGCCCCCATTACATCCCCGCCTAATCCTCGCCATTCTTGCCCGCACCGAGCGACACGACGCCGCTCGAATCAATCCCTGTAAGGGGAGGGCAAGCAATGACAAATCGAACTGTGCTGACTGTCCGACAAATGTCGGAGAAGCACCGCGCCTTCACTGAAGGCGGACTCCGCTGACAAATCTTTCACGAACAAACAAACGGCCTGGCTGAATCAGGGGCCATTCTCCGCTGTGGTCGCAAAGTCTTAATCGACGAGGATCGGTATTTCGCCTGGCTGGATCGCCAGAACCGGAGGGCCGCATGATCGCCCACGGCTTTCACCCTGACATGTCATTCCCGGATTACCTGGCTCTGAAGCGATTCAACCCGAGCGGGGCCAAGCTGATGAGCCGGAGCCCGGCCCATTTTGATTTCATCCGGAACAACCCGCCCACGGAAACAGCCGCCCTGCGGATCGGCAAGGCTGTCCACAGCCTGGCCCTTGAGGGCCGCGCCGCCTATGAGGCCGCCTTTGCCGTAGAGCCCAAAGCGGACGGGCGGACCAGGGATGGCAAGGCGATCAAGGCCGCCTTTGCAGAGTCCGCGGAGGGGAAAACTGTTTTGACCGCCACCGAGGCTGAGCTTGTTACGGGCATTGCCAGGGCAATCCTGGCTCATCCCCTGGCCCCAACCTTAATCGAGGGTGGCACTCCGGAGCTGTCCATGCTTTGGGATGACCCGGAGACCGGCTGCCCCTGCAAGGGACGGGCAGACCTCGCCCGGCTGGCGGACGGGGCCATCATCGACCTAAAGACAACCATCGACGCCAGCCCGGCCGCCTTCGCCCGTTCGGTCCTGGCCTTTGGCTACTCCACCCAAGCCGCCGCCTATCTGTCCGGGGCCGCCGCCCTGGGGGCCGCTGTTACGGATTTCATTATCGTTGCCGTGGAGAAGTCCGCCCCCTTCGCCGTTGGCGTTTACCGTCTACCTGATGCCGCCCTTGAGATCGGCCGTCGTCGTTGGCGGGAGGCGTGTGGCCTTTACGTCCAATGCCTCGAATCGGGCCGATGGCCCGGATACCCGGAAGGCATCACCGAACTGACCTTGCCGAGCTGGGCCGTCTCAGAACTTTACGAAAACATCGACGAAACAAACGAGTAACACCATGCGCACATTCAACAAAACAGAAGACTCCGGCGATTACATCCTTGCGCCAGAAGGCACCACCGCCGCCACCCTGACCTGTCTGGCCTGGCTGGGGAAGCACGAGAGCACTTGGAACGGGGAAACGAAAATCCGCGAGCTTGTGGGCTTGCAATGGGAGCTGGGAGAACCTGGCCCTGACGGTCGAGCCCTGGCCGTGAGCGAGATCCTCACTGCCAGCCTTCACGAGAAATCGAAGTTTTTTTCTCGTGTTCTCGCCCTGTGCGGGGGCAAAGAGCCACCCCAAGGGACCGACCTGGCCGCCATTCTGGGCCGGGGCGCCATCGTCACCACTGCCCATGTGACCCGGGAGGGAAAGACGTTCTGCAACGTCGCGGCCGTGGGGCCATTGCCCCGTGGCATGACTGCCGCCGCCCCATCCGTGGCCCCTGTGTTCTTTGACTTGGAAAGCCCGGACCCGGCCGCTTATGCCGCCCTGCCGGCCCGTTTCCGCAAGTTGGCCGATACAGCCCTTGGCACCACCCCGGCCGCCGCGCCCAACCCGGCCGGGCCATGGACCGGAGGGGGCCAGGCTTCCACCCCGTCGGCACCCACCGCCCATCAACCTGGCCAGGGGTACCCATACCCACCGCAGCCCGCAGCACCACCACCGGCCCGGCCTGCCGCCGCCCCGGCACCTGGGCCGGGCTGGGGCAACCCCCCGCCGCCCCCTCCCGGACCTGACTACGGGCCTGACGTTCCTTTTTGACCGCCCCCCTTCACAACGGGCGCCTGTACCGGCGCCCTGGAGCTGATCCATGCAAGAAGCAAAACTTGCTCCTGGCGGTCGCACTTTTCGCCGCCAGGGGCCACCCCCGCCCGCCAGCCCTGAAGCCCTGGCTGAATTGCAAGCCAGGCTAACCCGGCGCCCGGCTGATCCTGCCCCCCCAGCCTGGCCGCGCCCGGACAGGGCTTTCACCGTCACCCCCTGCCCACCGATCCGGCCGCCGCCTGGGCTTCCTATTTCGTCGCATTGGGTATGCGACCCATCCCGATCCCGCCCGGCACGAAGGGGCCGACCTTGCCCGGCTGGCCAACCCTGACCCTGGGGGCGGAGTATTGGGCCGCGCATCCTGAGCAGGGAATCGGGATCATCTTGGGGCCGTCTGGCCTGGCCAGTCTCGATATCGACGACATGGCCGGCACCCGCGCCCTGCTGGCGGACCTGGGGCTTGATCTTGAGGAGCTGACGCGGGAAGCCGTCCTGATTCAAGGCAACCCGGCCCGCCTGCGGGCCTGGTTCAGGATGCCCGAGGGGATGGACGGGCTGAGCCGCCGCGCCCTAGCCTGGCCCGCCAAGGAGCCCGGTGGCAAGCCCATGATGACCATCCTCGAACTGCGGGCCGGGGCTTGCCAAGACCTGGCCCCGCCTTCACTGCATCCCGAGGGGCACCGCTACACCTTCCTTCGGGCACCATGGGAGCTGGAACGGCTGGGCACCTTGCCGGACGCCCTGGGGGAGCTGTGGCGCGATTGGGACCAGTGGCGCCCCCACCTTGAGGCCCTGTGCCCATGGGCACCCCCCGCCCAGGAGCCGGCCCCACCCGGGGAGCGGGCTGGCGGGGAATCGGTAATTGACGCCTTCAACCGCGCCCATGATCCGGCCGCGATCCTGGCCAGCCATGGTTACAAGCCCAAAGGGCCTAACCGCTGGCTGAGCCCGTTTTCCTCAAGTGGCTTGGCTGGCATTGTGCGCCTGTCGCAAACAGGGCGGATTCACTGTCACCATGCCAGCGATCCCCTAGCCGGTCCGCCCCATGATGCCTTTTCCCTGTTCACTGTTCTGGAACATGGGGGCGACCACCGGGAGGCCGTGAAAGCCGCCGCCCGCCTGCTGGGGCTGCAACGTGAAAATCCCGAAAAGGCATACCGACAAAACCCCGATGAACTGACAAAACTAGGTTTTGTCAGTTTTGTCAGTTCCTCAACTAGGCATCCCACGGAAAATTTCGTCCCCGAGTGGGGCGACCCGGAACCCCTGCCGAACCTGCCCGCGGTCCCTGATTTCGAGCCAGGCTTGCTCCCCGAATCTTTCAGGGCCTGGCTGATGGACGTAGCCGAGCGAGTGCAGTGTCCACCGGATTTCCCGGCCGTGGCGGCGATGGTCAGCCTGGCCACCGTGGTTGGCAGGCAATGCGGTATACGTCCCAAGCGGGCGGACGATTGGCTGGTTGTCCCCAATCTCTGGGGGGCCATTGTGGGCCGCCCGGGCACCCTCAAGAGCCCGGCCCTGAGTGAGCCCCTGAAGCCCTTGCGCCGCCTGGAGGGTAAGGCCAGGGAAATCCATGCCGAGGCCCTGCGTGAGCATGAGGCCGCCTGCCTGATCGCCACCGAGCGTAAGGCGGTAGGCAAGGAGGCGATCCGTCGCGCCCTGAAGCAGAACCAAGACCCGGCAAGCCTGGCCTGGGAGACCGCGGGGGATGCCCCGGAGCCCCCGGCCCGGCGCCGCTACTTGACCTCTGATAGCACCGTGGAAAAGCTGGGGGAGCTGCTGGCGGGGAACCCCCGCGGGCTGCTGGTCTTCCGGGACGAACTGACCGGCCTGTTACGCAGTCTGGACCGGGAGGGGCAAGAATCCGCCCGCGCCTTCTACCTTGAGGGCTGGAACGGAACCGATGGATTCGTGGTGGACCGGATCGGAAGGGGCACCGTGGATATACCCGCCGTCTGCCTGTCCGTCCTGGGAGGGATTCAGCCTGGCCCCCTGGGGGCTTACCTGTCCGGGGCCGTGGCTGGCGGGGGCGGGGATGATGGGCTGCTGCAACGGTTTCAGCTAACCGTCTGGCCTGACGTATCGGGAGAGTGGCGGGACGTGGATCGCTTCCCGGATAGCCAGGCTAAGGCCCTGGCCTGGTCCACCTTCGAGCGATTGGACCGGATAGACCCTCACGCCCTGGGGGCGGAAATGGACGGGCTGCCCTGCCTGCGGTTTGATGATGCCGCCCAAGAGCTTTTCCGCGAGTGGCGGGGGGAGCTTGAGCGCCGTCTGAGGGCGGGGGAGGAGCATCCCGCCCTAGAGGCCCACCTTGCCAAGTATCGGAGTCTGGTCCCCGCCCTGGCCCTGCTACGCCACCTGGCAGACCACCCCGAGGGCGGACCCGTGGGGGAGGACGCCTGCCTGGCTGCCTGTGCGTGGGCGGAGTATCTGGAAGGCCATGCCCGCCGCCTATACGCCCCCGCCGTGGCGGGGGAAACCCATGCCGCCCGTGAGCTGCTGCGCCACCTGATCCGGGGCGATCTGACCGGCCCCTTTACCCTGCGGGAAGTCACCCGCAAGGGCTGGCGGAGTCTGGACCGTACCGGGGCCTTGGGCGCCCTGGAACTGCTGGCGGAGCATGGCTACCTGGCTGTTGAACTCCGGGAGACTGGCGGACGCCCCTCCCAAGTGTTCCACGTCAACCCAGGGATAGGAGGGGCCAGGCCGTGAATTACCTTGCCCGCCTGCGGGGGAAAAGTACCCCCCAGGGGGGCGGGAGGGAGACCCCCGCCACCCTGCAAAAAAATCCTGGGATGCCCATTCGGGGAACTGACAAAACCGACAAAACCCGGTTTTGTCAGTCCCAAGGGGTTTTGTCAGTACCCGATTTCGGGAAAAAACCGCAACCCGCCCCCGCGCCCATTCCACCCGCAAAGCCCGCCGCCACCCCCTCCTTGAGCTGTGAAGCCTGGGAGGAAAGGGCCGCCGTCTTGGAGTTTGACGCGGGCCTGAGCCGGGCCGAAGCGGAGGAGCAAGCCACCTGCCGCCGCTGGCTGATCCGCTATCCGGACGGCTGGCGGGATTCCACCTTTACCCCGCCCGCCAGCATGGCCGAACTGCGCCGCTGGCATCCCGCCGCCCTGGCCCTGGTCCCCTGTGATGATGACGCGGACCTTTGGGGCGGGGAGGCGGACCCCGAGGCGGATGAGCCTGGCCACCCCCAGGGGGATGACCCCGCCGCCGCCTTCTATGCCGCCTTGTTCGCTGGCATGGACGCCCCAAGGGCCTATGTCACCCTGGGCCAGGCTGAGATTCACGCTGCGGTAGTGGCCGGTCTGATCCCCCCCGAGGAGGCCCGTGGCGCTGTCCTGCTGGCCACCCGGGACCCGGCTGGCCATTGCGCCCTGCTGGCGATCCCCCAGGAGCAGTGGGACCCCTTCAAGGTCCTGGCCCTGCTGGATGGGCCGGGCACCCTGCACTGAGGTCCGCCCGCATGAGCATCAGCCTTTACCCCCATCAGGCCCAATTCGTTGCGGAGCTGCGCCGCGCCATGCTCGAAGCGGATTCGGTGCTGGGGCAGGCCGCCACCGGCTTTGGCAAGACCTGCGTGGCCGCCCACATTGCGCAGAGCGCCGCCGCCAAGGGGCGCCGAGTCTTTTTCACGGTCCATCGCTCGAACCTGCTGGACCAGACCGCGCAGACCTTCAGGGAGTTTGGTATCCCGCATGGCTTCATCGTGGCGGGGACCCGCTACGAGGACCACCATCAGGTAGCCGTGGCGTCAATCGCCACCCTGGCCCGGCGCCTGGAGCGGATACCCGCGCCTGACCTGCTGATAATCGACGAAGCGCACCTGGCCGCGGCCGCGACCTGGGCCAAGGTCGTCAGCTACTACCGGGAGCGGGGGAGCCGCATCCTGGGGCTGAGCGCAACCCCGAGCCGTCTGGACGGTCGGCCCTTGTCCGATCTCTTCGGCGCCCTGGTGTGCGGTCCTTCTACCCGCTGGCTGATGGACAACGGTTTCCTGAGCGAGTACCGCGCCTTCGCCCCGAGTCAGATCGACCTGACCGGGGTCAAGATCAAGATGGGCGACTTCGACACAAAGGCCCTGGAGGCCGCCGCCAACAAGCCCGCCTTGATCGGGGATGCCGCCCGGCACTATGCCAGGCTGGCCCCAGGCACCCGCGCCCTGTGCTACTGCGTCAGCATCCGCCACAGTCGGGACGTGGCCGCCCACTTCACCGCCGCGGGTATCCCGGCTGCCCATCTCGACGGCACCACCCCCAGGGGCGAGCGGGAGCGGATCATCCGTGACTTTGCCGATGGGGGAATCAAGGTCCTGTGCAACGCGGAACTGATAACGGCCGGTTTTGACTTGTCCGCCCAAGTGGGGCGGGAGGTGCCCGTCGAGACCATCATCAGCTTGAGGCCCACCGCCAGCCTGGCCTTGGCCCTGCAATTGTGGGGGCGGGGACTGCGCCGCAAGCCCAACCCGGCAATCTTCCTCGACCATGCCGGCAACCTGGCCCGGCACGGCTTTCCCGATGATGAGCGGGAATGGACCCTGGAAGGCCGCCAAGCCAAGCAGGCCGCGCAACCGAACCCCCGGCATTGCCCGCAGTGTCACGCCCTGCACCGTGGCGCCACCTGTCCCGAGTGCGGGTATCGGCATCCCACCCAGGCCCGCCGCATCGAGGCGGTTGAAGGCGAGTTGGCCGAGATCGCCCGCACTGAGGCCCGGCTGATCGCCCGCCGCGAGCAGGGCCAGGCCAAGAGCCTGGACGAACTCCGCGCCTTGGCCGCGAGGCGGGGCTATCGCGCCGGTTGGGCCGAGCGCGTCTTTCATGCCCGCCAGGGTAGGGCATCGGCGCCCCGCACCTGGCGGGGAGTTTGAATCACCCTTTCCTGTATCGAGGTTCAACCATGACCACCACCAGAACGCCGCGTCCGTCCATGCGGGCGGCAATCAACGCGAAGTGCAAGGACTGCATCCATGACCCGAAAGCGGGCCTGGGCGCCTGGCGGGAGCAAGTGGAGCAATGTCCTTGCACCGGCTGCCCCCTGTATCCACTCCGCCCCCTATCGCGCAAGGAGGGCCGTAAAAGTGGCCAGGAAGGCACATTCCCGGCACCCGCCAGCCTGGCCGCTACCGATGGAACCCCCTCCCCGTGAGGCCCGGGCCATGAGGCCAGGAAGCGGGCGCCGCGAGGGCCATCCTCCCCTTTCCTTCATCTATCGAGGTTCAACCATGACCACTGCAACGACCATCATCCCCAACCATTCCGGCGCCCGTCTGCTGACCGTGACCTGGCTTGCTAACCAGAACCGCGCCCGTGAGATCACAAGCCCCATCCTGGCCTGGGAGGTTGCCCCCGACCGCGATCCGCGCCCCGTCACCCTGCTGGGGGACCTAGACCGCCTGGCCTGGGCAGTGATTGCCGAGGGGGGCTTGGGCTTCATCCCCGGGGAAACGGTTTTCCTGGCCCGGGAGCAAGCCGTCCGCGAGCTGACCGTCCGTGCCAAGGAACTCGCGGGGCTGAGCGCATGAACGGAAGCACTGAAGACCGAGAGCTGTTCGAGTTGGCCGCGAAGGCGTCAGGGGTATGGCCCCAGTCATGGTGGGAGAGTTCCGCCTACTTCGATGGGGTTTTGAGCTGGTGGAACCCCAGAGAACACGACAAGGACGCCTTTGATTTGCAGGTTAGGCTTGGGCTGCGGCTGCAATTCTTCAGCCTGGAAGCGGTTGACGAGGTACCCGGCAAGACCCTGTGCAGCGTGTCCTGGGTGCCAGGGGGCGAGAGTAACCGCATCGAGGAATATCTGCTGGCAAGTGACGCCGACCCTAACGCCGCCGCCCGCCAGGCTGTCTTCCGGGCTGCCGTTGAGATCGGGAGGAGGATGAAATGAAATGCCATATTTGCGGGAGCGACACGGCTCAAGTACGCCCATGCGAGATTGAAACGGCGCTGATTACCTGGCGGGCGCATGTCGATTGCGGAGGTCATGCTCAGTATCGCCCTTTGACGCTAGAGGAGGTGAAGAAGATCAAGGCGGAGCTGGGAAGTGGAGGGAAGACCGCATGAACGGGGCAGGATCAAGACGCAAGGGTGCGACTGCCGAGAGGGAACTTGCTGCCGCCCTGCATGACTTGCTGGGCATCCGCCTTGCCCGCCGCCTAACCCAATCACGGGCCGGGGGCCATGATCTGGAACTGCCCGAGGATGCTACCGGCCCCGTGGCCGAGGCCCTGGGGCGGCTGGCGGTCGAGGTCAAACGGTATCGAGAGGTCAGCCCCGGGGGGCTGGCCGCATGGTGGAGTCAGGCTGTCCGGCAAGCGGAGGCCGCGGCTCTATGGCCGGTCCTGGCCTATCGCCCCGACCGGCAACCGTGGCGCGTTCGCCTACCCCTGGCCGCCCTGCGCCCCGACCTGTTCCCGGTCTGGCATGATCCAGAGCTGACCGCCGATCTACCCTTGCCCGCCTTCGCCAGCCTGGTCAGGGAAGGGGCCATTTGCCCTCGCGGGGAGTAGCGGGGACAATGTTTGAATGATGTTCCTGTTATCGAAAGAGCAGGACCGTATCAGGAGGAAAACAGGAGTGGCACGATTCGAGAAAGGTAAATCAGGAAACCCCTCTGGTCGGCCGCGCCTGACTCAGGCGCAGATCGACCTTCGCGCCAAGATTCGGGCCGCAGCCCCGAACATCATTGATCGCCTGGTTGAACTGGCCGAGGGCGGCGACGTGTCCGCAATGCGGCTGGCTTTGGATCGGGTCTTGCCCAGCCTCAAGGCCAGAGATGAGGAGGTCGCTGTGACCCTGGGCGCCACCCCTGCCGATTCTGCCCGGATGGTCTTGGCTGCGGTTGGAGCAGGGGAGCTTACCCCAGATGCCGGAGCCACCCTGCTATCCGCCCTGGCGGCACAGAGCAGGATCATCGAGGCCAGTGAACTTGAGGCCAGAATTGCGCGACTGGAGGCACAAGCCCATGGCATCGCTGGCCCTGCTGAAGCGTCTTGAGGCGGTCGAGGCTGCACTAGGGGCGGGGGCTCAGGTAGTGGCCAGCACGATCTGCCCTGGCTGCGGGGCGAACGTGGCCCTGGATGCCGAGGAGCGGGGACCCTGCCCGAACCATCACCCCCTGCCACCGGCTGAAATCACCCTGCTGGTGACGTTCCATCGCCCCCATGCGGAACCCTGACGCAGCGACCCGGGAGCGGATTCTCGAAGCCTTCAAGGCCCTGCCCCCGGGAGTGGCGATCTCGACCATTGGCCTTGCCTGGCTGTGCGGTTGCGGGGAGGCTCAGGCCCGCGCCGCCGTGGCCTGGCTGGCACTCGGGGGCCTGGTGGAGCTGGCGGGATCTCACCCCCGGCGAGATCGAAGGGGGCGAGCGTATCGGGCCAGGCTGTATCGCTGGTCGGGCCGGGAGGGAATCCGGCGAGTACCCCATGACCGCCGCGCCCGACGTTTCGAGGTGGAGCAGGAGGCTCAGGTTGACGTTGCCGCCCTGGTTCTAGCCTGGCTGAGTAGACCCCCGCCAGGACGGTCAGCGACCCCAGGCTGACCATCGGCCCGGCCTATCTGGCATGGCTTGCATATCGGCCTGATCGCCTATCGCTCGATAGGCAACCGAGGGACCATGCAAGGCCAGGCCAAGAGGCG
>ERZ1645187.3952-NODE-3952-length-12202-cov-27.148679_pt1 | contig 12202 bp, 11 predicted proteins | sample MGYA00575352_ERZ1645187 | MGnify/ENA primary metagenome ERZ1645187 (study PRJEB40837, sample SAMN11349314) | freshwater sediment metagenome | isolation source: river sediment | host: Sediment | place: India: Wazaribad , New Delhi | collected 2017-02-21 ... | reverse complement strand
GTGGTCCCGCATGGGCTCGAACCATGGACCCCCTGATTATGAGTCAGGTGCTCTAACCAGCTGAGCTACAAGACCAATGAATCACAGATTCATAAATGGGAGTGCAAATTTACACTTTTACAGCAAATATAAAAATCATTTTCCTTTAAAAGTTGTATAAGGTCAGCAATACCGTTTCCCCTACGGCTTGCAATGTCAGCTTGTCAATAATATCAATATTATCGGCATGCGTGTGCCAGTGTGCGCCAAACCCGCTGCGTGTCGCGTAAGTGCGGTGTATGATGTCGATGGTCGGGATGCCGGCCAGCGTATTGATATAGTAATGGTCGTCAATAATCGGATCGCCGTGGTCGCGCACAAAGTAGTTGCCATAACCCAGTTGCGCGGCATACTGCCACACCTGCTTCATGAATTCCGGCGCATACTGCATCGACACGCCCTCATAGCCGAAGGTAGCGCCCTTCGCACCCACCATATCCAGCAAAATGCCATTATCCGCCTTGTAATTCGGCACATGCGGATAGCGCGACCAGTATTGTGCCCCCAGGCAATAAAAATCACCTTCCTTGCGGTCGAGATCAAACTCCGGCTGCCCGTAGTCTTCCACATCTATAAACAATAAATCCACGCCGATATCCGGATTTTTCTGTTGCAGTTGACGGGCAATTTCCAGCAATACCGCCGCCCCGCTGGCGCCGTCATCCGCCGCCAGAATGGGCTGATCTACATTCTTGCTGTCCTGATCCGCAAACGGGCGACTGTCCCAGTGCGTGCACAACAGCAGTCTGCGTTTTGCCTCCGGATTATAGCTGCCGACAATATTGATACACGGCACACTTTTGCCGCTGTATACGGTCACATTGGTTTTCTGTAAAATGACAGAGGCGCCGTATGCTTTCAGCTTCTGTTCAAAATAAGCGGCACATTGCTGCTGCGCGGGCGTGCCCGGCACACGCGGGCCGAAGGCCAGTTGCTGCTCGATGAATGCAAACGCCGAATCCGCTGAGAATGCAGGTCGCTCCGTCTGTGTAGCCGCCGTATTTTCCGTGGATGTATCCTGTTGCTTGGTTTTACAGGAAACCACCAGGAATGCTGCCAGCAACAGCGCGGCCATGAACTTACGATGTTTAGTTAACTTCATACGTAGTGCCTTCTTTACTGTCTTTAATGACGATGCCTGCTTCTTTCAGTCCGTCGCGGATTTTGTCGGACGTCGCCCAATCTTTTTGGTCGCGTGCCTGCTTGCGGATATCGATGACGAGCTGCATCACCTTGTCCAGCGCGTCGCTGTTGCCGCCTTCAGCTTCGTCCTGCAGACCGAGTACATCAAATAAATAGGCGCAATAGGTGCTGATGAAAGTATCAAAGGCAGCTTTGCTGATGTTGTTTACTTTCTTGCCGTTGTTGTAGTAAATATTAATCTGTGTCGCCATCTCGTGCAGATTGGCCACCAGCTTCGGCGCGTTGAAATCATCGTCCATCACGGTGTTGCACGTCGTGCAGAGTTCCTGTATGAGCTGTTCCTGCGCGGCATCCGTTGCACCTTCCGACCATTGCAGGTCGCCGATGAACCGCGCGGCATTCATCAGTTTGCGGAGTCCCTTTTCCGCATCCTGCAAGCCTTTGATGGTAATATCCAGTTCGGATGAATAGTGCGATTGCATGAAAAGGAAACGCACCGTCATCGCGGAGTAGGGCTTGTCCAGCAAAGGATGATCGCCGGTGATAAACTGCATCGGCAGAATAGAATTGCCGAGCGATTTGCTCATCTTTTGCCCGTTGAAGTTGAGCATATTGGTATGCATCCAGTAGCGCACCGGCTCATGGCCGCAGGCGCCCACATTCTGCGCGATTTCACATTCGTGATGCGGGAATTTAAGATCCATGCCGCCGGCGTGAATGTCAAATTGCTTGCCGAGGTATTTGGTGCTCATCACCGAACATTCGAGGTGCCAACCCGGAAAACCTTTGCCCCACGGAGAGCTCCATTGCATGATATGTTCCGGTGATGCCTTTTTCCAAAGCGCGAAGTCGATGGGATTGCGTTTTTCATCCTGTCCGTCCAGGTCGCGGTAGCCGGCAATCAGCTCGTCGGTATTTCTGCCCGACAGTTTGCCGTAGTTGTAGCCTTTGGCGTTGTAGGCGTTCACGTCAAAATATACGCTGCCGTTGGACACATAGGCCACGCCGTTGTCAATCAGTTGCTGCGCCATTTCAATCTGTTCCACAATATGTCCGGTGGCGGTCGGTTCGATGGTAGGTGGCAATATATTGAAGAGGCGGCATACTTCGTGAAAACCTACGGTATATTTCTGTACAATTTCCATAGGTTCCAGCTGCTCCAGCCGCGCCTGATCTTCCATGCGGTTTTTGCCTTCGCCCCGTTCGTTGGTGAGGTGCCCCGCATCGGTGATATTGCGCACATAGCGCACTTTATATCCCAGGAATTTCAGGTAGCGATACACGAGATCAAAGGAAATGAAAGTGCGTGTATTGCCCAGATGCACATCGGAATACACCGTTGGCCCGCAGCAGTACAGTCCGACATGAGGTGGATGCAGCGGTTCAAATTTCTCTTTCTGTCGCGTAAGGGTGTTGTAAATATGTAAATCAGACATACGGCAAAGATAAGGATAAGTCGATAGTCGCACTCAATTGTCCCGGTTTTTTATTTCTGAGCAGATGACTGTATGTGGTTCGTGAAGACACGAATCAAAAAAGAGAAAAATGGCGGGTAGAGTAAATGAAGACGCTTATCAGTCCTTTTTCTTCGGACAGGATTTACAGCGCTTGCTGCGTTTGTATTTTTTGCAGCAGCTTTTTTTGAAAATGCAATCCGCTGCACAGATTTTCTGTACACTGATATCCGGACTGATTTGATTTTGTAGGAGCGCTATCTTTAACACGATATAAAAATAATCGATTAATCTGGAATCAATCTAAATAGTGTGTTAAAAATGAAGAGGAATGGGTAAAATACCTAATTTGAGGTAGCGGATTTATTTCACTCTGCCCGGATTGTCTTTGACAAAAGCCTCCCAGCCGCTGTATTTTTTGCCACCTGCCGGAATGCCCCGCATGGAAAAGTGGTGGCACACCGCCACGGCGAGTCCGTCGGTAGCATCGAGTTGTTTGGGCAGCGCGTTGGTTTTCAGGATATGTCCCAGCATGGCGGCCACTTGTTCCTTGGCGGCATTTCCGTTGCCGGTTACACTCTGTTTTACGCGTTTCGGCGAATATTCCTGAATAGGAATTTTCTGGGAAAGCGCCGCCGCGATAGCCATACCCTGCGCACGCCCGAGTTTGAGCATCGACTGTACGTTTTTGCCGTAGAAAGGTTCTTCGATGGCGAGCACTGCCGGTCGGTGCGTGACGATGATTTCCAATATGCGGTCGTAGATGCACTGCAAGCGGTCGTAGTGGTCGTCATATTTTTCCGTGCGGATACAGTCGACCGCCAGCAATTCGAGGTGATTGCCATCCGACAATATCACGCCGTAGCCAGTTACCTGCGTGCCCGGATCGACGCCCAAAATAATATGCGGTTTTGCTGCCACAGGCTAAAATTACGGGTTTCCGCCACACTATCTGATTTTTTGCCGCCTTTTTTATAAATCCGTGTATCTTTATAGATTCACCTTCCGGTTGATATGAAGCATCTACTGCAAAACAAACTGCTGAATACTATCGTCAAGCTGGCCATCTTTGCGGCTCTGCTGTTTGTGTTATATCGCCAGTTGTTTGCCAATGAAAAGATGGCGATTGCCTATGCGCATTTCCTCGATAATTTTCAAGGTAACTATTTGCTCATGGCGGGTGTGCTCCTGTTTATGGTACTCAACTGGACCATTGAAAGCATCAAATGGAAATTGCTGATAGACAAACTGCACCGCATTTCCTGGTCGGAAGCGATACAGGGCATCCTGTTCGGGGTCACTTTTTCCCTGTTCACACCCAGCCGCATCGGTGAATTCGGCGGCCGCATTTTCGCGCTGAATACCGAAAGAAAAGAAGCCATTGTGTCCACCATGATAGGCAGTTTCGCGCAGATAGTGGTCAACCTGTCGCTGGGCGCGTTGGGATTGCTCCTGTATGTGGTGGTGTATACGGATATCGACAAATACCTGCTGACCGCTTTCGCGTTTCTGTATTGCTTTATGGTGTTAGCCATTCATGTAGTGTATTACAATCTGGATGCGGTCAGCACCAAGTTTTCGCATGTCGCGGTGTTTAAAAAGGTGTACAAATACATCCATATCGTCGATCTGTACAGCAACCGCGAATTTCTATGGTTGGAAATCTATTCCGCTGTCCGCTATGTAATCTACTGCCTGCAGTTTGTGTTGCTGCTCCAGTTCTTCGGCTTCGATTTGTCCTTGTCCGCCGCCATGATACTGGTGGCTGCCATCTTCTTTGTGCAGACCATCAATCCGCTGAATGTGGCCATCATCGACTTCGGCTTCCGGGGCAATGTGGCCGCGTATTTCCTGGCCGGATTTACGGATAATCCGATTGCCATCCTGGCGACGACGGTCACGCTGTGGTTTGTCAACCTGATTCTGCCGGCCATCATCGGCGGTGTAGCCGCCCTGAGATTTACCTATTTCAAAGAAGAATAAACATTTTTTTGTAATTTTCGCCTCTAATTAAACTGTATGTCAACAACAATCGCTTTGAATGAAGACGCCTCCGGCAAGCATGCATCTGCCGAAAATTACCTGGCAGACCGTGTGGAAGGACATCCCAAACAACTATACTTATTGTTTTTTACGGAAATGTGGGAGCGTTTCTCCTTTTACGGAATGCGGGCGCTGCTCGTGCTGTTCATGGTAAATCAGTTGAAATATGCGGATGCGAAAGCCAATCTGATTTACGGAACCTACACCGCGCTGGTATATCTGATGCCTTTGTTTGGCGGTATCGCGGCGGATAAATTTATCGGCTACAGAAAAGCGATTATACTGGGTGGCACGCTGATGGCAGCCGGACACCTGATTCTGGCCTTGCCCACGGAGTGGTCTTTCTTCGCGGGAATGGCCTTCCTGATTTCTGGGAACGGCTTCTTCAAACCGAATATTTCCACGATGGTAGGAAAATTGTACAGACCTGAAGATGGCAGACGCGACAGCGCATTTTCCATTTTTTATATGGGCGTTAATCTGGGTGCTTTTCTGGGCAGTTTGCTGTGCGGCTGGATTGGTCAGAAGGTCAACTGGCACTACGGTTTCGGACTGGCAGGCATTTTCATGGTAGTAGGTTTGATTACGTTCCTGGTGGGACAGAAATCGTTGGGAGAAATAGGACTCACGCCGAAAGATGAGTCGGGCAAAGGCGTGGAAATGTACAAGCAGATCAGCATACTGGTAGCATCATTGCTGGTGATTCCGGTATTTATTTACCTGTTTAATAACTATGAAATCATGGGGAACATCATGTTCCCGATTTGCATCATTGCCACATTGGCGATGATATTTATTGCCTTCCGGCAGGAAAGTGTGGAAAGCAGAAACAAGATGCTGACTGCTATTATTTTGGTAGCATTCTCCGTTTTATTTTGGGCCTTCTACGAGCAGGGTGGTGGTTCCCTGAATCTGTATTCCGACAGAAACGTGAATATGCACGGCATGTCTTCGGCAGCTATCAATAACTCTATCAATCCGTTTTATATCATTCTGCTGAGTTTCCCTTTTGCCTGGTTGTGGCTGCGACTCGCTCAAAGCGGCAAGGAACCTTCCACGCCGATGAAGTTCTCCATGTCGTTTTTTCAGCTGGCATTGGGTTTCTTTCTGTTTGTGGTGGGCGCCAAATTAGCAGGTGGCGATGGCCGTGTGAGTTTTTTCTGGTATGCCCTGGGTTACCTGCTGCTGACTACCGGTGAATTGTGTATTTCACCTATCGGCCTCTCGATGATTACAAAATTGTCGCCGCCAAAATTTACCGGTATGATGATGGGTTTCTGGTTCCTGGCTTCCGCTCTCGGACAACACCTGGCCGGCTGGATTGGCACCCTGATGGCGATTTCAGAAGGAGGCGAACAGGAAAGCATCTCCGCTGTGGAATCGCTGGCAGTGTACAGCGGTGTTTTCATGAAAATCGTCTATGTATCTGCAGGTGGTGGTTTGGTATTGTTATTGTTAGTACCTTTACTGAAACGCTGGATGCACGGTGTTAAATAAACAAAACAAGAAACTAAATAAACCCTGAATTCGTTATTCTGATATGCAGATTAAAGGAAAGATACTCACCATTGCGGGCATCGTTGTGATTTTCGGCTATTTTATTTGGGAATCCTTCAATCAACCGGACTTCTCTGATCCTAATGCTGTGATTATGGTAGGTGCGGATACATTAGGTCGCGACTGGGGCGCTATAGCCGATCAGCAAGCAGCTCAACAGGCCGGAACGGCCGCACCAACGGGTTCGTTGCAAGATGCATACTCTACCGGAGGAAATAACATGTACGGTCAAGGGTTGATACAGCAACAGGATGACCCGTACCAGCGCGATAAGTTCAATGCTGACAATTATTCTACCATCCAGTCTGCTGATGGCCGTGAAATCATCACAGAATACGACCGCGAAGAAGATGACGAGCAATTTGAGCGCTTTGAAACACGCCACCAGAAAGAAATGAAGGAAATCAGATTGCTCGGGCAATGACAAGGATGATTTCCATATACTTACTGCTGCTCATCCTGGCGTTAAGCATCTCACCGGCCATGTCACAATTACCATTTTTACCCTATCAGCTTACTTTTCCACGTGTCAAAGCCGCGGCCACCGCGACGGAGGAATCGCTGTCCGACAGATGCGCGCAGATGAATATCGCGTTTCCTCCTGAAAAATTATACATCCGTATACTTAAACACGAAAGCAAACTCGAAGTGTGGGCTGCCGGTCTGCAAACACCGTATGCGCTTTTTAAAACCTACGATATCTGCGCCAAATCCGGCCAACTTGGCCCCAAAAAGAGAGAAGGCGACCTGCAGACACCCGAAGGGTTTTATCATATCAACCATTTTAACCCGCAGAGCAGCTATCACCTTTCCCTGAAAATCAATTATCCGAATGAAGCCGATAAAATCCGCAATGCCGCGGAAAGCAATATGGGCGGCGATATCTACATCCACGGCGATTGCGTCACCGTTGGCTGCCTGCCGCTCACGGATGAAAAAATCAGGGAGTTGTACTGGCTGTGCGCCAAAACTTACGGCACGCACACGAAGGTCATTCCGGTGCACATCTTCCCATTCCGCTGGACTGCTGAACGAATCACCGAGATGAAAAAACGATATCCTGCGACAAGTCTCTGGACACAGTGGGAAATACTCGGACAGATGTACACGTATTTTGAAAAAAATAAAAAATTACTGAAAGTAAACGGCGTGGACAAAAACGGACAGTATCTGCTGGAACAACCCTGAGGAACGCGCCGTCGCACGACTTTTTGCGCTTTCCGCAGAATTTGTTAACCTTTTAATTTTCAACTGTAAACTATTCATTTATCTTTGCACTTCAAATTTTCATTTCATGCAATTAGTCAACGGACATTATGAGATTGGTGGCGTAAATGTGCTCGATATCTGTAAAGAATTCGGCACCCCTGTTTACGTCTATGATGCAGCCATTATTGAGCGCCAGTATAACCGCCTGAAAAACGCGTTTGGCGATACCAAAATCGACCTGCACTATGCCTGCAAGGCACTGAACAACATCTCTATTCTGAAGTTGATAAAGAAACTGGGCGGCAGTCTCGATACGGTGTCCATTCAGGAAGTGCAGCTCGGTCTGAAAGCCGGCTTTGCGCCCAAAGACATTATGTATACGCCCAACTGCGTGAATATCGACGAAATCAACAAAGCGGTAGGCTTTGGCGTAAATATCAACATTGACAACCTGTCCATTCTGGAGCAATTCGGCAATCTCTACCGCGATACCTATCCGGTATGTGTGCGCATCAATCCGCACATCATGGCGGGCGGCAATCAGAAGATATCGACCGGTCATATTGACTCCAAATTCGGGATTTCCATCTATCAGCTTCGTCACCTGGAGCGCGTGGTGAATTCTACCAACCTGAAAGTGGTGGGACTCCACATGCACACCGGATCCGATATTCTGGATGCAGGCGTATTCCTGCGAGGCGCGGAAATCCTGTTTGAAGCGGCCAACAGTTTCAAGGAACTGGAGTACCTCGACTTTGGCAGTGGCTTCAAAGTGAAATACCACGAAAACGACATCACCACCAATATCGAAGATCTGGGCGCAAAAATCGGGGACCGTTTCCGCGAGTTCTGCAAAAGCTATGGTCGCGAACTGACACTCGTATTCGAACCGGGCAAATTCCTCGTGAGTGAATCCGGCTATCTGTTGGTGCGTACCAATGTCATCAAACAAACGACGGCTACCGTTTTCTGCGGCGTGGACTCCGGACAGAATCACCTGATCCGACCGATGATGTATGATGCCTATCACCATATCACCAATGTGTCCAATCCGGGCGGCATTGAGCGTATTTACACCGTGGTGGGATATATCTGCGAAACGGATACCTTCGGCTGGGACAGAAAGCTGAATGAGGTACGCGAAGGCGATATCCTCGCGCTGCACAATGCCGGCGCCTACGGATATTCCATGTCGTCCAACTACAATTCGAGATACCGACCTGCGGAAGTGCTGGTGCATGAAGGCAAGGCGAAACTCATCCGCAGAAGAGAAAATCTCGATGACTTGCTGGCCACTCAGGTTGAAATCGACCTGTAATCACCGGATTTTTAATTCCTTATTTACTGTGAAACGATGTCACAAAATGCTAAATAAAGGTTATTAGCCTATAAGGTCGATATACTATTCGTAATTAAATTGTATATTTACACGATATTTTCATGCAGAAAGCGACGAACATACACACGATATTCGACAAGTTGTTGCAGCGCAGCGACAAGGAAGCCTTGTTGCAGCAGCAATCGCTGTGTATCTGGATGACCGGACTATCGGGCTCGGGCAAGAGCACGATTGCGCAGGGACTGGAGCGAAAGCTGCACGATGCGGGCATCCTGACGATGGTGTTGGACGGTGATAATGTGCGCAGCGGCATCAATAAGAATCTGGGATTTTCGGAAGAAGACCGCATGGAAAATATCCGCCGCATCGCAGAGGTCAACAAATTGTTTTTGTCTGCCGGCGTGGTGACCATCAACAGTTTTGTAAGTCCGACAAACGATGTACGCGCATTAGCGAAAACCATTATCGGCGAACAGGATTTTTTTGAAGTGTATGTCAATGCCAGCTTCGACGAATGCGCCCGCCGCGATGTAAAAGGCTTGTATGAGAAAGCAATGAAAGGCGAAATCAAAAATTTTACCGGATTAGATGCCCCGTTTGAAGCGCCTACAAATCCTGCACTCGAAATCAAAACGGCAGAACAAACTATTGAAGAAAGTGTAGAGACGATTTATAATTTCTTTCTCCGCAAAATAAAAAATCACCATTCATAATCTCAATTCTCCCATTATAATGAACAATTACCATTTAAATCACCTGAAAGAACTCGAATCGGAATCCATTTATGTCCTGCGCGAAGTAGCGGCACAATTTGAGAATCCGTGTCTCCTTTTTTCGGGTGGTAAAGACTCCATTGTGGTATTGCACCTAGCGCTGAAAGCATTTTATCCGGCCAGCGTGCCGTTTACCTTGCTGCACGTAGACACCGGCCACAATTTCCAGGAAGCTCTTGATTACAGAGATGAACTCGTGAAGAAATATGGTCTTCGCCTGCTGGTGGCTTCTGTGCAGGAAGCGATTGACAAAGGGTTGGTGCGCGAAGAGAAAGGCTACACCGCATCGCGGAATGCCCTGCAGACGGTGCCGTTGCTCGAAGCGATTGAGAAGAATAAATTTGACTGCGCGATGGGTGGTGCCCGCCGCGACGAAGAAAAGGCGCGCGCCAAAGAGCGTTTTTTCTCGCACCGCGATGAATTCGGGCAGTGGGATCCGAAAAACCAGCGTCCTGAGTTGTGGAATATCTTCAACGGCAGAAAACATGTCGGCGAACACTTCCGCGTATTCCCGATTTCCAACTGGACAGAGATGGATGTGTGGCAATATATCTATCAGGAAAAAATTGAAATGCCGAGTCTGTATTTCTCGCACAAACGCAAAGTATTTGAGCGCGACGGCGTATGGTATGCGGACTCCGAATACATGCAGAAAAAACCGGATGAAGTGGTGGAGGAACGCATCGTGCGCTTCCGCACCGTAGGGGATATCACCTGTACGGGCGCCGTATTCTCAGAGGCATCTACTTTGGAAGATATCATTCAGGAAGTGGCATCCTCCCGCACCACAGAGCGTGGCACCAGAGCCGATGACAAGCGCAGCGAAGCCGCGATGGAAGACAGAAAAAAGGCCGGGTATTTTTAGTCAGTAGTCAATAGTCATTGGTCAATAGTATTTAGTGTCAGAGAATGGGATTGGATGATTTAGAAGTACATAGGTTAGCAAAAGAGTTTTCTAATGAAATTTGGGAAATTGTATTGCTTTTTAATTACTTTGAAAAGGATACTGTTGGGAAACAGCTATGCAGGTCTGCAGATTCAATATCATCCAATATAGCAGAAGGTTATGGCCGATACTTCTATAAAGAAAATAAACAATTTTGTTATTATGCAAGAGGCTCTATTTTTGAAACAAAGGATTGGATAACAAAACTAAAAGACAGAAAAATAATTTCGGAGGAAAGATTCTCAGACTTAGACAATAAATTGAATACTTTAGGAAAAATGCTGAATAGCTACATAAAAGCAATAGGTAAGAATAACATAGAGCAAAAATAATATTATTAACTAGTTTTCATTTTTCAAGCAATTTAGATGCATGATTAACGAACAAATACTAATGACCAATGACTAATGACCAAATGACAGACAACTTCGATAGCAAGGCATACCTGGATATGGAGCTCCTCCGCTTTTCTACCGCGGGTAGTGTGGATGACGGAAAATCCACCTTAATCGGACGATTGTTATACGACAGTAAATCCATCTTTCAGGATCAGATGGATGCTATTGAGGCGGCTTCACAGAAGCGCGGAGAAGAATATGTGAACCTGGCGCTGCTGACCGACGGCCTCCGTGCGGAGCGCGAACAGGGCATCACCATCGACGTGGCTTACCGCTATTTTTCTACACCGAAAAGAAAATTCATCATCGCGGATACACCCGGACATATCCAGTATACCCGCAACATGGTGACCGGCGCGTCGACTGCCAACCTGGCCATCATCCTTGTGGATGCGCGCAAGGGCATCATCGAGCAAACCTACCGCCATTCCTATATCGCGTCTTTGTTGCAGATTCCGCACATCATCGTGTGCATCAACAAAATGGACCTGGTGGATTGGGATGAGGCGACCTTTAATAAAATCGTGAATGACTACAAGGCTTTTGCCTCCAAACTGGATATCAAAGATGTGCACTTCCTGCCGATTTCCGCACTGGCGGGCGACAATGTGGTGAACCGCTCAGAAAATATGCCGTGGTATCAGGGTCCCACCCTGATGTATCTGCTCGAAACCATTCACATCGGTTCCGACTTAAACCACATCGACGCGCGTTTTCCGGTGCAATATGTCATCCGTCCGATGAAGAATGAGTACCACGATTTCCGCGGTTATGCAGGCCGCATCGCCGGCGGTGTATTCCGTGTGGGCGATAAGGTGAAGGCGCTGCCGTCCGGTTTTTCCTCCAAGATAAAATCCATTGTGACGATGGACGGTGATCTGCAGGAAGCCTTCGCGCCGCAAAGTGTAACCATCACACTCGAAGATGAAATCGATATTTCCCGCGGCGACATGATTGTGCGCGAAAACAATATACCGCAGATTGAGCAGGAGTTCGACGTGATGCTGTGCTGGATGAATGAAAAGAAGATGATTCCGCGCGGCAAATACATCCTGCGCCATACTTCCAGAGAGTGCAAATGCATCGTGAAGGAAATCAAATACAAACTGAACATCAATACCTTGCAGCGCGTTGAAGACGACGTAGAAATCGGACTGAACGACATCGGCCGTGTTTCTATCCGCACCACCGTGCCGTTGTTCTTCGACAGCTACCGCAAAAACAGAAATACCGGAAGCATTATCCTGGTGGATGAAGCCACCAATGAAACCGTTGCTGCCGGCATGATTGTGTAGTTGCGT
>ERZ1645187.3951-NODE-3951-length-12214-cov-20.663048_pt1 | contig 12214 bp, 13 predicted proteins | sample MGYA00575352_ERZ1645187 | MGnify/ENA primary metagenome ERZ1645187 (study PRJEB40837, sample SAMN11349314) | freshwater sediment metagenome | isolation source: river sediment | host: Sediment | place: India: Wazaribad , New Delhi | collected 2017-02-21 ... | reverse complement strand
ATCGCACGGGTATGAGACAGGGAAATTCCAACAAGCGCATGCGCGGTCGCGGCGGTGGCGGCGGCGGCAACAACAACGGTGGCCGCAAGGGGCCCAATCCGCTCAATCGGAGCTACGAATCGGCGGGTCCGGACAACACCAAGATCCGTGGAACCGCCCTGCACGTCGCCGAGAAATACGTGAGCCTGGCGCGCGACGCCCAGTCGAGCGGCGATCCCGTCCTGGCGGAGAACTTCCTCCAGCACGCGGAGCACTACTACCGCATCATCGCCGCCGCGCAGGCCAACATGCCGCAGCCGATGCCGATCGTCCGCTCCGACATTCAGGTCGACGAGGACGAAGAGGAGTTCGAAGAGACCCAGAGCGAGGCCGCGCGCGGCGAGACGCGTGAGGACACGCGCGGCAGCGGCGACGAAGGCTTCATGGGCGTGGACGCGCCGCAACCCTTCCTCGACGACATGCCGGTCGACGGCCGCTCCAACGAGCGCCCGCGCGGCGACCGCAATCGCGGTGAACGCGGCGAGCGCAGCGAGCGGGTCGAACGCGAGGATCGCGGCGAGCGCGGCCGTGGCCGCTTCCGCAACGGGCCGCGCAGCGAGCGGAGCGACCAGCCGCGCGACGGCAACCGCTTCGAAGGCCCGCGCCCGGCGCGGAGCGAACGGCCCCAGCGGGTCGACATCCGCACCGACGCCGAACGCGGCGAAGGCGAGAGCGATCTCGCCGCGCTGCCGGCCTTCCTGACCGCCGCGCCGCTGCGCGCGACGCAGCCGGCCGCGTCGTCGATCGAGACGCCGGTCGACGTTCCGGCCGAGGTCGTCGGCGAGGCCGCCGGTGACGAGACCCCGAAGCGCCGCACCCGCGGCGGCCGCGGCCGCGGCCGTCGTCCGGAATACGAGGCGGGCGAGAAGACCTCCGCCGAGGGCACCGCTCCGGTCGGCGCCGACGAGTGAGAGACGTCGGACCCGGAGGTCCGAACGAAAAAAAGGGGCGCCGACCGTCGTGATCGGCGCCCCGACGATCGAACCGTCGACGCGAAGCCGTCGGGAGCCGTCGCGCCCGGATCGATCCCCCCGATACCCCGCTCGGGACGCTGCGAGAAGCGGATCGAGGAGGAAGGGCGATCCGCCCCTCGGGCATCGGGATCAGCGCACCACGATTTCCGAGCCGAGCAGCCCGCGCTCCTTGGCCATGGTCATGGCGGTGTCGTCGATCATGTCCTCCTGGCCGCCGATCATCTTCTTGGCGCCCAGTTCCACCAGGATGTCGCGCGCGGGGATGCCGAACTTGTCGGCGGCGCGCTTGGCGTGGAGCAGGAAGGTCGAATAGACGCCGGCATAGCCGAGGGTCAGCGAGGCCCGGTCGATGCGGACGAGATGATCCATCATCGGCACGATCACGTCCTCGGCGAGATCCATCAGGGTGAAGAGATCGCACCCCGTGTCCAGCCCCATCCGGTCGCACACCGCCACGAACACCTCGAGCGGCGTGTTGCCGGCGCCCGCGCCGAGCCCGGCGACCGAGGCGTCGATGCGGGTCGCGCCCGCCTCGATGGCGGCGAGCGAATTGGCGATCCCCATGCCGAGATTGTGGTGGCCGTGGAAACCGATCTCGGTCTCCGGGTTCAACACCTCGCGCAGGCGGCCGATGCGGGCGGTGACGTCCGCCGGCAGCATGTACCCGGCCGAGTCCGTCACGTAGACGACGTTGGCGCCGTAGCTCTCCATCAGCCTGCCCTGTTCGGCGATGCCCTCCGGCGTGTTCAGATGCGCCATCATCAGGAAGCCGGAGGTGTCCATGCCGAGCTTGCGGGCGAAGCCGATGTGCTGACGCGCCGTGTCGGCCTCGGTGCAGTGGGTGGCGCAGTGGACGCCGCGGGCGCCCGCGGCGTGCGCCGCCTCGAGTTCCTTCATCGTGCCGAGACCGGGGATGAGCAGAACCGAGATCTTCGTCTTCGTCAGCACCTCGGCGACGGCGGCGATGTAGGCCTCGTTCGAATGCAGCGCCCGACCGTGCTGCAGCGAATTGCCGCCGAGGCCGGCGCCGTGGGTGACCTGGGTCCAGGGCACGCCGGCGGCGTCGAGGCCGCGCGCGACCTTGACCATCTGCTCGACCGAGATCTGTTCGCGCTTGGCATGCATGCCGTCGCGCAGCGTCATGTCGTGCAGGACGATCCTGCGCTTCGAGGAAGTGGTGGGGGTCATCACGCGGCCTTCACGGGAGAGAGGGTGATCTTGCCGGCGAGGATCTCCTCGGCGAACATTTCGGCGGTGCGGGTCGCCGCGGCGGTCATGATGTCGAGATTGCCGGCATAGCGCGGCAGATAGTCGCCGAGGCCGGCGACCTCGAGATAGACGGCGACGCGGTTGCCCTCGAACACCGGCCCGTTGACCAGCCGATAGCCCGGCACGTACGCCTGCACCCGACCGATGATCTCCTTCACCGAGGCGTCGATGGCGGCGGCGTCCGGCGTCTCCGCGGTCTCGCAATAGATGGTGTTGCGCATGATCAGCGGCGGCTCGGCCGGATTGACGATGGCGATCGCCTTGCCGGTCTTGGCCCCACCGACGGCGCAGATGGCGTTCGACGTGGTGTAGGTGAACTCGTCGAGATTGGCGCGGGTGCCGGGGCCGACCGACTTCGACGCCAGCGACGCGATGATCTCGGCATAGTCGACGCTCTGCACCCGCGACACCGCATGGACGATCGGGATCGTCGCCTGACCGGCGCAGGAGATCATGTTGACGTTCATCTCGAGTTTGGCGGCATGTTCGGCGAGATTGACCGGCGGCACGCAGAGCGGGCCGATCGCCGCCGGCGTCAGATCGATCATCAGCACGCCGAGCGCGTTGAGCTTGCGGCTGTTCTCGGCGTGGACATAGGCCGAGGTGGCGTCGAAGGCGATCTGGATGCCGTCGGCGGCGACGTGCGGAAGGAGACCGTCGACGCCCTCGGCGGTCGTCTTCAGACCCATGTCGCGGGCCCGCGCCAGCCCTTCCGAGGTCGGATCGATGCCGACCATCCACACCGGCTCCAGCACCGGGCTGCGCTTCAGCTTGTAGATCAGATCGGTCCCGATGTTGCCGGACCCGATCAGGGCGCATTTGATCTTCGACATGGGGGCTCCACTCGCTCGGATCGACGGTCGCATCGACGTCGGTCTCCTTCCCTGCGCGGAAAGGCTAGAGAGCCGTGAACATGCCGTCCAATACCGACGGGGCCGTTCTTCGATACCCTCGAAGTATGACGCCCCCTCACTTCGCCGGGCGCTTCGCCAGCGCCATCTCGCGGCGTACCTTCGAAAGAATGTCGGAGATGCCGTTCTCGACGCGGAACGCCCCGAGAACGTTCATGAACTCGTGGACGATCGCACTGTCGTCGTCGCGACGCACCAGGCAGGAGACGTCGAGCATGATCGGCGGGCTCTCTTCGATCGGCAGATAGGTGACGCCCGCCGCTCGGAAATAGGTGACCGACTCCGGCACGATGCAGACACCGAAACCGGAGGCGACCAACGCGACGCCGGTCACCCCGTCGCCGACCTCCTGGGCGATCTGCGGCTCGAACCCGTGCGAGCGGCACAGGTCGATCACGAAGTCGCGGAAATTGGGCTTCCCCACCTTGGGGAAGAGAACGAAGGGCTCGTCGCGGAGATCCCCGAGCGAGAGCTTCGCGCGCGACGCCAACGGATTGGTCTCGTGGACGCAGGCGACGAGCCGTTCCCACATCACCACCTGGGAGAGAATGTCGGCGGCGTCGGAGACGAGGCGGTTGAAGCCGATGCTGATGCGCCGTTGGCGCAGCGCCTCGATCTGCTCTTCCTTGTTCAGAGTGTGGAGGACGATCCGCACGTCCGGAAAGGCGTTGCGAAAGCGCAGCAGCACGCGCGGCACCACGTCGAACATGCCCGAGCCGAAGATGCCGACGTCGAGCCGTCCGATCAGACCCTGTCCAGCACGGCGCGTCCGCTCCTGGGCGAGGTCGACCAGCGCCAGGATGTTGACCGCTTCCGCATGGAGCGTCCGCCCCGCCTCGGTCAGCTCGACCCCCTTGACCGACCGGATGAACAGCCGGGTTCCCAGCTGTTCCTCCAACTGCTGGATCTGACGCGTCAGCGGCGGTTGCGAGATGTTGAGCGCCAGCGCGGCGCGTCCGATGTTCTGCTCCTTCGCCACGGCAGCGAAATATCTGAGGTGTCTCAGTTCCATCGAACGCCTCCCCGTCCTCTCGCCCGCCGTCCCGCCTTCTCGTGCCGAGATCATCGGCCCCCACGCGCCTCGAGCGGGTGGACGAATTGCCGCACGAGGCCGGTGAGCCCCGCACACCCCGCCCGCGAAACGACCCCGACCGCCGTCTCGAGCGAAAAATCGGCGCCACAAGAAGGGTGTGGGCGGGCCACCATCCCGTCGATACGAACAGTTACGTATGACGAATCGATGAGCTCATACCTACCGGGTATCGCTTCGACACGCGGAAAGTATTTTTTCGCCGGAACGAACCCCATCAAGATCGCCACCGACAAAAAGAAAGACGACGTCAGGGAGATGCCGCATGTCGGCCATGACCGCCGGGGAGGTGGGCCTCGAGCCCGTCTCGTCCCCGTCCTTCGTCACCGTGACCTTCGCGGAGACCGGCAGGAGCTTCCGCTGTCGCACGGCGGAAAGTCTGCTCGAAGGCATGAGACGGCTGGGCGTGACCGGGATTCCGGTCGGCTGCCGCGGTGGCGGGTGCGGCGTGTGCCGTGTCGAGATCCTCTCTGGCCGTTGGCAAGCGTTTCGTCCGATGGGGGCCGATCACGTGTCGGCGGAAGATCGGGCGGAAGGGCGTGTGCTCGCCTGCTGCATTCGCCCCTCGGAAGACCTGACCATCCGCGCCGTCGGCAAGATCCGCAAGGCGGTGGCTCGGGTTTGAGCGCAGGCGACAAGATCGATCACCATCGGGAGGAATGAAGACATGGCACTCACCGGCGTCCTTCGCCCCGGCCACGCGCAGCTCCGCGTTCTGAACCTCGAGGAAGACGTGAAGTTCTATCGCGACGTCCTCGGTCTGGTCGAAACCGGCCGTGACGCGCAGGGCCGCGTCTACCTCAAGGCCTGGGACGAGCGCGACCATCACTCGGTGGTCCTGCGTCAGGCCGACAAGGCCGGCCTCGATCTCTTCGGCTTCAAGGTCGCCTGCAAGGAGACCCTGACCGCGCTCGAGACCAAGCTGAAGGCACACGGCGTTTCGACCGAGCGCGTGCCGGCCGGCGAGATGCTGGAGACCGGCGAGCGCGTCCGCTTCACCATCCCGACCGGCCACGTCATCGAGCTCTATGCCGAGAAGAAAGACGTCGGCAACGGCCTGCCTTACGAGAACCCGGCGCCGTGGTGCGCCCAGTCGGAGAAGGGCATCGCCCCGACCCGCCTCGACCATGCGCTGCTCGGCGGCGTCGATCTCGACGGCTCCTATGCGATCTTCACCGAGGTGCTCGGCTTCTTCCCCGTCGAGCTGCTCTATGCCGAGGACGGCAAGACCATCGTCGCCGCCTGGCTCTCCTGCTCGACCAAGACCCACGACATCGCGCTGATCCGTCTGCCGGAGAACGGCAAGCTGCATCACGTGTCGTTCTGGCTCGACACCTGGGAGAAGGTGCTGCGCGCCGCCGACATCATGTCGATGAACGATGTGCCGGTCGACATCGGCCCGACCCGTCACGGCATCACCCGCGGCGCGACGATCTACGCCTTCGACCGCTCCGGCAATCGCTTCGAGACCTTCTCCGGCGGCTACATCGCCTATCCGGACATGAAACCGCTGATCTGGGGCATGGACCACCTGCCCGAGGGCCTCGACTACGCTCAACGCAAGCTGCACCAGACCTTCCTCACGGTCTTCAGCTGACGCGCGACGGGCCACGGCCCGACACGAACCAAGGCGAGCCTCCGTGTCCTCCGGCACGGGGGCTCCCGCAACCCACGGGGACGAAGGATCACATGCTCCAGGTTCGCAACTTCATCGACGGAGCCCTTGTCGACGGCTCCGAGGGCAGGACCTTCGAGAAGCGCTCGCCGCTCGACAATTCGCTCATCGCCTCGGTGGCGGAGGCGTCGCGCGCCGACGTCGATCGCGCCGTCCTCGCCGCGAAGCGCGCCCTCAAGGGGCCTTGGAAGAAGATGACGCTCGCCGAGCGCGTCGCGCTGCTGGAGCGCGTCGCCGACGAGATGACCCGGCGTTTCGAGGACTTCGTCGCCGCCGAAATCGCCGATACCGGCATGCCACGCATGACTGCGGAACACATGTGCGCGCGCGGCGCCGCCAACTTCCGCATCTTCGCCGACGTGGTCAAGAACGTTCCCACCGAATGTTTCGAGATGGCGACCCCCGACGGGCGCGGCGCCCTCAACTACGCGCTCCGCCGTCCCGTCGGCGTGGTCGGCGTGATCTGCCCCTGGAACGCGCCGCTCCTACTGATGACCTGGAAGGTCGCCCCGGCGCTCGCGTGCGGCGACACCGTCGTGGTCAAGCCGTCGGAGGAGACGCCGCAGGTCGCCGCCCTCCTCGGCGAGGTGATGAACGCCGTCGGCATCCCCGCCGGCGTCTACAACGTCGTCCACGGTTTCGGTCCGGGTTCCACCGGCGAGTTCCTGACCACCCACCCCGGCGTCGCGGCGATCACCTTCACCGGCGAGACCCGCACCGGCGCCGCCATCATGAAGGCGGCCGCCGACGGCGCCCGGCCGGTCTCGCTGGAGATGGGCGGCAAGAACCCGGCGATCGTCTTCGCCGACGCCGATCTCGACGCGGCGATCGAAGGCACGCTGCGCTCCGCCTTCCTCAACACCGGACAGGTGTGCCTGGGCACCGAGCGCGTCTTCGTCGAACGCCCGTTCTTCGACACCTTCGTCGCCGCGCTGAAGACGGCGGTCGAGAAGCTGAAGATCGGCCCGCCGAGCGATCCGACCTCGCGCATGGGCCCGCTGATCTCGCTCGAGCATCGCGCCAAGGTGCTGTCCTACTACGCCAAGGCGGTCGAAGAGGGCGCCACCGTCGTCACCGGCGGCGGCATCCCCGACATGCCCGGCGATCTCGCCGAGGGCGCCTGGGTCCAGCCGACCATCTGGACCGGCCTTTCCGACGACGCGGCGATCGCCCGCGAGGAGATCTTCGGTCCCTGTTGCCACGTCTTCCCCTTCGATACGGAGGAGGAGGTGATCGAACGTGCCAACGCGCTCGACTACGGCCTCTCCGCGGCGATCTGGACCCGCGACCTCGCCCGCGCCCACCGCGTCGCGGCGGAGGTCGAAGCCGGCGTCGTCTGGGTGAACTCGTGGTTCCTGCGCGATCTCCGCACCGCCTTCGGCGGCGCCAAGACCTCGGGCATCGGCCGCGAAGGCGGCGTCCATTCCCTCGAATTCTACACCGAGTTGAAGAATGTCTGCGTCAAGCTCTGACAAGGCCGCGCTCATCGAGGCGCTCGGCGACGAACTCCACGCGGCGCTCGTCGCCCGCAAGCCGGTTTCGCCCCTGTCGGGACGCGGCCACGATCTGACCATCGAGGACGCCTACCGCATCCAGGAGCGGATGCTCTCACACCGCATGAAGGCAGGCGAGCGTGTGGTCGGCAAGAAGGTCGGCGCCACTTCCAAGGCGGTGCAGACCCTGCTCGGCGTGCATCAACCCGACTTCGGCCTGCTGCTCTCCGGCATGATCCACGACACCGGCGCGACCATCGCCATCGACCGGCTGATCCAGCCCAAGGCGGAGGGCGAGCTCGCCTTCCTGCTCGGCCGCGATCTGATCGGCCCCGGCATCACCGTTGCCGACGTGCTGTCGGCGACGCTCGCCGTGATGCCCTGTTTCGAGATCGTCGACAGCCGCATCGAGAACTGGAAGATCGGCATCGTCGACACCGTCGCCGACAACGCCTCCTGCGGCGTCGTCGCGCTCGGCGCGGCGGCGCTGGATCCGCGCGACGTCGACCTCGAGCTCTGCGGCATGGTCGTCGAGAAGAACGGCGAGGTGGCGGTCACCGGCTGCGGCGCCGCCGCGCTGGGTCATCCCGCCAACGCGGTCGCCTGGCTCGCCAACACGCTGGGGCCCCTCGGCATCCCGCTGAAGGCCGGCGAGATCGTGCTGTCCGGCTCGCTCGCCTCCCTGGTCCCGATCGCCGCCGGCGATCATCTGCGCATGTCGATCGGCGGTCTCGGCGACTGCTCGATCCGCTTCGCCTGATCCTTCACCGAAGAGAGCACCCATGGCCCTCACCCCCGAGCTCGTCGCCGAACTGGCGGAATACCTCGAGACCGCCGAACTCGGCGCCCGCGCCGTGCCGCAGGTCACCATCGCCCATCCGACCATGGACGAGGCCGACGGCTATGCCGTCCAGCACGAGATCCGCCGTCGCAAGATGGCGCGCGGAAACCGCATCGTCGGCGTCAAGGCGGGTTTGACCTCGCGCGCCAAGATGCGCCAGGTCGGCGTGTCGACGCCGTCCTACGGCTTCCTCGCCGACTATTTCGCCGTCCCGGAGGGCGGCACGATCCCGGTGAAGGAGTTGATCCACCCGCGCGTCGAGCCGGAATTCGCCTTCGTGCTCAAGGACGACCTGCACGGACCGGGCTGCCACGTCGGCAACGTCCTGGCGGCGACCGACTTCGTCATGCCGGCGCTCGAGATCATCGACAGCCGCTACGAGAACTTCAAGTTCGACCTGCCGAGCGTCGTCGCCGACAACTCGTCGTCGAGCCGCTTCGTCCTCGGTGGCCGCTGCCTCGGCCTCGAGGGCCTCGATCTGGCCAACACCGGCATCGTCATGGAGAAGAACGGCGAACCCTTCTCCTTTGGTGCCGGCGCCGCCGTGCTCGGCCATCCGGCCGCCGCGGTGGCGATGGTCGTCAACCTCCTCGCCCGGCGCGGCGAGGGGCTCGCGGCGGGCACGCTCGTCCTCACCGGCGGCATCACCGAGGCCGTCCCCGTCTCCGCCGGCGACCACGTCCAGCTGCGCGTGCAAGGGATGGGGTCGGTCTCCGTCCGCTTCGCCTGAGGCCGGAGACATGAGCGAGCCGGAGATCGCCGTCGTCGCGGGAGGGCCGGGCGCGATCGGCCGCGTGATCGTCCGCCGCCTCGCGGCGCGCGGACTGACGGTCGTCGCGGTCGGCCGCGACGCCGATACCGGCGCCACGACCGGCTCGACCCTGATGCTCGATTCCGGCCGCCGTCGCGGCCTGCCCTGAACCCGTTCGTCAGTCCGAGGAGGCGCCCGATGCCCGTCGCGAACATCAATCTTCTCCGTGGTCACCCTCGCGACGTCCTGCGCCGGATCCTCGTCGAGACGTCCGAGGTCATGGCGCGCGTGCTCGGCGCGCCGAAGGATCGCCTCATCGTCTGGATCACCGAGAACGACCCCGACCTCTGGGCGATCGGCGGCATCCCCGCCACCGAGGCCTTCGCCGAGGCCGATCGCCGCTCGCTCGAGATCCCCTTCGTCCAGATGGTGATGATGGAAGGCCGGCCGAAGGAGCAGCTGCACGCGGTGATGGCCGGGATCTCCGAGGTCGTCTCCCGCGCCACCGGCATCGACATCGGCCGCATCCGGGTCCACGTCGCCTCGGCGCAGCCCGACACCTGGTCGATCGGCGGCGTCCCCGCGGCCGTGGCGCGCGCGGCGGAACTGGCCGCCCGCGCCCGCGCGCTGGCCTGAGGGATGTCTCGACACGATCCGAGAGGCGGTGACGAGCCATGGCCGAGACGGCTCGGAGCGCGGCACGCGTCCACACCCCGGGGACGCGTATGGGTCGCCTCGTCGAGTTCGTGGTTTCGCTCGACGTCGGCGCGCCGGGCCTCCCGATTTGTTGCAGCGAACGGTGAGCCGCGAACGGGACCGAGGGTCCGTATGAGCGGTGACGAGAACAGGAGACCGGGCACCGGTCTCGACGGGAGGAAGCCGTGACAGTCCGGATCAAGACCATCGATCCCGTTCCGAAACGGCGGACGTCGGGTCACACCGCACGCCGCTTCGACGCCGTCCCCCTCGAGGCGGAACGCAGCGGCGGGCCGGCGACGCCGAGAAGAAGAGCCCGGTCGTCCGACGGATCCGAGCCCGAGGCCTCCCCCGATCTCGTCTCCGCCGACTTCGATCACGTCAACCGCCACCTCGAGACCGCATTGACCGGCTTCGCCGAAGCGCGCCGCGTCCATGGTCTCGGCGGTGAGGAGATCCTGATCTTTCTCGCCGTCGGTCACCTCGGCCTCGAGCCTCGAGGTCCGGTTCAGCGTCTGGTGCCGCGAACCAACGGCGAGATCGCCGCCCTCACCGGCATTCCGCGCGAGACGGTCCGCCGCAAGATCGCGCGACTCTGCGATTGCGGCGTGACGGAAATGACGCCGCACGGGGTGGTCGTGCGCGACATCGCCGCATGGTCGAGCTTCGCGCGCATGATGGCCCCGCCGGCCGAGCATGAGACCTGACACCGACGGACCTTCCGCTCGGGCGTTCCGGACGGCGGTGCGGCGCCGGCCCCGGGCTCGAGACCCGGCTCCGGCTCAGTGACCGAACACGTCGGAGTCGTACATGGCGGGGTCGGGACGATCGAGACCGTCCAGCGCCGCGCGCTCCGCCGCCGTCAGGGCGAAGTCGAAGACGGCGAGGTTCTGCGCCTGCCGGGTCGGATCCGACGACTTCGGCAACGGCACCCAGCCGTGCTCGACGTGCCAGCGCAGCACGATCTGAGCCGGCGTCCGTCCATGCGCCACGGCCGCGGCGAGAACCGCCGGTTCACCGAGCAGCGCGCCGGCGCGCCCGCTCGGGCTCCAACTCTCGATCACCATGCCCTTCGTCTTCGCCAGCGCGGCGACGTCGTCGCGACGATGCAGCGGATCGAGTTGGATCTGGTTGACGTGTGGCACCAGCCCGCGCGCGAACAGTCGCTCGAGATGGGCCACCTTGAAGTTGGAGACGCCCACCGCCCGCACCAGCCCGGCGTCGAGCACGCGGAACAAGCCCTCGACCGCCTCGACGTAACGATCCTGATCGGGGTTCGGCCAGTGGACCAGCAGGAGGTCGACGTAGTCGAGCCCGAGCCGGGCGAGGCTCGCCTCGCAGGCCTGCCGCACACCGTCGACCGAATGCCACTTCTTGTTGAACTTGGTGGTGACGAAGACCTCGGACCGATCGACCCCCGAGGCGCGGATGCCGCGACCGACGCCCACTTCGTTGGCGTAGTTCTCCGCCGTGTCGACGAGCCGCCAGCCGATCCGCAGCGCATGGGCGACGGCGACTTCCGCCTCGCCGTCCGTCATCGGCCAGGTTCCCAGGCCGATCGCCGGCATGGTGACGCCGTTCGCGAGCGTGATCGAGGGAACGGAGGGAGAGGCGGGCGACGACATGGCGATGGATCCCGATCGGTTGACGCATCCCGCCTCGGACGATCGCTCGAGGCGGACGGCGACATCCTACTCGGAGGTACGACCCCGGTCGAGAGACCCGCTCGGCACGCCGTCGCGCTCGGCGAGTGCGAAGCGCTCCGCCGCACGCCCGGGTCGCGAGCCCCGGATTTCATCATATGATGAAACCGCGGCGCTCGGCGGCCCTCGGATGTCTGTCAGGGACAAATCGCGACGAGCGTCCGCAGCCGACATTTCTCTCGCATTGCGAACGGGGGCCGCCTCTGCCGCGCGCCGTACGGGAAGCCCGTCTACGTTTCGTCGCGCGAATCTGGAGGAGGCCAGATCCTCCGGGCGGTCGCCGTGTCGTATCGCACTGCAAAAATATCGAAATTGAATCGGTTTGGCATCTCTCTTGCTGAATGTCGTCAGCGTCTCCGGCGATCTCGCACGACGCCCAACGAACGACGAACAAACGAGGGAAACGCCATGGCCCTGCTCGACCGAGCCGAATGGTACGACATCGCGCGCAGCACCAACTGGACACCGAAATACGTCACCGACGCCGAACTCTTCCCCGATGTGATGACCGGCGCCCAGGGCGTGCCGGGGGAGAAGTGGGAGGCCTATGACGAGCCCTACAAGACCTCCTATCCGGAATACGTGTCGACCCAGCGCGAGAAGGACGCCGGCGCCTATTCGGTGAAGGCGGCGCTCCAGCGCTCCCGCATCTTCGAGGACGCCGATCCGGGTTGGCGCTCGATCCTGAAGTCGCACTACGGCGCGATCGCGCTCGGCGAATACGCCGCGATGAGCGCCGAGGCCCGCATGACCCGCTTCGGCCGGGCGCCGG
>ERZ1645187.3950-NODE-3950-length-12220-cov-6.591286_pt1 | contig 12220 bp, 16 predicted proteins | sample MGYA00575352_ERZ1645187 | MGnify/ENA primary metagenome ERZ1645187 (study PRJEB40837, sample SAMN11349314) | freshwater sediment metagenome | isolation source: river sediment | host: Sediment | place: India: Wazaribad , New Delhi | collected 2017-02-21 ... | reverse complement strand
CGCGAAGGCCTGCTGAAGGAAAACATCGACGGCGAGGCGCTGCTCTGGGCGCACACCCGCCTGCTGGCCCGCCCCGAAGACCGCCGCATCCTGATGGTCATCTCGGACGGCGCGCCGGTCGACGATTCGACGCTCAGCGTCAACAGCGCGGGCTATCTGGAACTGCACTTGCGCCGGGTGATCGACTGGATCGAAAAGCAGTCGCCGGTGCAGCTGGTCGCCATCGGCATCGGCCACGACGTCACCCGCTATTACCGCCGCGCCGTGACGATCATGGACGTCGAGCAACTGGCCGGGACGATGATCGAGCAGCTGGCAGGCCTGTTCGAGGACGAATAGGCTTGACCGGAGCGTTTAATCGCACGATTAAACGGGGATGAGCAAGAGCACCACCGTCACCGAAGCCGTCATGTCCCGCCGCTCGATCCGGGCGTTCAGCGACAAGCCCGTTCCTCTCGAAATCCTGCGGCAGGTCATGGAAACCGCGCGCTGGACCCCGTCCGGCTGCAACTTCCAGCCGTGGGAAGGCGCGATCCTGACGGGGGAGCCGCTGCGTCAGCTCCAGGAAAAGATGAAGGTCACGCCGCCGCAGGACCCCAAGGAATATTCGTGGAGCGATCCCGAAGTGATTCCGGAATGCCTGGCCCGGCTGCAACAGGTCGGCGCGGATATGTATGCGGCCCTGCAGGTGGAGCGTGGCGACAAGGAAGGCCGTGCGGACTTCATGGCCCGCAACATCGTCTCGTTCGATGCCCCGGCCGTGCTGATGGTCTATTTCCCGCGCGTCATGGGCGCACCGCAATGGTCGGACGTCGGCATGTGGCTGCAAACCATCATGCTGCTGCTGCGCGAACAGGGGCTGGATTCCTGCCCGCAGGAATTCCTTTCGATGTATGCCAAGGTCATCAAGGACTTCCTGAACGTTTCGGATGAAAGCCACATCTTCTTCTGCGGGATCGCCATCGGCTATCAGGACGAGGAAGACCCGGTGAACCACTTCGACCGCAAGCGCGAACCGGTGGCCAGCAAGGTCCAGTTCCTGGGGTTTGAATAAGGTCATGGGCATGGACGTTTCGGAAGCCGTCACCAGCCGCCGCTCCGTGCGGGCGTTTCTGGATCAGCCGGTTGACCGGGACGTCCTGCGCCGCGTGCTGGAAACCGCGCAGCGGTCGCCGTCTGGCGGCAACACCCAGCCGTGGAACGCGGTGGTGCTGACCGGTAAGCCCTTGCAAAAGCTGCTGGGCAAGGTGGCGGAAGTCATCCCGCAGGGGCTGGCGGCCTATTCGCCGGAATACAACATCTACCCACCCGAACTGGACGGCGCCTATCAGGAACGCCGGTTCGGCGTGGGCGAGGCGATGTATACCGCGCTGGACATTCCGCGGGAGGACAAGGCCAGCCGCCTGAAATGGTTCGCCCGCAATTTCCAGGCGTTCGGCGCGCCGGTGCTGATGCTGGTCCACACGCCGCGCTATATGGGGCCGCCGCAGTGGTCGGACATGGGGATGTGGTTGCAGACCGTGATGCTGCTGCTGCGCGAGGAAGGGCTGGACAGCTGCGCGCAGGAAGCCTGGGCGGTCTATACGAAGCAGATCCGCGAATGCGTGGACATTCCGGATGACCATATCTTCTTCTGCGGCCTGGCCATCGGGCATGGCGACCGCAGCCAGCCGATCAACCAGTTTCCCGTGCCTCGCGCGCCGCTGGATGAAGTGGTGCGTTGGGAAGGGTTCTGAAGGTTCTGATCCTCCACAGGCGCTTGTCGAAGGCGCGGGGCCGACTTATGGCCTCGCCGCATGACTGACGCTGCCCCCTTGAAGCTGTTCAACAGCCTGACCCGCCAGCTGGAGCCGTTCCAGCCCGTCCATCCGGGCGAGGCGCGCGTCTATACCTGTGGGCCGACGGTCTATAATTACCCGCACATCGGCAACATGCGTGCCTACGTCTTTGCCGACATTCTGGGCCGGACCCTGTCGTTCAAGGGCTACAAGCTGACCCACGTGATCAACATCACCGACGTCGGCCACCTGACCGACGATGCTGACGCGGGTGAGGACAAGATGGAAAAGATGGCGGCGCAGCGGGCGCAGTCGATCTGGGACATCGCGCGGCACTATACCGAGGCCTACTGGGCCGACATCAAGGCGCTGAACATCCGCCAACCCGCGCACTGGTCGATCGCCACCGATTACGTGCCGCAGATGATCGAATTTGCGCAGAGCATCGCGGCCAAGCACTGCTACGAACTTGATAGCGGGCTCTATTTCGATACCGGCTCGGTCGAGGACTATGGCCGACTGGCCCGCGCCCAGACCGATGAAGGGGAGGGCCGGATCGAAGCGGTGGAGGGCAAGCGCCACGCTGCCGACTTCGCGATCTGGCGCAAGACTCCGCCGGGTGAAAAGCGCCAGATGGAATGGGACAGCCCGTGGGGCCGGGGCGCGCCGGGCTGGCATCTGGAATGCTCGGTCATGTCGGGGCAGCTCTTGGGCTTTCCGTTCGACATCCACACCGGCGGGATCGATCACCGCGAAATCCACCACCCCAACGAAATCGCGCAGAATCAGGCGTTCTGTTGCGCGGGCGGCCTGTCCAACCCGGCCAACAGCGGTGCGCGGGTGTGGATGCACAACAACTTCCTGGTCGAACGCAGCGGCAAGATGAGCAAGTCGTCGGGGGAGTTCCTGCGGCTGCAACTGCTGATCGACAAGGGCTATCACCCGCTCGCCTACCGGATGCTGTGCCTGCAGGCGCATTACCGCAGCGAACTGGAATTCAGCTGGGACGGGCTGGCGGCGGCGCTGGTGCGGTTGAAGCGGCTGCTTATGGCGGTCGGCAATCTCAAAAATCAGGCCCAACCGGCGGCAGCACCGGGGCCGAAATTCGCGGCGTTCCTCGAACGCTTTGATGCCGCGGTGGCGGACGACCTTAACACGCCGGTTGCGCTGACCGTGCTGGAAGAGGTTGTGGCCCTGAAAAAGGTCGATGCGGGCGAGAAGCTGGCGGCTATCGCGGCGATGGATGCCGTGCTGGGGCTGGACCTGCTGGGGCTGGACCGCGCTGCGCTGCGCATCCGGCCCAAGGGTGCGAAAATCGATGAAGCGGACATCGAAGCCACGCTGACAGCCCGCAAGGCGGCGCGCGCGGAGAAGGACTTCGCCCGGTCCGACGCCCTGCGCGATGAACTGGCCACGCAAGGGGTCGAAGTGATGGACGGTGATCCGCTGGGCTGGGAATGGAAGCTGGGTAGCTGAACGATCCCGGCGCGCGAACCGGGACGCATCAACTGGAAGAATTGCCGATGACCGTCGCCGTGCTCAACGCCATGCTGAAGCCGCTGCTGGAAGGCCGGTTGCCGGACTGGCTGGATGTGCGCTGGTATGCGACCAAAGGCGAGGCGCTGGAACTGGCCCCGCAGGCCGAAATCGGCTGGTTCGACATGCATGCCAAGGAAGACATGGTCGAGGCGATCACCCGCGCGACCCGGCTGAAATGGCTCAATTCGATCATCGCCGGGCTGGATTTCCTGCCCGCCGACCTGCTGATCGCGCGCGGCGTGACCGTGACCAACGGGGCGGGAATCAACGCGCTGACCATTGCTGAATATGTGGTGATGGGGATGCTGTCCCGCGCCAAGGGCTACCGTGAAGTGGTGCGTGCGCAGGACCGACACGAATGGCTGCGCGATGCCCCCGGCAAGCGCGAACTGGCGGGCAGCAAGGCGCTGATTCTGGGGTATGGCGCGATCGGGCAACTGGTCGACGCGCGGCTGACCGCATTCGGGGTGGAGGTGACCAAGGTGCGCCGCAACGCCGGCCCCGGAACGCTCGGCCCGGATGACTGGCGGCCTCGTTTGCAGGAATTCGACTGGATCATTCTGGCAGTCCCGGCCACCCCGGAAACGGACGGCATGATCGGCGCGGCGGAACTGGCGGCGATGAAGCCAGGGGCGGAACTGGTCAACGTCGCGCGCGGGGCGGTGGTCGATCAGGACGCGCTGGTCGCTGCGCTGCGCGCCGGGCAGCTGGGCGGGGCGTTTCTGGACGTCACCACGCCCGAACCGCTCCCCGCCGACCATCCGCTGTGGAGCTTCGACAATGTCGAGATCACGATGCACCTGTCGGGCCGCTCGCAGAACCTGATGATGGCGCGCGGGGCGGAACGGTTCCTCGACAACCTGGCCCACTGGCACGCGGGTCTGCCTCTGGAATACCGGTTCGACCCGGCGCTGGGGTATTAGCGCTTGCGGTGATACCAGAAGTTCAACGCAAAGCGGTTGTCTTCGAACTTGCCGCTGGGGCAGGAAACCAGGCTGACCTGGTGCAGCACGGTTGAGGCAAAGCAGACCATTCGGTTCTGCTGCGGTTCGATCACCTGACAGGCCGGGCCGCCGCCGAACGGGTGGACTTCCAGATTCCCGCCGCTGAACCCCTTTGGTTCCCGATGAAAGTAATAGACTGCCGTCAGCACCCGGTCGCTGTTCCGGGTGGCGCGCGCGTCGCCGGTGCGGGTGTCGATGTGCGGCAGGAAGAACGCGCCATCGCCATGCGCGGCCAGTTCCAGCTCGATCCAGTCAACCTCGAACGGCTTGACCCCCGCGCCGTCGGCCAGGCAGGCAAAGTTATCTTTTGCGACGTCGCGAAAGGTCTGTTTTAGCGGCCCCAATCCATCGCGGTGATGATGCGCGATGCGATAGTCGTCGCGGACCGAGGCATCTCCCACGAGGTGGACGCGCGAGGGGATGAACGCGGCTGCGCTGGACAGGGTATAGTCCAGCAACCGGGCGTGCAGGTCGGCCGGCAGAAACTGGTCGAAAATCGCCGTGCGTGGTGCCGGGCCTGCCATCGCTCGCTGTCCCTGTTGCTGGTGGGTCCGGCTTATACCGCCCCATCGTCGGGCTGTGTATAAGCCGGAGCACGCAGGCTCAGCAATCCTCCAGCAGCAACAGTTCCACTTCCAGTTGCAGATGCGGCTGGGGCAGGGTGGTGTGTTCCACGGCGATCACGTTGGCATCGGCCACCAGTTGCCGGGGGATGGCAAATTCGTGGTCGGGCAGCAGGTCGATCAGGGCTTCCCCGGCGGTGACGGCATCCAGGCCGGTGAACGACAGGACAACGGTGTGGCGCGTGCCGGAAAAGGTCGCACTGGCCCAGCTGCGCTCGGCATGGCGGACCAGTTCGGCCTTGCCCTGGGCAAGTTCCAGCAGGGTGGACAGCAGCAGCAGCCACGGGCTGCGCCGGACAGTGGCTTGCATGGAACGGGCGGTGGCGGGATCAATTTGCACGGGCTTCCTCGCTATAAATGTTCATGAAATGTTCCACGCGTGAGGCGGTCTTGGGGCGGGGGACGCGGCCATTGCGCAGGTCCTGGACAAAGCGCGGATCGTGCGCGGCCAGTCGTCCGAACTTGGTCCAGGACATTCCGGTTTCGCGCAGGAATTTCTCGATCCGGCGTATCAGCATGGGCACAGCTCCTCTGGTCTGGCAGGGCGATGGACGAATCGCCGCAGGAATTTCCCCACTAATTCAGGGAGAAATCCTACTTGTCTAGGAAAAATACATCACGTATAGGATTTTCATGGTTACCACCGATCCCAGGGTTCGATTGCTCGAACTGGCCACCGAGCGTGGCGCCAGTCTGTCTGGCCTGTCCGAGTTGATCGGGCGTAATTCCACGTATTTGCAGCAGTTCATCCGCAAGGGCAGCCCGCGCAAGCTGGAAGAGAACGACCGGCGCACGCTGGCGCGGTTCTTTGGCGTGGCCGAATCGGAACTGGGCGGACCAGAGGAAAAATCCTCTGGTCTGGCGGGGAAGCCGGCGCTGAGCGAGTGGTGCGATGTGCCGCGCCTGCCGCTGGGGGCTTCTGCCGGGCCGGGGGCGCTGGCATTGGAGGAGCAGCCGATCGGCGCGTTCCGCTTTTCCGCGCGCTGGCTGCGCGAACAGGGACTGGCCCCGGCAATGCTCTCGGCGATCCGGGTGGAGGGCGATTCGATGGAGGCGACCTTGCGCGACGGGGACGAGATTCTGGTGGATCGCACGCCCCGGCCCTTGCGTGACGGAATTCACGTGGTGCGCACCGGCGATGCGCTGCTGGTCAAGCGGCTGGACCTGGGGCGACCCGGCGTGATCGCGCTGGTCAGCGACAATCCCGCCTATGGCCGGATCGAACTGCGCCCCGATGAAGTGGAAGTAATCGGGCGGGTGGTCTGGAAAAGCGGGCGCCTGTGACGGGTTATCGGTGAAGCGCCTTCGGGATTGATTTGTCCGCGCCCGCGCGCCATTTCCCGGTGATGAGCGAAACCAACCAGTCCACGCCCGGCGACCCCCCGATGCGCGTGGGGATCATTCCCGTCACCCCGTTGGAGCAGAACTGCTCGCTGATCTGGTGCACCCGGACCATGAAGGGCGCGCTGATCGATGTTGGCGGCGATCTCGACAAGGTACGCGGCGCGGTCGCCAAAGTGGGCGTGACGATTGAAAAGCTGCTCGTCACTCACGGCCACATGGACCATTGCGGCGCAACGGCGGCCTATGCCCGCGAACTGGGCGTGCCAATTGAAGGCCCGCACAAGGACGATATTTTCTGGCTGGACCGGCTGGAAGAATCGGGTCGGCAATACCGGATGCCGGCGGAAAACTTCGTCCCGGATCGCTGGCTGAAGGATGGCGATACCGTGACGGTGGGCGATCTGGTGCTCAACGTGATCCACTGTCCCGGCCACACGCCGGGGCACGTCGTGTTCCATCATCCGGAATCGCACTTTGCCGTGGTGGGCGACGTCCTGTTTGCCGGATCGATCGGGCGGACGGACTTTCCGATGGGGAATCACCAGCAGCTGATCGATTCGATCACGCAGAAGCTGTGGCCATTGGGCAATGACGTGACGTTCCTGCCCGGCCACGGGCCGACCAGCACATTCGGCCGGGAACGGCAGACCAATTCGTTCGTCAGCGACTATATGCTGGCCTGATCGCCCCTCCCGCAAGGTTCGGGAAGGGCGATCAGCCAGGTTTTACAGATAGCCGAGCACGATCAGCACCGCAGCCGTCGCCAGTCCCAGCTGGGCCAGCATGGTGATCGCGGTGCCGAGCGAGCGGCCCACGGCAAAGCGCCCGCCGTCCATGCCCAGGCCGTGTGCCACACGGCCCAGCATGAACACCGCGCCGACCGGGGCGAGCCAGGCACCGCCACGCGCGGCGAGTTCGATCCCGCCGATCAACAGCAGTACCCAGGGCGTGTTCTCGACAAAGTTGAGCTGTGCGCGCATCCGCCGCTCAAGCAATTCGTTGCCGCCCGTGCCGATCGAGATCTTGGCCTTGGCGCGGACCTGGCCGCAGCGCAGCGCCAGCCAGAAATTGATGATCGCCGCTGCGGCAGCAAGTGATAAGGTCGTGGTGAGCAGCATGATTGGTTCCCCCGGTTTCGTTCAGTTGTCTCCAGGTGCCGCTCGGTGCTTGCAACCCGCGCCAAATTCGTTATAGGCGCGCCTTCGCTTCCGCCGACCCCCTGGGGCTCTGTGCGGACTTCATAGACGCCAGGAATTTTCAGGAACAGGTGCCGACATGGCTGTCCCCAAAAGAAAAACGACCCCCTCGCGCCGGGGCATGCGCCGCAGCCACGACTCGCTGACGCCGGCCGCATTCCACGAATGCCCGAACTGTGGTGAACTGAAGCGCCCGCACAACCTGTGCCAGGCCTGCGGTCACTACAACGGTCGTGAGATCGTTGCGGTCGGGCTCTAAGCCCAAGCCGACGGAAGGATTGAGCGCATGAGCCTGCCGCGTATCGCGATCGATGCGATGGGCGGCGATGAGGGCGTGCGCGTCATGATTGAAGGGGCGGCGCTTGCCCGGCGCCGCCACGACCGTTTCAAGTTCCTGCTGGTTGGGGATGAGGAGCGAATCCGCTCCGCGCTGGAAGCCCACCCCAACTTGCGGGCGGCCTCTGAAATCCTGCATGCCCCCGATGTGGTGAGCGGCGACGAAAAGCCGACCCAGGCGCTGCGCCGGGCCAAAACCACGTCGATGGGGTTGGCGATCAACGCCGTGAAGCAGGGCCATGCCGGGGCGGCAGTCAGCGCCGGTAATACCGGTGCGCTGATGGCAATGGCCAAGCTGGCACTGCGGACGATGCCTGGCATCGATCGCCCCGCTCTCTCTGCGCTCCTGCCGACGCTGGGCGACACCGACCTGGTGATGCTCGACCTTGGGGCAAACACCGAATGTGACGAACGCAACCTGGTGCAGTTCGCTGTAATGGGCGCAGCCTATTCCCGTATTGCCACCGGCCGGGCGCGTCCGCGCGTGCGGCTGCTGAACATCGGCAGCGAGGAAACCAAGGGCACCGAGGATATCCAGGCCGCCGCGGCCATGCTGCGCGAAGCCGCCGACAAGCTGTCGATGGCCTTCGATGGCTTTACCGAAGCCGACAAGCTGGGGCGGGGCGATGCCGACGTGGTCGTGACCGACGGGTTCTCAGGCAACATCGCGCTGAAGGCGGTGGAAGGAACTGCTCGGTTCGTGGCCGACCTGCTGCGCCGGAGTTTCGCCAGTTCGCTGCGGTCGAAGGTCGGCTTCCTGATTTCGCGGCCCGCGACGGAATTGCTCAAGCATCATCTGGATCCCAACAATCATAACGGCGCGGTGTTTCTGGGCCTGAACGGAGTCGTGGTGAAAAGCCACGGTTCGGCCAGCGCGCTGGGCGTGGCCAACGCCGTCGCGCTGACCGCGCGGCTGCTCGAAGAAAACCTGACAGAACGCATCAAGGCGGACCTTGCCCGGCTTGGTGCAGATAATTTCCGCAAGAGCGCGAAGGCAGCCGAATGACCCGCCGTTCCGTCCTGATCGGCACGGGCGCAGCCCTGCCGAAGCGTGCCGTCTCCAACGCCGAAATGGCGCAAATGGTCGACACCAGCGACGAATGGATTGTGGAGCGGACCGGCATCCGCAGCCGCCATATCGCGGGCGAGGGGGAAACGACCGCGTCGCTGGCCACCGCCGCAGCGCGGACCGCGCTGGATTCGGCCGGCCTGACCGGCGAGGCGATCGAACTGATTATCCTGGCCACCTGCACCCCGGATCAGACCTTTCCCGCCAGCGCGACGATTGTCCAGAATGCCATCGGCGCGAATGGTTGCATCGCTTTTGACGTCGCAGCGGTCTGTTCGGGTTTTCTTTATGCGGTCGGCGTGGCCGATTCGATGCTGCGTGCCGGGATGGCCAGCCGCGCGCTGGTTATCGGCGCGGAGACGATGAGCCGAATTCTCGACTGGGAAGATCGCACCACGTGCGTGTTGTTCGGTGACGGAGCCGGGGCGATTGTGCTGGAAGCGCGCGATGTGGCCGAAGACGGTCCGGGCTTGCTTGCGACCAAGCTGCATGCCGACGGCGCCCACAACCAGTTGCTGTATGTCGATGGCGGGCCGTCGACCACCGGCACGGCTGGCCATATCCGCATGAAAGGGCGCGAAGTATTCCGCCACGCGGTAGTCAACCTTGCCGAAGTTCTGGGTGAAGCCCTGGCCGAAGTTGGCCTGACGGCGGCCGATGTCGACTGGGTCGTACCCCATCAGGCGAACCAGCGGATCCTGGACGCAACTGCCCGGAAGCTGGGCCTTGCACCTGAAAAGGTTGTCGTCACGGTTGACCGGCACGCCAACACTTCGGCGGCATCGGTTCCGCTGGCGCTTGACACCGCGATTCGCGACGGCCGCATCAAGCCGGGTGATCTGGTGATCCTTGAGGCGATGGGCGGAGGATTTACTTGGGGCGCGAGCTTGCTGCGAGTTTGAATTGTTGCCGCTAACTACCGGTTTTTGTGGCAGTTCCGTTGCATTCTGGTGTCAAATCAGTATCGTCCCGACTCAGTGGTCGCGCCACTGATAATGGGGGAGTGCGCACGATGCGCTCAATGAACACGCTGACCCGCGCAGACCTGGCTGAGGCGATCAATCGCAAAGTTGGTCTGTCCCGGTCCGATTCACTTGGCATGGTCGAATCGATCCTGAACCACATGTCCGATGCGCTGGAAGGCGGCGAAAACGTGAAAATATCCGGTTTCGGCACCTTCCTGCTGCGCGACAAGGGCGAACGGGTGGGGCGCAATCCCAAGACCGGTGTCGAAGTTCCGATTACCCCGCGCCGCGTCCTGACGTTCCGCGCCAGCCAGATGCTGAAAGAGCGCATTGCCAAAGGATAGCGCGCCACGATGACCGAGGTCGAGGGCCTGAAGGACGAGCCAGCGCGCGAGGCCGCCTTTGCCGATGGCAAGGACGCGGGGGCACTTCGCACGATCGGGGAAGTGGCCAAGGCCCTCGGCATTCGCCAGCACGTTTTGCGCTATTGGGAAGACCAGTTCCCGATGCTCAAGCCGCTGAAGCGCAGCGGTGGTCGGCGGTATTACCGTCCGGCAGATGTCGCCCTGGTCGAATCAATCGACCGGCTGGTGCATCAACAGGGATATACGCTGAAAGGGGCCTTGAAGGCTCTGCAGGATCAGGGCGACGCGGCCGCCAGCCCGGTGCCGGCACCTGGCAACGGCGCCGACCCGGCATTGACGGCGCCTGCTCCATCCTTTGCATTCCGGGCGCGATTGATCGCCCTGCGGACAACCCTGGTCAACGCTCTGCATGAAAGTTGAGCAACTCTCGCCAAGAGGCGCGTAACATTCTATCCCACTTCGCAGCAGGAGTGAGGACGTTCCCATGACCCAGAATTATGACGCTGACCTGTCGCTGTTCATTGGTGGCAGCTGGAAGGTTGGTGAAGGCCGCGATCTGTTCCCGGTGGTCGATCCCGCGCGCGGCGAAACGATTGCCGAAGTGCCCCTGGCCACCCCCGCCGATCTTGATGAAGCGCTGGCGGTTGCGGACAAGGCCTTTGTCAGCTGGCGGAACACCGCACCGGAAGCCCGCGCCGCGGTGCTGAAAAAAGCCGCCGCGCTGCTGCGCGACCGGGCCGATGCCATTGCCCGCATCCTGACGCTGGAACAGGGCAAGCCGCTGGCCGAAGCCCGCGCAGAAGTGGTCAGCAGCGCCAGCTTCTTTGACTGGTGCGCGGAGGAAACCACGCGCATATATGGCCGCGTTCTGGTCCGCCCGACGGGGCAGCGCTCGCTGGTGATCAAGCAGCCGGTTGGCCCGGTGGCGGCGTTCAGTCCGTGGAACTTCCCGGTTTACCTGATGGCGAAAAAGCTGGCCCCGGCGCTGGCGGTTGGTTGTTCAGTGATTGCCAAGCCGCCAGAGGAGACGCCGGGCTGCACCGGCATGCTGGTGCGCGCGCTGGTCGATGCCGGGCTTCCCGACGGCGTGGTGCAGGTGGTCCACGGCGTGCCCGATGCGGTCAGCCGCCACCTGCTGGCATCGCCGGTCATCCGCAAGATCAGCTTTACCGGCTCAGTCCCGGTCGGGCGGCACCTGCTGAAACTGGCGGCCGATGGCCTGAAGCGCACGACGATGGAACTGGGCGGCCATGCCCCGGTGCTGGTCTTCGACGACTGCGATCTGGAAAAGACGCTGGACATGGTCGTACCGCAGAAGTTCCGCAATGCCGGGCAGGTCTGCGTCAGCCCGACGCGGTTCTATGTGCAGGAAGGCATCTATGACCGGTTCCTGGCCGGATTCGCGGCGCGGACCGCACAGGTGAAAACCGGGCACGGGTTGGATGCCGACACGAAGATGGGGCCGCTGGCCAATATCCGCCGTCCACAGGCGATTGCCGCGCTGGTCGAGGATGCGCAGGCCAAGGGCGCGCGCGTTCTGGCCGGGGGCAAGCGCGGCAACGAAGGGTTCTTCTTCCAGCCGACCTTGCTGGCCGATGTGCCGGACGATGCCGACATCATGGCCAGCGAACCTTTCGGTCCGGTGGCGGTCGCCGCGCCGTTCAGCACGCTGGAGGACGCGATCCAGAAGGCTAACCGGCTGCCTTATGGCCTCGCCGCGTTCGCTTTTACCGAGAACATGCGGCAGGCGAACCTGCTGGGCGATGCGATCGAAAGCGGGATGGTCGGGATCAATACTTTCGCCATCAGTATGGCCGACGCGCCGTTTGGCGGGGTGAAGGATTCCGGCTTTGGCAGTGAAGGCGGGATCGAGGGGCTGGACAGCTACCTCGTTACCAAGGCGATTCACACCGCCTAGAGTCTTGTTCCACTTACGTGGAAGCGGCACCGGCCCTCGCCCCCGCCCGACCACCCATAGGGTACTATCGTCGGGTGGTCGGG
>ERZ1645187.3948-NODE-3948-length-12223-cov-21.453238_pt1 | contig 12223 bp, 7 predicted proteins | sample MGYA00575352_ERZ1645187 | MGnify/ENA primary metagenome ERZ1645187 (study PRJEB40837, sample SAMN11349314) | freshwater sediment metagenome | isolation source: river sediment | host: Sediment | place: India: Wazaribad , New Delhi | collected 2017-02-21 ... | reverse complement strand
TCTCACCCGTGAGAAGAACGTCTCGGCCAAGGCCGGCAATCTCAACGCCGCGCTCGCCCACACCTCGGGCGATCTCGTCGCGGTGTTCGACGCCGATCACGCCCCGACCCACGACTTCCTCCAGGAGACGGTCGGCCACTTCGCCGAGGATCCGCGGCTCTTCCTCGTCCAGACGCCGCACTTCTTCCTCAATCCCGATCCGATCGAGAAGAACCTCTCGACCTGGGCCAAGATGCCCTCCGAGAACGAGATGTTCTATTCGGTGATCCAGCGCGGTCTCGATCGCTGGGACGCCGCCTTCTTCTGCGGTTCGGCCGCCGTGCTGCGCCGTACCGCGATCGACGAGGCCGGCGGCTTCTCCGGCGTCACCATCACCGAGGACTGCGAGACCGCGCTCGACCTGCACGCCCGCGGCTGGCATTCCCGCTTCGTCGACAAGCCGATGATCGCCGGTCTCCAGCCCGAGACGCTCGCCACCTTCATCGGCCAGCGGTCGCGCTGGTGCCGCGGCATGATCCAGATTCTTCTCCTGAAGAATCCGCTGTTCAAGCGCGGTCTGTCCTTCGCCCAGCGCATCGCCTATGCCTCGAGCGCGCTGTTCTGGCTGTTCCCGCTGCCGCGTCTCGCCTTCGTCGTGGCGCCGCTCCTCTACATCTTCTTCGGCGTCAAGCTCTACGTCGCCAACGTGCAGGAGTTCGTCGCCTACACGACCGTCTACATGATCGTGAACATGCTGATGCAGAACTATCTCTACGGCCGCGTGCGCTGGCCCTGGATCAGCGAGCTCTACGAATTCGTGCAGATGCCCTATCTGGTCGGCGCGATCCTGTCGGTGATCCGCAATCCGAGGAAGCCGACCTTCAACGTCACCGCCAAGGGCCTGACCACCGAGACCGCGCAGCTCTCGGAACTGGCGCCGCGCTACTTCGCCATCTTCGGCGTGCTCGCCGTCGCCTCCGCGGTCGCCTTCCAGCGAGTCTTCGTCGACCCCGAGGCCAACGACCTGATGCTGGTCGTCGGCCTGTGGAACACCTTCAACCTGATCATCGCCGGCGTCACCCTCGGCGTCGTCGCCGAGAAGCCGGAGCGCCGCCGCAACCAGCGCCTCGACGTCGCCCGCAAGGCCGAACTGCTGGTCGGTTCGGACAGCGTGCCCGTGGTCATCGAGGACATCTCGATCGGCGGCGTCCGTCTGCGCCCGCTCGGCGCCACCCTCGGCGGCACCCGCCTCGTCGGCGCCGCCGCCACGCTGCTCGTCGAGCGGTCCGACCCGGCCCGCCCGATCCCGGTTCCGGTGACCGTGCGCCGCGTCGCCACCGACGACCACGGCCAGTTCATCGGCATGCAGTTCAAGGACCTGACCAGCGCCGGCTATCTGGCCGTCGCCGACGTCATGTACGGACAGGCCGCCGTCCTCGACAAGTTCCGCGAACGCCGCCGCTCCGGCCGCAGCCTCTTCGCCGGCTCGCTGCAGTTCCTCGGCTGGGCGGTGTCCCAGACCGGACGCGCCGCCAAGGTCGCCTCGGCCCCTCGTCCGGTGCCGATCGCCGTCGAGGCGGAGGTCTCCGACGACCTCCGTCCCGTCCCCGTGCCGGTCGAAAAGACCCGTTTCGCCTGACGCGATCCCCGGAGGCCGACACTCGTGACCGATCGCTCCCGTTCGCTCCGCCGCATCGCCCTCGCCGCCACCGTCCTCGGTGTCGCCTCGGCCCTGCCCCTCGCCCTCGGCTCGTCCGGCGCGCGCGCCGACGAGGCGCCCCCGCGCGCGGCCGCCGAGGTCACCACGGTGACCGCGGAGACCGGCGTGCTGCGCCGCCTGCCCTCGATCGGACGGTCCGGCCGTCTGACCGGCGAGATCGACGGCCTCTCCTGGCCGATCTATCTGACCGCCGCCGAGGCCGCCGCCAATCCGCGCCTGCGCGTGACCCACGTCGCCGCCGTCTCGGTGATGCCGGAAGCCTCGCGCATGACCGTCTCGCTCGACGATCACACGGTCACGACCTTCCCGATCGCCACCAACGGCTCCGCCAAGACGGTGGAGATCGCCCTGCCCGCCGGCATGCTCCACGCCGGCTGGAACCATCTGCGCATCGAGGCCGATCAGCGCCATCGCGTCGAATGCACGCTCGCCTCCACCTACGAACTGTGGACCGAGATCGACCGCGCCCGCACCGGCCTCGTCTTCGCCGACAAGTTCGCCCCCGAGCGGCGCGGCCTCGCCGATCTCGCCGACCTCGCCCCCGACGAGACCGGCCGCGTCCGCCTCCGTCTGGTGACCGGCGCCGATCCCGAACCGTCGCGGCTCGCCCGCGCCGTGCGTCTCGCCCAGGCGGTGTCGCTGGCCGGAGGCTTCCTCGATCCGATCGTCTCGATCGAGAAGACGCCCGCCAAGGGCCCCGGCATCGACCTCCTGATCGGCGCCAAGGCGCGCGCCGAGGTGCCGGCCGCCGCGTCTCTGCCCGCCGACGTCGTCGCCATGATCGACGATCCCGATCCCGCCCGTCTCACCCTGGTGGTTCCAGAGGAACCGGCCACGCTCGACCGCATCGTCGAGGAATTCGCCAAGACGGCGACCGACCTCCCCGGCAGCGACGCCGGACGGCGCGTGCGCACCGCCCTGGGGGGAGCCCCGATCGTCGAGGGCGGCCGTCATCGGTTCTCCGAATTCGGCGCCACGTCGACGGAATTCGGCGGACGCCTGTTCCGCACCGCGCTCGACATGCGTCTGCCCGCCGACTTCCACGGCGGCGACTACGCCAAGGTCGCGCTGAAGCTCGCCGGCGGCTATGCCCCCGGCCTCGAGCGGTCGAGCCGACTGACCGTGCGCGTCAACGGACGCCAGGTCGCCGGCGCGCCGATGGCCGCGCGCGGCGGCGAGATCTTCTCCGATCGCCGCCTCGAACTGCCGCTGTCGGCCTTCCGTCCCGGTCGCAATCGCCTGGAGATCGAAGCGAGCCTGCCCGCCGCCGAGGACGCGGTCTGCGATCCGCAGACCCAGATCGACGCCGGCAAGCGCTTCCTCTTCGTCGATCACGGCGAGATCGAGTTCCCCGCCTTCGCCCGCGCCACGCGTCTGCCCGATCTCGGCGCCACCGCCGCCGGCGTCCTCTCCCTGGTCGACGAGAAGAGCCGCCCCGCCGTCTGGGCGCCCCATCCCGATCAGGCCACCCTGTCCGCGCTCGCCACGGTGCTGACCCGCATCGCCGTCGCCGAGGCTCGGGTCGACGTCCCCACCATCGCCTATCGCCTGCCGCCGAGCGACCTGCCCTCCGCCTGGATCTTCGGTGCCTGGCCCGACCTGCCGGCGACGGCCGGCGGCATGGTCGGCCTCGAGACCGTCGCGCTGCGCGAGGTCTGGAGCCGCCGCGCCACGCCCGATCGCGTCTCCGAGGCCGATCTCCCGCTCGATCCGCTGATGCGGCGCGCCGCCACGCTGCGCACCGCCGCGCTCGAGGAGGAGTTCGACACGATCGCCACCGGCTCGCTCCAGTTCCGCCCCACCACCGGCGGCTCCAAGAACGACCTCGTCGACCAGTGGCGGCGGTCCATGGAAAATCCGTGGTCGCCGATGGGCTTCGCCCGCGCCCTGGAGAGCCGCGTGATGCGGGGACTGGGACCGCTCGTCGGCGCCGAACCGCCGGCGCCCTTCGCCCCGCGCGCCTCCACCGGCATCGTCGTCGCCCAGGCCGTCTCGCCCGGCGGCGGCATCTGGACCCTGACCACCGCCGCCACCGCCGCCGCCCTGCTCGAGGGCGCCGCGACCCTCACCGAGGGCGAGCGCTGGTCCGACCTCACCGGCGACGTCGCCGCCTGGGATCGCACCGACGAGAAGCTCGAGATCGGCACCGGCAAGAGCCGTGACGTGTTCGCCACCGCCGCCCTCTCGCCCGGCAACCTGCGTCTGATCGCGGCCGGCTGGATCGGCGATCACGCCTTCGCCTTCGCCCTGGCCCTGCTCCTCGCCTGCGTCGCGATCGGCTTCACCACGTCGCGCCTGCTGCCGCATCTGGGAGGACGGTCGTGATCGTCCTCTCGCTCGCCCGGCCCCATCGCCTGCGCCTGCTCTTCGTCGTCCTGACGGGGATCGGCCTGCTCGTGGCCGCGAATCTGGTCGGCCGCAGCCTGCCGACCCGTGCGGTGGCGGCGGCGCGCCCCGCCGACGTCTCGCTGCGCGGCTCGCTGCCGGTTCCCGGTCTGTGGGCGGCGTGGTCGGCCCGCTTCGTCACCCCCGAGGGACGCGTCGTCGACGACGTCAACGGCGGCATCAGTCATTCGGAGAGCCAGGGCTACGGTCTGGTGCTGGCGCTGGCCGCCGACGATCCCACCACCTTCCGCCGCATCTGGGCCTGGACCCGCGCCAATCTCTACGTCCGTCCCGACGGGCTCGCCTCCTGGCGCTGGCAGCCCGGCCCCGCCCCCAACGTGCGCGACCCCAACAACGCCACCGACGGCGACATTCTCGTCGCCTGGGCGCTCGGCGTCGCCGGCGAGGCGTGGTCGGACCCCGCCCTGACCGCCGCCGGCCGTCGCATCGGCCGCGCCGTCTGGGACGCCGCCGTGGTGACGACCGCCCTCGGCCCGGCGCTCCTGCCCGCCGTCGACGGGTTCGGAACCGGCTCCCGCCGCGACGCGCCGGTGGTCAATCCCTCCTACTGGGTCTTCCCGGCGCTCGCCGAATTCGAACGCGCGATGCCGGAACACGACTGGGCCGCCGTCGCGGCCACCGGCGCGGAGATCCTCGCCGCCACCCGCAAGAGCGCGACCGGCCTGCCGCCGGAATGGGCCTCGCTCGCCGGGGGCAACGTCACCCCCGCCGACGGCTTCCCTCCCGTCTTCGGCTACAACGCCCTGCGCGTTCCCCTCTATCTCGCCTGGACCTCCGGCGTGCGTCGCGACGCGCTCGCCCCCTTCATGGCCCGTTGGAACGCCGAGGGCGGCACGCGCATGGCGGTCGTCGATCTGAAGTCGGGTCGCGACGTCGAACCGCTCGTCGACGACGGCTATCGCGCCGTCGCCGCCCTGGTGGCCTGCAGCCTGGAGGGGACCCGCTTCCCCGACGCCCTGCGCGCCGCCGAGGTCGATCACTACTACCCCGCGACCCTGCGCGCCCTGGCGCTGATCGCGGTCAACACGAGGCATCCGACATGTTGGTGACCCGCCGCTCGCCCCTCGCCGTCGCGCTGCTCGCCTCCGTGACCCTCGCGCTGCTCGCCGCTCCGGTCCGCGCCGACGATCGCGCCGCATGGACGAACGCCACGCTCGACGCCGGCCGCATGACCCGCGACGACACCGACCGCGCCTTCGCGCAGACGCCCGTCGACGGCCCCGCCGTCGCCGGCGACGCCCGCGTCGACGAGAGCGCCCTGCGCTATTACGCCTCGCAGCACGCCACCGCCCGCGTCGATGCCGAGATCCGCCGTCTGCGCACCCTCTATCCGGGTTGGGAGCCGCCGGCCGACCTCTATCGCCCCGCCGCCGACGAACAGGCCCTGTGGGATCTCTACGGCAAGGATCAGATCGACCAGCTCAAGCTGGAGATCGAGCGCCGCACCGCGCGCCAGCCGGGCTGGCGTCCATCCAAGGACATGGTGGAGAAGCTGCGCCGCAAGGAACTGCGCATCGAGCTGATCAAGGCCTCCGACGCCGCCGATTGGGCGAAGGTGCAGACGATCGCCGAGCGCGATCCCCTGCTCGTCGGCGCCGACGATCTCGAAGTGACCTGGCGCATCGCCGAGGCCGCCGCCAAGTCGGGGGCACGGGATCGCGCCATGGAGCTCTATCGGCTGGCCCTCACCGGCGCCAAGACGGCCGAGGAACGCTCCGGCACCGTGCGCAAGGCGCTCGCCGCGATGGGGGCCGCCGCCGCCGGCCCCCTCTTCGCCGACGAACGCATCGGCCCCGACGGCAAGGGCGAATTCGAGTCGTTGCGCGTCGACGTCTCCCGCGCCGCCCTCGGCGACTGGCTGAAGGGCGATGCCGGCCGTCCGCTGCCGCAGGCCGATTTCGACCGCCTCTCCAAGGCCGCCTCCGCCGCCGACGGTTCGGCCGACGACGCCGCCCTGATCGGCTGGGTCGAGCATCGCCGCAAGGCCTTGCCGAGCGCGCAGAAGTGGTTCGATCTCGCCGCCGGTCGCGGCGCCGGCGCCAAGGCGGTGCTGGGCGGCGTCCTGACCCGCGAGGCCGCGGGCCGTCACGGCGACGCCCTCGCCCTCGCCATGACCGCCACCGACGACACCGAAGTCGCCTCCCTCTTCCTCGACCTCATGGCCGGGGATCTCACGCGCCCGAAGCACGGCGAGATCCCCGCCGATCGGGTCGCCCGTTTCGCCGAGATCGCCGAGAAGCTCGAGTCCGGCGACGCCGCCCAGGCCCTCGGCTGGTATGCCCACGAGGCGCGCCAGTCGCGCGCCGCCGCCGCCTGGTTCGCCAAGGCGATGGCCTGGCGTCCCTCCGAGAAGTCAGCCGAGGGCCATCTTCTCGCGCTCAAGGCGCTCGGCGACCGCCAGGAATTCGCGCGCCTGGAGACCGATTACCGCGGCCGCTTCCCCTCTCTGCCGCAGTTGCGCTTCGAGGATCCCGTCCGCCGCGTCGTCGGCAAGTCCGGCCCGGCGCCGCAACGCTCCTGCTCGGCTCTGCTCGCGGTTCACGCGCTCGGACGGACCGGGTCGGCGTCCGATGCGCTCGCCACCGGCTGGTGTCTGATGGAGATGCAGCGCGCCGAAGAGGCCGCCGTCGCCTTCGAGGCAGCGCGTCGCGGCGAGGGGGCCACCGCCGCCGAGGCCGCCTATGGTCAGTCGCTCGCCCATCTGCGCTCCGGCCGCACCGGCGACGCCGCCCGTGTCGCCGCCGCCGGCGGTCTCACCCCGGCCCGGCGCGAGGAAATCGGCCGCATCGTCCTGGCGCAGCAGGCCATCGCCCTGTTCGACGGCAAGAACTGGAGCGCCGCGATCGAGACCCTCGATCGCCGCAAGGCCCATGTGCCGGAATCGCGCGACCTGATGGCCATGCGCGCCTGGTCGCTCTACCACCTCGGCCGCCGTTCCGAAGCCTTCGACCTGTTCACCCTGCTCGACCGTCAGCTCTCCACGCGCGAGAGCCGGGCCGGGCTCGCCGCGACCGGCCCCGTCCCCTACGGGAGAAGCTGACATGCGCCTTCCCGCCCTTCCTCGTCCTCCGATCCGTCTCACGGCCGCGACCCTGGTGCTCGCCGCCCTCGCCGGCTGCTCCACCGTCGCCGACCCGACCACCCTCGCCGCCGCCCCGGACGGCGGCGCCACGCTGGGCCGGGCCCTGTCGCCGGATCGCGCCCTCGCCGCCCTGCCGCCCGAGGCCGGTGCCGTCGTCTCCGTCGTCGAGCAACGCAAGGGCGACGGCGAGGTGAAACAGACGATCACCCTCGCCGCCGACCCCGGCGCCCGCGGCGACGACCGCATCGAAGTGATCTCCCACGAGAAGACCCCGCTGAAGAAGCCGCGCCGCCTCGATGCCGAGACCATCGAGGAAGAGATGGCGGAGGCCCTGCCCGGCGTCGCCATGTCGATCTCGCCGCGTGTCGTCACCGCCGCGACCGGCCCGATCGGCGTCGCCACCGGCAAGACCACGGACGGCGTCGGCTGCCTCTACGCCTGGTCGAACGCCGAGGATCGGGCCGCGTCCGGTCGGACCACCGAGTTCTTCGGCCTTCGCGTGAGTTCCGCCACCAAGTCGGAACTGGAAGTGCGCGTGCGCCTGTGCCGCCGCGGCTGGTCGGAGGATCGCCTCGTCGCTCTCGCCGAAGGCCTGCGGATCGGCAACGCCTCGGCCGCCACCGACGCCCGTCCCATGGCCGGCTACGGCTCCGATGCCCTGTCGAGCGCCGGATACGGCAACACGGGTCCCGTCGTCACCGGAACCGCGCGCGCCCCGAGCGTCGCTCCGACCCTCGCTCCGGCGGCCGCGCCCATCGCCGCGCCGGTCCGTGCCGCCGCGGTCCGTCCCGCCCCGGTTCGAACGGCCGCGACCGCCGCGCCGGTCCGCAAGACCGCGCCGCAGCCCCCGGCCGCGACCGCACCCACCGCCGCCGCGCCGACCACCGTCGCCTCGCCGATCCCCCTGCCCTCGGGCGGCTGATCGGCGACGGGTCTCTCTCGCTTTCCGAAAGCGGCGGCATCGACGATGCCGCCGCCTTCGTCGTTGCGAAGTCGCGCGCGAACGCTCACTCTCGGGCATCGTCACGACCGAAGATCGCCCGTGTCCCTCTCGCTCGCCCCGCGCCGCGTGCTGCGCGCCCTCCTCGATGCCGCCCTGGCCGCCGCGCGCCCGGACGACTGCCTGCCGCCCCACCTGCCCGCCGATCGCGACCGCCCGCTGATCGTCGTCGGCGCCGGCAAGGCCGCGGTCGCCATGGCCCGCGCCGTCGAGGCCCACTGGCGCGGGCCCCTGACCGGCGCGGTCGTCACCCGGCGCGGCCAGGGCGAGCGCCTGTCGCGGATCGAGGTGCTGGAGGCGTCCCATCCCGTCCCCGACGCCGCGAGCCTCGCGGCGGGCGAACGCATGCTCGCCCTCGCCGAGGCCGCCGGCCCCGACGACACCGTGCTCTGCCTGATCTCCGGCGGCGGTTCGGCCCTGATGGAGGCTCTGCCCGACGGGCTCGGCCTCGAGGACATCGCCCGGCTCAACCGCGGCCTCCTCGCCTCCGGCGCGAGCATCGACGAAATGAACTGCGTCCGCCGTCACCTCTCGCGGGTGAAGGGCGGCCGTCTCGGCGCCGCCGTCCATCCGGCCCGCCTCCTGACCCTGGCGATTTCCGACGTGCCCGGCGATCGCTTCCTCGACATCGCCTCGGGACCGACGGTCGCCGATCCGACCGGCGTCGCCGACGCCCTCGCCGTCCTCGACCGCCACCGCATCGACGTGACGCAGGCCGTACGGGCCGTCCTCGCCTCGCCGCGAGCCGAGAGCGTGAAACCCGGCGACGCGCGGCTCGCCGGTGCCGAGATCGCGCTCGTCGCTTCGCCCGCCCTGGCGCTCGCCGCCGCGGCCGAGACGGCGCGCACGCTGGGTCTCGCCCCCCTCGTCCTGGGTGACCGCATCGAGGGCGAGGCCCGCGAAGCCGCGCGTGTCTTCGCCGGCATCGCCCTCGGCCTCGGCGAGCCAGTCCGCGCTCGATCGGCCCCGACCGTGATCCTCTCCGGCGGCGAGACGACGGTGACGCTGCGGGGCGCCGCGGCGGGCCGGGGCGGACGCAACGCCGAATTCCAACTCGCCCTGGCCATCGCCTTGAACGGCACGGCCGGCGTCCACGCGCTCGCCGTCGACACCGACGGCGTCGACGGCAGCGAGGAGATCGCCGGTGCCTTCGTCGATCCGACCACGCTCGCCCGCGCCCTGGCCGAGGGCCTCGACGCCCGCGCCGCTCTCGCCGGGCACGACGCGCACGCCTTCTTCGAGGCGCTCGGCGACGGCTGCGTGACCGGGCCGACCGGCACCAACGTCAACGACTTTCGGGCACAGCTGGTCCTGCCGCCGGACTGAGACCGATCAGGCCTCGTTCGCCCGGCGACCGCTCTCTTCCCGGCTCGTCTCTCGACCGGCGTCGGCCACGACGGATCCGGCCGCGCCGGCCGGCGCCCGCCCGCCGAGCAGCCGCTTCAGCCACCGCGCCCGATCACGCAGGAAGAGATAGAGACGTCCCTTCCGCGTCAGGCCCGTCTCCAGCCGATAGAGCTTCTCGATCTCGACCCCGAAGTCGAGCTTGTAGGGCTCGTCGCCGATGGTGAAGTCGTAGACGGTCACCCCTTGCGCGCACATCAGGGCGATCGAACTCTCGATCGCCAGCAGACCCGGCGACCAGTTCTTGAATTCGGCGTCGTGGGCGACGGCGAGCAGTTGGAAGGTCGCGCCGGTCAGGGTGCCGAAACAGCCGGCGATCAGGCGGCCGTCGAGCGTCAGACGACCGACCCGCGCGATCTCGGTCTCGCGGCACAGCGACCGATAGAAGTCTTCGCAGCGGCGCATCTCCTCCGCCCGCGACGGTGTCGAGAACCGCTCAGACCGCCACGCGAGGATCCGGTCGAGGGGCTCCGCCGCCGCCTCCGCGGACACGATGGCGAACTCCAGACGGCCCTTGTTCTGCAGTTTGCGCCGTTTCTTGGCGAGCGTCCGGCGATGGGTCGGATCGAACCGCTTGGCCCGCAACGCCTCGAAGTCGCCGTCGTCGGGCAACGGCAGCGCATGACGGGTGAAGCGGGACAGGCTCACGCCGTCGACGGCGAGCAGGGGATTGTCGATCGCGCCGATCGCCGACGGCACCTTCTCGAGCGCCAGCAGGTCGGCGGCCGGCAGCGCGTGGACGAGTTCGTCCCAGAGCCGTCGCATGTCGGCGTTGCCCGGCGCGAAGTTCTTCGAGAGCACCGGCCCGTTGTAGTCGGACACGCCGCCGTCCCAGGCCGAGATGCGGACGATGCCGCCCCGGCTCTCCACCATCAGCGGCAGCACGAACACCGGCTCGCCCGTGGTCGCGTCCTCGATCGAGGCCGCGAAGATCTCGCCCGATCCCTGCCGCCCGTAGGCGCCGAACCAGGTCTCCAGCCACTGCGCCCGTTGGAACGGCGAACGCTCGAGATCGGCGCGGTCGACGCCGACCAGTCTCGTCACCTCGTCCGGGTCCCGCCGGATCGCCACGCGCCAATTCGATGTCGCCATGCCCCCCGGCCCCGGCCGTCACTTCGTCGCACGATCTTGCTGAGAAACAACGAATTTCGCAAGCATCACGCGCATTCGTGCTTAAGACGCCCACCGATCGCTCGGGTCAGACGATCGGCCGCCGCCAGGACGATCGGCCCGAGCCGCCGCACCTCTTCGGGCGCGAGCCGCTGGACGGGTCCCGAGATCGACAGCGCCGCGACCGCCTCGCCGTTCTCGTCGAAGACCGCCGCCGCGATGCATCTCATGCCGAGACCGCGTTCCTCGTCGTCGACGGCATAGCCGCGCAGCCGCACCGCCTCGAGTTCGGCGCGGAGGAGATCGGGGCTGGTGATCGTCTTCGGCGTGTACCCTTCGAGCTCCCGCCCGGCGAGCCAGCGCCCGACCTCCTCGTCCGAGCGCGTGGCGAGCAGCGCCTTGCCGATGCCCGAGGCATGGGCGGCACGGCGTTCGCCGGCGCGGAAGAAGGCGCGGATCGGCTCGCGGCTCTCCACCTGGGCCACGAAGACGGCGTCGCCGCCCTCGAAGATGCCGAGGTTGGCGGTCTCCCCGGTTTCCTCCATCAGATCGCGCATCACCGGCCGCGCCGCCGCGATCGGCCGCATCCGCCGCGAGAACGCCTGACCGACCCGGAACGCCTCGACCCCGATCGCCCAGGTGCGATCCGCCTCGTTGGTCTCGACGAAGCCGTGCGCGGCGAGCGTCGTCAGCAGACGATGCGCCGTCGACGCCGGCAGCTCGGTGCGTTCCGCGATCTGCGACAGCGTCAGACCATCGGCCTCGGCGATCACCGCGCACAGGCCCAACGCCCGGTCGAGCGCCTGGACGCCGCCCGCGCCGGCGCCGGTCCATCGCCCGCTGCCCTTCGGCCGTCCACGTCCCGCCATGCTCCCCCCTCCCACGAGAAAATCCATCCGCGACGAAACGCCGTGCAGTCGTGGAAACCGGATTTCCCTTTCTCCGACAAGAGACTACACGCGATTTTCGCAATAGTGAAAATCATTTCCAGAAAAATTGACCGCCACGGCGCCCCGTCGCATTCTCCTCTCCCACGACGACGCGCCGACCGCGCGCGCCCCTGACCGCGAGGAGACGACCATGGCCCATGTCCGGATCGAGGATCTGACGATCGACGAGCGCCTCGTCGCCTTCATGGAGGGCGAGGCCCTTCCCGAGACCGGCATCGCGGCCCACGCCTTCTGGGCGGGACTGGCCGGCCTCCTGCGCGATCTCGGCCCGAAGAACGCGGCGCTGCTCGCTGCCCGCGACGAGATGCAGAAGAAGATCGACGACTGGTATCGCGCCCGCCGCGGCACGCCCTTCGACGTCGTCGCCCATCGCGCCTTCCTCGCGGAGATCGGCTGGCTCGTGCCCGAACCGGCGATCCGGCCGATCGCCACCGAGAACGTCGACCCCGAGATCGCCACCCTGTGCGGTCCGCAGTTGGTCGTGCCGATCGACAACGCCCGCTATGCGCTCAACGCCGCCAACGCCCGCTGGGGCAGTCTCTACGACGCCCTCTACGGCACCGACGCCCTCG
>ERZ1645187.3947-NODE-3947-length-12223-cov-35.700279_pt1 | contig 12223 bp, 12 predicted proteins | sample MGYA00575352_ERZ1645187 | MGnify/ENA primary metagenome ERZ1645187 (study PRJEB40837, sample SAMN11349314) | freshwater sediment metagenome | isolation source: river sediment | host: Sediment | place: India: Wazaribad , New Delhi | collected 2017-02-21 ... | reverse complement strand
AGGCAGTGGATTTTGATTCCGCCATTCGCAGGTTCGAATCCTGCCGCCCCATCCATCGATCCATTTGAATTGGCAACGGATTTCGCGATCCGCGCCAACATCGGACCGGCCGGTTTGACGAGTTTTTCAAGTGGGTTTGACAAGTTTCGTTCTCCGTCTGGTCACTTCCGCGTCGAAACTTTCGACCACGGCCGTCAGCTTGCGAGTCTTGTCGGCTCGCCTCGAGTAGTGTCGGGCCATCTCGATTGTCTTCTGCCCGAGCATGTCGGCAATGGTGCGCTCGTCGCATCCCGACTCCGCGAGAATGGTTGCGACGGTGTGGCGAAGCCCCTTCGGCGTGAGCCCCGGCTCGATCGCTTCTTCGGCTTCCAGCGCCAGACGCACCTTGCGCCATTCGGTATCGAAGCCGCTATGCGACCACGGCCGGCCGCGGCTGTTGGCGAACAACGTCACGGCGTCGTGTGGGGGCAGCGACGCCAGAATGCCGTTCAGGCGCTGCACCAGCGGAACGAAGACCGGAACGGCCGTCTTGGCGCGTTGCGTGCAAACGACGCCGTCGCGCACGGCTGATCGGGGCAGTTTGAGCGTGTCACCCGGATCGACTCCGGTGAACATCATGAAAGCGATCGGCCCGAGTAGGCGTGGTGGAAGTGCTGCGAGCACCACCTCGCGTTCGGCGTCCGACCACGGCCGGTTCGCCTCGGGTGCGCCCTTGGGCTTCTTCACTCCCTTGATGCCGCGAGCCGGATTGTTCGCCAGAAAGCCGCGTTCGACACCCCACGCGAAAATGAGAGAAAGCGTCGTCTTCACATAGGTTCCGAAGCGACGCCCTTTGGTTTCGGCCGCCTTGTCGCGGATCTTCACCACCAGAGGCGGGGTGAAGCGCGCCAACGGCGTATCCTGAATGGCTTTGAGATAGTCGAAAATCTTCTGGTAATCGCCCTTCGTACGGGGGGCGAGGTCGAGGAAAGCCGCGTGGGCTCGATACTTCTCGATCAATAGTCCGAGCGTGCCCGGTTTCGTGATGTCGGCCTTGCCCGTCAGCGCGGCGATGCGCGCACACTCGGCGAGGAATTCGGCCGACCCGATAGGAAATTTCGTCAGATCAATCGGTGTCCGGGTCGCACGGTGGTAGCAGCGCGGCTTCCCGTGGCGATCGTTGAAGATCTGGAATCCCTTCACCCGGACATACATGCTCAATCCAGCTTGTTCAGGATGTCGTCATCGTTGTCGTGCGCGCCACCCTTCCGACTGTCGATCCAATGATCGAGGTCACGCATGTCGTAGAGCTTGCGACCACGCGGCATCTCGACTTGCGGAATGCGGCAGTCCGAGCGGAACACGGCGAGCGGTAGGGCGAGATAGTCGGCCGCTTCCTTTTCCGAAAGCATCCGTCGTGGCGAGACCTTCAGATTCAGCGTGGCCGTCTGCATGGGAACACCGTTGAGAAATTTGGATGTTGAGAAAAAGCCGGCGGCGAATCGGGTTGACACATGGTGCCTCGATCCACCGCCGGCTCCAAATCGCCGAGATCACTGCAGCTTGACGCAGGCCGTGGCGTCGCCGGCGGCCGCAACTTCGGTCGCGACGCCGATCTTGGTGTTGCCGGTGGCGGTCGAGGTGGCGAGCTTGTTCGTCGCGTCCCAATACACGGAGTCACCGACCGCGAAGGCTTCGGCCGCCTTCGACAGTTCGAACACGCCCTCGGTGACCACGTCGACCGACTCGCCCGCCGCCGCACCGGCCGCCGCAACACCGATGATGCCGCCGACGATCACGACGGCGCCGGAAGAAACGGCGGCCGGCGCCGGAATGGTCAGGTTCACACCCGCCTGAATGTAGTTCTTCATGGTCAAAGCCCCTTGGAAGTGCGGAAGTGGATGGTGGAGACCGGCCGAATGCCGGTCACCTTAGCGATCAAGTCGCGGATGTAGACCTCGAGGCGGGCGGCATCACCTTGGTAGTAGGTGATGCGCTCCCCGTTCTGGTCGACGACGGTTTGGACGCTGGAACCAGTCAGAAGCTGGTGGTGTGCCCAAACCGCCTCGTCGAGACGCTGTTGCAGCGTGGGGGTCGCCATCGTCATTCGCCCGGATTGTAGACGGCACCACGCCAGTCGACCGCGCCGGCCCCGAAGTCGAGGTGGACTCGCTGTTCGACCGACAGGACTTCCCACCCCTCGCGACTGGCGATCTGCGGACCGGGCGCGCTCGACAGGTAGGAGTATTCGAGCACCGGGACGCTCGCCGGGTCGGCGAACAGATACCAAGCCGCCCCCTCGATCCGCGGCTCGACGGCGAGCGTCAGCTTGCCAGCCCACGGGTTCACGTCGCCGACCTGCGCCGCGTTGAGCGCGGTCAACAGCTTCTCGGCGGGCGTCTCGAGTTCGGGGCCGACGAGAAGAGTCTTCGGCACGACGTTGATGCGGGCGCCGCCGAGTCCAGTCTGCTGACGCAGCGCGAGGCGGGCGTCGGAGAGGGAGTTGACACCGTCGACGGCGAGAGACGCGGCCGTCAGGAGGTTGCCATGATCGGCGTGGAACAGCCGCTTGCCGTCGCTCATCTTCGGGCCGGCGCCACTCGACTGCGTCAGCAGGTCGAACAGCAGGTTCGCTTCCGTGAGCGCGGCGGCCTGCCCGGCAGCGTTCGCCCAATCGTTGAAGGCGCCGAGATCGTCGTTGATGAGCGCCTTGCGGGAGATCGAAAAAAGCGAAGCATAGGTGTCGAGCGCATAGGACTCGGCCGCCTCGGCACGGGACTGCGACTTGATCTCGCCGGCTTCGGTCAGCTTCTGCAGCGCACCGAGTTCACCGAGCCGGATCGTCGAGCCCGACCGGAAGTCGGTGCGACTGCCCTGCCGGGCGAGCGCCTTCAGCGGCGACGCGGCGGCCGTGTAGCTGGCGAGCAGCGTCCGGCGGCCGACACCCGTCAGCAGGTTCGGGAAGTCGGACGTGGTGTGCATTGCGGCCCGGAAAAGCTGGTCGGTGTCCATCATGCGGGTGCTGGTGCCGGCCCGCTCGACGGCGGCGCGGGCGAAGTCACGGAGCGTGTAGCCCACGAAGGGACGGGCAGCTTCCGAGGGGTCGCCACCGGCGACTCGGACGTGCAGCGCCTCTTCCATCGCCCGGTACTGCACGGCCGGATCCTCGGCGGCCGGCGAGACGACGCGGATGCGCTGGGTCGACCGGCTGCGCTCGATCAGCGCCGACCGGATCTCGGTGCGGGCTTCGTCGATCGTGGCGCCGCGCGTGATCAGCCCTTCGGCCACCGACGGCGGCAGGTCCGCCAGTTCGCCGAGGCTGCGGATGCGGGCGGCGTCGGCCGGGGGCATCACGTCGTCTTCGAGTTCGATCAGTTCGTCGGGTTCCATGTGTCGAATCCTTTGCGCGTTGGGGTCGGCCGGTTGGCCGACGAGGGAGACTTCGGAGATCTGCCAGTCGGTCGCGGTGCGGGTCCGCCGGCCGCCTTCGGTGCCGTCCCGCCACGCGGCGACGCGGTATCCGACGCTGAAATGCTTCAGGGTACCGTCGCGCACCCGCTGCACGATCGGGTCGACGTCGGGCGCGACCGAGAAGCGCAGCGTCGCCACGACGTTCCCATCCTCGAGTCGGAAGGCGTAGGCGCGGCCGATGACGTGGCGTGCGCTGCCGCGCTGGTGTTCATCGACGAGCGGCACGTCGAGTTCGGTGCCGACTCCGGGCAGCCGGAAGCCGGCCGGCTCGAGCACTTCGGCATAGGGGCCGGCGGCATCGCGGCGCATGACCGGAGTCGCGGTCGCGACGATCGCGTCGACCGTGTAGGCGGCATCATCGAACGTGCCGTTCACCGAGGCTGCGCGCGTCACCAGCGCACCGGCCGGCCGCCACTCATAGGAGTCGTTCACGGCGACGTTGTCGCGAGCGCGTCGCGGCGCGACGGGCAGTTGGGGACCGGTCATTGTTCGACGTCCTTCTGTGCGGTGGCGGGCTGTTCTGAGGCGGCCGGCGCCGTCTGCCCGAAGCTCAAGCCGAGGGCAGCCTCGCGCTCGCGGTCGGCGGCGATTTCCCGGTCGAGATCGGCGACGTTCCATCCGCGCGCGGCGGCGAGCTTCCGGCGGCTGGTGAGCCCCGCCGCCAGTTCGGCGACGTCGGCTTCGACGGCCTTCTGAGGGTCGACCTGAAGGAACGCGGGCGGCAGCCATTCGACCGGCGGCACGGCGTCGGCCTCGCCGGAAAGGACGGCGTGCCCCTGCACGCGGCGCCACACCGGGGTGAGAAGCTGCGGCACCAGGATGCCGTACTGAATCTGTTCGACGCGGGTGCGGAAGGGCAGCAGCCCGGCCCGAAGGCTCGAATAGTTCGCCCCGGCCAGGTCGCCGTCGACCATGTGCGAGGGGAGCCCGAGACCGGCGGCGAGAAGGCGGATTTGCGCCTTCACGAAGTCGGCCGTCTGCTGCGCTTGCTGCGGCGTCGAGAACTTGATGTCGAAGCCTTGCGGCAACCGCCGCACGGTGCCGGGTTCGAGCGAGACGTTTGACAAGTCGGATTCGCCGTCGAAGGGCGCACCGTTGCCGCCGAGGTCGACCAAGAAGCCCGCGTGCAGCGCCGCGATGCGGACACCCACGGCGAGCGCGTCGAGGATGCCGTCCAACTCGTTGGCGGGCACCACGATGGGGGCAAGCCAAGAGATCCCGCGCACCTGCCCGACGCCGATCGGCTTGAAGACGTGCAGCATGTCCGATGCAGGCACGAATACGGGCGCGGCGTAGGTCGCGAACTGGTCGGTCGGCTTCGCCGGCAGCACCCAGTAGCCGGCGCGAGTGCCGTCCGCGTTGAAGCGAACGCCGTTGACGACATAGGCGCCACCGTCGAGGTTCGCGGTTCGGGACTCGTCGACCATCTCGGCGGGGATCAGTCGGAGTTTCAGCCCCGTGTCGGTCTCGACGAGATGCACGAACGCTTCGCCGTCGACCACCAGGGCGCGGGCGATTTCCGCTTGCAGGCCGAAGAGGTCGGTTCGACCGTCCGCGTCGGCAGCGGCGGCCCATTCAGTGAAGCGGGCGACGGCCGCCTCGTCGCCGGTCGGTACGATGCCGGTTCCGACGAGGCTTCCCACCCAGTTATCGACAGCAGCGACAATGAGCGGGTTGTTCGTCGCGAGGTAGCGGGCACGACTGCGAACCGTCGTCGCCGCTGCCGAGACCTCGGTCGACGTGCGACCGAACCAGCCGAGACCGGATCCACGGCGACCGCCGGCCGCGGCATCGAAGCGGCGAACGTGAGTCGGGGCCGTGGCGCGATGGATCATGCCGCGAATCCGGTCGAGGGTGCCCATGTCAGTGAGCCCCCTTCGCCGGAGGGGCGACGAGGTAGCGGAGCGGCAGGAAGTGCGGCTCGAGCATGACGACGACCGAGGCCAGCGGCTCGAAGTCGGGCGTGTAGTCCTTCCACCGCTGCGCCGGCGGAAGCGGGCCGCCGGCGAGGAAAGCGTTGACGTACCGCGCTTCGGTCTGCGGGTTGCGCCAGAAATCGAGGCGGAAAACCCAATCCTGCCCGGCGAAGACCCCGGCGACGGCATGAACGATCGGGGATGCGGTGAAATTTTCAGGAACCCTGCCATCGGGGAAATGGCCGAGGTTCCACATGTAAAGAGCAACGCTCGCCTTGAACAGAACATCGGGGTCGGCAATCCCGACGTCGTGCAGCGCGGAAAGAACCTTCGCGGCGAAGACATCGAAGACGGAATAGATGTTCGGGCTGTTCACCGCGGCGCTCTTCTTCTCGCGCGTGTGAATGAGCCGGTTCTTTGCGTAGTTCTGCACGCGCGCCGAGGCCGTAGAGATCGGCACCCCGCCTTTGACCAGTGCGCGGACGATGTCCTTCGCCGTCACCTGGGGGCCGGGCATCTCATGAAGGAAGAACGGTTCGATGGGGGTCTCGGCGTCGGACATGTGGGGCAGCCTCACAGGGTTGGTGTACGGTGACACTAACCACGTTCGACGGACTCCGCAAGCGACGGGATCTAAAAAGTGAGTTTGATGACTTTACTTTCGGGGCGGGCTTGGTATGGTGCTCTCGAACGGGTCATCTCTCCGTTCCTTTCAACCAACTAGGCCGCCGGGAGAGCCACCCCCGGCGGCCCCTTTTCCGAAAATCCGGTGGATTCCATGATGCTTCGGAGCGAGAAATACCCGCCGACACCGCGCGAACTGCGCAACGTCGTGTCGCGGGTGCGCTTCACCAGCATGTATCGCGCTGCTAGAAACGTTGGCGGCCTCGCCCCCGCCGAGGCGCTGGCCGAAACCATTCGCCGCCTGAAGCCCGCGCCGACCTCGAGGAATGCCCATGTCTGACATGTCGAAGCTCGAGGCCGAACGGCAAGCGAACAAAGCCCGCCACGCCGAGAAGATCCGCGCGCGCCGTGAACACGAGGCTGCCGCTGCCGCCAGAAACCGCCACGAGCGCAACATGCGCAAGGCGGCGGCTTCGCGGACACGTGAAGCCGAGATCATCGCCCGCACACGAGCCGAAGCCGATCGCCAGCGGCGCGATCGACGCCTTGCGGTCATCATCGCCGCGGTGCTCGCCGTCCTGAGTGTGGCTGCGCTGGCGCTGGCATGGTTCTACCGCAAAGAAATCCTCGACGTTGTGGCGCCGCCGATTCTCATGACCGTGTTTACGATCTTCGTTATCGCCAACTGGAAAATCATCATCCTCGGAATAATTCTGAATACATCAACAAAAGGTTGATTTGATCAACCCAAAATTGGCTTGTTTTCGACTTTTAATTGCGCATCATGTCTCCGTCAAAACCTAACGGAGACGCGCATATGCCCAAGATCGACGATCGCTCTATATCGGAAGACGCGATTTACACCGCAATCAACGCGCTCGCGGAAGCCGTCGACGTCGCCGGTGCGACCGATGCGACGACTATCCGCGAGCTTCGGGAGATGCTGTATCAGCGCCTCGGCGCTGCCCGCTTCGAGACGCTGGAAAGCCGAGAATCACCGTAAGAGGGTAAACCGATAGGATCAGCAACCCCAAATTCTCATTGGACCTGACGGAGGATCTGGAAACTTAATATCAGAAAGAAGAAAACTTCCATTTCGTTGTTTTCCCTTGGCATCGTTCCAATAACACCGAGCTTCATTTCCTATGATCAATCTGATATTCATTGTAGGCCACGACTTTCCTATTTGAACGACTTCGTCGCCGACTTTGAATTGATTTTCCTCGGTCATTTTTTTGTCCTTCATCGTGACAACCACGCCGATTTCACGACGGCGGGCGCGCGCTTCGGTGCCGCCCGCGTCGCAAGCTCCGCCTCACGGCGCGTCGGGTCGGCTTGGATCAGCCCCTTCGCCGCGATCGCGTAGACCGTCGCGTCGAGGCATTCCGCCCGGCGGCCGGGGATGCGTTCGAATGAGCGCGTCGGCTGCCCGCGAGAATAGCGCACGACGCGACGTTCGCTCACCAGTTCCTCGAAATACCGCCCCTCGAGGTCGCAGGAGAAGCGAATCCCGGTGCCGGCGCCGAGGCGATTGAACAGTTGATTCTTGACCGCGTCGACGCCGACGATGAAGAGCGTCTGCCCCTTTATGCCCGATCGCTCGATCGGCACTCGCGAGAAGCCCGACATGCCTTTCGATGCCGCGATGCGGCGTCCGAACCGCGGCTTCGTGAAGGCGTAGACGTGCGGAGCGTGGTCGCCGTCGCCGGAGTCGATCAGGGCGGCGTCGATCTTGATCGTTCCGCCACGGGGATGCGACCAGGTCGTCTTGAGGAAGTCGTCGAGTTCCATCCATAGGTCGTTCGAGTCGAAGGCGCCGAAGATCGCGCCGTTCCCGAGCACGAACTGTTCGCCGGTGCGGCCGTGTCCGACCAGCACCCATTCGGCTCGATCATCCTGCATGTCGACGCCGCAGGTGATCCACAGCACGTCGGCCGGAACGCCGTTCAAGCCCCAAGGCTCGCACCGGCTGCGCAGGTCGTCTTCCGACAGTTCGTCGGCCGCATCGCGCCAGCCTTCGGCGAGAATCGTGTTGACGAAGCCCTGCAGCAGGTCGGGCGACCCCTTCGCCGCGAGGAATTCCGTCGCGAGCTTGCCCCAACTCGCATTGGCGTGCGGCGAGATCAGCGCATTGAGCTTGTAACCGTGGTGCCCCGCGACCTCCGGCGCGGTCGCCCGCCACCGGCCGTTCGCGACCATCTCGACCTTGCGGGTTTCCGGGATCACCTCGGCGCACGACGGGCAGCGCCACGCGGCCTTGTCCGGCTCGTCTTCCGGCCAAACGATGTCGCGCCACGCCAGTTCGGCGAACGTCCCGCACTTCGGGCAGGGGCATTCGAACACCCGTTGGTCGGACTGGCGATAAGCCCGGAGGACGTGCCCGTCTTCGAACACGGGTGTCGAGCCGAGGACGATCTTGCGGTTCCCGAACGACAGGGTGCGGCGTTCCGCGAGCACGATCGGGCTTCCTTCGGTGGTGTTTTCCATCGCGTCGGCTTCGTCGATCAGCAGCACGCGGATGTTGTGACGCCGCAGGTTGCGAGGCGACCGGCTGGCCACGATCTTCAACGACCCGCCGGGGAAGCGGCGCGACAGAAGCGTGTTGCGCCCGCTCGCGTCGGCTTCGGCCGACAACAGGCCGCGAAGCACGGGCGTCGCGTCGAAGATCGGCTCGAGGTCCGAGACCACGACGTCGCGGCAGTCCGACTCGGTCGGCATCAACAGCAGGATCGGCGCCGGCTCATTGGCGACGAACGAACCGATGGCTGCCGAAAGCAACGTCGAGTAGCCGACGCGCACGCTCTTCACGACGGTCACACGCTCGACGCCCGGATCACCGATCGAATCCGCGATGTCGCGTTGAAACGGCCATAGCTCGACCTTGCCGGGCAACGCCGTGACGCCCGCAGGCAGGCGTAACTCCGTCTCTATCCATTCCGACAGGGTGCGGCGCGGGGGCGGCAACAGTGTGCGCAGCGCGTCGCGGCGAACATTTCTCAACGTCACGTCATGGGCGTTCATCGTTCGCAGCCTCCGAAAGCGCGTTGCGGATTTCCCGGTCGATCTGATCGAGGTCTTGCGGGGTGAGATGCGGCAGCCGTTGCAGGATGCGCGACGGAACGGCGAGCATCGCGGCGCGCACGTCCCGCAACGTTTCCGACCACGCTGCTTTCACTGCGACTGCCGGAACCATCTCGCCGCGCTTCTCCGCGTTCGTCAACGCCAGCTTGTCGGCCTGTTCGCGAGTCACGCGAAGCTTCTCGGCTTTCAATTCCGCATCGCCGGCATTTCGCAGCTTCGCGGAATTTCGCAAGCGCAGGATGTACCGCTGCGTGCACTCCGAAGCGTCGAAAAGACCCGTCGCCGCGTCCGGCTCGATCACGCCGTCGCTGGCGAGGTTCTGCACCTGTCGGGTGGTGCACCCCCAGAAGGTTGCGAGATCGCCGCTGGTGAGCAGCCGGGGGCCGCCACGTGGCCGTTCGGCCTTGGGGAAGGTCGCCGGACTCGTCGTGACGGGCAGTGCTGGGGTGGCAGGCCCGAGGATTTCGCTGAAGTCGGAGTCATGGATGTTCGAAGGAATCATCGGCCGTAACTCGGTTGAGAATTTTCGATGCCGGGACACGAGGGGGGATCTCAGCGCCCCCTCGAACGACCCCGCCCCCGGAAGGACCCGTGCCGCCGGCTGCCTGTCGCCGGGTGCCGGTGTGCGTTCGGGGTTTTCGAAGGAGACGTTTCGACGGTCATGGCCGGCGGCGACACGGCGACAGGGACTAAAGACCCCTGTCGCCGTCTGTCGCCGCTCGACCTGCCATTTGCGGGGGCTACAAGTGGCGACATGTCGCCGTGTTGTCGCCGTCTGTCGCCGTGTCGCCGACCGTCGGAGAGAGGCATCATCCCACCACCTCCAAGTCGTCCAACTCGTCGAGCGTCCAAGCATCGTGATCGTTCACGCGCGCCCTCTCGTCGCAGATGATGACGAGGTCGGCGCGCAACAGCCCTTCGATCGCCCGTCGCAACGCCGTGACCACCGACCTGCGATTGTCGCTTGCGCACACCTTGTGCGACGCCATGCAGGCCGCCCGCCACTCGTCGAGCGGGACACCACGGGACGAGTCGGGGACACGCGCCACCATGTCCCGCAAGATCGTGAGGGCTTCCCGCTGTGGCGGTGTGAGCTTCAACGCCTTCGGCGCGCTGCCCGGCTCGAAGGGCTGACAGAAGCCGGCCGTGATCGGGTCGCCGTCCTCGTCGATCCCGAGTTCCTGCACGTCGATTCGGAAGGCGATGTCGAGGTCACACGGGCCGTTGCGGTTCTTCCGAAGCCTGCCCCGCACCACGCCGCCCTCGTCGGCCTTCACCAGTTCGATCGACACGTCGAGCGCGCCGTTGAGCACGGAATGCCCGCGCGGGGTGCCGTTCTGGTCTTTCGTGGAATGGTGGATGAAGACGACCGCCGCCCCGAAGCGCGCCAACTGGCGGCCGACGGCGACGACGCGCGACATCGCTTCCGCGCTGTTCTCCTCGAGACCGGGGAAGGCTGCCGCCAACGTGTCGAGCACGATCAGCGTCGGCCGCTGCCGTCGCACCTCGAGTAGGAGGTCTTTCAGCCCCTCCGCGGTGTTGATGGTGGCGCCGGTCACGACGAGGAATTCACCGGTGTCGCCGTGCAGCCGATAGAGGGCCGCCACGCGCTGTTTCATGCCGGTCTCGTCTTCGAAGGGGAGATAGAAGACGCGGCCCGGCTTCGTGCGCATCCCGAACGCCTCGTGGCCTTGGGCGACCATGTAGCCGAGGAAGGGTGCGATCATGGATTTGCCGGCGCCCGGCTCGCCGAAGACGCAAGCGACGTCGCCGGGTGCGAGCATCCCCTTCACGATGTAGCCGCGCGAGGGCATCGTTCCGCACGCACTTGGCGTCGCGAACCCGATCTTCGAAGGCTTGGCGGCCGGCTTCTCGGGCAAGTCGTCGAGGGCTTCGACCTCCGTTTCGAAGGCGGCCCGCCGCCGGGCTTCCCGCGCCTCGCTGCCGGCCGCGATCAGCGAACCCATCGTCACACCGCCGCCGGGGCGGAACGCCTTCCAGTCGACCCGAATGTGGCGGGGGTCGTATTTCCGACTGCGACGGCTCCATTCATCCCAAAGCACGAAACCAGCCTCTCCGAGTTCGTCTTGCAGCGCCATGCCCGCGCGAATCCAGGTGTCGCGGTCGTCGCACCAGTCAGGGGGCAGGTCGGCGAGGATTTCCCGGCACCGATCGGCTGGCATCCTGTCGCGAGGCGGCAGCGCCGGCCCCATGACGTCGTCGAACAGGTCGGGCAAGTCGGGCTGCCCGGTTGCCGGCCGGATGCGTTGCCAGCCGGTTGACGCAAGGTGCGCGTCGGCCATCTCCATGAAGCCCTCGAGCCGGTCGAGATCGATCAGGGGCAGCCGGTCGCGGGGCACGTCGAGGGGGGAGAGGCCGTCGCCGGTCCACTGGTACGGCTCGCCCGTGTTGGGATGGATGCCGAAGGCGACGAACTGTTGCCCGTCCGCCAAGATCTCGACGGCTTGCGCCTTCTCGCCTTCGGCGCGCCGGTACTGCCCGGTCTTGCGCTTCGTGAGCGGCCGATCGGTACGATAGAGGAACAGCGCCTTGGGTGCCTGCCCGACGCGCACCAGCGGCGCACCGTCGCCGAGATCGTCGGCAGCCCGGATCAGTGGAGCCGCGACGGCTCGATCGGTCACATCGATGTCGATCGCCACCAGCCCTTCGCCGAGCACGAGACCTGTCGATGGGGCTTCGCGGTGGCTGGTCGACCACCGGCGGGCGTCCATCTCGTCGGGCTTGCGCCGCTGCCAGCCGGGAAGCACGGCGGCCTTGCCGTTGACCGGGGTCGGGTTGTAGCCGCCGGCGATCAGGTCGAGGCGCCGGGCTTCGATCGCCGGCCAATCCGGGCCGAGAACGTCCTCGAAATCCGTTGCGGTCGACGGGCCGTTCGGGTAAGTTTTCTGCGGAAGCCGAGCCTTTCCCAAGCTCTTTGTGCCGTTCCGAGGACCAGTCGGGGCGGCACTTCCATTTTCGGGGTCCGGTGGTGCCCCCATCACGGTTTGCCGAAGCGCCGCTAAGTCATTGATTTGCAGTGCGTGGTTTGACAGTGTGCCCCGTTCCAAGTCATTGATTGCGGCCGGCGAAGGCGGGCTTTTGATTCCGCCATTCGCAGGTTCGAATCCTGCCGCCCCATCCAGTTTTTCTTG
>ERZ1645187.3946-NODE-3946-length-12230-cov-10.767146_pt1 | contig 12230 bp, 10 predicted proteins | sample MGYA00575352_ERZ1645187 | MGnify/ENA primary metagenome ERZ1645187 (study PRJEB40837, sample SAMN11349314) | freshwater sediment metagenome | isolation source: river sediment | host: Sediment | place: India: Wazaribad , New Delhi | collected 2017-02-21 ... | reverse complement strand
TCGACCAGGAAGCATTCGCTGTCGGTCATCAGCAGCTCGGGGGCGTAGGTGAGCTTGGCCAGGCTGGCGCCCAGGCGCGGGATCACGCCGATGCCGGAAGCCAGCACCTCGCCGTCGCCGCGCCAGGCTTCCGAAGCCGCGACGATCATCAGCTCGGCCAGGGTGAATTCAGTGTTGTTGCTCATGCCGCTCGCGCTCCTCAAAACACCGGCAGGGGCAGCTTGCCCATGCGCTCGATGCCGCCGTTCTTGTCCTGGTAGGCGGCCTCGCCCGGGGTGACGAACTCGTCCATGTAGGCCTGCCAGCCGCCCTCTTCCGCCGCGCTGGCGACGTAGCGCTTGAAGTGGCTCATGTCCCAGCCGTACTCGGGCGCGCAGGTGGTCGGGTGGGCGCCGCAGGGCGCATGCACCACGCCCTTCACCAGGTAGCGCTCGAAGGTGTTGAGGCGCGCCTGGTCGGGGGTGAGCGCCAGGCGCTCCTCGACGCGCTCGGCCGACACGTAGCAGGCATCCGCCGCACGCGCGACCAGGTGGTCGAAATACGGGTCGCCGCCCTGGATCAGGGTGTTGCCGAGCCGGTCGGCGACGTTGACGTGCACCAGCGCGACGTCGAGCTTCAGGGCCGGCATCGCCAGCAGCACCTCGCCGTCGTCATAGGGCGACTGGATGGTCTTGAGCTCGGGGTTGAGCCGGGTGACATCGGTCGCCAGGCCACAGCGCGTGGGCAGGAAGGGCACGCGCATGCCGGCGGCGCGCAGGCCCCACTGCCACATGCCCTCGTCGAGCTCGAGCAATTCCAGCGCACCCGACTCACGCACCTTGCGGTACCAGGGCTCGAGCGGAATGGCGTCCAGCGTGGCGAAGCCGAAGATCAGCTTCTTCACCTTGCCGGCGGCGCACAGCATGCCCACGTCCGGGCCGCCGTAGGACACCACGGTGAGGTCCTTGACGTCCGAGCGCAGGATCTCGCGCACGATCGCCATCGGCTTGCGCCGCGGGCCCCAGCCGCCGAACCCGATGGTCATGCCATCGCGCAATTGGCCGACTACGTCGGCCGTCGTCATGAGTTTGTTCATGGATCCTTTTCCTGTTGCCGGCCGCGCTCAGGCGGCCTGTTCCTGCTGACCCACGCCGAAGTCGTGGCCCCAGATGCTGACGCGGGTAAACTCGAAGGCGTTGTGGCGCTCCCAGTCGCACTGCAGCCCGCCATAGCCGTACTCGAGATCGAAGCCCGAGGGCGTCTTCATGTAGAAGGAGATCATGCGGTCGTTGAGGTGCTGGCCCAGGGTGGCCGACAGCGGCACCTTGTGCGCGATGCGGCGGTCGTGGGCGCGGCCGACCTCGGTCATCGAGTCGACCTCGACCATTACATGCACGCAGCCGCTCGGCACCGGGTACTCGGCGATCGCCAGGCTGTGGTGGCGGGCGTTGTTGCAGTGCAGGAAGTGGATGCGCACCGGCGGCGCCGACGGATCGGGACGGAAGTTGAAGATGTCCGACAGGCCGAAACCGAGCACGTCGCGGAAGAAGGCCGCGGTGGCGTCGAAGTTGGGCGCCGGCATCACCGTGTGGCCCAGGCCCATGTCGCCGGTGAGGAAGCTCGGCACGCCCTGCGGCGACACGAAGGGCTGGCAGTCCGACAGGTGGCCCCAGCACAGCTCGTGGCGGTTGCCCGAGGGGTCGGTCAGCACCGCAACAGCCTGCATGCCGCGCTGGGCGACGGTGGCGGAATCGGCCAGTTCGTAGCCCACGCCCTTGGCGTCGAGTTCGGCGAGCGCCGCCTTGAAAGCACCCTCGCCCGCCAGTTCCCAGCCCGAAGCCAGGTAACGGCGCTCGGCGCCCTGAACCACCAGGATGCGGAAGGGGCGCTCGTCCATCTTGATGTAGAGACCACCGCCAGGCGCAGCCGAGGTCATCATGCCGAGCACATTCTCGGCGTAATGCTTCCATTCGGCGATGTCGTCGATCTGTGCGACGAAGTAAGCCAAACCGCGGATATCGATCATTGCTGCCCCCAAAGATTGGTCGGATACGTGGAGGCATTGTGCGAAGAGGCGGCCACGTCATCATCGTCCGTTGAGACTACGCATCGAAGCGTCGGCAGGGCGCCCGCCGAGGCACAGCAAAACGGCCGCCAACCCTTGCGGGTGGCGGCCGGAAGCGTGTGAGAACGAAACCGTTGAGCTGAGTAAGCGTCCCGAAACTAGCCCTGGGTCTGCTGCAACAGGTAATCGATCGCCTTGTCGTGCGCCTCGGGGGCGCCCGCACAGTTGATCTTGTCGTCGCCGCCCTGCTTTTCGCTGAAGCGGCCGATCGTCGAATGCAGGTAGGGGCCATGACGACCGCAGGCACAAGGCTCGTCCCACCCGGACAGGGTGACTTCGTCACCGGTGATGAGGCCGCCCCAGTAGCTGTCGGGCAGCAGATCCATCAAGCCGAAGCGACCGGTGTGCGTGCCGCTGCGCGGCATCGGCTCGCCCGTTTCGGGGTCGAGCACGTAGGGCACCATGGTCGGCGGAATGTGGAAGTTGCCTTCGTCGCAACGCGGGCAGCCGGCCATGATCTCGCTCATGCTGTAGTACTCGTAGTAGCGCGAGAAGCCGATGAAATCGAAGATCTGCTGCCGATAGTTGTCCGGCAACACCCTGCCCTTGCTGCCGCCGCCAGTAATCAGCACGCTGTTGGGGCCGAAGACATTGCGCAGGCCGCGCGCGAGACCGGCCTCGGCCCATTCGAACAGGATCGGCCACACCGCGAAGAGGATCACGTCCTTGCCCGCGTAGCGCTCCACCGCGGACTCGAAGAAACGCCGCATCTGCTCGGGGCGGTCGCCCTCGCGCACCGCGAACTCCTCGCGGCGGGCCAGCAGCGCGGGCGACAGCTGAAGCTTGCCCTGTTCGCCGCGCGCCTCGGCCGCCTTCAGGCGCCCGGCGAGCGAGGCCACATCGGCGCTGTAATAGGCACCCGGATAGAGGAAGAGCGCGTTGTCGTCGCCGCCTGCGTACATCCGCACCATGCGATCGACCCCGCGGTGGGACGAGCTCGCACCGTAGCGGTACGCCGGGATGACGAGCGGCATGTGATTCTTGAGCACATCGGGCCCTGCGCCAGCGCCATGCCAGTCACGCAGGCTGTTCGCGGTGATGCGCACCGTGTCGTCCCACTGGCGGCGGGTACGCGGGATGAAGGACAGCTTGCCCGTGGTGCCCGAGGTGTGCAGCAACTGGATCTCGGTGGTCTTCTCGATCAACGCGATCCAGTCGTCGATGGTCTGCACGCCGCTCGCATCGACACCGGACAGATCGGTGGTGGTCATGCCCGCCAGCCAGTGCGTGAGGCGGTCGAAGCGACTGCGCTCGAGCAGCGACAAGGGGTAGGACTTGTAGACCGTATGCGGAAACAGCAAGGGAACCGCATCGTCGACGTGATTGATGTGTTCGATGCCCTGTTCCTTCGCCAGCGCATCGAGCACGGCGAGCCGCGGCCGCAGTTCGTTGAAGCGCTTCTGCAGGCCGTGCAGATGGATCTCGTCGAGCTCTTCGCGGCTGAAATTGAAGGCCTCGTCGTAGGGAGCCTCGACGAAGCTGGTGGGGTCGGCGCGAAGTTGCGCGGACAGTGAGGTCATGTTCATCTCCGGTGTTCTAGGGGTGTGGACGCCGCTAGGCGGTTCAGGCGGCGGCCGCGGTAGCGTCAGGTGCGAGCGCCAGACCTTCGAGCAATTCGGCGCTGGCCGACTCGTCGACGATCCACTTGCACATGCGGCGCACAGGCTCGATGCCGTCCTGCGGCGCAGCGGTTGCAAACAGCGTTGCGGCGCCGCCCAGCGAGACGAGACGCTGCGCGCCCTGATAGGCCAGACGATCGCGCAGGCGGTCCTTCAGCGACTCGGGGAAGAGACCGATGGTCTGGGTGTAGGAATTGACCGACAGCACGGCCTCGTCGAGCGCATCGATCGGCACGAGGTTGCAGACGCGCCCGGAGAGAAGGCGCGAGAAGTCGACCGGCGCATCGCTCTGCGAGACGATCACTGCGCCTTCGTTGCTGCGCCCGCCGAACATCTTGTACTCGTCGCCTGCAAAGCGCAGACCGTCGAGCTCAGACTTCAGCTCGGGATCGAAGGCCTTGTGCGGGGTGCTCAGGTGCGACGGCAGCGCCTGCAGGGCCTCGAAGGTAAGCTTGCCAAGTTGGTTGAGCTTTTCCAGGCCCTTCGCATCGGTGCCGGAAACCACATACACGACGCGCGCACACACGCAGCCTTCCTGGTTCATCGCACCGACGTCGAGCGCGAGGCGGCGGGCGACGTGACGCAGCGTCGTTTCATCGGCGAAGGCGTCGCTGTCGATGATGGTGGCGCTGTGCTTGGGATCGAGGGTAATCAGATCGATGCCGGGCTGCAGGTAGCGGGTGATGTGGCTGATGCTCGCGAAGCCGCCCCAGGCGATGATCTTTTCGATCCGCTTCGGGTGGTAGAGGATTTCCTCGATCTTGGTGTCCCCACCCTTCCAGTAAGCCACCGACAGATGACGCGTCAACGGATGGTCGGGCGCCATTTCGATCATGGTGCGCGCCATCGCGGCTGCGGTCAGCGGATCGTTGGAGGGCGTCTTGATGATCGCGTCGGAGCGGGTGATGGCGTTGCGCAACACCGTCTGCGCCGCCACGCCGGGCGAATTGCCGGCGATGACGTGCACCGCCCGCGCGCCGAACGCGCGCACCTTGACCGTGAGTGCCGGATTGACCTTGGAAACCTGCGGCACCCAGCCCTCGAGGTAGTCGATGCCGACGAAGTTTTCGGCAGACTCTCTGGCGACCTCAGGCCGGAAGAAGTGCGGAATGTTCTCGTAGTGGTTGCGCAGGATGCTGTCCGACAGCCCGGAGGTCAGGCGCGACAGCTCGTAGGCTTCCTGCATGTGCGGATTGGTGTCGAGGTTCAGGCGCTCACCCAGCCGCCCGAGATACTCGGCGATATCGTCGAAGCTCAGCGAATACAGGTCGGCCATCCGCGAAGGACGGTCGAGTGCCAACTGTTCGAGGTGCTTGCCCACCTCGGGAGTTGTGAACGTGGCGCCGCCACGACGCCCGCCAAACTCGACCACACCCTCATCGATCACCTCGCCGCGGATGATCAGCGGCACACGCCAGATCTTTTTCATGCTCATCGACTCCTCTGCCCTGTTTTGCGATCCGCCAAGGCCCCAAGCCGAACGCGAACCGGTTCATCGAGCCGCGACCCGGACGGGTCTCGGCGTTGCAGGATCGATTAAAGGCCAGCGAGCAGAGGGTTTCATCACGCAGTTGCACTAAACGCTGGCAGGCTACGGGTCTGGTGCTGATCGAGGAAATCACCCGATGAGTGAGTCGAAATTGAAACATCTGGACGCCGAGAAAATGCTTTTGTCGTGCGCTGGGGTGCAGACGGCGGGCGGTCGCGTGCGGGGAGGCTGTAGGTGACTTGCGGACTCACCCATCCGCATAACCCGAATGGATGAAGCCTTTGGTCAATCCTGATTCATGCCCCCAGAATTTGCCGAGCCGCTTCGGTCAGCACGGGCCGCGAACCTTCTTTCAGGTAATCGATCCGCTTCTGCGCGGCATCGACGGTCATTTCGGGATGAGTCGAGACCCAGAATTGCCCGGCGGCTACGCCATCCAGAATGCGCTGGCCAGCTTCCAGTCCGGAAATGCCGTAATCGCGCAGCATCGCGTTCATGTACGCGCGATGGCGCTCCACCGTGCCGGGATTGTTGCCAGCGGGGGCGTCTTCGAAAATGCGAGTGGCGACCGGGCCGGGCAGAACGGCGGAAACGGAAATGGGCTGGCCGGTCATGTCGATTTCCAGCGCGAGGCATTCGGTGAACGAAAGCACTGCATGCTTGGTAACGATATAGGGCGTCTGGATCGGCATCATGCCCAGCCCGCCAACGGAGGAAAGGTTGGCGATATAGGCCTGCTTGCCCGCCGCAATCATGCGCGGGGCGAACGCACGAACCCCGTTGATAACGCCCAGAACATTGATCTTCATCGCCTTTTCCCATGTCGCGGCGGGAATTTCCCAGACATGGCCCAACATTTCGATCCCGGCATTGTTGACCAGCAGCCGCACGTCGCCAAAAGCTTCGTGGGTTACAGCGGCCAGTCGGTCCAGCGCGGCGGCATCCGATACGTCCGTGGTAACGGCCAGTGCTTCCCCACCGTTACCGCGAATTTCCGCAGCGAGAGCTTCCAGCCGGTCCGTGGCGATATCGGCCAGCACCAGCTTCATGCCAAGCGCAGCCGCCGTGCGGGCGATCCCTTCACCAATCCCGCTGGCAGCCCCTGTCACCACAGCTACCCCGCCTGAAAATGCCTCGCTCGCCTTCATTGTCCATCCCTCGTGCAAACTTCAAAATCGAATAATTTTGTATATTCAGATGCTTATAGTGGCCCTTTTGAATCCGAAGTTCTGAGCGCGGTCGGAGCGCGGGGCGGTGGTCAGCCACCTCCCCGCGTTGTCTCTCAGCGGCGCTGTAGCTCGGCGGCAATCCAGTCCAGCAGCTGGCCGTAGAAACCGGCAACAATGGCTTCCGCTTCCTGGGCGCTCACGCCCACCTCCTTCGCCCTGCAGCTCCAGTCGATGCGGCAGCTGTCACCGCCGAGAGCCACCACCCGGGCAGACGCGCGGTAGTCGGTGACCGGCATCGGAATCCCGCCGGGGATGCTGTATTCCATCAGGCGCTGATCGTGATCAAGCACTTCCAGTCTTTCCTCGATGGGCGGATTGCCTCCCGGCATGTGGATGGCGCGCACCATGCCCGGACCCTCGCCGGTAACCGCGACCTTGTCCATGCCGGGCGCCCAGCTGATATCTCCGAAGTCGGATACCAGGGCCCAGGCCTTGTCGGCGGTCACCGGCAGTTCGCGTTGTACAGTTACCTCTATCACGGTGAATGCTCCTTGCAGTTTACTGGGCGGGACGCCCGTTGCTCCCGGTTACATCCCTTCCCCGGACACGCTCCGTCACCTGCTCCGCAGGCCCCGCTGCCGGTCAAACCTGGCAAGCCGCGTAAAGCAGGCGTCTCCAGCATCAAGCCGGCCTTTCTCCATGCCCTCATCGAGCGAAGGGCCTTCACTCATCGGCGTGGCGCGCTCCTCCATCGCGTCGAGTACGAGCGAACGCCGCAGGAAGCGCCAGATACCGTCGCGCTTCTCGTAACGATCGAGGTAGCGTCCGCGGGCAATGAGCTCACGCGAACCCGGAGCCGGCGTGCGATGGTAGGCCAGAACCACCAATTCGCCTTCGGCCTGATTTCCATCGATCAGGAAGAGCATGTTCGAGATGACGTGCGAGGTAATCTCCCAGTTGGCAAGCATGCTGGGCAGCCAGGCTACGTACTCGTCGGGCGATCCGCTGAACATCGGGCCGTGATCGTCAATCGCGTCGTCGTGGTAGAGGCTGCGGACGAGCTTCAGATCTCCCCGATCGATGGCGTGGCAATACGTCCAGGCGAGCTGTTGCAGCGCGAATTTATCGAGCATTTCCGACATGCCGACGACGTGCGGCTCCAGCGTCGCAGAGCAGGTTGCGGATCCCTCCGGCAAACAGCCGGATGGGAGCGTATCGTCGCTAGGGTTCACCTTGTTCTCCTCGTACAGGCTTCAGATGCCGTAGCCGCCGGACACGTTCAGTTGCTGCCCGGTGATATAGGCCGCGTTGTTGGATGCCAGGAACACGGCGGCACGCCCGATGTCCTCGGCCTTGCCCCAGCGCTTGAGTGCAAACATGTGCAGCGTTTCGTCGATCCATTTCTGGTCGAACTGGCCCTGTTCCAGGAGTTGCGGGAACATGCCGGCCTCGATCACACCGACCAGGACGGAGTTCGCACGGATGTTGTAGCGGCCTTCCTCGCGGGCGAGGCCCTTTATTAGCGATTCGTTGGCAGCCTTCGGCGCGACCGACAAGCCGTCGCGATCCGGCCAGCGCAAATGGCCGGCAGAGCCCAGCGTGACGAACGAACCGCCCCCCGCTGCGCGAAGGTGCGGCAGTGCAGCCTTGATGGTATTGAAGAAGCCCATGACTTCGACACCGATGGCGCGCTGCCAGTCGTCCTGGCTCATTTCGCTGATATGCAGCTGGTTGACGAAAGGGCCTGCGGCCCAGACCACGGTGTGCACGCGGCCATGAGCTTCAATGGCGGCGTCAACCGTCACCTTGACCTGCTCGGCATCGGTCACGTCGACCTGATGGGTGCTCGCATTGACACCCTCCTCGCGGATCTGGCCGGCGACGCGCTCTGCCACCTCGGCCTTGGTCCGGTAGGCGACGGCGACCGGCACCCCGGCGCGCGCGAATTCAAGGGCAACGCCCTGGCCAATGCCACCGCTACCGCCAAACACCAAAGTAGCGCCATTCGGGAATTCGTTCCTGTTCATCTTTCTCTCCTGTCTTCGGTATGTCGACTCGGGGTCGCTGAGAGAAAAGTATCAGCATAGGACGCTTCGCTGATAGCCACATGCCGAAACCTATTAAAAGTGTCCTTATCAGATACTTTTCGGTGGCGCGTCGCGGTACGACGCGCAATTGACGGCACGATGGCCAGGGTCACTTGACCCAGAAGATCCGCGGATCCGTGAGGCGAGCCATGGCAAGCATGCTGTACCAGTCCGTTTGAGCGGCTGGAAGGGAGCGATCCTCGGTCGCGAGCTCCTGCATGCGCTGGGCAAGCGACGCGAGCAGATGGCGCAACTGGTCTATCGATCCGCGCGACAGCTTGACGGTTTCGAGCTGCCAGACCGACTGTGGGTCGTGGAAATCCATGGTTTCGAAATGCAGGCGCATCACGTCGTTCACAGCCCGTCGCAACGGGCCTCCCGGAATCCACTCCGGGTGCCGCACCGTCAGCAGACGGACACGGTTGCCGGTAAACAGGTCGAGCAGACGGAGTTTTTCCAGCCGCCGCAGATGCAGGAAGATGCCCGGCTCGTCCAGCTCGAACTCCTTCTGTATCTCCCGCGGCGTCCAGTCATAGCGCAACAGCATGAAGATGAACGCCGTGAACGGGGCCTCGGCCAACCCCTGCTCCTGCTCGATGCTCAGCGCGTGAGCCTTGGTATCGCTTCGCCGCGCCGCCAGTTCGGCCAGATCGATGAGACGCACGCCCGCAATGGCACAAACCGACTCGAGCATCGCAACGCTCAGGCCATGCCCGGTCAATTTGCGCTTGATGGTCGTCTCGCTCACGCCGAGCTGCTCGGCGATATCGCAATAGCGGATATTGCGATCCTTCAACAGGCGCTTCAGCTCCGTGAGCAGCAGCGCTTCGTCGGTGGCTCCATCGAGATTCTTCGGTTGCATTGTCGGGTGTCCTTCCAAAAGCGCATCAGGAGCGGTCGCAAAGCCGCCAGGTAGTCGACTCTGTACGCAACCTGCCACAACCTGTCGATGGGTGGTAGCGATAACCTGAAGACCTTGATTGGCGGCAAGTGCCAGCAGGGCCCGATCAACTCTCCGACCGTGCTGAACTCCAGCCCGGCCGTAGCGCAGTTCTGGGATGGTCGTGCCGCTGATCTGGCTCCATCGCCAACCCGGGCGAAATGGCCTTCACCCACGACCTGGCGGTCGGTACCTTGCGCACCATTCCGGACTACGTGGCCGCGTTCAAGTAAGGCTCGCTGAACCGAGCGATCCGGCCTGAGTCCTGATTACCGGTGCGCCGGGCAGATGCCCGGCTTACACCCCAACGGGGCTGAACGCGGCGGGGACGTCAGATGCGCAATCCACCGAGGCGATCGATGAAGCGCGCAAGCGGGATCATCAGATGGCGGATCTTCCACTCGAAGCGGCCGGGCGATGCAACGCTCACGGGCGTCTGCACGGGCAGGAGGAGATCCTGATGACGGTCATCGGCGAGCGCGTGCGCGAGATTCATGCCCAGCATCGGGCCGATCACATTGCCGCCGGCACCGAAGTTCAACAGCGCGAACACGCCGTCGGCCACCCTGTAAAGACGGGGACTGCCAGCCTGATAGGCGGGTGCCGAGTTGGCCGTCATTCCGGTCCAGTACGCTTCGAGCCCGATCGCGTGGTCGCGCGTCTCGGGCCAGGTGCGATTCAGGTATCGCAGCAGGTAGCCGAAATAGCGCCCGGCCTCATCCGCCCGCCCCGGCGCAGGAATGGTCGCGCTGACGAGCCGGTTCATGCCGTCGAGAACGAGCGGGAAGAGGCCCAGCGGATATTGCGACATGACCACCCGCGCGGGGTCGATCACATCGAGCAGCGGTCTGGGGAGCGGCGTGGTGGCGACGCCGCAGGCCAGCAGCGGATACTGGGTGCCGGCCAACTCCGGAAAGAACGCGTTGCCTGCATGGCCGTTCGTGCATAGCACCACGTTTGAAGCCGTGACCCCTCCGTGCGGCGTGCGAACGCACCAGCGACGACCAACCGGCACGCAGCTTTCCACCGGGGAATCGCCGAAGACCAGCGCCCCGAACCTCGCCGCCGCATCGACCATGCCATTGGTGAAACGATGCGGATTGACGCGCCCGCCCTCACGCCAATGGGCGCCGAAGCTGTAGCGATCGGTACCGAGCAACTCGCGCAGACCGCCGCGATCCACGACATCGACGTCATAGCCCAGCCCACGCCAGTAGCGAACATTCTTCGTCATCGAGGCATATTCGCGATACGCGGCCCCGACCATGCCGCACGGCGCCGCATCGGCGTCGATGCCATGCCGCTCGCACAGCTCGAAGACGATGTTTCGGTGCTGCACGAAGTAATCCAGCAAGCGCTGTCCCCGATCGGGCCACGACGCGCGATCGACGAGTTTCCCGAGATACGGCAGGACCTGCCCGGCATTGCGGCCCGAAGCGCCATCTCCCGGCTGTCGCGCCTCGACCAGTGCGACACGCACGCCGCGCTCGGCAAGATGCAGCGCCACCGAGGCGCCGACCACGCCGGCGCCGACCACGGCGACATCGACATCGATATCCGACTTCAGCGCCGGCCAGGCGCGAACATCGCCCGCAACCCATCCGCTGCGCACAATCGGAACTGCGCCGGCCTCATACGCATCGTCGTCCGGGCGTTTCATCACTCCCGCAATCCCCACGGATAGAGACGCGCGTTGCTGATTGCCTGTTGCAGCCACAGCGCCGCGATGATCCACACGGCGACGGGCACGTGCCGACCCTCGAGCAGCGCATGCAGACCGTGCCCCAGGAGAAATACGACCGCCGCGCCCTTGTAGCAGGCAAGGAACAACAGCAAGCCGAGATGCGACCGCGGTGCGCGCATCCCACCGATGCTCGCCAGCCCGACGCCCATGATCACGCTTCCGTAAAGGATCGCGGGATAGGGTGCATCACCCAGGTCGATGCCAAGCAAGCCCCAGAACCAGACCGGCCAGCACACCATGACGAAGCCCAGTGCAAGCGCACTCGGCACGCTGACTCGAAAGGCGTTTCGGACCTTTCCTTCGTCGTAACCTCGCCCCAAACGCGACGTCATGCTTGTTTCTCCAAGGCGGTGAAGTTTTCCCTGAGCAAGGCGGTGGCGGCTCAGCAAAGCCCCGATACGACGAGATGCGTGCCATGAATGTCGCGCGCGGCGTCGGAGAGCAGAAACGCCAGGGTGCCCGCGAGACCTTCACGAGAAACCCAACGCGACGGGTCTGCATCCGGCATTGCTTGCCTGTTGGCAGGCGTGTCGATGATGCTGGGCGCGACACTGTTGACGCGAATGCCGTGCTCCCGAACCTCTGCCGAGAGCGATTCGACCAGCCGCTGCAGCGCGCTCTTGGCGGCGCAGTAGGCCGCCATGTTCGCTTCGCCCCGCGCAGCGGCACGCGCGCTCACCGCGACGATCGCCCCGCCGCGCACCCGCATGTGCGGCACCACCGCACGGCTCAACGCGATGAACGACCACGCGTTGAGCGTCATCATGGCGTCCCAGGTCTCACGCGAGAGCTCGCTGACCGCCTCACCCATGGTGAAGCCACCCGCCAGGTGAAGCACACCATCGATCGCCCCACAGTGCATCACCGCCCGATCCACGAGCTGGCGCATCGCCACCTCGTCGCTCACGTCGCCCTCGAGCATCAGATGGCGAGCGTCACCCGCAAGCTCGGGGAATGCAGCCGCAGGCGGCAGACGGTCGACAAGGATCACGCGCGCATTGAGCGCATTCAGTTTCAGCACCACCTCGCGTCCGAGTGCCCCTGCGGCACCCGTTACGAAGACGGTTTTTCCGTCGAG
>ERZ1645187.3945-NODE-3945-length-12232-cov-6.809970_pt1 | contig 12232 bp, 12 predicted proteins | sample MGYA00575352_ERZ1645187 | MGnify/ENA primary metagenome ERZ1645187 (study PRJEB40837, sample SAMN11349314) | freshwater sediment metagenome | isolation source: river sediment | host: Sediment | place: India: Wazaribad , New Delhi | collected 2017-02-21 ... | reverse complement strand
GTTGCCCTCGTTGGTGACGATGATCGAGGTGCCGGTCTCGGCGACGAGGAAGTTGGCGCCGGTGATGCCGACATCGGCGGTGAGGAACCGGTCGCGCAGCACGCCGCGCGCCTCGGCCAGCAGGCTGGAGGGTTCCTCAAGGTTGCGCGCGGGATCAAGATGGGTGTGGACGCGGCGGAAATCGGCTTCCACCTGATCCTGGGTGACATGCACCGCCGGCGCGATGATGTGCGAGGGCATCTCGTTGCGCAGCTGGATGATGTATTCGCCGAGGTCGGTTTCCACCGGCGTCAGCCCGTGCGCCTCCAGATGGGCGTTGAGGCCGATTTCCTCGGCGACCATCGACTTGCCCTTGGTGACGATCTTCGCATCCACCGATTTGCACAGATCGAGGATCAGGTTGCGCGCCTCGGCCGCATCGCGGGCAAAATGCACCACGCCACCGGCCTCCGCCACCTTCTGCTCGTAGCGCTCGATATAAAGATCGAGATGGGCGAGCGTGTGGGTCTTGATCTCGCGGGCGCTGTCGCGCAGGGCCTCGAACTCCGGCAGCCGATCAGCCGCGGCGGCGCGCTTTTCGATGAAGCCGGTGCGGACGAACCCCATTGCCTGCTGCAATTTGGGATTGCCCAGCGCGCGGTGCGCGTTGCCCTTGAAATCGGACGAGGTGGAATGAACGCTCATGGGCCTCCGGCGCTCCGATAGACGATCAAGTGGTGTTGTAGCGCAACAGCAGGCGAAGGCGAGAGGGAAAAGCGCCCCCGCCCCGCCTGCGCCGCCCTGTCAATACACCGCGCGGCCACCCGAGATATCGAACACCCCGCCGGTGGTGAAGGAGACATCCTCGCTCGCCAGCCAGGCAATCATCGCGGCGATCTCGCCCACCTCGACAAACCGGTTCATCGGGATTTTCGACAGCATGAACGCGATGAATTCCGGCTTCATCTGGTCGAAAATGTCGGTCTTGGCCGCTGCCGGCGTCAGGCAGTTGACCAGAATGTTGCTGGTCGCCAGTTCCTTGCCGAGCGATTTGGTCAACCCGATCAGCCCCGCCTTCGAGGCGGAGTAATGCGAGGCGTTGGGGTTGCCCTCCTTGCCGGCGATCGAGGCGATGTTGACGATGCGGCCATAGCCGTTCGCCAGCATCTTCGGCACCACCGAGCGGCAGGTGAGGTAAGGGCCGATGAGGTTGACATCGATCACCTTGCGCCAGACCTTGGGCTCCAGCTCCCACAACGTGCCATTGCCACCGGTGATGCCGGCATTGTTGACCAGAATATCGATCTTGCCGTGACGCTTGACCACCTCCTCGGTGGCGGCCTCGACCGAGGCCTCGCTGGTCAGTTCGACAATGTCTTTCGAGACGCTGCCCTTGCCGGCGAGGTCGATCACCGCCTTGGCCGTGGCGTCACGGTCGACATCCCACAACACCACGGTCGCGCCCGATTGCAGCATCCGCTCGGCGGCTGCAAAGCCGATTCCCCGGGCGCCACCGGTGACGATGGCGACGCGGCCGGCAAGATCGATCTGGTTCATGGCGCGCTCCTTATGCCTGCACCGTCGTCTGGCTCTGCTCGCCCAGCCCCTCGATGCCAAGGCGCATCGTCTGGCCGGCCCGGAGGAACACCGGCGGCTTCTGGCCCAGGCCGACGCCCGGCGGCGTGCCGGTGGAGATGACATCGCCCGGCTGGAGGCTCATGAACTGGCTGACATAGGAGACCAGCTTGGCCACGCCGAAGATCATCGTGGCGGTCGAGCCATCCTGATAGCGCTTGCCGTCCACCTCCAGCCACATCTTGAGGTTCTGCGGGTCCTTCACCTCATCTGCCGTCACCAGCCACGGGCCGGTGGGGCCAAAGGTGTCGCAGCCCTTGCCCTTGTCCCAGGTGCCGCCGCGCTCGATCTGGAACTCGCGCTCGGACACATCGTTGACCACGCAATAGCCGGCGACGTGGGAGAGCGCATCCGCCTCCGACACATACTTCGCCGGCTTGCCGATGACGATGCCAAGCTCGACTTCCCAGTCGGTCTTCTTCGAGCCGCGCGGAATTTCCACCGCGTCGTTCGGGCCGATGACGGCGCTGGTCGCCTTCATGAAGATGATCGGCTCGGACGGGATGGGCGAGCCGGTCTCGGCCGCGTGGTCCGAATAGTTGAGGCCGATGCAGATGAACTTGCCGATGGAGCCGACACAGGGGCCGATGCGGCTGCCGGCCGGCGCCTTCGGCAGGCTGGCGGCATCGACGGCCTTGAGCTTGGCGAGGTTCTCGGGCAGCAGGGTCGCGCCGCCGATGTCGGCCACCACGCCGCTGAGATCGCGGATCGTGCCGTCGCTGTCGACCAGGCCGGGACGCTCCGCACCGCGCGCGCCAAAACGAACAAGTTTCATGGGATCCTCACTCCGAAGGCCGTCCGATGCCGGCCCGTTCTTGCTTGCAACAGGGTGTTGTATGACAACGATTGTCTTGTCTGACAACTTCTTTGTCACCTGCCGGCCCACCGCCGGAACGTTCCTCTTCGAGGATCGGTGCACGGCGTTCCACGGGGCGGGATTCAGCGTTTTTCAGGGCCGAGGAACCGGCTTTCGTCCACCAGTTCGGGTCAGAGGCGGACAATCCCCTTGCGGATGAGAAAGCAGCCATAGGGGCGCATATCGCCGGTCTGCACCACGGCGTAGGCACGCGCTTCCGCCTCGTAGAACGCGAACCGCTCGACCGGGACCATCGGCTTTGCGCTGCCCCATGCCCGATCGACCTCGGCCTGCACCAGTTGCTGGACGGGCGGAATTTCCTGTGTGTTGCCAACAACTTCCATGCGGCGGACGGGATCGTTGACAAAATCATCAAGCGGCAACAGCGACAGGATCGCGCGGGTGACGGCGACAATGTCCGTCCCCGGCAGGCGCACCACCTTGCCGTGTGTCGTCGCCTTGCCGATCCGCTCGCCCGGATGCAGCGCGTCGACGATGGCGATATCGTCGCCATGGCCCATCGCCGCAAGCACGTAGAGCAGCTCCGGCGAAAGCAAAGGATCAAGTCCTTTCAACATGTTAGCCTCTTTTCAAGCCGATAGAAGCGCTGCGCTGCACCGCCGAAGACCAGCGTCTTTGCCGCCTCGGAGAGATGCGCCGTCAGCGCCTCGGCGGCGGCGAACCAGCGGTCATAATCGCCATTGAGGGTCAGCACCGGCCAGTCCGAGCCGAACATCAGCCGCTCCGGGCCAAAGCAGGCGATAAGGTGATCGACATAGGGCTTGAGAGTGCCCTCTGTCCAACCCGGCGCGGCCTCGGTCGCCAATCCTGAGAGTTTGCAGTAAACCTCTGGTTTCGCAGCGATTTTTTCCATTAGATCGCGCCATCCGACAGAGCCTCCGGCGGCGATATCGGGCTTGGCGCCGTGATCGACCACCACCCGCACGGCGGGGGACCGCTCCAGCCGCGCGAGCAGGGACGGCAGGTTCGGCGGCTTGACCAGCGCATCGAAGGCAAGGCCGGTATGGGCCAGGGCCTCGAACGCCCGGTCCAGCCCGGGGCGGGCCAGCCAGTGGGCATCGTCCAGATCCTGCACCATCGGCCGAAGACTTTTCAACAGCGGATTTTTTGCTATTTTTTCAATAGCTTGCGGCGCATCCCCGGCCTCGAGATCAGCCCAGCCGACGACGCCGAGAACCGATGGCGTGCGCTGTGCAATCTCCAGCAGGAACTCGGTTTCCGCCACCGTAGGCGCAGCCTGCACCAGCACCGTGCCGTCGAGATTGTGCCGGCGCAGCATCGGGGCAAGGTCATCCGGGCCAAAGGGGCGGTAAAGAGCCGCCAGATCGGGCGTCAGCCAGCCATAATCAGCCCGTTCGGGCGCCCAGTAGTGCTGGTGCGCGTCGATGCGCATGGCCTCACGCCTTCGGCGGCACGGGCGCATCCCGGCGCAGCAGGCCTTCCGATTTCAGGTCCGCCCACAGCGTCGGCGGAATCACCGCATCGAGCGCCACGGTGTTGCGACGGATCTCATCGGGCTTGACCGCGCCAAGAACCAGTGAGGACACAACAGGATGAGCAGCGGCGAAATGCAGCGCCGCCGCCGCCAGCGAGACGCCGTAGGCGGTGCAAACCTCCTCGATGCGGCGGACCAGCGTGGTGATGTGGAGCGGCGCTTCCTTGTAGTTGTAGGCCTTGCCACCGGCGAGAATGCCGGAATTGAAGACCCCGCCAAGGAGAATACCGATGCCGCGCCGCTCGCATTCGGGGAAAATGGCATCCATGGCCCCCTGTTCGAGCAGCGTATAGCGTCCCGCCAGCATGAAACAGTCAAAATCGCCGGCGCGGGCAAACCTGAGGCACATGTCGCTCTCGTTGATGCCGACGCCGATGGCGCTCACCACTTTCTGGCTGCGCAGGCTGTCCAAAGCGCGGTAAGCCCCCTCCATCGCCTCGGAGAAACGCTGGTCGATCGCCTCGCGCCCATGGGTCCAGACATCGACATCGTGGATCAGCAGGATGTCGAGCCGGTCGGTCCCCAGGCGCAGGAGCGATTGCTCGACCGAGCGCATGGTCCCGTCATAGGAGTAGTCAAATGTCGGGATGAACGGCAGCCCCCCCTTGTAGCCGGCGCCGTCCCATGCCTCGCCCGGCCCCCTCGGCCGATAGACCCGCCCGACCTTGGTGGACAGGAGAAAATGATCGCGCGGCTTCTGCCGCAAAACACAGCCCAGCCGATGCTCGGCCAGCCCGTGGCCGTAGAGCGGCGCGGTATCGAACAGGCGGATGCCCCCGTCATAGGCGGCGGTCACGGTCGCATGTGCCTGATCTTCGTCGAGAATATCGAAGAGATCACCCAGCGGAGCGGAACCGAACCCCATCACTGTCGTCATGATGCCGGAGCGGCCAAGCGGCCGCCTGTCGAATGCACGCATGCTTACCTCAGAATCAAGCCCGGCAGCCACGTCGTGAGCGGCGGCCAGAGGGATATCGCGGCCAGAACCGCCAGCAGCGGTATCAGATATGGCCAAATTGCGCGACTCATCCGTTCAAACGGAACGCGGGCGATGTTCGAGACAACATAAAGCACCACACCAACGGGCGGCGTGATCGTACCAATCATCAGATTGAGCACAAATACAACCCCGAATTGAACCGGATCGATCCCCAGCTTCATGGCGACGGGGACGAGGATGGGCACCAGAATCAGCATCGCCGCCAGCGCTTCCATGAAGCAGCCGACAATCAGCAGCAGGATGTTGACGATCAGGAAATAGACCAGCGGGTTGACGGTGAGCGAGGTGATCCACTCCCCCGCAAATTGCGGGATTCGCGCAATGGCAAGGCACCAGGCCAGCAGCTTGGCCGCCATCACCAGAGCCACCACAACGCCGGTTGTCTCCACCGTTTCGAGCACCAGCCGGGGCAGATCGCGCAGGGAAAAATCGCGATAGACGAACAGCCCGAGGATGAGCGCATAGAGCGTGGCGATGGCCGCCGCCTCGGTGGGTGTGAAAATGCCCGAGAGCATGCCGGCGAACAGGATCACCGGGGTCATGAGGGCAAAAAATGCATCGCAGAAGGCCTGCCAGAGGCCGGCAAAGCCCGGAAAGGGATGAACCGGGAAGCCCTTGCGCACGGCGACGATGCGCACCAGCACCATCAGCGCAAGGGCCATCAGCAGGCCCGGCACGACGCCGCCGAGGAACAGCCCGCCGACCGACACCTCGGCATAGACACCGTAGATGATCATCGGAATCGACGGCGGGATGATCGGGCCGATGGTGGCGGAGGCTGCAGTGATCGCCGCCGCGGTCTCGACATCATAGCCCTCGTCCTGCATCGCCTTGATTTCCAGCGTGCCGATGCCGCCGGCATCGGCGATGGCAGAACCGGAAGTGCCGGCAAAAATCACCGAGCCGACGATATTGGCCTGTGCCAGCCCGCCCTTCATCCACGCCGTGCAGGCGGCGGCGAAATCGAAGATGCGCCTGGTGATGCCGGCCGAATTCATGATGTTGCCCATCAGGATGAACAGCGGCGCGGCGACAAAAGTGAAGGAATTGACGGCACCCACCTCCTGCTGGGCGATCACCACCCCCGGAAAGCCCTGATGCAGCACGAAAATGCTGCCTGCCAGCGCCATGGTGAGCCAGATCGGCGGACCGAGAAACAGCGCGAAGAACCACAGCGCAAGGATGACCAGCATCGCCTCGCTCATGGCTGCCGCCTCTCGGCCCCTGCCGGGCGCAGCAGCGTCGCGATATCCCGCACCGCATAGAGCAGCAGGCCGGAGCCGGCCACCGGCACGATGGCATAGACCAGCCAATAGGGCAGCGGCAGCGAGGTCATCATCACGGTCATGTTCTGCCGGGCGATCACAAAGCCATACCAGCCGAGAAGCACGGCGAAGATGGCCATGGCCAGCAGCCAGAACAGCGCCAGCCCCCTGGCGGCGAGCGGCGGCAGACGATCGACCACAGCGGTGATCGCGATGTGGGTGCGGTGACGCGAGGCGCGCAGGATGCCGAGGAAGGCCACCCAGACGAACAGGTACTGGGCGATCTCGTCGCTCCAGACCAACGGATTGTTGAAGACGTAACGCAACACCACCTGCGCGACGACCAGAGCGAACATCGTGAGGAAGGCAAGGGTCGCAAGGCCATCGAGCAGCCGCTCGATGGCTCTGGTCAAGGCGGTCATGGCCGGGCTCCGGAAACGAGGAGTGAACAGCGGAGGGGAAGCCGCCGGCCCCCTCCCCGGGACAGCCGGCGGGAACGGCCAGGCCTCAGGCCGATTGCAGGCGCTCGAACACGCCCTTGCCCCACTTGGCCTCGAACTTCGGCGGCACCACCTTCATCACCGCATCGCGGAAGGCGGCGACATCGGGCTGGACGACCGTCATGCCGGCGGCCTTGAAGCTGGCCGTCAGTTCCTGCTCCTGCTTGAGGATCTCGGCGTCGATGTCTTTCGCCGCCTGGGCGATCGCCTCGGCGATGATCGCCCGGTCAGCATCCGGCAGGCCGCGCCAGAAGGTCTCGTTCACCGAGATCGAGCGCGGGGTGATGATGTGCGAGGTCATCACCAGATATTTCTGCACCTCGGTCATCTTGCCGGCCTGAATGGTCGGCAGCGGGTTTTCCTGCCCGTCTACAGTGCCCTGCTTCAGCGCCAGATAGAGTTCGCCGAAGGCAATCGGCGTCGGCTTGGCGCCCCAGGCCTCCGCCATGGCGTTGAACACATCGGACGGGGGAACGCGCAGCTTGAAGCCCGCCATGTCGCCAACGGTTTTCACCTCCTTCGACGCTGTCGTCAGCTGGCGCGTGCCGTAGTAGGTGATGGCGAGAATGCGGATATTCCGGGTTTTCACCAGTTCATCGACCAGCCGCTTGCCATCCGCGCTGGCTGCGCCGCGCGCCAGATGTGCCGCATCCTTCCAGATATACGGGGCCTCCAGCACCGGCATGGCCGGCACCCAGGCGCCATAGAAGGCCGCGCCCTCGCCACCCATCTGGATCGCGCCGGCGGTCATGCCCTCCACCAGTTCGCGCGGGTTGCCGAGCTGGGAGGCCGGGAACACCTGAAGATCGATCCGGCCGCCGGATTTTTCCGCGATCGTCCTTGCCGCCCTGGCGATCATGGCGACAGAGGGATGCGTGGCGGGCAGCACATCGCCGAAGCGGATCACCGTCTTGCCCTGCGCCTCCACCCGCCGGACGAACGGCGCGGCGACGAGAAGCCCCGATGCGGTTGCCAGAAATGCGCGTCGTGTGGTCATCGTATCCTCCCTGGTGTGCTTTTTTGCGGTGTCGTGACGGGCCATGAACCGGCCCTTTGGTCATAATCTCAAGGCGCGGGCTCTTGCATTGTTGATGTGCCGGCTCATCGCGGCAGCGGCATGCTCGGGATCGCGCGTCTCGAAGGCAGCGATGATCGCCAGATGCTCCTGCATGACCGGGATGACCAGCTGCTCGGACAGGCGGGTATATTCCTGCCGAATCAGCAGCACCTTGATGGCGTTGACGCGGTAGGCCTTGGAAATGATCTCGTTGCCGAGAAAATCGATGACAGTGTAGTGCAGATCCCAGTCAGTCGCCTGCCCGCGCGCCATCAGGTCCGGCGTGATGCCGGCCTCAGCCTCGGCCAGGATGACCTCATGGGCGGCGCGCAGCCGGGCGAGTTCCGCATCCGGCGCATTGCGGACAAACTCCGCCGTCGCCTCCCGCTCGAGAATCAGCCGGAACTGGAAGGCGTTGCGGATCAGGCTCATATCGACATGCGCCACCTGCATGCCGCGCTGCGGCACGGTGGTGATCAGCCCGTCCGCTTCCAGCCGCGGGATCAATTCCCGGATCGCGCCGAGCGGCATCCCGGTGATCTCGACCAGTTCCCGCTGGGACACGAACTGCCCCGGCACGATATCGCGCGCCAGCAGCTTTTCAGTGAAGCTGACGTAGGCTTTCTCGCGCAGCTTCAGCGGTTCGGGCTCGAGCGGGACGGGTCGTGTGCTCATGCAGCCGTCCCGGGAAATTCCCGATCCCAGCGCGCCACTGCCGTCTGCGCATCGGCGGCGGAAAGCGGGGCCAGCGGCGGGCGGATATTCAGCCATTGCGGCTCGTTGTGGACATGGGCCATCACCACCTTGAAGGCGGCAAGGAAGTGGATGCCGGCGATCACCCGCCCCAACCGGGCGATATCGTCATGATCCTTGCCCTCGCGCGCCACGGGGCCGAGGCTGCCGGCGATGAAATTGGCGAAGCCGCAGATTGTGCCCTTGCCGCCCAGCCGCACGGCGGCGGCAAGATCGGCCTCGTTGCCGACCAGAATCTGCAACCCCGGATGAGCCTTGACGCGCGCCTCCGTCTCCGCCCAGACGCCCTTGGAATCCTTGACGCCGATGATGACGCCGGGGAAGGCGGCGGCCAGCCGGCTGACCAGCGGAACCGTCAGCGCCGCGCCGGTAAACTGGGGAATGTGATAGAGGATGATATCGCGCGCCTCGCTGCCGAGCGCCCGGATCACTGTCTCATACCAGGCAAACAGCCCCTCCTCGCCCGGGTCGGGAAAATAGAACGGCGGGGCCAGCAACACCGCACGGCAGCCGTGACGATAGATCATCCGGCACTGCTCGATGGCATCCTCCGGCGCGTTGGTCAGCACGCCGCCGATGATCTCCCTGTCCATCCTGAACCCGGCAACCTGAAGCGCACCGAACACCGCCGGCCGCTCGGCCGTGGCGATCATCGGCCCCTCGCCGGTGGTGCCGAAAACGGTGATGCTGTCGCAGCCGGCCTTCAGCGTGCGCTGGGCGTGGCGGACCAGCAGCGGAATATCAATGGCGCCGGAGGCGGTGAACGGGGTCATCAAGGCACAGGACAGGCCAATCGGTGCGGCATTCGCCATAAGGGAAATCCTCTCAACGGCCAGCGGCCATTCCAGTCTGTTTTCGCTGACATGTTAGCGAGTGACGAACATATCCGCAAGCGGCTTTGCCCGCCGATGACAGCGATCATTCACAGCAGATACCGATCAGTATTGCGAGGCAGGCGGCAGGCTGCCCGTCAGCACGGCCGCACCGACCATTCCGGCCTGTGTCCCGCCTCACCCGACGGGGACAACGGTGTGATAGCCGCCGTCGCAATAGGCCAGCGGGCGCGCCTCGGGCGCGAAGAAATGGAGGACTGTGACCGATCCGATCACCACATGGTGCGTCGCCCAGTCATGCACATGGGCCACCACACACTCGAACGAGACACGGCAGCCGGCGAGCAGCGGCACGCGGCTTGGCGTCACCTGCCGCCAGTCGCCATAGGCGAACCGTTCCGGCCCATGGATGCCGAGCTGGCCGCCGAAGGCCTTTGAAATCTCGATCTGGTCCTTGGCCAGAACATTGACGGAAAAGGCCCGGTCGAGCTGGAGCGCGCCAGCCAGCGTCGTCTGCCGGTTGACACAGACGAGCAGCGAGGGCGGCTCGGTCGACAGCGAGGTGACCGCCGTCGCGGTGAGGCCGACCGGAACGCCCCCGGCATCGAGCGCACCGACCACGGTGACGCCGCCGACCAGCGCCCGCATGCCCTGGCGGAACAGCGCCGGATTGCTGGCAAAGCCGGCAGCGGGCGATTGGGTGTTGTCCACGGTCGAACTCCTCTTCCCCCGTCAGCCTTTGGTGGCAGCCGCCGGGTTCGCCCCTTGTTCGCAGGCGCGCGGCCCGGTAGTGCTGTCGCGCATCGCTCCACCCCGAACCCCGCGCTGGAACCCGCCATGGCCATCATCCGCGAAAGCGATTTCATCGAGAGCATTGCCGACGCCCTGCAATATATCTCGTACTATCATCCGGAAGACTACATCGTTTCGCTTACCGAAGCCTATCACCGCGAGCAGAGCCCGGCGGCAAAAGCGGCGATGGCGCAGATCCTGATCAACTCGCGCATGTCGGCGCTGGGCAAGCGGCCGATGTGCCAGGATACCGGCTCGGCGCAGGTGTTCATCCAGATGGGTGTCGGCGCGCGGCTGGAGACCCGGCGGTCGTTGCAGGATCTCGTCAACGAGGCGGTGCGAATCGCCTATGCGCTGGAGGGCAACCCGCTGCGCGCCTCGGTGGTGGCGGACCCGATCTTCGAGCGCAAGAACACCCGCGACAACACCCCGGCGATGGTGCATGTCGAACTCGTCGAGGGCGATACCATCGACGTCCATGTCGCGGCCAAGGGCGGCGGCTCGGAAAACAAGGCCAAATTCGCACCGCTGGAGCCGAGCGATTCAATCGTCGACTGGGTGCTGAAGACAGTGGAAAGCCTCGGCGCCGGCTGGTGCCCGCCGGGCATCATCGGCCTGGGCATCGGCGGCAGCCCGGAAAAGGCGATGCTGCTGGCGAAAACCTCGCTGCTTGACCCCATCGACATGCCGGAACTGCGGCATCGCGGCCCTTCCAGCAAGCTGGAAGAACTGAGGATCGAACTTTACGACAAGATCAACGCGCTCGGCATCGGCGCACAGGGACTGGGCGGGCTGTCCACCGTGCTCGATGTGAAGATCCGCACCTTCCCCACCCATGCGGCCTCCAAGCCGATCGGTCTGGTGCCGCAATGCGCAGCCGACCGGCATGCCCATTTCACGCTCGACGGCAGCGGCCCGGCGCGGCTGACCCCGCCCAACCTCGCGCTGTGGCCGGAAGTGGCGCTGGAAGCGGCAGGCGCCAAGGCACGGCGCGTCAACCTTGACACGCTGACGAAGGCCGATGTCGCCACCTGGAAGGCGGGCGACACGCTGCTGGTCAGCGGCAAGCTGCTGACCGGGCGCGATGCGGCGCATGCCCGCATGGCCAAGATGATCGCGGCGGGGGAACCGCTGCCGGTCGATTTCAACGGCCGGGCGATCTACTACGTCGGCCCGGTCGATGCGATTGCCGGCGAGGCGGTGGGCCCGGCCGGCCCGACCACCTCGACCCGGATGGACCGGTTCACCGAGACGATGCTGGCGGAAACCGGGCTTCTGGTGATGATCGGCAAGGCCGAGCGCGGGCCGGAGGCGATCGAGGCGATCAAGAAGCACAAGGCGGCCTATCTCATCGCCGTCGGCGGTGCGGCCTATCTCGTCTCCAAGGCGATCCGCTCGTCGAAGGTGCTCGCCTTCCACGATCTCGGCATGGAAGCGATCCACGAGTTCGAGGTGGAGGACATGCCGGTGACGGTGGCGGTCGATTCCACCGGCGCCTCGGTCCACACCCTCGGCCCGCTGATGTGGCGGCGGTAACCCGCAGGTCCAGCGCAACAAAAAGGCCGGGTTTCCCCGGCCTTTTCCGTATCAGAGCATGCCGAGCGTTCGCGGCAGCCAGAGGGAAATTTCCGGCACATAGGTGACGAGCACAAGGAAGATCAGCATCGTCAGCAGCCACGGCCAGACGGCGACGGTCAGTTCCGTGATGCCCATCCGGGTGATGCCGGAAGCGACATAGAGATTGAGCCCGACCGGCGGGTGGCACATGCCCACCTCCATGTTGACGACGATCAGGATGCCGAAATGCACCGGATCAATCCCCAGCTTCACCGCCATCGGGAACAGGATCGGCGCCATGATCAGCACGATCGAGGACGGTTCCATCACATTGCCGGCGAGCAGCAGCAACAGGTTGACCAGCAGCAGGAAGACAATCCAGTTGACGCCGGCATTGGAAATCCACGCCGCCATCGCCTGCGGGATGTTCTCGTGCGTCATCAGGAAGGAGAACAGCACCGCGTTGGTGATGATGTAGAGCAGCATCGC